>Ga0315339_1002833_pt1 | contig 12723 bp, 10 predicted proteins | sample ASW17metaG_FD_204514 | JGI IMG/M metagenome (GOLD analysis project Ga0315339, IMG submission 204514) | Ammonia-oxidizing marine archaeal communities from Pacific Ocean, United States - ASW #17 | ecosystem: Environmental > Aquatic > Marine > Oceanic | place: USA: California | collected 2016-12-05
GCGAAGCAAGAGTGGTCATCGCGAATTGGCGCCAATATTACAATCGAGAAAGACCCCATAGTCGACTCGGCTATCTAAGCCCGGAAGACTTTATACAAACCAAAATACTCACACCCTAACTGGGCCAATTATTTCATTTTCCTCATTCTCTAACAGTTTGTCCAGCAGCTTCCTATTAGCTTTACCTATGGGAATTTTCATCAACACATAAGCGCGATAAATCCCCTTGTCGGCCTGAATCTCCTTTTTATCTATTTCCGAACCACTTAACGTTTGGTTGGTAATGATCTTGGTAGCCGTTGTGAATTGCTGCAAAAGTTCTGAAGCGTCGTCCACGCCCAGCTCTTCCTCAAACGACTTGGTTAGATTGGCGATCTTTAGCTTCAAATTTCCGAGCCAGCTCTGCTCTGGCTTGAGTGGTGGCCTTCTGTATCGCCATCTGCGTCTTCCGACTGGTCGCCGTCGCTGTAGAATAGAAGTGATTCGAATCATCAGGGGGATTGAGGAACCAATCGGGCATATTCTCGACCGTTTTCTTCGACGGATCGGGATTTAAATTTGTCGAACTCGACCCACATCCAACCGCAAATACCGCAAGCAATCCACTAAAAATAAATATGGGGAACCGCATAGTAAACCTCCTGTAGGGTAATTGAAATATATGAGTGATCTAATTAAATTGATCCTCAACCACCCTCCTTTCACAGCATTGACCGACGAGTAGGTCCATTGCGCCTCCTCATCAATCCGCGTCTGAAGCGCAACGAAAACCTAGTGTGCTGTTGCGCACGTCTTCCAGGTTTACGTTGATATCATATCGAAACACACAACTCGCTTTTTTGGCAGGATCGCTCATCATGTATGCGCCACCCCGAGCTACGTAATTTCCCACCCGACCCTCACTGACCGGATTCCGGTAGTCCAAGTTGGACATATCGCCAAGATAAACATCGGCACTCCATTCCAATACACCACCAGTCATGTCGTATACATCGAAACCGTTGACATTGCTTCCAGTTAATGGGTGTGACGCGATTCTGTTTTCGGCCGTGCGCGCATCCGTTCTCTTTTGATCGAAAAAATCACCATACCCATACCTGAAACCCTCTGGCCCACGACAGGCCTTCTCCCATTCTGCTTCGGTAGGCAAGCGCTTACCTATTTCCTTGCAATATTCTCGCGCCTCGTTCCAACTTATACCAATGGCTGGACCCTTAGCGGGATAATTGTCGGGGGGGGTATAATGAGTGAAAACACTCTGAAAGTCAGTGACTCTAACTTCGTATTGATCTATGTAGAAGCTATCTAGATATACCGGGTGCAAAGGCGAGCCGGTTTCGCCTAGTGCCCCCATTTCGAATTCTCCCGCTTTAACCAACACCATTTCAATAATCGGCTTCAGTTTTAAATCAATGGTTGTCATCTCTCCTGCTTGGATGTATTTCTTCGTTTCACCCGGCAAAAAACCGAATTTTTCCACCTTGATACCATACGACCCGCTTTGTAGCTCGAAGACTTGGCCCTCCTCACCCAGTTCACGCCAAGTTTCGTCGTTCTCTCCCATAACTTTGACGGTGGCTCCGGATAGACTCTGCACCTTCAGTTCTCCGAGCAAAGGGATATATATCTGATGATCGTCCTCGAGATAAAAAACTTCGCGGAACGGTTTCGGGCCCCTTATCTCAAGTTCGTGCTCGTCCTGCCAGAGACGCATTTCGATACGTCCACTTACCAGTTTCCCCTTTAGCTTTCCATCCACGTAGACATTCGAATTGTTCAATGCCTTTGGAGCCACCACTTCCAGTTGCCATCCTTCGCCCACCGGTATATCATCCAATTCTACATGTAACTGATCTCCCAACTGGATATTACTTGAACCCGATTCGATCTCGGCCACGACATCTTCGGATCTTACTTTAATCACTTTGAGGCGCGCACTTATTGTCTTGCCATCTTTTTTAGTTAACTTCATACCCTTCGACAACCCAAACCGTTGTCCGATATTGATACGCACTTGTTTTTTATATTTGGAAACCCATTCGGTAATTTCACCTGTAGGTGCCAATCTCGCTTTTATTTTATGCGTAAGTCTGCGCGCAGCGAGAGCCGTTTCTCTGTCTTTGGACAAATAAGTAAGATTAGTTTTGTAGCCAGTTTCCAGATCCAAAATGATCACCTGATACAATAGGCCCTCCGGGTCCCGGCTTTCGTATATGTTGAGTACCAACAACTTCTGTTCACCCTTCCAATTGCCCAGTTCAACCTGCCCATCCTCGGAATACAGGTCTGAAAGGATATGCTCCAGCCGATTCTGCAGCAGCTCCCTCTCCTCGGTATCGGCGACCTCCTGTATATAGGGAAGGGATTCCATCCTGCTTGATATATTGGTCTTCAGCTGGAGTAATACATCACGATGCTCTTCGCTGGTCTTCTTGCCCAGCATAATCATCACCCTATGGGCATCGCTTCCCCACAGGGGAAATGCATTTAATAAGAGGCATGCGAAGAATAACCATACTGCCTGGCTTTTGAACGACATCCTAAGGCCCCATCTCCGTAGTCACATACTTCATCAGCTCTTGCCCGATTTGGCTCACTGCCTTTTCTACTGCCTTAAGGCCCGCTTCATTCTGATCCAAAGCATATCCTTTGATTCGGTCGACCTTGTTGCTATACAGTTCTTCGCCCGTCTTCAAATCCTTAAAGCGAACCGACGCGGTGGCATAACAAAAGTGGATATTGCCCTGCTTGGAACTGTAACGCGAGCTCGCCCGCCCCTCGATGATGAAATTGGCCTCCTCCCTGTGATCGGTGAAGGTCGCTCCGGTCTTGGCGGCTACCTGATTCTTGATAAAATTGCTGAAGTAAGCATCGGAAACGACGTTGCCTAGGTTGCTTTCTTCGATCTGCACCAGTATGCGATACTCAGTGGTTGATACATAGAATAATACCCGTTGAGCGCCAATTCGTTCTAACTTCTGGCCCAAACTCTGCAGCTCAGACGCATTCTGGCCGGTGAGTTGCTCAATATCTATACGGGCTTCGATTGTGTTAGCGGGATCTGCAGTGATAATTTTATAAATCCTCGTCGCAGCCCGTCCCGAGGCATCCGTATGTGCCTTTTCGACGAGTTCTCCTTGGCCCTTGGTGAAACTAAAACGGATGGGAAGGGCCGAGAGCGGTCGTCCGTTATGACTCAACCGCACAGACAAATCTTGGTTCATGGTCTTACCAACGCGAGCTTTCAATCGCGTATCGCCCTCCGCGACAAGATCTATCGCACCAATCACGCGACTCATAGCGCGTTCGATTTCGTTATTTAACAGGACATTCTTACCGCCGACAGTAACCTCAACCGGCTGTCCGAGAAACTTGCGCAATGCGATTAATCCTTTTGCGTAGGATTTGAGCGCCTCCACCATATTTAGTCGCTCATCGCGCAGACCCGCTCTATAGTGGTCGGCTGCCAGACGCACCGCATCGTCCCACTCCTTCTGCATCTTGCGCCGAACCTGTTCCCGCGACAGGCGTAGAAGGATCCAATGATCTCCCCCACCCGACCATTGGTCGGCGATTTCGTAATCGGTTATGGTTTGCTGGGCGAGTAGCTCGACTTCAGATCGGAAATCGGTCGTAATCACCGAGCCCGCCCCTTGCCTGCCGCTATACCCCTTCTCCTCAATATAGTCCTTGATCAAACTCGTCACCTGTACCTTGATATCCTGCGCAAGATCGCCAATGGCCTTTGTACGCGCATCTTGCCAGTTGACAGCAGATGATCCTATACCATGATAAAAAGCCGGATCCCGGGTGGGAGTTATAACCCATTCTGGTCGCGGCCCGCCCTGTCGTGGGGCAGCAGCAACTGGCGCTTGGCTCTGTACGCTACTTCCCCTCCCCTCCAGTTCGTCAAAGCGTTGCTGTATGCGGGAGCGATCTACTTTAGGCGGTGGCCTAGAGCTGCCGCAACCCAGCAAGACATGACCGATTAAAAATGCGAAAATCCATAAGGTATGGACCAAGACAGGCTCTCCTATGTCTTAAATTGAATACCTGTGGTCAAGCATTAATTCATAATGTCGTGTACGTATTTTATAGGTATTCCCCAGTTGAATCCCTGCCAGATAATACCTTGTTCGTCGATACTTCCCCCTCTAATAATGCCGATGACTTTCCCATCGCTATTAAAAATGGGGCCCCCACTGGCTCCTGGTGCACTAGGGATGTCGTGTTTGAAATCGTCGCTGCTCAGGTTGGTAATCTTGCCCTGTAGTAAATCGGCTTTGACCGGAATGCTAACCTGGCCTTGATCTCCAAGTGAAAAGCTCATGCAACCCACAGGATCACCATCTTGCAACGTCTGCTGCTCCTCGGCTAATTCAACTTCAACCCATTCAGGTAGGTCTTCGATTATCTCCAATAGGGCGATGTCTTTTTCCTTGTGGACACGCAATACTTGTGCCGTATACTCTCGAGGATCGTCCTGGCGCTTTATAACGATTTTTTGACTATGTCCCCCTTGCGAAACCCAGGGCTGGACGACGTGCTTATTGGTGATTACGACGGGTTTGCCCCTATATCGATAGATAAAACCACTACCTTCAATTCTACCTTCTCCACCCCTACTGAAATAGATCACACCCGTTTCCTGGTCGACTATCGCATCAGTGTTTGTCGAGTCCGCACTTTCGAAAGGTTTAGTTGACTGATTATAATCGTGAACAATCATCACCACAGCATTCCTATTTTTCTCAAGGATGTTGGCTATTTGTCGATCGCCATTGCCCGACGCAAACCATAAATAAACCACGACAACCGCTACGATCGCAGCGCTCGCTCCAACAATCTTTCGTATCGACTTCTGTAAGTTTTTCTCTCTGGTCTCGAACCGGCCAATTTCTCTATCTTGTTGCTCTTTTATCTCTTCCATTTGTTTCTTAAACCACGTCGTTTTGCCCGAATGCTCTGCTCGGGATTTTTCCATTTTGATTGGCTGGGCCTGGCTTTTGCCGTGCAAGTGATCGTTAATTACAGCCATCGACAGGGGCTGGTATCGCCCGAGTGTTATCTGGTCATTCTCCTTGACCTTAGCCCTTTCCCGCACTTCGCTATTGACATACACTTTATTCGAACTACCTCTGTCAAAGATGTAGGTCTCCCCTTCTTCAAATTTGCAGATAACGGCGTGGTAGCGAGAAACGTGCGGGTCATCGACGACGATTTCATTGTCTGATGCGTTGCCAACACCCAACACTTGAATATGGTCGCACAAATTCCGGTGGTGCGACGCCAATAGCCGCGCAACCTGCTGGACATCTAGTGTAAAATATTGGCCGAGAGTAACCTGATCGGCGCCCATGACCTCAGCACTCGCGATTGCTTGTTTGTTGACATAGACTTTATTGGTGCTGAACAAATCGCACAGCAGAAATCCCTGATCTACAGCAACTGCAATCGCATGGTAACGGGAAACATGCGGATCGTTAACGACATAGTCGTTGTCTTCCGCTTTGCCGATACAAATAAATTTCACGCCCATAATACACCTCTACCATTACCGCGGGACTTATCGCCTTCGAAAACGCAAGCAGTTCTTATTATGATAGCCCAGCAGATGTGCTTCGCCGTGCTGGGTCCCAACTGCTGGCAGGCTTCACCATCTTAGACCAAGCCACCACCGTATTTTCCGTTTGAATGCTCAACATAATAGGACACCAACAAGTGTTGTTACCATTCTGGGCGCCATTACTGGTGAACACCAATCGCACTCTTACAAACAAAGTGCTTACCTAAAACACAATGACCCCCGTCAAACCAATTACCCCGATCGATAGTCATCCCGCTTGAAGACCTGCCTGCCGATCGCGGGATATAGCTAAAGCCGACTCTAATCCCTGGCCCAATCTCACATCTGGGCTTTGTATCACTGCAACCCGTTCCGGCGGTGATTAAGATATGTGACAGCCTATCGTCAACCTCCGTGTTTGTCGACGATGCCTCTGCTATACACTCCTGATGAGAATTAACTCATGTAACATCGTTAACAAATAACAAAACCATCAGCAGAGCGGCCACTAAGACTAAGCCGTTCGCAGACCAGCACCATTACTCATAGCCCAAGCCGCTCAATCGGTTGAATTCACAGTTTCATCTCCGGGCGATGGAGCTCTCCTTCTGAATACTCACCACTTGCACCGTGATATTGTCGGTGCCCCCGTTCTCATTGGCCAGGTCGACCAATTTCCTACAAGCCGTTTGCGGTTCAAGATCATGCACATATTCACGGATAAAATCGTCGGACACCATTCCTGTCAAACCATCTGAACAAAGAACAAACCGATCTTGTAATTCCACCTTGATGGGTTCATGCCTCGTTTCCAGCTCGACTTTCTTGTCCACGCCAATTGACCGCGAAATAACGTGGCCTTCCGGGTGGTCTACAGCCTGTTCGGGGGTTATTGTATTTTCATCTAACATTTTTTGGACCAAAGTATGGTCCTTGGTTAGTTGAGTCATAATGCCATTGCGGATCATGTAAATCCTGCTGTCACCGACGTGCCCGATATGGGCAAATCCGTCTTTTATAAGCAGTATAGCGGTCGTGGTACCCATACCGGCCAGGTGAGCCTCACGCCGGCTGAGTGCATAAATAGCGCTATTCGCTTTTTCAATTGCCACACCCAACATAGCAACGGGGTCTCTTTTTCGAACTTCTTGAAAGACCTCGCGGACCGCGTCCACGGCCATCGTGCTAGCTGTCCGGCCTCCAGCCGCCCCCCCCATACCATCACAGATTATCCACAGGGTGCCGTAGGGTTCGTCCTCGTAAAAACCGAAATAGTCTTGATTGTCACTGCGCGACCTACCGGTGTCCGTAGCATTACCCGTATGGGCCGAGAATCCCGATGCTGTCATCTACCATTCCCCTTCAATACGGAATAGCTGAAACACGGATACCGCTCTGTCAGACCCCAGATTGTCATCGTTGTGCAAACTTCACTCTTTCACCCGTTCGCAGTGCACATGCGTAACCTTGGCGGAGTTTTAGTCGACGAATCCCACACCATCTTAAGGACGTGGCAATAGGGCGCGCTGAACCGGTATGGCGTCCTACTTCAATTCAACTATTGCTTTCTGGCGATGAACCGATAACACACTCACGCGATTCCCTGTGGGGGACCTTCAAAGCCTACTAACGCCTGAGTTTTCATCCTGCCCATCGTATACTAAAAGCAACGCATCGCCTTCGAGTCGCCCTTTTTCCTGCAAATACGACTTTTTTCGCCCTCCCGTTTTGAAAGACACGCTATGGCAGTCCACAACCTCTGTATCGCGGGTTCGCAGAATAAGCGAGTGGCTCGATTCGGCAAGTTCCGCGATCAATTCAGTCGCCGTTAAAGGTCCGGGTTATGATTCTCTTGTAACGTGTAGGCCGGTCCAATAAGTCCATGGCTGCGTCTTTCGCGTCTTCGAGCAATGAACCTTTCACCGTGCCGTTGTTATCGAAGACCAGGACCAGGTTCACTGCCCTGACGGCGAAAGGTTGAAATGCTTGATCGAGATGCCTGGTAGTTGACCTGAACATGGAAACCATCTTCTTGAACCCCTGTGATCGAATGACCCGGGTTATCGGGGGCGCACATCAAAGCAGATAGCAGGCCAAGCCTGCCTTGCGACACGAGAATAGAGGAACCAAGGTGGCCTGCTAACTGACCCACAACACTGAAACAACAAAAAGGAATAGATGCCACCGCACTGGCTTTGACCAACACTGCAAACGGCATTCTTTTGGCAGAGAAAACAGCTCGCCCCAAACCTTTGTATCTCTCCTCTTAAAAATTCATAAGCATTTAAACTTAAACTCCACCCCTCCCAGCCTGATGTCGTCCCCGTCTTTTAGCTCCACTCTATCGATCCTGGCTTCTTCGGCGAAGTCATTGACAAACGTACCATTTTTCGAGTCAAGGTCCGTAATAAAAAACTGCCCGTCACGACAACGGATACTCGCGTGTTCGGAGGACACAAAATCGTCATCCAGCACAACGTCCCCCTGCCCGGAGCGACCTAAGTAGATCTGCTCTTGATCGATTCTAAATACTTCATACTGCTGTCGCCCTTCGAGAAGGACGAGCCAGGCGAAAATGGGCCTGTTGTTGCGTTGCTGCTCAACCTGGGACAATGTCCGTGTCTTGCGGCCTGCCCCACCAAGAGACTCACTACCCGACGAAGATCCCGGTTGCTCGATGACGGTGGCCCCTGCACTCGGGGTATCTTGTCGGTCCACTACAGTCGGGCTACCATCACTGGCCACCATCCCTCCACTATTTTCAACGACCGTCGATACAGAGGCCGGAGTATCGCGCCGCCGCGCTAAATTCGACCCGCCCTGGGGCATCGTCGGTCTGGGGCAATAGGGGCATTCCGTTTTCTCACGAGGATCGAAGAGATGTCCATTTTTACATTTGGTATAGTCGGCGCCGTTCACGGAACTCACCTCCAGCTTGATGCATACTTTAGAGCATCTTTAATTTTAACTTGGTCTCGCCCACGTACGGGATCTTATTTTCTATTAACTCAACTCTGATGATTTCCTCGCCAATTACGGAAGAATTCTTGGAATCAAGATCACGTGGCAGGTATACATCGTCCATATAACTCAGACTGGAGGGTTTGGTCAATATGCATGTTTGTCGAAGAAGATATATGGCATTCTTCCGAAGGACAATGGTGTCGCGCCCCGTGTAGAGCTTGATCACATTGCCTTTTTTCGAGCCTTCCAATACACACAAGAAACCGACGAAGTCTTTCTATTCTTTCTCGTTAATTAGGGGCTATCTTCAACTGGCGGGTCTGTTGGCTCACATTCTACATGGAATAGTGCTCCAAATGCATTTTGTCCTGGATGACCTATTTTATAACCATCAGGTAATTCAAGAGTATCTAGACTATCTGTTGCAGTTACGCCGACTCTATAATACCCGCCAGCATCATTACAGGGAACGTCCGGAAATGGGAATTCGTAGGATGTGGATGCCGAGGTATTGACTTTTCTTATCTGGTCCCATTTTGATTCAAGACCACGGGAACCACCTCCCGACACTTTCCAAAGTGACCACTTCCAAGTGACCATGTCTTGCCATTTTTCACCTTCTACTTCTAGCGTCATTAAACTGTGGTCTGGCTCTGTAACCGCCTCAAATCTTAATGATTCGTCTTTACCGAGTGTGAATTTTGGAAACTGGGCTCTAGTGTCTTCATCCTTACGGAAAACCCCTTCATTGTTAAAATGATATTCTAAATTTATCGTATCCCTGATCGTTATCATATAAATCCCAAGATAATGCTTGACGTCGTCTAATTCATATCTGGCCTTCACCAGTGGATTAGTGCCTTCATCGATAGAAGCACAACTCGTTAAAATTGAAATTATGGCGCAAGAAACGTGCACGGTATAATTCATAAAATGCTTACCAGTTAAAAAAGATTCTTATGTTGCCCAGATCCCTATCAAATCCCCAAGCAATGTCCGGTTTATCCAAAGATATCCCTAAAGATTTATTATCGGTTCCCCAATAATTTTTTAAAGCCCATATAATTAAGTAACCACCTGTTACAGCGGACAACATGAGTCCACTACTTCTTTTGTTTTCGCCATTTCTTGCCGAACGTAAATAACCGATCGCTTCATTGGGAATCAGACTTCTTTCATAGCGGTCTTGATTGTCCTCTACCTTCGTGTTACCGTTTTTTGCGAAAAATGCACCAAGAACTGTTCCCACCCCTGCTCCATACGGCAAAATCGCACTAATTCGAAAATTCGACCCGCCGAGCTCTGTCACACCATTCATTTGATTTTGCTTACCAAATCTTCCTTCATGTGCCGAAACCTCAATAACTAACTGAGAACCGGCATTATAATCGACGATGAGCCAACCATGGTATCGTGCATTGCGTTTGCCTCTTACTGAAACGGTTAAATCGATTTTGTTACCTGGCTTTACTTGTACAGGTAGTTTCTTAGAATGATCGGCATGGAGATAAGGGTGAAGGCCCTCACTATATGCTTTTCTACGGATAGATATTTTCTCTATTTCAACTACCCCAGGTCCGTTATTACGCAACACAATGTTGGTCTCAGTTAAATGCTTTTCAATTGTAATACTTTTACCCGGCGGCTCATTTTCGAGTTGACTATCCCCAACTCCCGCACCTCTCAAGCGAATAATCTCCTCACCGGCATTAGTATCGACTATTATTTGAGCTTGGTATTCTCTTATTTCATTAGGTACAAAGCCAATCTTTAATGTGTCCACCATACCTGGACGAATCGTGATCGGCAAACCTCTTTGGTGAGGTGCGGCCATCAGGATATTTGCATATTCTGTAGGGTCGATGGCAATCGAATGAATTATTAAATCCGCGTCGCCTTTGTTCGTAACTGGAACTAATTCTTCTCTTCTGCGACCAGTGACTACAGATCCTAGTTCAACACGAGATTGTCTGAAAGCTAATTGGGGCTTGCCCTTTTTCACCCGGATAATCGCATCTGCCCTCGGTTGTTTCAAAGTCTGCGCATTGCCATCAGGCCATACTACCTTTATCGAATCAATACCGCCCTTGCCAACACCGAAAAACGGCCGCTGGCTGCCCTGTGAAAGCGCTTCTCCCGTCGCCCCCATCTGGCGTAATTGGTGTTTGCCACCCGACCATAGACGAACTACCCCGCCCATGCCAAACATATTCATATCTGGCCGTTCGCCCTGTAGGTTCACAACAACGCCACGCATACCCTCGCCAATACCTTCGTTGCGATAGACGCTGTTTTCCTGCCCGTTGTTCACCACAAACAAATCGAGGTCGCCGTCGGTGTCCATGTCCCACCAGATGGCTCCCTTGCTCCTCTTGGCCCCGCCGCCCTTGCCCGCTGTGAGTCCAATCTGAGTAGTCGTATTGGTAAAGCGCTTGCCATCATTGCGATATAGCCGGCTCAGATCCGGCGATTCGTCGCCACCATTGACTACGTATACATCCAGATCTCCATCCCGATCATAATCACCCCACGATAGCATCTGCGACTGCCCCCGACCCGCCAGGCCCATGCTGCGCGCTACGTCCTTGCCAAATTGTTGCTTATCCGGGTGGTATCGCAACAATTTATTGGGCTGGCCCATCTGCGCTATGCTCAGATCCCAATCGCCATCGCCGTCGTAATCGACCCAGGAAGCACTAACGCCCTGACCCTTGTCAGCTGCGCCGCGCGCTTGGGCAACATCGCTAAAGTTCCCCCCTTCGTTATCAAACAACTGATTTGCTTGCCCGAAATTGACCAGATACATATCCTGGTCCCCGTCCCTGTCGTAGTCCGCCCAGGCTGCACTGAGCCCCAAGCCGCCTTGCTCGATTCCAACAGACACCTGCGCAAATCGAGTAGCTTCATTGTCATTGCGATACAATTGGTTGGGCATACCGTAGTTGACTACATAGAGATCTAAATCGCCATCGCCGTCGTAGTCCACCCAGGACACCCCCTGACCTGCCCCTGCATCTGCGAGCTTCTTAGCCGCAGCCACTTCAGGGAACTTGCCCTTGTCATCGTTGCGAAAGAGGAGATTGGGTTGATTATAACGGCTGACATACAGATCCTGGTCGCCGTCACCGTCAAAATCAGCCCAGGCTGCACCCGCCTCGGCACCGGACTGCCCGTGGCCCGTTTCAGTGCGTATTAACTCGGCGGCCTTCCCATTCCAACGCAGAATCTGCCCTTGCCGATCCCTGCGACTCAGATAGATATAGGCCGTCTCTCCCGCATCGCCCAACGCCACCCCTTGATAGTTGCCGGTCACACTGATGTTGTCCAGCGCCACATAGGTAAATGAATCTTTCGCCGCCCCCTCGCCAATTGAGCGCAAGATGAGTACGAGTATGAAAGATGAAATCAAATGCACAACATACCCCTTAATACGCATAGGACAGGGAGATATAGTGGGGGTCGTGGAGGAGACCCAGACTGAACGTATAATCCAACATAAAATTCTGACGATCAATCCCCATGCCGATGCCCCAACGAGCATTGGCCCCTGCCAGATCTTCGCCTTCCAGGTCAGCGGCGAAAGTGGACTCCAGATTGTCACCCAGTCGCTTTTCCAGAAATTGGTTATTGCGTCCGAAACGCAGCGAAAACCCGAACTGATTAAAGTCCAATAACCGCTCTAACCCCAGCCCCAAGTGAAACCGTATAGGCCGATATTTGACCTGTTCGACATCCAGTGCCATAACCAGACGAGGAGAGAGAGCTCCCAGCGATAAATAACGCTCGTAAGCGATACCCACACTGGCGCTGGTCGGCACGCGATCGTTTTCTAAGTCGGTCTTATTCTTGAGTGTAAAGCCAATGCGCACCGGTTTCCAGAAATGGGCGAGCAAACCAACGTCCAAACCGATCCCACTCGCACCGGCGACACCTACATCATCCTTAAGCCCTTTAAAAGACTGGCTGATATACTTGATGCTTACGCCGACAACAAGCGGCTCTTCGCGCCGTGCGATTGTGGCAAGTAATAGCATTTCACTATTTGAAAAGTCGCCCCGATACACCGCCCTTTCATTGTACTGCTCGATCCCATCCACCCCGTAATACATCAGGCCAAAACCAACAGCCATTTTATGGCCAATTGGCATAGCCCCCCCCGCCGAGATAAAGGAACTCAGCCCCCCCAGCCCCAA
>Ga0315339_1002834_pt1 | contig 12720 bp, 10 predicted proteins | sample ASW17metaG_FD_204514 | JGI IMG/M metagenome (GOLD analysis project Ga0315339, IMG submission 204514) | Ammonia-oxidizing marine archaeal communities from Pacific Ocean, United States - ASW #17 | ecosystem: Environmental > Aquatic > Marine > Oceanic | place: USA: California | collected 2016-12-05
ACGTACTTGGTCGAATGCTTGAGTGCTTGCAAGCAGCTAATGCAAACACAGGCGTAGTTGTATTTGGTGATTGCCCACTCATTGACCCCCTGATTGTAGATGAAATGGTCAAAGCGTTCTGGGATTCGGATGACTTGGATTTTCTTGGAAATGATCTAAGAACTACTTATCCTCCAGGAATGGAAGTAGAAGTGTTCCGGGTAGAAGCGCTTGCTGATTCGGCGATAAGAACCAACGATGCCGATATTCGGGAACACGGAACATTGTATATGAGACTACATCCAGAAAAATATCGTCTCAAAAATATCGAGGCACCGACTAGGTATGCTCGACCAGATCTATTACTAGGTTTGGATACCTGGGAAGATTTGGAAATAATTACAGCTGTTTTCCATCATTTTGGAGACGAGCAGAATTTTGGGTTGACGGACATTATCAAATTTCTTGATCGTCACCCCAGTTTGAAAAAGAAAAACCAAGATGTAGTCCGTCGATGGCGGCAATATCGTCAGGACCAATAGTTTGATAAAAAATCATAAAGATTTGGATATTGCAGCGCTCGTAGTAGTGGATGAGGCTAGAAAAAGCCTACAAGAACTATCCTCGGCAGTGGGGTGTGTGAACAATATTTTTACAATATTTTTTCATCACATTGTTATCCATTTTACTGGCGTATTGATGGTTCGCGAATTGAGTACTGAGGAGTATGCCGATGCGCCGTTTCCTTGGGTAAACTCTAAATATGCTGATAGTCCTTACCTTCTTAGCCCTAGCCAATTTGGCCAACAACCTCAGGAGAAACAAAAATATCATTGGTTGAAAAATAATGGCGTTTTGCCGCTCGAAATTGGTAATTCAATTCCATATGGTTATGGAAAGCATTTAGTGCTGGAGCGTTGCATGAAGATCTTAGCGGGGAATGAAACGTTTGTACGAGTATTTCTACCAAATAGAAAGTTACAGATGGATTGTTTTTGTAATCTAGTCCATACGTTCTGTAAAAACTTCGATATTCAGTGCGGTGATGCAGTGCTTCAAAACTGGATTCGGCATATAGCCGCACATACAGTAGATGAGCAGTCAGAAAATAAAGCCAATGGAGTTATTCTTGGAACGCGAAATGAATTTGAAAATAGAAAGAAGGCAGTAAATTTCATGGGCCAAGGAAAAAAGGTCATTGGGATTACTCACGGAGAGATATCAAACAGCATCTACGATGAACCAGTATATGGTTACTCCGATCTGACTTTGTGTACCACATTAGTAGATTACGGGGATTACGACGAGTTGGGCACATTAAATAACCCCCTGATTGATCCTAACAAAGTTCTCCGTAGAAGTTCTGATGTAGTGTTGGACTTATTTGTACGTAGCGAAGAAATATTACCGATTCCTTTTGTTACGGGTGAAGTATTGTATGTGCCTACGATGTATCAGAATAACTACCTTTATGGTCCGTTTCATGCATGTCCTAATAATCGCTATTTTCAGTGGCAACGGGCATTAGTAAAAACCATCCCAGAAATCATCGTAAAAACTCACCCGAAATCAAGAATACAATATGATCTTGGCATGCCAGTGGAAACTCGCCGGCTAGAGGATTGTGTCGGTGCTTATAACGTTATAATTTTCGACTATCTTGCGACGGGAGCTGTATTGTCGATGTTTACAAATGTGCCGGTAATCTATTTTGACATTGGGTTAAGGCGAATCAGCAAAACGTTTACGGCGGATATTTTGCAGCGATGTAAGGTGATCAAGATTGAATGGAATAATGATCTGGAAGATCAAATCGCAACCGGGGTGTCGAGTTACCAGAATTCTGGAAGTTGGTCCAACGTTCAGATGGAAAAGTATGCCATTTCTAGCCACGAGAAATATAGTCACATTCATATGGCTAGATCTGTAATTATGGACTGATTTGTGTGATTGTTTAATAGGCAGGAAGAAGCGGAAGAACACAGAGAACAAAGAATGAGCAAGAGCAAGATTACCGATCGATTGACGATTGGTTCGTGGATTCAGATCGGACATCCTGCAGTCGTAGACATCATGGCATCGGCTGGGTTCGATTGGCTTACGGTAGATCTAGAACATAGTGCAATAACGATACAGGAGGCGGAAGAGCTAATCCGTATTATCGAGCTAAAGGGGGTTGTGCCGTTGGTTCGACTCTCCTCCAATAATGCGGAACAAATCAAACGTGTAATGGATTCCGGAGCACATGGCATAATTGTACCCATGGTTAACTCGACTGAGGATGCACGCAAAGCAATATCAGCAGCTAAATATCCACCAGTCGGGACGAGAAGCTTTGGGTTAGCCAGGGCGCAAGGATACGGCACAAAATTTAGTGAGTATCTGAATTGGGAAAAAGAAAGTGCAATCGTGGTGGTACAGATAGAGCACATAGATGCTGTAAACAATCTTGAGTCAATTTTCTCTGTTCCAGGTTTAGATGGTTATTTCGTTGGTCCTTACGATCTTTCGGGCTCGCTGGGAATTCCGGGAGAATTTGAACACCCAGAATACATCCAAACAATGGCTGAGATTAAAAGAATTGCAGATAAGAAAAAGATCCCAGGTGGATTGCATTTGGTAGAACCTGATCCGGATAAACTAGTACAAAGCATAAATGAGGGGCATCGATTTATAGCTTACGGTATGGATACAAGAATTCTGGATACAGGTTGTAGGCTGGGACTCAATTCAATAAAAAAATTAATGGCATGAGCGTTATAGCGGTTATTCCGGCACGCATGGCTTCATCGAGATATCCCGGTAAGCCCATGGCGCTTATTCATGGCGTCCCAATGATTGGCCATTGTTACTTCCGCGTCAATATGTGTACAGACGTTGATGCAACCTACGTTGCGACGTGCGATCAGAAGATTTACGACTATATTGAGTCGATAGGTGGTAAAGCAGTAATGACTTCAGATAAGCACGAGAGAGCCAGTGACCGTGCAGGTGAAGCAATGCTTTTGATCGAGAAAAGTTTAGATCAGAAAACAGAAATTCTAGTCATGGTTCAAGGGGATGAACCTATGGATACGCCAGCAATGGTAAGTCAAGCGTTGCAACCGATGATTGAAGATGCTGCTATAAAAGTGGTTAATCTTATGGGTGATATAGAAACAATTGAAGAATTCGAGGATCCAAATACCGTCAAAGTTGTTGTCAACTCAGCAGGAGATGCAATCTACTTTTCGCGAGAGCCAATCCCGTCGCGCAGAAAAGGAACGGATAATGTTCGAATGCTCAAGCAAATTTGTATTATTCCTTTCCGACGAGATTTTTTACTTGAATACAATCAACTGCCCCAAACGCCTCTAGAGATCATAGAATCTGTCGATATGATGCGAGTCATAGAGAGCGGTGGGACGGTTAGAATGGTTTGGACAGAAGGAGCTTCGATTGGCGTCGATACCGTTGAAGATCGTAGAAAAGTAGAACTTCTAATGACCGACGATCCGTTACTAAAGCGGTACACGTGAACTCGTAATTGTTGATGTCGGCTGCCAGCATTGCGTCATTTTACGGGTGGCCTCCTGGTAATTGTTTGTGAACACAAAATATCTTAATCCTATTGCATACTACCGTAAGCTTAAGCACACCGTCGCAAAGCTTGCGATGGCGATAGGTATTTCCTTAGTTGTTACCACTAACGTAGATAAATTTAGAATTGTATTCTGGGCTACTAGTTATAAAGAATATATGTTGCGGGCGAAGTTGAGCTATAAAAGAGAGAAGGTAACCATGCATTGGCTTCGTGTACTGGTAGATCCAAACGACGTAGTTTACGATATAGGGGCGAATGTTGGTGCATATAGCCTATATGCTGGTAACATTGTCTCTGGTGGTAACGGTCAGGTTTTGGCATTCGAGCCAGCGTTTACAAATTTCTTTCCCCTTGGCCGAAACATTGAACTCAATTCCTTAAATCAGTTTGTAATTCCGTACTCAATAGCTTTTGGAGCGTCGACCTATGCAACCAGTATGTTTCTTCGTTCTACAGAAAGAGGAGAGGCTATGCATGGTATGACTCGGCCAGTAAGTGAAGGGAACATATTTAAACCTGCATTTAAACAAGGAGCATTTGTTACATCAGTCGATGAGTTCATTGCCAGTTCAGAAGTTAGATTTCCGAATCACATAAAAATCGATGTTGATGGCTCGGAATCTGCAGTTATCGCGGGTATGCACTCAGTGATGAGTGACGATCGATTGAAAACAATAATGGTTGAAATCGACGATGATCTCAGTCAGGGAGAAATAGAACGCACTATCAAGTCGTACGGTTTAGAGGAGGTTATGATTGAACAATGGAAAGGAAAAAATACTTTTAATAAATTATTCGTCAGGAAATAGGCAGTAAAACTGCCTGAATAAGGTTTTTATAGTGAGTAATATTTGAGGGAAAAAGTTTGAAAGTGTTGATAACTACTGTGCCCTTCGGGCAGAAGGACACTCAACCTCTAGAAAATCTAAACAACGCTGGGATTGAGTATTTGATTAATCCTATAAATAGGAAACTTGACGAGGACGAGATCGCATCAATAATTGGAGAATATGATGCTGTCATTGCGGGCACGGAACCTATAACCGACCGCGTTCTGGAATCTGCCCCAAAGCTGAAGTTGATATCGAGAGTCGGTATTGGTTTGGACAGCGTAGACTTGTCGTCAGCCAAAAGAAGAGGCATCGAGGTATCTTATACACCTGATGCTCCTAGTCCAGCAGTAGCAGAACTGACGGTTGGGCTAATGCTTGCCTTGTTGCGATCGACTCACCGGTCAAACATGGAAATGCATAATGGTCAGTGGCATCGATATTTCGGCAAACGACTGTCAGAGTGTGTGGTAGGAATAATAGGAGCTGGTCGAATTGGTTCCCGAGTTGTAGGCCTTTTGTCAGGATTTGGTTGTAACGAGGTGAAAGTTAATGACCTGAATATGACAAGCGAGATTTGTAGTGACGTCAACTGGGAATGGTGTGACAAGGTGAGTATTTACCGGGAAGCGGATATTATTAGTTTGCATGTGCCGTTAAATGCTAAGACCCGAGGGATGATTAGCCGAAAGGAGTTGCTTATGATGAAATCACATGCTTATTTGATAAATACATCAAGAGGCGGGATTGTAGATGAAGACGATTTAAGCAATGTTCTTAGTGAGGGTCATCTGGGTGGCGCAGCAATCGACGTTTTTGAGAAAGAACCCTACGCAGGTCCTTTAACTTCAATTGATCGCTGTTTACTCACTGCCCACATGGGATCGATGTCGGAAGATTGTCGAGCGCGCATGGAGATTGAAGCAACAGAAGAAGTAGTACGGTTTTGCAAAGGGATACCACTTACCCATCAGGTACCAATGGAAGAATACGTAAATCAAAAACTAGCATTGGATAGGTAATTTTAAGACAATGGATAAGGTGGTTGTTATAGGAGGTGGGGGCTTTATGGGGTCTCATACGGCAGATGAATTAAGTCGTCGAGGTTACAAAGTCACTATATTTGATCATAAAGAATCGCCTTGGTTATCAGGTGACCAGGAAATGGTTATTGGTGACGTATTGGATTCCGAAGCACTGGCACCTGCGATTAAGGGGGCAAGGTATCTATATCATTTTGCTGGTATAGCAGATATTGATGAGTCCCGCGCTCGACCATTTGAGACCATCAATCTGAATATAATGGGTGTTGCGACTGCACTAAATGCTGCTCAACTCCACGGCGTAGAACGTTTCTTATTTGCATCAACAATGTATGTCTATAGCCCTTATGGATCTTTTTATAGAGCAAGTAAGCAAGCCGCGGAAACGATTATAGAGGCCTATCATGAGCATTACGAACTGGATTACACGTTGATGCGTTATGGTTCATTGTATGGGCCGCGAGCACAATCCTGGAATGGGCTAAAACGGTACGTAAGCCAGGTAGTTAAAGATGGCAAGATGGAATATGCAGGCACGGGTAGGGAACGCCGTGAGTATATTCATGTTAAAGATGCCGCTCGACTAAGCGTTGATATTCTAGACACTGCACACAAGAATAAAGCGATTACAGTAACGGGGTCTCAGATATTGAACTCACAAGAACTGATCGAGTTGATTTTTGAAATCGCCGGCAAGGAAAAAAATGTAACCTTCAAAGGCGAAGGGCGGGAAGGATACCACTACACCATGACCCCCTATCGGTACACTCCGAAGCAAGCTAGAAAACTTGTCCCCGATGAATTTATTGATCTAGGGGAGGGTGTCCTAGAAATTGTTGAAGAAATACACGCCGAAATCAGCTCAAAATAGGAAAGTCTCGGGACCTTATACGGGGGACTCTTTTTATCGGTTATCGAGTTACTCGTATCGCATTCTTAGCTCTATCGACCGATAATGACATACGCGCCCCATTGTTCTTGGTATTAGCAGTAGACACTTTAAGGTTTTGCCATTTTTGAGCATAAGTAACGGTTTGAAATCGATTTCCAATTACGCTTAGCTGCGTTAGATAAAATATTGCTGTGGCTACTCTGATTGTTTATGTTGGTGACGAGGATTACTACCTGCCGCCGGCAACGGAATCCTCCTATCTGTATGTCGTCGGTTCCGGAAATATTACTGGGAGAGAAGTTTTTGTACTTAACGATGAAAAAAAACTTAACCAAATTGCGGAGAGTATTAGAGACGACTACGTAGAGTGGGTTTATAGTTTGAATTCTGAGTTTATTGATAATGACATCAAATGGAATGGAACCTCTTTGTTCTGGTTCTCCGATTTATCCTGCAAACGAACAGAGTTGTTTGATACCTTCAATTCTCTTTGTAGTCTTTTACTGATAAAAGAAGCATTAAAGAAAGAAATAGTTGATTCAATATGCCTTATAGGATTGGATAACAACTTCGTAGCATGCCTTGTATCTGCGTTTCCCAAAGTAGATGTAGTTTGTCATCACAGCAATAGTAGGTCGTACTCAATTATCCGATCAGTTGTGAGTGATCTGAGATTTGGACTTGAAATTGCGGGGATTGGTCTGATAAATGCATTTACCAAGGGTCGAAAGATTCCAAAGAAAGAACACGCTGCCAGAGTATTCTTTTCTATATTTCCAAAGATGATTACAAATGAGGGTATCGACAAAAAGTATGTAGGTTTGGTCAAAAAAGAAGATCGATTTGCGATAAGTATTGTTACGGATGGCATGCATCAACACGTGACTCTGCCGAACTATCTCAAGTATCGGCGAGTATTACCAAAGAACAGATATGTGTTAATCGATAGTCAGATGAAGATCTCTGATGTATTAGTATTCTTTAAATGGCTAATCCGGCTACAGCGGTTTTTAATGGTGACGCGATCAGCTACCTATAAATTCAACGATATCGATCTATCTGCCTTCATTAGGGAAGAAAAATTCTTATCGTGCCGTAGGATCAGTCGTTTGATTATTTTTGGACAACTATTACAGCGGTTATTGCGATGGTGGGATGTGACTGACTTTGTTTATTATCTACATGAGTATCCAATAGGGCGTATGATTTCCTATGTATTGGGTATAAATTTTCCGAATGTTAGAAGAATCGGATTTCAACATGGACCAGCGTCTTGGAGGAAGTTATTGTATTTTATGGCCAAAAACGAAGGTTCGGCTAACGTGTCATTTAAGAACAAGGCTCCTCTTCCCGACTTTGTGTTGGCTGAAGACATGGCTTCGCTGGAAATATATCGATACGCTGGATATGCAGACGTTGAAATCATGGAGTCAGTACACCGATTGAACTATCTCGATGGAATTCAACCCCGAAGGGAATTGAATTGCGCGTTAATTGCCCCAGGGCTACACGATGGCAAGGCTATGCTGGACGTCTTAGAGCCTGTCATCCGTCAAAATAGAAGCACGACATTCCTACTCCGTCCACATCCATTAGCCAATAGGGCATATTTAAAAGGAAGGCTTGGTGCAGACAATATCCAGTTAGCCGAGGGTGATTTACCAAGCCTCCTAGAAAAAGTGGGTAAAGTCTATGTGACTTATAGTTCAATTGGTGCCGAGGCGAAAGCAATAGGTATTGACGCTGAGGTAGTAAATATTCCCGGCAGAATCAATGAATCCCCATTATTGGATCGTAAGTTGAATGTAAGTGAGCAAATGTGGGGCTAGTAATCGTTTTTAGGATAGCTACGGACTGATAGATTAAATTGTGACTAGGAAAACCGTGTGTGTGCAGGGCTTAGGGTTTGTCGGTGCAGCCATGGCTGTTGCAGTTGCTCAAGCTCGGACGCCTGAGGGAATTGCTGCGTACCAAGTAGTGGGAGTCGATCTCCCAACACCGGATGGGCATGCTCGAGTCGATGCGCTCAATGAAGGAGTATTCCCGTTTCCTACCAGTGATAAGAAAATGGTTACAGCTTTAACGGAGGCTCATGAGGTAGAGAATCTACGTGCGACGACAGATAGTTCTGTATTTCAGTCAGCTGATGTAGCTATCGTAGATATACCATTAGATATTGATTTCCTAGACGATGATCCTCAACTTGAGATGTCAAGTTTGGAAAAAGCAATTCGTACAATTGGTCGACAAATTCCAAAGGGGTCCCTGATTATTGTAGAGACTACAGTGCCGCCAGGCACCTGTAAAAAATTTGTACTACCAGTACTAGAGGAAGAGCTGCGCAAAAGAAATCTAGATAATAATGTCGTTCACTTGGCGGTTTCATTTGAGCGAGTCATGCCCGGCGCACATTATCTGGATTCTATAATCAACTTCTGGCGAGTATATGCTGGACATACAGAATCTGCCGCCGATGCTTGTCAAGCCTTTTTGCAAAGCATTGTAGATGTGCAGCGTTTCCCATTAACCCGCCTTTCTTCTATAACTGCTGTTGAAACAGCTAAGGTAATGGAGAATACATATCGGGCAGCTAATATAGCTTTTGTTGATGAATGGACGAAATATGCCGAGGCAGTTGGATTAGATCTATATGAAATCATTGATGCAATTCGGGTAAGACCTACTCATTCCAATATTCGCACCCCAGGACTCGGTGTCGGGGGCTACTGTTTGACTAAAGATCCTGCATTTACTCCTGCTGTTGCTAAGCAGGTTTTTGGCCTGAACGAACTTGAATTTCCGTTCTCCAAGTTAGCATTGAAAGTAAACAGCAATATGCCCAGGCACAGCGTAAATCGTCTTGTGAATCTCCTTGAAGGCTCTTGTATTGGTAAGTCAATATTGGTTCTAGGGTTGAGTTATCGGCAAGATATTGGCGATACACGGTATTCACCCGTTGAAGTCCTCGTAAGAGATCTAGAATCTTTGGGGGCTCAGGTTACAGTCTACGATCCGTATTTGGACTACTGGCCTGAGATGGACAGACCTTTACCGATCAAAATTCCGGATGCCGATGGTGCCGATGCCGTAGTAATCGCGACTCCACATCATGAATTTAAAATACTGAATTTTCCGAAATGGTTAAGTAATACTCGCACGGTAGTTCTGGACACGGCGAATGTGGTAAGTGCAGACGAGAGAATGATTTGCCGAAATAGCGGCATTCGGATCGAAAGTATTGGCCGGGGTGATGGTTTGTGAGTCAAAGGGTCTTGATTACTGGTGGTGCGGGATTTATAGGTTTTCACTTAGCGAAGCATCTGCTCAAGTCAGGTTACAACCTGCATCTAGTTGACAATTACGCTCGAGGTATTCACGACAATGAGTTTGAAATGCTTTTGGCGAAGCCGCGTGTGACGTTCGACATTGTCGACCTTTTGGATCAATCAGCGGTGTTGAAACTAGGATCCCGTTTTGATGCTATCTTCCACTTAGCAGCGGTGGTTGGTGTTGCACACGTTATTGATCGCCCCTATTCTGTTTTGAGGGACAATATACAAATGTTAAGTAATGTAGTTTCATTGGCAAATCAGCAGAAAGACCTGACGCGTCTACTCTTTGCTTCAACCAGCGAGGTATATGCAGGAACACTCAAACACTTTCAGTTGCCTATACCAACACCAGAACAAACAGCACTCGCCATTACAGCCTTAGATCAACCAAGAACTAGTTATATGCTGTCTAAGATAGTTGGGGAAGCTATGTGTCATCAGTCCGGGGTGCCTTTTACAATATTTCGACCACATAATGTGTATGGACCTCGTATGGGAATGGCTCATGTAGTACCAGAGCAACTTAAGAATGCCTGGGTAGCAGAGGAAGGAGACAGCTTGCCTGTGTATTCGGCAACACACAAACGAACATTTTGCTACATTGATGATGCAGTAGTCATGTTGCAAAAGATGTTAGAGACTGATCGTTGTTGTATGGAAGTATTTAATGTTGGCACACAGTCACCCGAGGTAACGATTAGAGAAGTTGTGCAGGCCTGTATCGATGTCACAGGTAAACATCTCTTAATGACAGAACTTCCTCCCAGCCCAGGCTCGCCCGAAAGAAGAGCTCCCGACATGAGTAGTACTCGATCCGTGCTCAATTATGAGAGTAGGATTGAATTAGCAGAGGGAATATTAAGAACCTGGACATGGTACCGTCACAACGTATTCGACGTAGAGGGTCAAACTGCCCGATGACTATGGCTACGCTGTCGCAGGAGTTTGAGCGCTACGTCCGAAAAATATTTCCAGCTCAAGATTACATTCCTCTCCATGCCCCTCAATTTAGAGGGAATGAGCGGCAATATGTATTGGATACTCTTGAGTCTACGTTTGTGTCTTCTGTCGGTAACTATGTCGATAAATTTGAAATTGCGATAGCGGAATTTACTGGATCACAATACGTCATCGCCACAAATACTGGTACATCTGCCTTACATATCGCCCTTATGCTTTGTGGAGTAGGCAAGGAAGATGAAGTGGTTACACAATCACTGACCTTTGTCGGTACCAGCAATGCAATTCGCTACTGTGGGGCACATCCAGTTTTCGTCGATGTGGAACGCGAAACTCTAGGTCTATCACCCAAAAAACTTGCTGAGTTTTTGGAAGAGAATACTGAAGTACGAGACGACGGACTGTGTTGGAATCGTGTGTCAAACCGAATCATTAAAGTCTGTGTGCCGGTGCATAACTTGGGTCATCCAGTTCGGTGTCAAGACATACAAGAAATATGTGCGCAGTATCATATTTCAGTGGTGGAGGATGCTGCAGAATCACTTGGCAGTGTGAGTAATGGAGTACATACGGGACGAATAGGTAGGACGGGAATCTTGAGTTTTAACGGAAACAAGATCGTTACCACTGGTGGTGGTGGTGCAATCATGACGGATGATAAAGACATTGCCCGTAAGGCAAAACATCTTACAACCACGGCGAAAAAGAGCCACCCATGGTTATTTCTCCACGATAAAGTAGGTTACAACTATCGGTTACCTAATTTAAATGCAGCTCTTGGGTGTGGACAGATGGAGCAATTACCGACGTATGTTGAGTCGAAGCGGAAACTTGCTAGTCTTTATCAGCATTGGTTTAATCAAAGGGAAGTCGAATTTATTATGGAGCCGCGGGCCGCAATCTCAAATTATTGGTTAAATGCCATTTTGTTGGAAAACAGGAGCGAAAGAGATTGTTTTCTTCAGTATATGAATGACAGAGGCATTATGACTCGGCCAATGTGGACCCCTTTACATACTCTTCCAATGTATAAAAACTGTCTACGCGGCCCATTGCAGATGACTGAACATATCGAGGACCGTCTGGTAAATATTCCCAGCAGCGTTATTGGATGACGGTGAGAAGAAAAATTTGTGTCGTTACTGGGTCTCGGGCCGAGTATGGACATCTTTATTGGGTGATGAAAGGTATTGAGGAAGACGCCGCTCTTGAATTGCAGTTGGTAATAACTGGTATGCATCTTTCACCAGAATTTGGACTTACGTATCAGGAAATAGAAAACGATGGATTCGTTATCTCGAAAAAGCTGGAGACTACGATGTCATCGGACACGCCGCCTGGGATAGTTAAATCTATGGGTATCGGGTTGATTGGATTTGCTGACGTTTTTGAAGAACTAAGACCTGATATTGTTATCTTATTAGGAGATCGTTTTGAGTTGTTGCCAGTTGCGAGTGCTGCACTAATTTCCAAAATTCCTATAGGGCATATCCATGGTGGCGAAATCACAGCAGGCGCATTTGACGAGGGAATTCGCCACGCGATAACAAAATTGGCACATCTTCACTTTGTTTCGACGGAAGAATATCGCCGGCGGGTAATTCAGTTAGGCGAGCGACCAGAATATGTTTTTAATTTTGGAGCCCCTTGTATAGATAATGTCGCTAATACGGAGTATCTGAGTCGGAGTCAGTTCGAAGCTTTTATTGGTTTGAAGTTAATGGGTAAAAGTCTGATAGTGACTTATCATCCAGCAACCCTTGAGGTAAGTAATCCGCGGGATGAATTCAATGAGTTGCTTGGAGCTATAGATGAATTAGAAAATGTCAGCATTATTTTTACCAAAACAAACGCCGATACCAACGGGCGTCAGATAAATGAGATGATTGATTCTTATGTGATGGAAAACGTAGAAAAATCAGTTTCGGTTTTTTCTTTAGGAAAACAAGCCTACCTTTCAGGACTAAAATTTGTTGATGGGGTAGTTGGGAACTCTTCCAGTGGTGTAATCGAAGCGCCTAGCTTTGGAATTGGTACGGTAAATATTGGCAATCGGCAAGAAGGCCGTGTTCGATCATCGAGCGTGATTGATTGTCGTACG
>Ga0315339_1002835_pt1 | contig 12718 bp, 11 predicted proteins | sample ASW17metaG_FD_204514 | JGI IMG/M metagenome (GOLD analysis project Ga0315339, IMG submission 204514) | Ammonia-oxidizing marine archaeal communities from Pacific Ocean, United States - ASW #17 | ecosystem: Environmental > Aquatic > Marine > Oceanic | place: USA: California | collected 2016-12-05
GGCGGATTAATGCATCTCGTCGGAAATATGTGGTTTCTCTGGCTGTACGGCGACAATGTTGAGGAAGCACTTGGCCGTTACCGTTACCTGGCATTTTATGTTATATGCGGTTGTGCGGGGACACTTACACACGCCTTCATTGATCCCGGGAGTAAAGTTCCCCTGATTGGTGCTTCAGGGGCCATAAGCGGCGTTATAGCCGCCTATCTTATGATCTGGCCGCGGGCTAATATCAGGGTATTTTACTGGTGGATTATATTCTTTGGAACGATAAATGTGCCTGCCTTTGTTGTCCTCGGCTTTTGGCTGTTCGAGCAGTTTATTGCCCTGCCGGCAGCCCTGCAGATGCAGGGTGGTGTTGCCATAGCCGCTCACCTTGGGGGGTTCGTCTGCGGCCTTATTCTCACTCCAGTATTCAAGAAGCCTGGTGTGAAACTCTTTCAGGGGAAACATTCGACCGCCTTCTCGCATTCCCGTGTCAGGGGATTTAAAAGGAACAAGGGTTCCGTACCAAGTGTACCCCTCAGAAGGCGAAGGGAATAGCAACAAAAAATTAAGATCTCCCGGGGTTCCTCTTTGTAAACCAGGAGTTTTTCACTTTGGTAACGATTATTTTAATGTAAGAAAAAAGCCGCCTAAACTTCACAGTCTAGGCGGCCAGTCTTTAGATCAAATCAAACAGGGAGGTAAAAATTTGATCTAGTATAAAACGGCTAATAACTATTTGGTCGCCCGGCTTTTACCCAGGCTTCGTAGCTATAGTGGATCCACTCATCCATAAATCTGGAAATACGTTGAAGGATACTGGTTGCTGGATGAATTGTATCATCCACGCCTCGGTCTGCTATTAGGCTACGGTAAGTGATAGTGGTCATAACAAACTCCTTTCTTCAGTATGACTTCAAATTGCATCAATTATTGATGAGTTTATACCTTCTTAATCCATGCTGCAGTAGCGCTCATTCATCAGGACAGCCATGCAAAATTTCGGATGTGTGCAGGGCAATACAGCCATGCAATTTTGGAATTGCTCAAATTTCGATTTGTTGAAGAATTTTCATTTATGAGTTGGAAGCTAGTAAATAAAAAGGCCGTCATGCTACCGGGGAACTAAGGGAGTTCCCGCGTATGCACGACGGCCAGTAAGTTGCATCCACAACAGTCCAGGGAGGAAATACGTAGACGCAACTAAAATTTTACGGTTGAGCTTTTCTCTCGGATCACAAACCAATAAATTTGAAAATAGGTTATATGGTTCGTCACGCCTAACTGAAATGGGTATCAATCGTGACATTCACATAGTGTAAAATTGATAATAATTTACAAAAATATATGATTGTAAATCACGGGTCTCAATTTTAAAATTCAAAAAGGTTCGCCTATGTATGTGCGCATTACCTAACTTAATTCTGAACCGGAAAACTAAGACGCGATGAGACGATTGCACTATTTTATTAGCCGGGAAAGGGATCACTGATGTCAAAACAGTATGATGACGATTGGGATAATCGAAAAGCCTTTCCAGAGGTTGAAGCGTGGAACGATAAGTGCAGGAAACGTTCTCTGGATTTCTCTCGCTCTGTCAATTTTCAGATGGATAACGCTTACGGCTCCCATCCCCGAAACCGGATTGATGTATTACCTGGGAAGACAGGTTTGCCGACTTTCTTTCATATTCACGGTGGATACTGGCAATGGAATAATAAGGAAGATTATCTTTGTGTGGGCGAGGCTCTTCACCGGAAGGGGCTAAATACCGTATTCGTTGAACACACACTGGCCCCTGACGCCACGATGGACGAGATTGTCGCTGAGGTAAGGGCGGGGTTGTCGTGGTTTAAATTACACCGCCACGAATTTGGTATAGAGAACCCCGATGTCGTTGTTTCCGGTCATTCTTCAGGGGCGCATCTTGCTGCAATGTGCCAGAGTGAGACCAGTGTCATCGGAACTGTTTTGACTAGTGGTATCTATGACCTCCGGCCGATCATCCAAATTTACGTTAATGACGTCGTTGGTATGGATGAGGAGATGGCGAAACGTAACAGTCCTGCATTAGATCCTAAACGTTACGAGAGTTTTGCTCTTATCGCCTATGGCGAACTGGAGTTGAAAACATTCAGAGAACAATCTATCGGTTATAATCGGGGTCTTGTCTCCGAAGCTTCGGACACCGTATTGCTGCCGGTAAGTAATAGGGGTCACTTTGATGTTCTCGACGAGTTGATGGATAGTAACGGTGCCATCTTCCGAGCGCTGATGGATAGGCTGAATTTAAAATAAAAGCGGGTCCAGTCTTGCGTAATAGGCCTCAAGTCAATTCACGGAAGGAAATGTTATGGCTCGTTTTATTTATCCAAAGTTTTCCTGTTTTACCTTAACTAATATTTGAAAATTCTCTTTTCAAATGTAAGAACCCGGTTTTAGTGGAATACGTAGTTCGTAATCCGAATATTTACGGAGGGTCGAAGTGTCTGCTCGCAATGAAGGTTACGCCTACCTTGTCGCATTTATTCTGACAATTCCCGCGGCAAACTGGATGATTGGTAATGTCGGAACGGTATGTCCGGAAAATAGCCCCTGCCTTATTCCTGTCGGCTTCGACGTCATGGTGCCGAGTGGTGTTATCATGGTTGATCTTGCCCTCGTATTGAGAGACCTGGTTCCTGTCGGCTTCGACGTCATGGCGCCGAGTGGTGTTATCATGGTTGGTCTTGCCCTCGTATTGAGAGACCTGGTTCAAAGGCGTTTAGGTAAATTATGGGCGTTGGGTGCGATTGTTGTGGGGGCCCTATTATCTGCACTTATAGCCCCTCAGGCATTGGTATTGGCGTCCGGGGCGGCCTTCCTGGTATCGGAGTTAGCTGATTTTGCCGTTTACACGCCCCTCCAGAAAAAGCGGCTGGTTCTGGCTGTGTTCATGAGCGGCGTCGTCGGACTGGTTGTCGATAGTATTTTGTTTCTTCAATTGGCGTTCGGAAGCCTGGATTTCCTTAGCGGTCAGATAATTGGGAAAACCTGGATGATCGTCTTGGCATTACCGATAATCTGGTGGATACGTCGGCGGGATGAAAAGCTGGGAGTTGTTCCTGAATAAGGCGTTTTGGAGATGAAAAGACACCTGCCTGTCGTGAGTTTCTAAGTAGGGGACTGTCTGCCACCACCAGGGAAAATTAAGGTCACGCCGTATTTCCCGAATAAATCACGTTTTTGCCACATTCCATGCACGATTTTGCCCAACTCCAAGCGTAACGTGCAATATCAAGCGTAAGGAGACATGAATGTATTCAGCAACAATCAATGCCTATTTCTCGTGGTGTGTCCACTTTCTTCAGGACATGAGTGCCTGGATGGGGATTTCATACCAGGAACTCAACGTCTGGGTATTCGTCGTAATTCATCCGTTGATTACGCTTCTTCTTGCCTACTGGATTATCAGGCTACGCCGCCAGTTGAAGGGGCCTAAAGGGAATAGGAGGAAGTCTCCTGAGGTTATTCGTCTCGAACCGCCCGCAATTCAGATGCCTTAGACGATGTCTTATATTGATGGCGATAAACCACCCCGGGAGAAGCCTTTCATCCAGGAAACGGCTCACCGGGAAGGTCAGTCAAAGAGTAACTCAGAAAATTCCAGTATGAGTATTATGGAGATTAATGATCTCCTTGATATAGAGGACCGGGAAGAAAAAGTCCGCTTATGGAAGGCGTCACTGGAAAACTTTAAAGCCGACATGGAGAAGTGGCATCGCGGAGAGAAACCACTTTATGATTTCCGAAGCATAGATGAACTCAAAACGGCAATGGAGCACCTTCAATCTTCGATAGACAGAATTGAGCGGTTAAATCGACCGGAGTGAGATCAGAGACCAAACGTCCTGTCAGCCGCCGGGTTATGCCCGGAAAATTAAATTTGGATAAAGTGCGTGACCATTTCTGTCACATATATCCCTTAATTTTTTTAAGCTATTTGAACTTCAGCTTGTACCCCCAGGGGTGGAGCCTAAAGCACGAAAGAGAGGACTTTGATGTGGTTAATTGGATCGGCGGTATCTCCATGGCGCTTTGGTTCTTCTTTATGGTTCCCCTATAGGAAGGGTCAGAGGAAATAACGCCTTGAAGAATTTTATCATTATCTTATTGACAGCTCTTCTCGCTGCCTGCGCCTCTCCGGAGGTGGATCGTACAGCGATGAACTTCGATCGGGATAAATACGAGACGGATATCTTCGAGTGCCGGGGCGGAAACTTTCTCAAGGCGACGGCCACGACCATCGTTATTGGTACCGTAGGATCTCTCATCGGGGTATTCTATGGTGCCTCATTAGGGGTAATTACGGGCGAGGGAGTTATCGCTCTCGCGTCCTTAGGCGGCATTGTCGGTCTGGCAGCAGGATTTGCGACGGAAAGAAAAAAACACGACAACGAAATCGCCGTCTGTCTGAATGGAAGGGGCTACACCCTGACGGGGTAGGGAAATACCCTGTTGATCCCTATTCAACATACGGTTTTACTATATTCGGGTGGTGGAATGGATCTTCAAATGTCTGAAAACATGAAAGAATTTAACTGCAATCAATGCCTATAAAGCAGGTACATCGAACTTCTCTCCTTAAATTACCGAAACGCCGCCTGAAAAAGGAATGACGTAATATTGTCATTGAGAAAAAACATACGCTTCCGGGAATTGAATGGTAGTTTACGGAACCCCGGAATTCCGCATTACCATATATCGACTATGGAGACTTCAGAATGACAGATCCAACGATCACGTGTCCGTCCTGCTCAACAGAAATAAAGTTGACGGAGTCGCTGGCAGGCCCTCTCATCGAGGCAACACGGCAGGAATTTGAGGTTAAACTGGCTGAACAGGCTGAAAAGGTGAGTGAAAGGGAGGGCGCCCTTAAGAAAAGGGAAAACGAGATCGCCGCAGCCCGGAAAAACCTCGAGGACGAGGTTTCCGAAAAAGTGAAGGAAGAAAGGATTAAAATCGTCGAAAATGAGGCGAAAAAAGCAAAGTTAGCGGCTGCCGGTGAATTGACTGCAAAAACCGAAGAAGTCGCCGAACTCCAGGGTGTCCTGCAGCAGCGCGACGAGAAGTTGGCGGAAGCGCAGAAAGCTCAGGCCGGCATCCTAAAGCAGAAGCGTGCACTCGATGATGCAAAACGTGAACTGGAGTTGACGGTTGAGACGCGTGTCCTGAATTCCGTTGAGGAAGTCCGGAAAAAGGCAAAGCTCGAAGCGGAAGGTGCACTAAATCTTAAAATCTCGGAAAGGGAAGAGAAGATCGCATCGATGACACGTCAGATAGAGGACCTGAAGAAAAGGGCGGAGCAGGGCTCCCAGCAACTCCAGGGTGAGGTTCTCGAACTCGAGCTCGAGGAGACGTTAAGGGTGAAGTTCCCCTTTGATAGCATTGAACCCGTTCCGAAGGGGGAATTCGGCGGTGACATCATACAGCGCGTCACGTCACCGACAGGTCAGGCAAGCGGCATTATCCTGTGGGAATTGAAGCGCACCAAGAACTGGAGTGAAGGTTGGCTCGCAAAATTACGAAATGACCAGCGCTCCGCAAAAGCGGAATTCTCGATACTCGTATCTACCGCCTTGCCGAAGGAAGTCGATAATTTCGATCATATTGAAGGCGTCTGGGTTTCGGCGCCGCAATATTTTCTACCGCTCGCAATGGCCTTGAGGCAAAGTCTCATAGACGTCGCTCAATCAAAACAATCTCAGGAGGGGCAGCAGACTAAAATGGAGTTGGTATACGGCTACCTGATGGGACCAAATTTTCGGCATCGCGTCGAGGCAATCGTCGAAAAAATCTCGGATATGCAAGGTGACCTCGATCGTGAAAAAAAAGCAATGATGCGTTCATGGGCGAAGCGGGATACTCAGATTCAGAACGTCATTGAGGCGACCGTCGGCATGTATGGCGATTTACAGGGTATAGCGGGTCGTGCCCTTCAGGAAATTGAGGGTCTCGAATTGCCGTTAATAGAGCAGGATCCCTCTTTACTTGCCGATGAGACGGAATGAAGGGTATGAAAAAGACTGTATAAAAGGGCGCCTGAGAACAAAGTCGATATCGGGAGGCTTGTGGGTCATTTAAAGAAAATGTCTCAACATCGTATAACGGAAGTCCTTATAGGCTGCATTAACTCCCGCCTTAAAGGCACTCTCATCACCGACGATGACGACGTGGGCCTTGGCCCTTGTTATTGCGGTATAGAGGAGGTTCCTTCCCAGCATGAATTGATGGGATCTGGCGATCGGAATTATGACGGCCGGATACTGGGATCCCTGTGATTTGTGGATTGAAATCGCGTAAGCAGGCTCGAGTGCTTCCAAACTCTCTTTGTCGTATGGGACATCCTTCGTGGCGTATGAAACAAAGACCTCTCCTTTGTCTCCCCCCCTTAAGATTGTGCCGATATCGCCGTTCCTTACGTCGAGTTGATAATTATTAGACGTCTGTATGACCTTGTCACCTCGATATAGGGGCTTGCGGTTTCCTTCCTGAAAGAGGGGTTCCGCATTGCCCCATAGAGTATTTTGAATTTCTTGATTGAGCGCGACCGTACCGACGGCACCCTTGCGCATAGGAGCCAGGATCTGGACTTCATCGGACGTCTCGAGTTTGAACATCTTCGGGAGTTTGGTGTTATAGAGATCCAACACGAGGCTCTGCATTTTATCCTCGTCACTCTCCGGGATAAAGATGACGCCCTTCTCCGAGGTGACGCGACTTAACTGCGGGTCGTTTCCCCAGATAACGTCACGAGCCAGCTTTATGATTGTGCTTCCTTCAGTCTGTCGGAAGTTACCAGTCAAGCGTGCGAAGGGTACTTTATCTGAATTCAGGAGATCCTTGAATACCTGTCCGGGCCCCACGGGGGGGAGTTGATCGGCGTCACCAATCATAATGAGGTGATTTGTTTCGTCATCAAGTATATCGAGGATTTCTGTCATCAGGTCGGCATCGACCATGGATGCCTCGTCAATGATAAGCGTCCCGATATCCTTCACTTTTCCTAACTTTACATATGTTAAGAGGAGATGAATGGTCGTCGGGTTGAAGCTCCCGAGGCCGCCTTCCTCTTCAAGCCTCTTTGCAGCTCTCCCCGTCGGCGCGCATAACGTAACGTATCGGCTCTCGGATTTGAGGGCCTTGACGATGGCCTCAACCATTCTCGTCTTTCCGGTGCCGGGCCCACCCGTTATCAAAAAGACCCGCGAATTAATGGCGCCGTTTAGGGCTTCCTTCTGTTCATCGGATAACTCCAGTGATGCTCTGAGGTTCAATTTATCAAAGTCAAAATCGACGTGTTGATGGGGAGCCACGCCGACCGATAGGAGGTTGCCAATCCGCGATGCAATTTCATTTTCCCTCTCAAAGGAGGGGACCGTCGCGATATGTTCCCGATCGTCATACTCCGCGAATTTAAAGTGTTCAGTTGCGGATCTCAGGACCCCCTCCATGATATCGTGATCGACGTCAATAAGCTTGTCGTTATCCTTGAAGGCTCTTTCCAGAGGCGCACACGTATGTCCCCTATTTTTTTCTATACGGTAGAGACAGAGTTCCATTGCCGAGATTATTCTTTGATCACTTGAGAGGTCGAGGTTAAGGCCTGCCACAATGTTTTCCGCATCTTCAAATGTAAAATATTTGATTTTACGGACAAGTTCATATGGGTTTGACAGGATTTCCTCGATGACGTCGCTCCCGAGCGTTTCACGTATCTGCTTCACAACGGCATTCCCGAGACCGAACTGACGCAGCATGATTTGAAGGTATCTCGTCCCCGAAGTTTTTGCCCATGCCATCTCAAATAAGGTCGCCGTAGCGGCGTTAATGCCATAGGCGACGGAAAGTTCCTTGGCTGGGCGGGAGAGGTCTTCGAATATATTTTCGGTTTCGGGAACGGCAAGTTTCTTAGCCGTCTCGGGGCCAATGCCTTTGAAAGCGTGTGTCTGGAGGTAGGATTGTATCCCGGCTGTAGGGGCTTCCATCATTTGGAGAGCCGTCTTCGGGGAGAGGGGTTTTGTCCCACTTGATTTAAGGGGCTTAAAAAAATACCACCCCGGTTCCTTTAAAGATGACGTATTTAATTCAGGCGGACCACTGACGACGGTTGCCTCCGTACTTCCCCCTTCCAGGACGCAGATCCAGAGTTTGGGATCTGGTTTACTGCTACTCTTGCCCATCTTCTGCGGGGTTTTGCGTTTTCCGACGGTCCGTTTTCGAACGGCCTTTGCGGGTACGTGGAGGGTTCCGCATTTAGGGCATGATGGGGAGGGTTTCTTCATGTCGTAATAGGCGGCACCACAGTCACCGCATTTGAGTTTATTCCCTCGTTTATCCGACATGTTAGGATTTTTCCCCTTATCCCGTATAATCAAAATTCAAATATATACCAATATACACGGGATTAAGTATTTCCGGGAGGGAGAAGTGGAAGGCATCGAGACGCAAAAGGCAAGTTTTTCTATTGTCGCCTTTACCAGACGGGGATCTGGGCGGGATCAGAACGAAGATGCCTGCGGTATAGGGGATATACTGCTTTTCGGAAAGGACACAAATAGCGGTCAAAAATCGGTTAAACTCTCGCAATTTCCCTTCTTAGTCACTTTGGCGGATGGCCTGGGAGGCCACAATAGCGGCGACATTGCAAGCCGCACGGCTATAGAGCGTCTGAATGATATTTTTAAGAGTTCCAGGGGGAAATTTAAGATCGATGAAGCAATTTCCGAAGTTCACCATCACATTCGGGAACTGGAAGAAGGTAGTAGCAGTTCCTACGCCATGGGGACAACAATTGTCGGAGCCGTCATAAACGAGGAACGCTGCACTATTTTCAACGTCGGTGATAGCAGCGCCTATTGGGTCCACGATGCGATAATCACACAGATCTCGGAGGATGACGTCTATCCAGGGGAACGTACGGGTATCCTTACGCAGTGCCTGGGTGGCGGAAATCCTGTGGCTCCTAAGCCTCACTTCATTCAGCAGGACATCCGGTCGGGCGATATATTAGTGCTTGTTTCCGACGGTATTACGGATGCTGTTCCGGACGACGTCATAAAAACCGTTGTTTCAGAAAGATCACCCGAATGTTCATTCAACCTCTGTGAGGAGGCTAACCGTCTCGGGGGAAGTGACGACGCTTCGGCCATAATTTGTAAATTCAGTTGAGTAGGACCGTATCTGTCACATTACTGTGAGACCCTCTTCTCCTAACCATAGGAGGAGCAAATTGCAGTTAATAGAGAACTTTGTAAATAAATTAGAGTTGGGGAAACCGATTTCCTTTAAGAGATTAACGATGTTTCCGTTTACCGGCTTAGCGGGTCGGTCTATCGACTATCTCACACTCGATGAAGCGCATAAAGACGGGAGTGCCAGCGTCTCAGAGGTATCGGAAACGGGATCGGTTCCCGACCTCAGGTTTCTGAATAACGGAGATAAGCCCGTATTCCTTCTCGATGGAGAGGAACTCCTGGGGGCGAAGCAAAACCGCATTTTGAATTTGAGCATTCTGGTTCCCGGGAATTCCGAGATTAACATTCCCGTATCGTGCGTCGAGCAGGGGAGGTGGTCTTATAATTCCGATCACTTCGTGTCCTCTGATCGGTCTTATTTTTCGAAGGGTCGCGCAAAGAAAGCGAGAAGGGTATCAAACTCCCTAAGCGGCGGAATGGCGGCGAGATCCGATCAAGGGGAAGTTTGGCGGGACGTCGCTGAAAAGACCGCTTCATTTTCCGTTAATTCCGCTTCGGATGCGATGTCAGACGTCTTCGAAGCGGAGAGGGGGCGGATCGATGAATTCGTCGAAAACATTCACCACATTCCGGAACAGGCCGGTGCCTTATTTGCAATCGACGGAGATGTGGCGGGTTTCGACGCCTTCGATAAGCCGTCGACATTACGGAAGCTCCTTCCTAAGCTAATACGGAGTTATGCTCTCGACGCTCTGGAAGGTCACCACCAACGGCCATCGATAATTGGCGTAGATACCATTAATGAATTTCTGAAGATCCTCTCTTCAGGAGACATCAGCTGCTCTCCGTCGGCAGGTATGGGAGAAGACCATCGCTTAAAGGGAGATGCCGTTGCGGGCGGTGCATTGATAAATGACGGCGACGTCATCCACCTCTGCGCCTTTCCCCTGAAACCCGAGGCAGATGAACACCATCAAAACTTCCGTTCCGGGATGACGAGAGCTTCATACAGGAGAAGGGAGCATTAACAAAAATGACCCCAACCCCACCTATTGTTTTACCTATCTTGTGTGTTCCATCACGTTAGGTAGGCAATAGGTGATGTCAAATGACGCGCTAAGCGGCTTTGGCATTGTTCCGGTTGCGGTTTCTTTTCTGTCTGCGGTTTCTATTCTTTTTGCGTTTACTGTTATCTCCCGCCGGGCGCTTGGACTGTTGTCTCTGGACCAGTTTGGCCTGCGGAGTGTCTGGGACCTCCTGGTTTTCAACACCGTTGCTCCGGTCGTGTTCGACGACATCGATTGAGCGTTTAATCAGGCGTTCGATGCCACGCAGGTGATGCCGCTCCTCCGGGTCGCAGAAAGAGAGTGCAATTCCTTCGGTTCCCGCGCGGGCAGTACGGCCAATTCGATGGACATAACTTTCAGGTTCGTGCGGTAGATCAAAATTAATAACATGTGTGACGCCGTCGACATCAATGCCTCTGGCTGCGATATCTGTGGCAACGAGAACGCGGACCCGGTTTGCCTTGAACCCCTCCAGCGCCCGCAGACGCGCCGCCTGCGATTTATTACCGTGAATGGCGGCAGCTTCTATCCTGGCCTTATTCAATTGCTTTTCGACCCTATTAGCCCGGTGCTTCGTTCGCGTGAATACGATCACGCGGTAGAGCGCATTGTCGGAAAGGAGATCTTTAAGTAAGGCACCTTTCTGCAATGCCGGGACGTGGTAAACGTGTTGTTCGATGCGGTCAGCGGTAACGGCCTTCGGGGTAATATCAATACGTACGGGTTCGTGAAGAATTTCGTCCGCTAGACCAGCCACTTCCTTCGGCATGGTTGCAGAGAAAAAGAGCGTTTGCCGGTCCCTTGGCGTCGCGCGAACTATTTTTCGCACGTCCTTGATGAAGCCCATGTCCAGCATACGGTCAGCTTCATCGAGCACCAGGTATTCAACATCATTCAAGTGGACGTGTCCTTGCTTTTTGAGGTCGAGTAATCGCCCCGGTGTCGCGATTAAAATGTCGACGCCCCTAGATAAGGCCTTCACCTGCCGTTTCTGATTTACTCCGCCGAGGATGACCGTGTGTCGAACCTGTAAATTTTTTGCATATTCGGAGACGAAAACGCCGGTTTGTAACGCCAATTCCCGAGTTGGCGCCAGGATCAATACCAAAGCACCCTTCGCCGAGGGGCGGAGTTTGCCATTAGTCAGGTGTTGTAGGATCGGTAATACGAAAGCAGCAGTTTTCCCGCTGCCGGTCTGAGCAATCCCCAGAAGGTCGGCGTTATTGAGAAGTTGCGGGATGGCTTTTTCCTGGATTGGTGTCGGCGTCGTGTAATTTTGTGCTTCTAAGGCGTGCGTCAGTGGCTCGATAAGACCGAGCTCGGAGAATTTATTGGTTGTCAAAACGTGAGTATCCTAGGCGCCAAAACGGCGGGCATTAAAGTGCCCGCAAATCTGCCGCGTCGCCGTCATCCGAGCGCAATTGGACATAACGGTATGAGAAAAAAGGAACGCCCCGGGTTCTTTGCTTTGTTTTTCTTTCAAAAATCGCAGCGCTGTTGCGCCACCTTGGACGTTATGGCGGGTAAATGCACTTTCCGGGTCGTGAAGTCAAGTGCAGCTGTCTAAAATTTTATCCAGAGGTTATTGATATTATTTATGAAATGGTGCCCGGGGAGTGGGTCACTTCCGTACTAAGGCATCAACGGACCTTTAGTATCCTTTAGAATCAATAGCATAAGTAAACCTGAGTTCATTGTAAAAAGGTGAAAATGTACTACCGTTTGTACTACCCTCTTCTTAGGTCTTCTTAGGACCACTTAAGCATCCTATGTCAAATTCTGGATACCCTTCAGGAGTCATTCAACGGGATACAGAGAGTAATTTTCTTCTCTGGAGTCCCTAGAGATCCTGATGTCCTAGATGATTCTGAGTGACCGTTTAAATGACCCACAGAGACATTGTGGTGGTGTTTTACCTGAGCATACATGAGGGACCCCCATTAGAGGAGATATGATTATTTTTATTTAGAGTCATTTGTATTTCTGAGGGGGTTTTGAACCTAAACACAGATATTCAAGTGTACCTGGCACACTTCTACTCCTTCAGCGGCATTGCGGTCCAGGTGCATTCCGGCTCGAATCCGGCATCGGCGAACAAGCGGCCGACCGGGCAACGGTCTTCGGACAGAGCTGCCAAGCGCTCGAATTTCTCCGGTGATTCATTGGTTTCTACTTCGATATCCAGCTTGGCACCGACAAAATGCATGACACCTTTGTTATTGCCTTCAAGACCGTCGATCGTATCTGTTGTGGTTTCCACATTGATATTGATCTCACCGTGCTTAAAGCGCATTGCTTCGGCCACCTTGATGATCTGAACAGTCTGGCAGGCACCGAGGGAAGTCGTGAAATACATCAGCGGCGATGTCGCCGTATCGGTGCCGCCGCGGACTTTTGGCTCATCGGTGATTACCGTATGACCATCATTCG
>Ga0315339_1002837_pt1 | contig 12717 bp, 12 predicted proteins | sample ASW17metaG_FD_204514 | JGI IMG/M metagenome (GOLD analysis project Ga0315339, IMG submission 204514) | Ammonia-oxidizing marine archaeal communities from Pacific Ocean, United States - ASW #17 | ecosystem: Environmental > Aquatic > Marine > Oceanic | place: USA: California | collected 2016-12-05
GGATTGATAGACAATGAACGAATTTTGATACGGGATAGAAATGAAGAAATCTGCGGTGACTTGATTTCTATGAACCTGATTATTAAGGACGATATTAAAAATATTGATTCCGATATCTACTTGATGACACATACAACGAATCCGTTTCTGAGTCGACATTCGGTACAGGCGGCAATTGAGAAATTTCAAATTACCGTTAAAGCAGGAGGTGCAGACTCTTTGTTTACGGTTAATAAAGTACAGGACCGTTTTTATGATGTTGACGTGCAGCCAATTAATCATGATCCCAATAATCTTATAAGAACACAGGATTTGGATCCTTGGTATCAAGAGAACTCCAATCTGTACCTGTTTAGTAAGGACAGTTTTTACAAGACCGACGCAAGAATAGGTGCGAATCCAACGATGCTTGTGACGGCGCCCTACGAGTCAACGGATATTGACACCCCAGATGATTGGGAATTAGGCGAAGTGATGGTTGAATATTATCGGAAAAAAGGAATTCTAAGTGAGCTTTAAAGTATTAGTAACTTGCCCCCCAATGCTCAAACAGATTGATCAGTTCCGAGATCTTTTTGCAAGCTTGGATATTGAAATTACCACACCTGATGTTGTGCAAACATTATCAGTTGAGGAATTGCTTAAGATTGTGCCACTGCATGATGGCTGGATTATTGGTGATGATCCGGCAACCGAAGAGGTTTTTACAGCAGGCAAGTCGGGTAAGCTCAAAGCGGCGGTAAAATGGGGGATTGGAGTCGATAACGTCGATTTTTCAGCCTGCAAGAAGCTTGGCATTCCTATTACTAATACTCCAGGAATGTTCGGCACGGAAGTGGCAGACCTTGCAATGTGCTATATATTGGGTCTTGCTCGCGACGCATTTTTTATTGATCGTGAAATTCGGAAGGGTGGTTGGCCTAAGCCTGCGGGCATCTCGCTCCCAGGCAAAACCTTGGGTATTGTGGGGCTTGGTGATATCGGTCTCAATATCGCTAAGCGAGCCAGGGCCCATGAGTTAAACATTATTGGGTGGGATCCATATGCCAAATCGGTGCCGGATTATATAAAGGTTGGTGGTGCCTTTCCGGCGGACGTTCCCTCATGTGATTTTATTGTATTCGCCTGCGCGCTTACAGAAGATAATCATCATCTGTTGAATGAGTCTATCTTAGGCGTATTAAAACCAGGCGTTAGGGTTGTTAATGTGTCTAGGGGGCCGCTTATAAAGGAATCTGCTCTTCTTAAGGGCCTAACTACTGGGGTAATTAGTTCCGCGGCGCTTGATGTATTTGAAGTTGAGCCTTTAGCCCAGACTAACGAGTTTTTAACTCACCCTAAGTGTATCGTTGGTTCTCACAACGGGTCCAACACGATTGACGCAGTTATTCGAGCTAGCGATGAGGCTATTAGGCTACTTGATGCAATGCTCAAAGAAGGTCCTAGGGATGAATAAGGTAGCAGTAATCACAGGCTCCAGCGGCGGTATTGGTAGCGCGCTAGTTCGAACATATTTAGATGATGGATATTTTGTGATAGGACTTGATAGAACTCCTTGTGCATATCCAGTAAGAGAGTCCTATGTAGAAATTAATCTTAGTCTCCTTCAGTTTTCGAAGGATATATCCTATAGAGATGACGTGATAGCTAAAATAAAAGAACATCTTCCCAATCATCCTAAAAAGTTTGTTGTGATTAATAATGCAGCAGAGCAAATTTTGAAATCGGTATCTGAACTTGAATGGGAGGATTGGGATAACTCGTTAAGTGTAAACACAGTTGCGCCCTTTTTTCTTGTCCAGGGACTGCTAGAAGAGCTAAAATTGAGCCATGGCTCCGTCATCAATGTCTCCAGCATACATGCAAAACTTACTAAGCCACGATTTACGTGTTATGCGGCTTCCAAAGCTGCTCTTGAAACTCTAACGAGGTCACTAGCTTTGGAGTTGTCTCCTTTGGGTATTTCAGTTAATGCTGTTGCCCCCGCTGCGATATCTACAGACATGCTTATGGCGGGATTCAAGGGTGCTCCAGACAAGTTGAAAGCGCTAAAAAACTATCATCCATCTAGGTGCATTGGGACACCAGAAGACGTGAGTTTTTTTGTGAAAGCAATCGCTGATCAAGAGGGAGGATTTTTGACTGGGGCTGTTTTAGATTTTAATGGTGGTTTAGCCGGCCGACTTCATGACCCTGAATGATTAGTTTGGTAATAGAATTATGGTGATGTCTTTAGTTTTTGCTGATGAAATATTGGAAAAATGGAAAGTAGTAAGTGAGATAGAGTTAAATTAATAAATATCACCCTACGCTTTAAATAAGATTTGCAGCATCGACCCGTTTCTAGATGCCACTATTTTTGTTAACTCTTGGTAGGGCATATCTATAAAAATGGTTAACCGGTGTGGCGAGATTTCTAGGTTATTGTTGATTGAAAAGCTCATCGTTGGGAGTTCTGACTTGGTATATCTGAATAATTTCTTAATGGGCGATCACGTAGCAGTTAGAGAATTGGTAGACGCAAGTTGTGTTGAATGAAGTACTTGAAGGGTCCGTTGGTTACTTTGACGGTCTACTTAATAAAGGAGCTATAAAATGTTTACAGATAAGGTGATTTTGGTTACTGGTGGTACAGGTTCTTTTGGAAATAAATTTATTCCTATGACGCTTGCTAAATATAATCCTAAAAAAATCATCATTTTTTCTCGGGATGAGATGAAGCAGTGGGAAATGGCTAAGAACTATCAAGACGATAGTCGCGTACGTTTTTTTATTGGAGATGTTCGAGATAAGGAGCGTCTTTATAGGGCTTTAGATGGTGTTGACTATGTAGTGCATGCAGCAGCGACTAAAATCGTTCCAACAGCTGAATACAATCCTTTCGAATGTGTGAAAACGAATATAATGGGTGCTATGAATATTATAGACGCATGTATAGATAAAGGTGTAACTAGAGTAGTCGCACTCTCCACTGACAAAGCGAGTAGTCCAATAAATTTGTATGGCGCCACAAAATTAGCATCAGACAAGTTATTTGTGTCTGGTAATGCATATGCTGGTGAGCACGATACTCGATTCTCTGTAGTGCGGTACGGTAATGTTATGGGCTCTAGAGGATCGGTTATTCCTTTCTTTCAGTCTTTGAAGGAAAAGGGCAAGCTACCTATCACTGATCCTGGTATGACTAGGTTTATGATTTCTCTTGAGCAGGGTGTTGAATTGGTATGGCATGCTTTTGAGGATATGTTTGGAGGTGAGATCTATGTTAAAAAAATTCCTTCGATGAATATAATTGATTTAGCTAATGTCGTTGTTCCTTCGGCTGAACATGAGATTGTAGGCATTCGGCCAGGTGAAAAATTACATGAACAGATGATTGGCGAAGAAGACTCTGCGTCAACCTATGAGTATAAGGAGCACTTTAAAATCTTACCTGTGATTAATGGTTGGGATAAAGATCCGAGAAGAATGAAAGATGGTGTGCTAGTACCACAAGGATTCACCTATAGTAGTGAGAATAATACTGAGTGGATGTCTTCAGGTGAACTCGAAAGCTGGATTTCAAAAAACAACACTAAAATAGGCAAGCACTGATAAATGATCCCCTATGGACGCCAAGATATTTCTGAAGCGGATATTCAAGCTGTAATAGATGTTCTGAAATCAGATTACCTCACTCAGGGACCTGTGACGCCGGCTTTTGAAAAGGCTATCTCTGAATATTGTGGAGTAAATTTTGCTTTCGCAATGAATAGCGCGACGAGTGCTTTACATGCGGCGTGCCTAGCGCTTGACGTAGGTCCCGGTGATGTTGTTTGGACTACAGCAGTGACGTTTGCTGCTAGTGCCAACTGTGCCCTGTATTGCGGGGCAAGTGTAGATTTTGTTGATATTGAGCCTCAAACGTTTAATTTAAGTACAGACAGTTTAGAGACCAAACTTTTATATGCTAAGGATTATGGTCAACTTCCAAAGGTTCTTATCCCCGTTCATTTGTGTGGACAGCCTTGTAACATGAAGCGTATTAAAGAGTTAAGTTTAATTTATGGTTTCAAGATAATAGAAGATGCCTCTCATGCTGTCGGAGGCAAGTACTGTGGGGAACCTATTGGAAATTGTGTCTACAGCGACATAACAGTGTTTAGTTTTCACCCTGTAAAAATAGTTACGACCGCAGAGGGCGGTATGGCTGTAACTAATAATACTAAATACGCCAAAAAGCTTGAGTTAATGAGAAGCCACGGTATAACTCGCAATACAGAAGACATGGTGAGGGCTTCGCAGGGGCCTTGGTATTATGAGCAAATAGATTTAGGTTATAACTACCGTATGACAGACTTACAGTCTGCTCTCGGGCTTAGTCAAATGGATCGTCTCGATGAATTTATCGAGGCTCGTCATAGAGTGGCGGATCTTTATAAATCCATGCTGCACGATTCACGAATCAAGTTACCATGGCAGCATCCAGAGGGTCATTCAGCATTGCATCTTTTTGTTGTTAGAGTAAACAGAGCTTTAGTCGAAAAGTCTCATAGCCAAATATTTAAAGAGCTGCGTGATCTAGGTGTTGGAGTGAATTTGCATTATATTCCGGTTTATCTTCATCCTTACTATCAAAAGCAAGGCTTTGTTCCTGGTTACTGTCCGGAGGCAGAAAAATATTATTCTGAGGCTATTAGTTTGCCAATGTATCCAAAGTTAACAGAACAGCAGCAAAATAAAGTTGTCACAAGCCTATTAAAGGTGCTTGGGCCGTGAAAGTCGCGATTATACCTGCGCGAGGTGGGAGCAAACGCATTCCTCGAAAGAATATCAAATCTTTTTTTGGAAAGCCTATGGTTGGCCGGGCCATTGAGACCGCGTTAGAAAGTGAGGTTTTCGATCATGTTATAGTGTCTACCGATGATGAAGAAATTGTCGAAGTTGCCATTCGTTATGGGGCAACTGTCCCCTTCAGGCGTCCAGCGCATTTAGCCGATGACTTCACAGATACGCGCTTGGTCATCTGCCATGCTATTGACTGGTTTAAAAAAAATATTGGTGAACTAACTAGTGTTTGCTGTATTTATGCTACTTCCCCAATGATGCTGGCAGGTGATTTAAAGGCCGCTTCTGAAATTAGTGATAGCGCTAATGATGTCTTTGTTCTTCCCGTAACAACCTACCAGTTTCCCATAAGCCGAGCATTGATCTTAAATAAAGATAAAAAATTGGAGGCTATTGATTCGGACTCTATTACTACAAGATCTCAGGATCTAACTGAAACCTATCATGACGCTGGACAGTTTTACTTTGCTTCTCCTAAAACATGGTTTGAAGAAAAGAGTATCTTGTCTCGTAAAAATATACCGCTAATTATTCCACGGTATCGGGTTCAAGATATTGATACTATTGAAGATTGGATATTTGCCGAAAAATTATATGGTGCACTACATCCAGCAGATAGCCAATAATATGAATATTGCATTTCGGGTAGATTCATCTAGTAAAATTGGGACTGGGCACGTTATAAGGTGCATGACTCTGGCGACTCAGCTAGGGGCTTTAGGGTTTACTGTGTACTTTATTTGTAAATCAATGATGGGAGACATCGTAAATAGCATAAAATCGAAAGGCTATGATGTTATTTTGCTCAGTTTAGCTGATCGTGATGACGAGTCAGACGATTTTTCAGTCAATAGCTGTAACTCTGACTCGCAGCAGGTTATTGATCTATGCTCGCTGTTGTCACTTGACTTAATTATTTTAGATCACTACTTTCTCAATTACAGCTGGGAAAAAGCAGTTAAAGACCACTCTAAACTAATGTGTATTTCTGATTTTCCTGCAGGCCCAAGAGCTTGTGACATCCTCCTCGATAGCAGTTTAAGTAGAGACCATGCTGAGTACAGATTAGACATAAGCAGTGACTGCCTTCTAATGACTGGATCAGATTATGTGATGGTTAGGCCTGAATTTGCACTGAGTCGATCATTGGGAGCGGTTTCTAAACAGGTTTCAAAAATTTTGGTAACAATGGGGGGGGCTGACCCACAGGACTACACATCTAGAATAATCAAAATCATAAGCCAATATGAAGCCTATGACTTGTCAAATATACAATTTGATATAGTTTTAGGGAGAAGCTACCAATTTACACCCTTGGTTTTAAATCTAATATCGACTTCGAAGTTTAACTATGTGATACATGAACATGTAGATGACATGGCAGATTTAATGAGAGATATGGATGTAATTATTGCGGCAGCTGGGACAACATTGTGGGAATGTTTTTCTTTAGGTATCCCTACCATAGCCGTGCAGATTGCCGACAACCAGCAGTATAATATTGATAGCTGCTCACGAGCGGGCGCAATTATTCCGATAAATCAAGATTGTGACCTAGAGGCCAGCTTAATCGCTGCGCTGGGCGATGTTCTTGGAACTAATAACATTCGACATTCTCTTCGGGACAATGGATTAAATATTTGTGATGGCCAAGGTGCTCAAAGAGTCGCAGAGAACATTCGCGGGGCTATACATGAGTAGTGCAGAGCATAGTATCAGATTGGTGACTGAGTCTGACCTGCCCATGATTTTAGATTGGCGCAATAACCCGAAAATAAGAATACATATGTACCATTCTCACATTATCACTTTGACTGAGCATGAACGCTGGTTTCATCAGTCGAAACGCGATGATTCCATAACCTTACTGTTATATCAGCATCACGGTTCACCTCAAGGGTTTATAAATTTTACTGATATTTCAGGAACAAATGGTGAGGGTATTTGGGGGTTTTATTTGTCTCCGCACTGTAAATTGAAGCTAGGCAAGGCTATGGGGAAAATGGCTATATCCTACGGGTTTCGTGATAAGAAATATTATAAAATTTGGGGTGAGGTTCTAAAAGACAATATACCAAGTCAAAAATACCATCAAAATCTTGGTTTTGTATATCAAGGCAATTGTCAGCCTGCTAAGAGTGACTTTGAAGTTTATCGATACTCATTGGATCGCGACACCTTTTTGAGAATAATGGAGGATGAGAATGATATTGGAAATTGACGGAGTAAAAATCGGTGCAGGGAATCCACCTTATGTAATTGCAGAAATATCGGCAAACCACAATGGTCAGTTAAAAAATGCCTTAAAGTTAATCGATATGGCTAGTCGATGTGGTGCAAACGCAGTCAAATTGCAAAGCTACACACCGGATACTATTACTCTGGATTGTGACCACGAAGATTTTATCATAAGAGGCGGATTGTGGGATGGAAGACGACTCTATGATCTCTATAAAGAGGCGTTCCTTCCTTGGGAATGGCATAAACCACTGTTTGAGCATGCTAGTAAAGTGGGTATATCCATCTTTAGTTCTGTATTTGATAATTCTTCTGTTGATTTTCTTGAGAATCTCAACACGCCAGCTTATAAAATAGCTTCCTTTGAAGCAATTGATATTCCTCTGATCAAATATGCTGCGAGCACTGGTAAGCCGATGATAATCTCAACAGGATTGGCTGATCAAGAGGAAATTTCAGAGGCTATAGATGCTGCACGATCTGGGGGGTGCTCTAATTTAGCAATTTTACATTGCGTTAGTGGTTATCCAGCGCCGATAAGTGATTACAATTTACGAACAATTGTAGATATGAAAGAAAGATTCGGGGTTGTTACAGGTTTATCAGATCATACCATTAGTAATACCACGGCGTTGGCAGGGGTTGCTTTGGGGGCATCAATAGTTGAAAAGCATATTACTCTTGATCGCCAGGGTGGCGGGCCAGATGATAGTTTCTCATTGGAATCAAAAGATTTAGAGCGGCTATGCCACGACGCAAAAATTGCTTGGAAAGCCTTGGGTACAGTGGACTATGGATTAAAGTCTTCCGAAATTGGTAATGTTAAGTTTCGACGGTCGCTATATTTTGTGAGAGCCCTTAGTGCAGGTAGTAGAATCACGCCAGAAGATGTTAGGAGTGTGCGGCCAGGCTACGGAGCCGCTCCTAAACATTATGATTCAATTGTAGGCAAGGCAGTAAAACAGAGTGTTGCCAAAAACACGCCGGTTAAGTTAAGTAATCTTATATGAATTTTGAAAATATTAATAAATGAAAATTTTAGTAACTGATGGGACTAGGTATATCCGCTCACATGTCTAATGATTATTCCCAAAAAGGAGCCAAAGCTGCTTCCTGGAGAGGATTAGAGGACCAGAGGCAGCGTCCTAGCGCTCAGATACGTGAGTGGGTACTTTTCATGTTACTTTTGGGACTACCGATGTTTATGGCTCCAGTCGGGTCGATTGATCGAAGCATTGTCAATCTATTCAGTCTTTGTTCTTCCGCACTGATATACCTATTTATTCAGCGAAAAACGACTCTTACTTATCAAACCTATCTTGTATATTTGATAATACTTATCTTTTTATATATTCAGTATGCGAAAACTGCAGTTGGATATGGCGTCGCTGACGGATTTTCAACATTATTGCGATATATATTCTATCTTACGGTAGGCCTTGTGACTTATAGGAGGGGTTTAGAGGAAAAGTCGCTAAATGTCATTATATTTATGGCGGTTATTATCTGCATCTTGTCATCAGCGCTTGGTGCCATCCAAGACCGTTATATTTGGTTAAACGGGTGGAACCGATTTATGGGCGCCAACTATTCTTCCGCGGGACTTGCTTTAGAATCGTCAATGTGTCTCTTTTTAGTGTACATAAAATTTTTTTTCCTGAAGTCATCTAACCGACTTCTTTCTTCAGAGACCATGGCTTATATAGTCTTGAGTGTTGCTCTTTTGTACATACTTTATCTAACAGGATCTCGAGGGCCACTGCTCGGTGTGATTTTTGTTATGGTTATGCATATTTTTTTCAATCATCGTAAGTTATTTTTCATTCTTGCGGTTGCTAGTCTTTTTGTCGGAGGGGTCCTATTTGAAGCAAGCTCTCTATCATCTAACCGGCTTCTGATTGCGGCGTCTAAAATAACAGAAGTTGCAGAATGGGACGACCTTAAAAATATGGGCGATGGATCAATATTCTCTAGAATAAAATATATCGAAGTGGGAGCGTCATATATATATGATCAAAACTTGGCATTTGGTGCTGGTTTGAATTCATTTCAGGGGATATACGAAGCCGCGACAGGGAAAGATAGCGTCGCGCCGCATAATGATTTTTTACTCGTACTCGTAGAGTTTGGTTATATTGGGTTGGGCATATTTCTTTTGATATTAACGCGTTTAGTTTACCGGTCCCTAAGAAAAAGAAATCTTTTTACATTATTTATTATTGCCTTTTGGTTCTCTGGGTTTAGTCTCAATAATGTTTTTTATTATCATTCTGTTGCAACTTTGCTAGTGATCATACTTGCATTGTCCTTAAGGGCTAATTATTGGCCATCAAAATCTACATATGCAAATAAAGGAAATTCATGAAAGACTCCCCGTTGGTATATATCGTAATATTGAATTACAACAACACTCAGTTAACACTGGATTGTTTGTCCTCGCTTTACGGCCTTTCCTATTCTAATTACAGGGTTATCGTAGTTGATGACCGGTCAGAAGGAGATAGCATTGAGGAGATCGTTAATTATTTCCCAAAGGTAACGCTTATTCGTAATAGGAAAAATATTAATTACTGCAAAAGTTTTAATGTCGGCGTGAGGGCGGCATTGGCAAACGGAGCGGAATATGTATTTTTGGTTAATAATGATACTAAGGATTTTTCACAAGACTATCTTGAAGAGATTCTTAGTTCGTTTAGCAAGAACACGAAGCTTGGTATGGTTGGTTCGAAATGTATTGATTATGATGGAGATGAGAGGCGAGGCGAGAAATCGAGCTTACGCTTCGGGATAGAAATGAATGTGCCCACTGAGGGGTACGTGATCAAGCGCGAGGTGTTTGAAAAAGTTGGGCTCTTCAATGAGTGGCTGGTGATATATTTTGAGGATCTCGATTACATTGCTAGGTTGACAGAGAACGGTTATCAAACGAGCATCAACCCATCAATCTGCTTTTCTCATCTCGGCGGAGGCACAACCTCCAAGGTAGTCTTTACTTCGAACTACTACCGAGTGCGCAATATGATTATGTTTACGAAAAAATACTGTAAACATCGTCCTCTCCTTGTTAATTTGAGTGAAATAAAGGGTAATCTCGGCGTTCATTTCAAAAAGATTATCTCATCTTTCGGCAGCGGGGATCTATTGAAAGCGGCCAAGATATGTTTGGCTTTGGTTTTTGGGATTATAGTGGGAGCCGTTACTCCGGTTTCGAAAGGCTGGAAGGGGGGGTACCTGTGACGTTCGGAGTTACTTTAGTTCTATCTAGTTCAATGATGGATTTCTTCTATCCGGATTTGAGTAGCCGGGTTACGCGGTGATATTTAATCATGCGTGGGATATGAAATGAAAGAACCAATGCCACTTGCAGTTTAATGTTTTGGTTTCTCATGTTTTAAGATGTTGCAGGTTTCCTTAATAGTGCAACTTAAATTTGTTTTAGTCTATGTTATGGCTAATTTAATGAGTAAAAGTGAATTCTTATGAAAGTAGTTCTATTGTCGAGTTTAAAGTCGGTTCTTGGGGTAGGTATTTTTAATACCCTGGTGTCAATAAATATTAGTATAAAGCGCGTGGTGAGATTTTATGCAACTGTATTTCGATTAATATGGAATCAGGAGGCTAGATTATCATCACTCATGTTCCCTATTTGGGGCGGTCAACTATTTCTGAAAAGTCAAACACATTTCCCAAAAAAGTATTGGTACACGTGGGAATGGTTGGTCGATCTTTTAAATTATGGCGGTGAATTAAGTTGGGACGATGATTGCGTTACAGTAGAGTATAGCGGTATTAAGTTATCTGCTGCCGCAGTTGACCAAAGTCTACAGACGGTTTTTATGGAAATGTTTGACGACGACGAGTATCGGCTAGAGAACTATTCTCTTGATGGGCTAAGTGTACTTGATATAGGTGCTAATATAGGTGATTCGTCAATAATATTCATGATGAGAGGCGCGCGGGCTGTTTATGCTTTTGAGCCTCTCCCTGTTTTAGAAAAATATCTTGAAAGAAATATCAGTCAAAATGGGTTTAGTAAGGCAATAGAAATACACACTGTTGGACTGCATGATAAAAATGAGACTGTAAGAATACATATCCGGGAACAAGGCACGGCAGGAACTAGTACGTCATTGCATACTGAAGATAAAATGGATGTTCGCTCTGGATATATCACGCAGGACATCATATTAGTTGACGCGGTAAGCTACTTAAAAGAGCATGGTATCGATAGCATCGACGTTCTTAAAATGGACTGTGAGCATTGTGAGTATGTTGTTTTCCGCTCCTCAGAATTTTTGGACTACCTTAAGCCTAAAATTATATTTCTTGAATATCATGACGGATATGAATCGTTAAAACCATTGTTTTTGGGGAAGGGATACAAAGTATTAATCTACGAAAAAAATGATAGGTTGGGAATTCTTATCGCGACTTTGGATTCGTAAAAAGAAAATCTTGGTATTGCTAGATACGAAGCGATAGCTCGGCAGTTTAGAATAAGCTAAAAGAGACGAGAAGAAATACCTTTGGTTTTGTCAATTACATTCTCTGTACCACTACATAGTGTGAGCTTCGCATTGGTTAAGCGCCCATTCTACTTTGCTACTATGTGGCTATTCAATAAATATTAAAAAGACCTTTCCCTGATTTTCTTAATAGGCATAGACCAGCTTTATGGATAAAGAATACAAACAACTAATCAATGGAACTACAGTAAATGGTATAGGTCTAGTACTTATGTTGTTGAGTGGTTTTTTTATAATACCAATACAAATTCTCTATTTGGGGGTTGAGGCTTATGGTCTGATTGTTATTAGCAGCATTTTCTCAATTAAAGGACTTATAGCAATTCTAGATCTCGGAATTCCAGGCGCTCTCACTCAACATGTAGCAAAGTTGAACAAAGATTCAAGAGATGGGGACGTCCAGACAGTTTACAGTTCCAATATCGTTGTATTTACTTTGATTGGCCTAGTCCTAGGTATCATATTGTTATTGAGCAGCTCGGTATTGGGCAGCTACTTCGTTAAAGAGCTTGATGAGTACCAAGCCATGTTTACTTTGGGCCTTCAGGCAATTTTTTTAAGTTATGTTTGGCAATTCCCCTTACTTATACTGAGAGCGCAAATGCTAGGGTTGGCGCTTTTTAGGCATCTACAATTCGTTACAGTAGCAGTTGAATTACTTAGATTTTTGGCTGTGTTCTCTCTTTTAAATTTAGGCTATGGTTTTCAATCTGTCATTTTCTGCAACGCCCTGTTTCCAATTTTCGAGGTACTATTATTTTTGATTTTGTGCCCAACCTCTTTTAACCTTCCTTCTTTAAGGGAGGGGCGGTGCTCACTAACGCAAATATGGCGAATGTCGAAACTTCTATTTGTTGGTCGTCTGAGTGGGTCGGTTTTAAATAATTGCGATAAGCTGGTAGCCTCTGTTGTGTTGAGTCCATCTGCAGTAGCATTTATAGATATATTTACAAAGATGCCTGCATTGTTAAATAGGTTGCTTGGTTTGGCTGTTAGCTCAATAATTCCAGTAATCGCGGGACTTCGTTGGCCTGTAGACAAAGAGAAAGTAAATAATATTTACCATTTCGGATTTAAGATTTATTTTGTCAGCGTCTCTTTGCCAATATTTCAGCTGGCTTACTTT
>Ga0315339_1002840_pt1 | contig 12709 bp, 10 predicted proteins | sample ASW17metaG_FD_204514 | JGI IMG/M metagenome (GOLD analysis project Ga0315339, IMG submission 204514) | Ammonia-oxidizing marine archaeal communities from Pacific Ocean, United States - ASW #17 | ecosystem: Environmental > Aquatic > Marine > Oceanic | place: USA: California | collected 2016-12-05
CCAGTGGCACGGTGTGGGGCACGGTCGTAGCGCACAGCCTCAGTAAAGAGTTTGCGCGCACGCGCATCCTCTCCAAGCACGTAGGCACAAAGTCCGCGACCAAACAGAGCTCGCGGAGCATCGGGCGCGATTTCAAGCGCTTGGCCAAAGAGCGAGTCGGCACGACGCAGAGCTGCCAGTTCTTTTGATGTCGGCTCGCGTTCGTGCAAGGCCTCCATGGTTTCAAGCAGATCGAAAACTTTGTTCATCCACAACGACGGGTCGGGCCAGTGAGCCCCCGCGATGGAGGTTGCCTTCGGATCGTTTGTTTCAGGCAGCTTGCCAAGCGGGCCACCAAGCCTGCGCAGTGTGGGAACCGTGCGCCCTGCCGCCGGCGGAGAGGCCAGCCGAGCTTCGATCTCCTCCGGGCGAAGAGTGATGCCCCAATCTGGCTGACTCAAGGTGATGCGTCGCAATTCATTGGGGTCCGCTCGGTCGAGCAGTCCCAGGCGAAAGCGCGCGGGTATGGCCTTACCCGCGGCCTTCAACAACTTTTTGAACTGTTTCGACTCTTCAAGAGTTGCGCCCTCGTTAACCAATCGTTTCGGGGTGTACGGGCCGACGAACTCGTTGCTCGCCAGCGTGCACAACACAAGGCCAACACCGGCATCCAGGACCGTCTCCGCAATCTTTTGCAGGTTCGAAGCATAGGCCTCGTAGAAAGTACGCGTCTCGGTATACGTGAGGTAATCAAACGTCTTCGCGCGCTTCTGACGCAATTCGGGACGGCGGTCAACAGAGCGATCGGTGAGCTCTGGCTCAAACGCATCCATGAGCACGTTCATCACACGCAAGTGATCCCCCAACCCTTGCGCTGCTCGACCGAATGTCGACAACGCACCTTGCGCGGCGAGTGATTTTCGAAAACCAACCTCCATGAATTCATTGTGGCCCGTGTACACAAGCACAACATCGGGCTCTAGATCGATGGCCTGATCGAGCAAAATCGAAACACGTTCACTGCCGTACCCCGAGCGCCCAAGGTTCACCACCTCCCAGGTGTGGTCTGGGTCAGCAGCGTCCAACTTCTGTGCGAGCGCGTTCGACGGAAAGCCTTGGGTGTTGCTGCCACCGACCATGACAAGTCGTCGTCGATCGCTCTTAGGTGGAACGGTGATCTCAAGATGCTCAACTTCGAACATCTGTGTGTGCCAACCGCCAGGAGTCTCGGAATCTGGCACGAGGTAGCGCGCAGATCGATCAAAACCGCGTGACATGTTCAAACGCTGACCGGGCTCGCCCACATCCAGCGCCATGAGCGCCAACTCCACGCCCACCGCGAGAACGGCTACCGGCAACAAAGCCAGCACAAGACAGCGCAAGAAGCGACCCACTTTTATCAGCATCCGATGGCTCGGTTTGCGACGCCAGTCAGGGACATGACTTTCACGCCGGACTGATCGTGACTCTGAACTGCCATCAACTGGTGTTCCATGAGGTCCTCAAGCGCCTCGAGGCGCGCATCAACGTTTCAACGCACCAACGCCAAGTCGCCCAGCGTATTCCTGCGAACATCCAAGCCACACAATATACGGTTTACCGCTGTGTTCGGTCTTCTGAGCAAGCCTCCGCGCGCGAAGGAATTGCTCCAACGAGCACACCTGCCATCAGAACCGCCCTGCGGACCTATCGCCCCGGGAAAAGGCGCTCGAAGCGGTCTTCAAGTCGTCGTTGGCTCCCTCGAGAGGGGGTGGCCACGAACACGATGTCATCGCCAGCGATCGTGCCGACAACTTCTGGCATGGCCATGGAATCCAAGGCTAGCGCCACCGTCTGGGCCAGGCCCGAACGCGTCGCCATCACGAGCAAGTTCGGTCCTGCGCTCCGAACGCCACGGACGAATGGCTCCAGTTCGGCCAGCGTCGGATAGGCAAGGCCGATTTGACCGTCGTCATCTCCCTCTGTAACCAGCGAGTAGATTCCGTCAACTTTACGTGCGCCCAGGAACTGCAGGTCACGGCTGAGACTGGATTGCGTGATGTCGTAGCCCTTGGATTTCAGCGCATCGACGAGATCTTGCTGAGTACTTGGCCTTCGACGCCGAAGCAGAGACTTCAGTATCTTGCGTCGAGACTCCTGATTGCCGCGCGTGTTCCTAGGCATCACCCTTCTCCGCTCTTCCCCTCCTGGGCGACTCCGCCAAGGGGGTGCAGAGCCGCGGTTGCTTCAATTTCGATCTGAGCTCCCTGTTGAAGCAAGCCAGCCACCTTCAACAAGCTCATCACGGGGTAATGCCGGCCCATGACCCTCCGGTAGGACTCTCCGACATCCTTGATCCGGTCGGTGTAAACCTGGGTGTCCACGCAGAACATGGTGAGGCGCACGATATCGGACGCCGAGCCGCCTGCGGACTCAACCACCGCAACACAGTTGCGAAGGGCCTGTTCAAACTGGTCGACAAAATCGTCGGACTCAAGACGCTCTTCGGCGTTCCAACCAATCTGTCCGGCGACGAAAAGGATGTCGCGACCCGCGGGAACACGCCAACCGTTGGCGTAGCCTTTTGGCCGCCGCCATTGCTCGGGCTGAACGGAAACCAGCGGGCGAGCATCAGAAGGAGTCATGAGTAAAACCGTAGCTTAATGCGCATAAAGCGACAAGCCCGGCTACTCCTTCAAGGACGCTTCACGCGAGACGCCGCAGTCGGTCAAGGCTGCGTGGAGATCGACTCCCCCAGCCCGATGCCAAAGGCCATGTAGAGCCCGGTCGCCGGATCTTGATCCACAGCGACAGTCCAAGACTCCGCGTCTGAAGAGATCAGGTTCTGCACAGCGGACTGCACGGCGTCCAGTTCGCTCACAAACTCGTCGATCAGGGTGAACGAAACCGGGAACGCAACATTCACCGGTCGGTCTGCGCTGGCCCCAAAGATCGAGCCTGCCTTGGCGACGATGGCCACCTGCCGATCGCCCGTAACTTGCCCGGTCGACGTGGCAGGTGCTGCCGGATCATCCAGGCTCTCCGTCACCTCGGTCGGGTACACAAGCCAATCGCCGTCTGGATCAAAGGACCAGTAGAAAGTGTCCTCTGACACATCGAACAGATCGACATCCATCAAGCGGCGGTAGACGATGTCACGAATACGGTCTTCGTTCGCAACCGTGAAAATGAGGTTGCTTTTCAGCACAGTCTGCCAGAGTTGCACCGTGTACTGGTGGCGCACCTCAACCGCGCGGTCATTGCCCTTGTAAGGCACCATCGTAGAAGACTCAGCAAGTCCCCTGCGGTTGCCACCGAAAGGGCCGAGGGAGAACAGCGAACGACTGACCTCTGTATTGAAGCTCGGAGCCACGAGGAAGTCGCCGCTGCCACCGTAGAAATGGCGGCTTGAGATCTTTCCTTGTACGTCGAACTCCAGGCCCCAGCCATCGCCCTCGACACCATCGCGAAGAACATCGATGCTGCCCACTCGCTTGAATCCCACGAAGTCCTCGATGAACGTGCCGTCAGGCGAGACACCCACGAGGAAGCTCAGGGAATTCGAGATGTACGACGCCTGCTGAAGTTCAAGGCTCAGGACATAGGGACCTGTCTGAGTGCCTTCAGCTCCCGTGAAGTTCAGGTCGGGATCCGGAGCTCCTTCGACGGCCACAGAAAACGGCCGGGGCTGGTCAATCCCCACGGCAAATTTCGAGAAGGTGCCGACTCCTGAATCATCATCGTGAGCCAGCAGGTCTCCTGTCTTCACCGAGAACAGCCCCATGATGGTGTCGGGCGGAACGGACGTCAGTCCTTCGGGAAGCTGTGTCTCGGCGTACAGCAAGGAGAGCACGGGCGCATCGAAAGTGAAGTAATCGACATCGCCGGGATTCAAGAATCCGGTGACCAGCGTGGGCATGCCTGTCACCATGTGCGGCAACTTCAGATCCACGGGCGTTCCGGTAGGAATCGAGTTGCCGTGATCATCCCCACCAGATGCACTCTCTGCCAAATCAGACGAGTCGTCCCCGTCTTGCGAATCAGGGGGAGTTTCGGATCGACTTGAACTGCGTGAGCCCAGGCCATTCCGAAGTCGAATTGCATCTTCGACATGCTCAAGCAGAAGTGGTGGTGGACCGAAGATGCCCTCGGCGGACAAGCCCGACACTGGCGACAACACCATGTAGTCGAGCGACTTCGGATCCTTCTGGACCTGATAGATTCCATGCAAGCCCGGTGGGTCGGCACTGAGCAGAGCCAGAACGAGGTCACCTACTTCCAGAGCTGGGCGCCCCTCGACCAAAATCTCGAAGCGCGCTCCCGGGTCAGATCCAACCACCACGTGGTCCAGCGTGAACTGGAGCAAGGTGCTGCCGGCATCGCGTACGTGCTGCTTGGCCGTGAGCCGAGCGACCATCACCGAGTCGGCCGCATCAACCTCATCAGCCGTGGTCCCCGGGGCAAATTGACTGAGCAAGCCCATGGGCAAGGCGAGGCACAGGATGAGCAGGAGGACGCCCCAGGAAAGTTCGTGCCTACGAATGGTGTTGGCCATGGATCTTCATCATCGGTGTGTCATCTCGGGCAAAATACGTGAATGAGGCCAAACAGCTTCAATCACGCCTTGGGCCAGAGAGAGTCGCTGCGAAAAGTCCGCATGCTCGACCCGGGCTCCAACCCATGGGTTCTGTGCAATAAAAGGTACTCCACACTGCCTTACTCGTCTAGAAAGCGGATGATTAGTACGTGAAGCGTGTATCACCCCCATTCGAGACAAAAATGGCCTCTGAAGGCCTTCCTGCCCACGTAGATGCCCGTTCGCGGTGGGACGCCATCCCCAGCTTGCTGGTCTTGGCAGCCATTCTCGCCCTTGCCCTCGTCCCAGATCACTTCATCCTCAGGACCAAGGTGGTCTGGACACGAGCTGCGCTCCTGGGTGGCCTCTCCGTGGCTCTTCTCGTCCAAAGCCTGACCGGCCGACTCCGGATCCATTGGCCCACCTTCTTCATCATGGCGCTCGCACCTGGCCTGCTCGCCTTGCTCCACCCTCTGCACACCTCCGTTGCCAGCGCCTCTCTCGCTGAAGACGAGATCCAGCGCTTGCTGTTACTACCCCTCGGTGCATGGGCCGCCGCGAGCGCCCTTGATTCAGCCCGCTGGCGGCGCGGCTTCATCCTCGCGCTCGCATTCTCGGGCGTGATCGTTGGGGGCTATGCCGTTCTCCAGCGACTCGGAGGCATGCTCCCTGAAGACTGGCTGGCCCAGATCGAAATCTTCCCGCGATCACGCCCTCTCGCCAGCTTCGGGAACCCCGTCTTTCTCGGTGCGTGGCTTGTGCTGTCCACTCCCTTGCTGCTGGCGGAGGCGCTCACAGGACGCACAGCGACACGTTGGCTTGCTGCCGTCGGCGCGGGGCTTTGCATCCCTGCGCTCATTGCCACCAGCAGCGTGGGCGCTTGGTTCGGATTCGGCCTCGCATTGCTCATCTCGCTCTGGCTCCTTCTACACACCGGGCGCCAGAGGCTCATCATGGCTGGAACGGTGCTGGTAGGCACCGCGACGACTTTCATGATTGGCTGGAGTTCGATCTTCCGCAGCCGCGTCCACACGCTCATCTGGCGTGACAGCTGGAATCTCTTGTCCGCCCATCCCGGCGGCGTCGGGCCCGGCCAGTTCCAGGTCGCTTTCTTGCCCTACGCATCACCCGAACTTCTCGAACAACACCCGCTGGGCGACGTCGTCATCAACGACGCGCATAGCGAACCGCTGCAACTTCTCCTGGAGTTGGGCTGGCCCGCCCTGATCTCTGTGCTCATTGCGCTTGGCTGTGCGGCAGTCGCTGTACGTGACATGCTCAACCAGCGCTGGAGAAACCAACACGAAAAGACTCTTTTTGTCGCTGCCTTGGCGAGCATCGTTGGTGCACTTGGGCAGTCCTTTGTGTCACCCGACCTGCGCTTCCAAGTCAGCGTCCTGATGCTCGCTCTCTTGATCGGCTTCCTCTCAGGACAAGCTCCTGCGCTCGTCCTTGACCTGAAGGCGCGCAAGGTCATACGCCCCCTGGTTCTCGTGATCGCCTTGGCAGGGCTCTGGCTCGTCACAACCGACACCTGGAAACGCATTCATCTCGAGGAGATGCTGCGCCCTTCGCCCCCGACAGAGATTTCGCCGCAAACCGCCGACGAGATTGCACAGCACGAAATCCATGCGCGTCTGAATCAGGACAGTCCTCAGGCCTGGCACGAACTCGGTGCTGCCTACTATTCGGCGCAGCGCCACGCTGAAGCAGCCGAAGCATTTCGAAAAACGCTCGCCTTGGACCCAGAGAACATACTCGTCGCCAGGAACCTTGGAGTGTGTCAGGCATTGACCGGGCGGTACAGCGAAGCGGTCGTTCACCTGCGCCGCAGCTTGGCCGAAGAGCCCGACGCGCCCGACATACGCTGGCTCTTGGCATACGCATCCTTCGGGCGAGGTGACCTGAGGACAGCGTTCTCCGAAGTCGAACGCATCTTGCGCGAATATCCGGACCATGATCGCGCACGCATCTTGCTCACTCGACTGCGTGAATGAATTCTTCCGTCGTATGCCTTGACGCCGCAGACACGCTCTTTTCAGAGCGAGAAGACCGCGCTGCTCTGTACGCGGAGGCCTTCGCTCATTTCAAGATGGCGATCCCCGTGCCGCTGATGGCGCAGTGGATGAAGGAGGTTCACGAGGAGATGCCGTCTCGTTTAGAAGAAGAGCCGCGCTATTCGCGTCCATGGTTTCGCGAATTCGTGGGGCGACTCATCCATCGAACAGGCGAATCCTCTGACCCCGAATCCGTTCGTGCCCACCTCGAAGAAATTTTCACAGATCCCAGTCGCTATGTCGTCTTCTCCGACACCTTTCCCGCCCTCGATGATCTCAGTCAGGCGGGGTGTCGTCTGGCGGTTGTCAGCAACTGGAGTGATCGCCTCGAAGGCCTCCTCAACGCACTCGGACTGTTGAGCTACTTCGAAGTTCTCGCTGTCTCAGCCGTGGTGGGCATCGACAAGCCTGCTCCGGGCCTCTTCCACCACGCCCTCAATGTCCTTGACGTTCGCCCAGATCACGCACTGCATGTGGGCAATGACACATGCAACGACCTCGAGGGCGCGCTCTCTGCGGGCATGAAAGCTCTTCTCCTCGACCGCACGGCACAGCCAAGCTCCACCCCCTCGCATGTCATTACCTCGCTCCTAGACATTCCGAAGCGGTTGACTAAAAGCTGAAGCCGGAAAAAACACGAGGTTCACACCCTCGAGAGAGCGTGAACCTCGTGCGATTGCCGGCCGGGCTTGCCTGGCTTTTTGAAATGCCGCCGGGAGATGCTGCGGGAAGAGGATTCGCCTGCTGTTCGGCTCAGAATTCCTCCTGGGTCGAACGCGAAGGCCAACTCCTCAGTGATCGGCCGGCATGCTGCTGCGAGTGAATGTTTTCTGGAGAGATCCGCAAAAGAAAATGACTGCCGTGGCACAGGCCGCGACCGCTTCATGCGCAAATTGGCATCGTGAACAGCATGCTGTTGCCATTCCCGCCCAGCGAGCCCAGATCCGGCCCTCAGAGGGCTCGCGCCGAGGCGAGCAATCTTCGTCATCAATCCAGTCTCTGACGTCTCGCAAGCCACGCGCAGCCCGTTACCATCTCAAGTCGCACACGCCCCACTGGAGATCACGCGATGATCCATCACGCTCGATCAATCCTGCTCGCTGCAGCTGCTTTTCTCCTCGCGCCTCCCATCGCGCATGCCGCCCGCACAGACGAAGCAGGCGTCGCAGAGTATCAAGCGACAGTCGAACAGATTCTTGCGTCCTCACTCTCCGAGGGGCAAGCCTATGACCTGCTCTCTGAATTGTGCCGCGTCGCACCGAGGCGACTGTCAGGCTCACCGGGAGCATCTGCGGCCACGACGTGGGCCAAGGAGACTCTGCGCGAACTTGGCTTCGAGAACATCCGACTGGAAGGCGTGACTGTCCCTCACTGGGTGCGCGGTGACGTAGGCGAAGTTCGGTTCGCTGAGCCTCCCGAGTTGTCAGGCGATCACGTGCCCATGCTGGCGCTCGGCGGAAGCATCGGCACACCCGACGAAGGTCTGACGGCAGAGGTCATTCTGGCTGACGGCCTTGATGCCGTCGCCGAACTTGGCGAGCAAGCCCGGGGCAAGATCGTGCTTCTGAACCGACCCATGGACCCGAGTCTTGTCTCCACTTTTGATGCTTACGGCGGCGCCGTCTCGCAGCGCTCTCGGGGCGCCATCGAGGCGGCAAAAGTTGGTGCCGTTGCTGCGCTGGTTCGCTCCATGACTCCCGGTCACGACGACATCCCACACACCGGAGCAATGCACTACGCGGAAGGCATTCCAAAGATTCCTTTTGCTGCGGTGAGCACAAACGGTGCAGACCATATCGCGAGCCTGATCGAGTCCGGCAAGCGAGTTGTGCTCAATCTGCGGCAGAATTGCCGCACCCTTCCAGATACCGAGGGGCACAACGTCATTGGTGAACTCGTTGGCCGGGAGAGCCCCGAGGAGATTCTCGTGGTCGGCGGTCACCTCGATGCGTGGGATGTAGGGGAAGGTGCGCACGATGACGGAGGTGGTTGCTGCCAGGCGATCGAAGCTGTTCGTCTGATCAAGAGCCTTGGGCTTCGCCCTCGGCGTACGCTCCGTGTCGTACTCTTCGCAAATGAAGAGAACGGACTGGGCGGCGGCAACGCTTACCTCGCAGCACACCGCAACGAGATGGGTCGGCATGTTCTCGCGCTGGAATCTGACTCTGGCTGCTTCACACCTCGCGGTTTTACAACAGATGCGAATCCCGAAGCCTTTGCGATTCTATCGAGTGTCTCTGCATTGCTCGCCAATGCTGGGGCAGGACTTCTAGAGCCTGGAGGTGGTGGGGCAGATATCGGCCCCATGAAAGCCGAGGGGGTTGTTCAGTTGGGCTACCTTCCCGATTCACAACGGTACTTTGACTTGCACCACACTCACGAAGACACGCTCGACAAGGTTTCTCCTCGCGAGATCAATCTGGGGGCCGGCGTCATGGCCGCCATGCTTTACGTGATTGCCGACCTTCCGACGACACTGCCACGCAATGATGTGAAGTAGCCGTGGCGGCGCTCGCCCTCAGAGCGCGACAATGCGAGCTCTTCTCGAAACACTCTTTCTTCCCACGACAGCTTCTCTCTCATGCTTCTCATCTGCGCCGGCAGCAATGGAAAAAACCTCGAACTCGCCCAGAGGCTCGCCGAACTCGGCTCGGAGTTGGGGGTCCCGTGCGAACTCCTTGACGTTGTCTCACTGGGCTGGCCGATTTACACACCGACTCAGCAAGAAAAAGGGCCTCCAGACGACTTCGAGCGAGTCGCCGCACTCTTCCACCGAGCCACCGCGTACCTCCTGTGTGCGCCGGAATACAACGGTTCGATCCCTCCATCCATCACGAGCCTGATCGCCTGGCTCTCGGTGGCAGACGAGGACTTTCGTGCGCTCTTTAATGGCAAGCAAGCTGCCATCGCAAGTCACAGTGGGGGTGCTGGTCAGAAGGTCATGGTCGCCATGCGGCTGATGTTCTCGCACCTTGGGGCCAATGTGTTGGGACGAGAGATGCTGTGCAACAGCCAGAAATCTCTCAATGAAGAAACGGCACGCCAACTGCTTCAGCAACTAGGTCGCGACCAGGCCTGAGCCTCACCAGGCTCCGAAGCACGCAGACTTCCAGGCTTCCAGGCCCACCCTGCTCTCAGCCGACAGACTCGCGAACCCAAAGCTTTGCCAGTTGAACCACCGGGGCTCTCTCATCCGAGAGCATCGCCCAGAGCCAACCGGTCTCGTCTTCTCGGTAATCGTGGCAGACGGACTGCTCTAAATCATCAAGTGACAGCTGTCTGACCCGAAGCACTTCGCGTGCGTGCATCCGCCCCAGCAATCGGCAGAGATGCGCAACAAAGGCCGGGTCACGGTGAGCCATAACATCGGCCGTTCGATACGTCGACTCACCCACAACGCGTGCATGTCGATTCGCGAGGCGCCATTCGGGTTGATGCACTCCGAACGCTCCCAGGATGTTTGCCACCTCACGCCACTCGAAGGTGCCGCGGATGACTCGATCCAGAGGGCAGTTCTGGGCCATGGGGCTGATACTCGCAGGGGCCGGTCTCAAAAGAGCACGACGTGCAACGACGCATGATGTGACAACACGCCGCCGCGAAGCTTTCAACGGTCACTATTATGCCAGCAACCGATCGAATCGTGAGCAACATCCCGGAGGAAGTGTGTCTGGTGTTAGGTCCCAGAAGCTCGTCGCAACACAAGCACACGCCCTGAATACCCGCACGCAACGAGAAAGGTCGAGGAACCAAGAGCTCCGATATAGCCCGCCGTCACGTGATGCAACTTATCAGTGTCTTCGAAAATCTCTGTCGCATCCCAGAGATCGCCTTCCTGATGAAGCACGGTAATGGTCTTCCCATAACCTGCTGTGACAGCCTCCAGCCCCGGCTGAGTCGGATCAAGATTGGCCAAGACAGCGCCGCGCAGCTTCTCCGATTCTTTGTAGATCTCATCACGCGCCCCGTCGACGTAAAGATCCAGCACGCCATCGTCTCGCGCCACCAGCAAGCGACCTTCTCCGTCAGTTGCCAACCTCGCATTCCCAGCCGGCACCTGATCGATGATTTCCGTCTCATAGCCATTCGGACCCGATCGGACCAGCGCCAGGCTTCCATCTGCACAAGCCAGCGCCACGCCATCCTGGTAAGCGACAGCATTCTTGGCAGCTCCTGGCAGCTCACCCGCAGGGATCTCTACCCAGCCATCCTCTGCAAGGTCCATCACGACGGCCTGGCCAGAAAACCCGGCCAAAAGAACTTCTGCTCCTGGCGTGTTGTCTAGCTCTGCCACGCATGCCGCATGCAACAACGCGGGCGAACGATAAATATCTCGCATGACCCACTCGCCCTCTTCCAGAAAGAGAACGTGCGCCATGCCAGGGCCCCCATCGTCTTCCGTCCCCTCTGCAATACCGACCACAACGATCTCGAGGCCGGGGCGATTGGCATCGATGTCTCCGAGCACGCACTGCACCATCTCTCCCGGAGCCTGCCCGATGATCTCATCCGTCCAGGCGCCATCCTTGAACGCCACGAGGTAGACCGCGCCACTCTCACCCACAGCAACGATTTCATTGCCAGGCACGTCAGGATCCACATCTCCGATTGCACAGCCGCCGAGCTTTTCCCCGACATCTGCCGCAATCTGCAAAGACCAGTCGCCGTGGTTGATCCATTCCATGCTGTCGGCGAGCTCTTGTCGTTCGCTCTCCTCTCCCTCCTGATTTCCGCACGCAAAAAAGGCGCTCGCGCAAAGCGCAATGAGGAGCATCTTGAGGGAGAACCGAATGAAGGGCATCTTTCTCTCCAGAGCCTTGTGTCCATGGTGGGCCCTCGGGGGCTCGAACCCCGGACCGACGGATTATGAGTCCGCTGCTCTAACCAGCTGAGCTAAGGGCCCTCGCAGCGCGGATCCTGCTGAACCCTGGAGAGCCCCGTCAAGGTGCGAGGCCAGAATCAGGGCTCACACAAGGTTCCCGTCAAGCCATTGCTGAACACCCAGCCCTGCGCCTGGCCGGGATCTCGCAAAGCCGCCTGCAAGTAGATGGTCAGATCATGGAGCACCGGGTCGTTGGGCACATTCAGCTGCTTATGCACTTCGCCGAGGGCATCCGTGCCGATGCCGAACAGGATCCAGTTGGCGGGGTCGACCAGAATTGTGCCTCCAAACACCGGGCCACTGACCGCCCCGATGCCCACAATCAGAAACCCGGTCGTCAACGGCAATCCACCGCTCACGTCAAACGTTTGCAGTTGCGCCAGAGTCGTCGGCGAAGCCGTGTCGAGCGCCAGCGTATTCGTGCCTCCCAACCCGACGCCGTACACCTCATAACTGCAACCGTCGTCAAGGCTGTAGTCCCAGATGCCGCGGCCATAGGTTCCAAATCGAATGACGTTCAAGCCCGGGACTTCCTCGGCACTCCAGTACGTGGTGATGGGAGCAACGTTGCCGGCGGCATCCATCCACTGAGGGTCAGAGGCGCCGCGCCGGAAGACCGATGTCTGCGTGCCACACATCACCGTTGAACCATCCGGTGATTCCGCAAGGCAGTACACAAGTGTGTCAGGGAGTCCCTGACCCCATGCCTGAAAACTTTGCCCCCCGTTGGTGCTCTTCCAAACCGCCGGACTTCCGTAACCGCTGCCACCCACGTACACCGTGTCAACATCAACGTGACTTGGTTGAATAGCCGTCCCATACAGCCAGACTTCGGAAGGTCCGGTGGTCGCCGATTGATTCCACGTCACGCCCTTGTCGTTGGACCAGAAAAGCCGGCCATGGTTCGTCGCCGCGTAAGCTCGGTTGCTGTCTAACGGCGAAAAGGCAATGCCGGTCATGTACTCACCGGAACTCCCATCGAAAGCAAAGTTAGACCACTGGGTCGGATTCCAGACATTCCCAGTCGGCGCCTTTTCATAGCGGTAGAGTCGCTTCGCACAGAAGAAGAAGGCCTTGTTCGCGTCCGGATCTGCCTGGATGTAGGGCAGCCATGGATAGCTCTCGTTAGGTGGGAAGTCTTCGGTGTAAAGCAATTCACCGTTCTCATTCTTCGAGATGAGAACGAACCCGGGATACACCGAATACACCCACCGATGACTCCCGTCTCCCGACGTC
>Ga0315339_1002845_pt1 | contig 12694 bp, 13 predicted proteins | sample ASW17metaG_FD_204514 | JGI IMG/M metagenome (GOLD analysis project Ga0315339, IMG submission 204514) | Ammonia-oxidizing marine archaeal communities from Pacific Ocean, United States - ASW #17 | ecosystem: Environmental > Aquatic > Marine > Oceanic | place: USA: California | collected 2016-12-05
CAGCGACTGGGCGACATTGCGCAGCGCCTCATCCAGCCCATCGCGATTGACGCACAGACCGGGGCCGTAGGGGCCAAAGAAATAGTCATGCGTGTGTGGCTGGTCGTCGCCCCAAATCGACATATTGCCGCGGCTTTTGGCCGCCCAGTCTGGCAGGCCATCGGCAAAGTCGCCTAGAAAGCCCTCGACCAGATACTTGGCTGCCGGGGCGATCGTCTCGCCCACGTTAAACCGTGCGACCTGACGCTTTTCCAGCAACAGCACGCGCCGCCCGGCGCGCGCCAGCGTGATGGCCGTGGCCGCCCCTGCGGGGCCGGAGCCGGCGACGACGACGTCGAAATCAATGCTCGCCGTCATCGCATTCCGTCACGTCGCCATTCACCGGCGATTTGCTTAGGGTTGGGTCGCGTTCGAATTCCTCAAATACGATTGATCCGTTTTGCGTTACGATGTTGCCAGCTGTGTCGCGCGACGGTAGCACCATGCCCAGTTTTGGCCAAGCATAGACCATCTGGTCATAGCCGTCGGTGGATGACAAAAGCGCGCCTTCTTCGTCATAACCCCGGAACCATTCGCAATAGGTGCGGGGGTTGTCCGGCCCGTGGTATTTGAAAACAATATCAGGGCGTTGCACCGGCCACCATGCGGTGTTGCACGACCAGTAATCGCCTTGCCACGGGCTGGACATATAGGCCGCGACTGATCCGGGCGCGGTGCCCTCTTTGACGCGGAACGCGCTGTCAAAATAGGACCGGTAACAGATGACATAGGGGAATTCGATGCCGGGGTGAAAGCCGCCGCCGATGGTCGGCTCTACTGCCGCGCAGTCCATTGCGAGGGGTTGGTCTGCGGGGCTATATTCCGCCAGCTTTTTGGGCGCGGGCGGCGTGAAATTGCCCGGTTGTGAGTTGGTGAAATCGCCTGTCGACCAGTTCTGCATATGCGCCAGCGCATTGGCCGTCAGGCTAAGGTATTGATTGGGCAGGTCATTGCCCAGTTGTTCGTTCTGCAGCGGTTTGCCCGCTGTGCCCCACAGTTTGGGCATCTTGTTGCCACGCGCGGTGCGCTGCGCCGTTTCCATATCCGGTTTCGGCGCGCTAGCGGGGGGGGGATCGGCGGGCAGGGTGTCAATCAGCCGGGGAAACCCGGCGACCAGTTTTTGCATCGGCGTTTGCGGCGTGGGGTAGTTGGTATCGTTAGAGTGGCCGGACCAGACATCGGCCTGCCGCATGATGCGGAAAATCTGCGTGCGAACCGGGTTGAAACTGGGGGCCGGGTTGGTGAAGGCGGCCATGTTGCTATCGCTAAGCATGTTGCCAGCCTGCTTTGGGCCATGGGCCAGATTGCGATTTTCCGGGGTGACGCCGCCCGCCTCGGCGCTGACCCAGCCATAGTTCACGGCGCGCGATAGAATGGGGTAAATGTCGCGCCAGAATTCCGTGCCTTCGCCATCGGCAAGGCTGGGATCGGCCTGCGGAAACGCCTCAAATACGCGGTCCTTGATGCTGACGACATGGTACATATCGGGCGCATATTTGGGCGGCGCGGTGACAACCCAACCGCCCCGAGCCGCGTTCCGCGTGCCGGTGTCGCCGATTGCCTTGACGCCGTCGCGGGTGCTGACGATCGTGCCATCGCTAAGCTGCACCGTCACGTCGATTTCACCGCCGCAGGTGTCATCCCACCAGCCGGGCACGTTGAAATAGGCGAATTGATTCACAAGCGGATCATAGGCGTGATTGTTGCCATCCGGCGCATTGGTGATGGCGATGCCGTTGGGCGGATTGTGATGTTCAGATGGGTTTGAAAGCCGTATCTTCGGCGATGTTACACATTCCGATTTGCCCGGCCCGGCTATGAATAACAGATGCCCGTCGCTGTCCAGCTGCAGCCGCCCGAGTTCAATTCCCGTGGCCTGTGTGTATGTGACGTCAACCCAACCATTGTTCGATTTCACGTCGCCGATGAAATCCAGCAGATCGGGCAGTTGGCTTGTGCCATCGGCAAAGCAGGTGCCGGTTAGCCGTTTTTCTGCAGTGTCCATAGTAGAAATGACCTGCGCGCCCGGATCGACAATCAGGTCGGTGCGCTTTTCCGGTGCCATCGTTTGGCCAAGGCCGGGCCCCTGAATGTTGGGGTTGCGCATCTGGGTGTTGTCAAAAAGATAGGCCCCCTGAAAGGCAAAATTTGCCGCCTTCATGTTCTGCACATGCACGCGCCAGTCGATCTGGGTGGTGTTGGCACCGGTCAATTCGGCGACGACGTTGTCATTTTCGTCATAGGCAAAGATGCGGAACCGCTGCGCCTGGCGCTTCAGGTCCATCTGGCTGTCGCGATAGCTGCCGCCATTCGGGCCGGGGCCGCCGCTGCCGCCGGGATCGACGACGATGCCAGGGGCCTCGGGGCCAATAAAAAAGTTCTCGCCTTCGGTCAGTGCAGGCGGCGGGGTCTGGCGGCTATCGTCGCCGCTATTGCCAAGACGCGCCATCCCGATGCCCGGGTGCACGCGAATGTATTTGATGTCACTTTCCATGTCCGTCCTTAGCCCGTCCTTGGTGGCACATGTGTCACGCGAAATTCGGCAGCGTAAAAAAGCCGGGGCAAATCGCCACCGGCGCAGCTACATTTCGGTTGCGCGCAGAATTTCCCATTCGACAAGATCGATCGATGCCACTTCCATGTAGTTTTCATTATGTTCGATGGTCGCGGTGACCCCACCATTGCTTCCATTGCTTCGCTTAGCCGACACCAGCGAAAACCCAGCACCAAAGCTGCCCTTGATGGCTGTCTCAATTCGATCAACCTCTGGCGTATTCAAGTTGGCGGGCATTTGCACCGCATTGGCTGTCTGGACAGAAACCAGGACACCCGCGAGCGCACTGGCTGAAGCTAAAAAATTACGTCGTTTCATTGTTTTACCAAATTGGTTTCAAATAAAATCAGGCCGGGCGGAATACAACCCACGGTTCATACTGATACCCAAGAAACCACAGGGTTTGGCACATTGCAATTATAATCTGAGTTTGCAGTGCGTCATTCAACCTTTGCGCTGCCCGCAAAGCCCAAGGCGACTGGCCAGTATTCTTGTGCCAAAGCAATATCCTGTGCAAATGTGGGCGCAGATTTCACGGTAGGGCAGGTCAGGTATGGTGCGGTCGCGTGATCCTAAGTAATGTTGAACGGGCAATTCTGTCCGGGGAATCCGGCGCGGCCGGCGCACGTATGGCGATGGACATCGTGGTGCAGGCGGCGCGGATGCTGGGGGCGGATCGGCTGGTGCCTGTCGTCTCTGGCCATATCGACGGCTGCCTGTATCACGGCGATTCCGGCACGTTGTTTTGCGAGAAATTGGCGGCAGAGGGCGCGCGGGTTGCAGTGCCTGCAACGACCAATGTCGGTGCGCTGAACCTGTTGAATCCGGATCAGTGCCGCCTGCCACCGGACCAACGCAAGATGGCCTATCGGCTGATGGTCGCGCATGAGCGCATGGGCTGTGCGCCCAGCTGGACCTGCGCGCCGTATCAGGCGGGCGCGCGGCCTGCGCTTGGCCAACAGGTGGCATGGGGCGAAAGCAATGCGGTAGCGTTTGTGAACACGGTGCTGGGTGCGCGCACCAATCGCTATGGTGATTTCCTGGATATCGCCTGTGCGATCACTGGCCGGGCACCCTGTTATGGCTTGCATCGTGCGCGAAACCGGCGCGCGTCGCTCGTGGTTGATCTGTCGGGGCTGTCGCCTGTGTTGCTGCGGCAGGATGCGTTCTTTCCTGTGTTGGGTGCGCTGATTGGACGGTTGACCGGGGAAACAGTTTGCGCCGTCACCGGGTTAGATTGCGCGAGCGAGGACCAACTAAAGGCCATGTGCGCCGGGGCGGCGGCGACCGGGTCTGTTGCGCTGATCCATGTGGTTGGTGTCACTCCAGAGGCACCGGATTTGAAGACGGCCTTGGGCGGGCGGGCGGCGGCAGAGGTCATTCATGTGGACCGCGATATGGTGATCGCGGCGCGCGACGCTCTAAGTCTGACGTGTGACGGGCCGATTGACAGTGTGGCGCTGGGAAGTCCGCATTTCTCTGAGGCAGAATGCCGGGCGGTTCTGCGCCTTGCAGGGGCGGGCCGGTTCAAGGTTCCGGTCTATATCTGTCTGGGCCGACATACATTGGCGTCTTTACAGGTGGACGGTGCCGATCAGGCGTTGGTGGCGCTGGGCGTAGATCTGGTGGTAGACACTTGCGTTGTCGTCACACCGATCTTGCCCGCGAAGCCGGGCGTGATGATGACCAACTCCGCAAAATTCGCCCATTACGCAACTGGAAACACCGGGCATCTGCCGATATTCGGCACCCTTGGCGAGTGTGTTGCCAGCGCGCAGGCGGGAAGTGTCGAACGCGACGGGACGGTCTGGTGACGCGCTGGCAGGCAAAGGTTTTGCTGGAAGGGACCGCGCAAGCCAAGGTGCTGCGGCTGGATGCCCCAATCAGTTTCTGGGGCGGCATAGACCCGGCGACATCGCAGGTCATATTGGCCGGGCATCCGCAGTTTGGCGAGAGGGTTTCCGGGAAAATCCTTGTTATCCGGCAGCTTATCGGCTCCAGCAGCTCGTCTGCCGTGATGTTGGAACTGGCCTACGGCGGGCTGGCCCCCGCCGCGCTGATCCTTGGCGCGCGCGATGCGATCCTGCCGATTGGGGTCGTGGTGGCCGGGCAGATGGGGTGGAAAACCCTGCCGGTGCTGGTCTTGCCCGACCCACCGTTTCAGACCGAGGACGTGCTGTCGGTTGATGATTTGGGTATGATAAAGCTTTTGCCTTCGCCGGATGACTGATTTTTAGGCCTTGGGCTGTTCAGAATGCAATTCTGGCCAAAAAACCGTTTCTCGCGCCTCCAAAAAATTTACCATTTGATAAAATTTTAAAATATGGCACAGTAAATTCAACCGCGTTTCGCAACGGAGTCACTGATGGCAAATACCCCGTTCACCCCCGGCATTGCCGCTGGCCGCCTTTCCGGTGATGTCTTGGCCGAGAATTTCGGCGACCTGCATGCACCGCTTGATGGGCATGAGGCAGCGGTCGCGGCGGATCGGTGCTATTTCTGTTATGAGGCACCCTGCGTCACGGCCTGCCCGACCAGCATCGACATCCCGCTGTTCATCCGCCAGATCGCCACCGGCACGGCAGAGGCGGCGGCGCAGACCATTTTTGAACAAAACATCCTTGGCGGCATGTGTGCGCGGGTTTGCCCGACCGATACGCTATGTGAAGAGGTCTGCGTGCGTGAAGTTGCCGAAGGCAAGCCAGTGGAGATCGGCCGTCTGCAACGCTTTGCCACCGACATTATGATGCGCCAGCCGCATCCGTTTACACGCGCTGCCACGACTGGCAAAAAGATCGCCGTTCTGGGCGCTGGCCCGGCCGGTCTGGCCTGCGCGCATCGACTGGCGATGCATGGCCATGATGTGGTGATCTTTGACGCGCGCGCCAAACCCGGTGGGCTGAATGAGTTTGGCATCGCCAGCTATAAATCCGTCGACAATTTTGCCCAGTCAGAGGTCGACTGGTTGCTGCAAATCGGCGGAATAGAGTTGCGGGTGGGGCAGGCGCTGGGTGCTGATCTGACGCTAGAGGCTCTGAAAACCGACTATGACGCTGTGTTCCTGGGGATCGGTCTGGCTGGGGTCAACGCGCTGGGCGCGACGGGCGAGGGCAAGGAGAATGTCCTTGATGCCGTTGATTTCATTTCGAATTTGCGACAGGCGGGTGATGTTTCCTCCCTTCCGGTTGGTCGCAATGTCGTGGTGATCGGCGGCGGCATGACCGCCGTCGACGCCGCGGTGCAGGCAAAACTATTGGGCGCGGAAAACGTCACTATCGCCTATCGACGCGGGCGCGACCGTATGGCGGCGTCAGTCTATGAACAGGATCTGGCGGCCAGCAAGGGCGTGCGGATTGTCACCAATGTGCAGCCCGTTGCGGTGCATGGCAACGGTTCCGTGCGCGAGGTAGAATTTGAATATACCGCAGATGGCCCTAGCGGGCTGCAAGGCACCGGCGAGACCATGCGCATCGCCGCCGATCAGCTGTTCAAAGCCATCGGTCAGCAACTGATTGGCGCGCCGGACGGCATGGTGCTGGACGGTGGCAAGATCAAGGTAAATGACAAAGGCGCGACATCAGTTTCCGGCATCTGGGCGGGGGGCGATTGCGCAACGGGGGGCGATGACCTTACGGTAACTGCCGTGGCCGAGGGCCGCGATGCGGCGGAGGATATTCATGGCGCGTTATCGTAATTTCATCGGGCTCGCCGTGGCCGCAACCCTGATCACGACGGTCGCACAGGCGTTCCACCGCGAATCTGATCGCTATGTGCGCAAGCGGGTCCAGGCGGGCGAATTGGTCAGCCGCACGCTTGGCTGTGACACCGGAAAATTGACCGGTGGCGGCTATCTGATTACCGGCCAGCCCGAGGATAAATCCATCTTCAACGTGACCGCGAATTTCCCATTATCTGACGGGCGCTGGCGGGTTGATCTGCGCAATGTCAGTGGGCAGGACCAGCCGCTGACTTTGCAAATCTACGCGCTATGTACCGACTAGAAGGAGCCTGAAATGGCCGATCTTTCCAGCACTTTCGTAGGCATCAAAAGCCCTAATCCGTTCTGGCTGGCCTCGGCCCCGCCGACGGATAAGGAATACAACGTGCGCCGCGCGTTTGAGGCCGGGTGGGGCGGCGTTGTCTGGAAGACGCTGGGCGAGGCCGGGCCGCCGGTCGTCAACGTCAACGGCCCGCGATATGGCGTGATTTACGGGGCTGACCGCCGCGTTCTGGGCATCAACAACATCGAATTGATTACCGACCGCGACCTGGAGGTGAACCTGCGAGAGATCAAGGCGGTCAAACGCGACTACCCGGATCGCGCCGTGATCGTTTCGATCATGGTGCCTTGCGAAGAGGCGGCGTGGAAGGCGATTTTGCCAAGGGTCGAAGAAACCGGAGCGGACGGCATTGAATTGAACTTTGGTTGCCCGCACGGGATGAGCGAGCGCGGCATGGGCGCTGCCGTTGGGCAGGTGCCGGAATACATCGAAATGGTCACGCGCTGGTGCAAGCAATACACCCGCATGCCGGTAATTGTGAAACTGACGCCAAATATCTCCGACATCCGTTTTCCAGCCCGCGCGGCACATGCGGGCGGGGCCGATGCGGTGTCGCTGATCAATACGATTACCTCTGTCACATCTGTCAATCTGGACACGATGAGCCCGGAGCCCTCGATTGACGGCAAGGGCAGTCATGGAGGCTATTGTGGCCCGGCAGTGAAACCGATTGCGCTGAACATGGTGGGCAACATTGCCCGCGATCCTGAAACCGCAGGCCTGCCGATTAGCGGCATTGGCGGCGTGACCACATGGCGTGATGCGGCGGAATTCATGACGATGGGCGCGGGCAATGTGCAGGTCTGCACCGCCGCCATGACTTATGGCTTTAAAATTGTTCAGGAAATGATCACCGGGTTGAGCCAGTGGATGGACAGCAAGGGCTATACTTCGGTGGATCAGATCGTCGGGCGTGCGGTGCCGAACTTTACCGAATGGCAGCATCTGAACCTTAATTTCATCACCAAGGCGCGGATCAGCCAGGACGATTGCATCAAATGCGGGCGCTGTTATGCGGCCTGTGAAGATACCAGCCACCAAGCGATTTCCATGTCGCCGGATCGCGTGTTTGAGGTGCAGGACGACGAATGCGTCGCCTGCAACCTCTGTGTTAACGTTTGCCCGGTAGAGGGCTGCATCACGATGGAACAGCTTACGCCGGGTTCGGTTGATGCGCGCACCGGCAAGCCGGTTAGCAAAGACTATGCCAACTGGACGGAACATCCAAACAACCCGATGGCGCATCAAGCGGCAGAGTGATCTGCCAATTACGCGGCTGCGGACTCCTCTGGTGCAACCTCCGGCTCCGGTGCCTTTTCAGGCTCGGCCTGGTGTTCGACCGCCTTGATCTCTGGCTGTTCAGGCGCAGCGACCTCGGGTTCTGCCGAAGCATCCGATGATACAGGAGCAGGTTCCTTGGGGAACGTGTGCTCTGCATTCATCCGTGCCAGTGACTGTGCCAGATCACGATCCATCTCCAGGACGTTCATCAAAAACGTTGGTGGTGGCCCGGTCAATGGGTTCGGATCAACGGCCTTTTGAGGCGTCGATTGTTGGCGAGACCCAGTGTTGGTATGTGACTGGTCGCTTTGTGAATAACCCGAAGACATTTGACTACTAAGTCCTTGGCCTGCAAGGCTGTTTTCCACGGCAAGCACAGCGGCCTGCGGTGTCGTCTCCACGCTTTGGCGGATGTTAACGCCACCGCCGCCGAAAGACGATATTGCGGCTAGTTCGATCATTTACTTTGCTCCTGTAGCAGGAGCCCCCACGAAACGAATTTACCTCACTTCACCGGAGAATGTGTTAACAATTTCAGGTATTTGGTAACGTGCTTAACAAGGAGTTAGCGCCCGGCGATAGAGTTGTGATAAAAAACCGGCGGCATCGTCAAATCGGGTGTCGTCGTTTGGGGCCAGAATGCCGCGCACCTGCACATCAAAATCGGCATAATGCTGCGTAGTGGCCCAGATCGAGAAAATCAGATGACGCGGGTCTATCGCGGTAATGTGCCCGGCCTCGGCCCAGGCGCTGATCAGCGCGGCTTTCTCATCGACCAGCGCCCGCAACGGCCCCTCTATCTGGTCCAGAATCCGTGGTGCGCCTTGTACGATCTCATTGGCAAATAACCGACTTTCGCGTGGCATGTCCCGCGCCATGTCCAGCTTGCGCAGGGCATAACCAACGATTTCCTCAACCGGGTCGCCATCAGCGTCCAACGCGCGCAGCGGATCTAGCCAATTGTTCAGCAAACCACTTAGCAACGTTATGTGAATCGCCTCTTTAGAAGCGAAATAATATAGCAAATTCGGCTTGGACAATCCGGCCGCCTTGGCGATCTGATCCAACGTCGCGCCCCGAAACCCATGCTGCGAGAAGACCTGCAAAGCCGCGTCCAAAATCGCCGCTGTGTTCTTTTCCTGAATGCGGGTTTTCGGCTTGGGTGCCGCCATTTTAGACCTTTCCGCTGGATCATCTGCGCGCGGGCGGCAAATTTCACCGAAATCCTTGACTGCCCTATGCAGGGTGGTAGCGTGTTCCTGACCATTTGGTCAAACTCTTTGCTGCTTTGGTTGGGGATGGCATGGCGCGCACGGCTGCACAGGCGACACAGGTCATTGACGATGCGCGCGTCCGCGTGACGCGGTTCGATTTCGCGCCGGGGGCGGAGACCGGCTGGCATACGCACGGTATGGATTATGTCATCACCACGCTGACCGAATGCCACATGGCGCTGGAATTGCCGGGCGGCGAGGTGAACCGCGTGACGGTGCCCGCAGGCACGACATATCGCCGTGATCAGGGCGTAAAACACAACGTAATCAACGACGGCGACGCGGATATGAGCTTTGTCGAAGTCGAACTGAAATAGGGGGCAATCATGGCTTCACAGCTTGCAGGAGCGGGTGAGAATCTGAAAATCAACGGCGACCGCCTATGGGAGTCGCTGATGGAAATGGCCAAGATCGGCCCCGGCGTCGCGGGTGGTAACAACCGCCAGACCGTCACTGACGAAGACAGCGAAGGCCGCCACTTGTTTCAGGATTGGTGCACCGCAGCGGGCTGTACCATGGGCCTCGACCAGATGGGCAACATGTTCGCCCGGCGCGAGGGCACCGACCCCGACGCGCTGCCGGTATATGTCGGCTCTCACCTCGACACGCAGCCGACGGGCGGCAAATATGACGGTGTGTTGGGGGTGCTTGGCGGGCTGGAGATCATCCGTACTTTGAATGATCTGGACATCAAAACCAAACACCCCATCGTGGTCACCAACTGGACCAACGAGGAGGGCACGCGCTACGCCCCCGCCATGCTGGCCAGTGGCGTTTTCGCCGGTATCCACACGCAGGACTGGGCCTATGACCGCGAGGATCATGACGGCAAAAAGTTTGGCGATGAACTGGCCCGCATCGGCTGGCGCGGCGACGAGGAAGTCGGCGCGCGCAAGATGCATGCCTTCTTTGAATTACACATCGAACAGGGGCCCATTCTGGAATCCGAGGGCAAGGATATCGGCGTCGTCACCCACGGGCAGGGCCTGTCCTGGACGCAGGTGACGATAGAGGGCAAGGATAGCCATACCGGTTCGACCCCGATGCCGATGCGCAAGAACGCCGGCCTTGGCATGGCGCGGGTGCTGGAGGTGGTCGACCAGATCGCTTGGTCGCACGCCCCGGATGCCGTCGGCGCGGCGGGCCATATCGACGTCTACCCCAACAGCCGCAACGTGATCCCGGGCAAGGTGGTCTTCACCGTCGATTTCCGCTCGCCCGATATCACGGTGATCCGCGATATGGAAAACAAGCTGCGTTTGGCAGCCTCTGACATCTGCGGCCAGATGGGCCTGTCGGTCAGCTTCGAAAAGGTCGGCGGCTTTGATCCGGTAGAGTTCGACGAGGGTTGCGTGAAGGCGGTGCGCAACGCCGCCGAACGGCTGGGCTATAGCCACCGCGATCTGATTTCCGGTGCCGGGCATGACGCCTGTTGGATCAACCGCGTCGCCCCCACGGCGATGGTCATGTGCCCCTGCGTCGACGGGTTAAGCCACAACGAGGCCGAGGAGATTTCGCGCGAGTGGGCCACGGCGGGCGCGGATGTGCTGATGCATGCGGTCGTCGAAACTGCGGAGATTGCAGAGTGAATTGGCTTTTGACTAGGCGCTACAAAGTTTGGCTTGTGGCATTGGCGGGTTTCGGAGTGGGGTTTGGGCTAGCCTATGTCACCAACTCTGACGCGAAGGATGCAGGAGAGGCTACAGGATATGCCTTTCTGCCTGGGGTTTTTGCGGCCCTAGTTTTCGCCTTTCTGGCCTTTCGGCAGAACCGATCACTGGATCGCAAAGAACAAAAAGACGCGGACCATGCGTGACCGCAGCGACAAGGGAAAAAGATCATGAGCACAGTCATCAAAAACGGAACCATCGTCACTGCCGATCTGACCTATAAGGCGGATGTGCTGGTTGAGGGTGGCAAGATTGTCGAGATCGGCATGGCGCTGACGGGCGACAAGGAACTGGACGCCACCGGCTGTTATGTGATGCCCGGCGGGATTGATCCGCATACGCATCTGGAGATGCCGTTCATGGGCACCTACAGCACCGATGATTTTGAGTCCGGCACCCGCGCCGCGCTGGCCGGGGGCACGACGATGGTGGTCGATTTCGCCCTGCCCAATCAGGGCGAGGGGCTGCATGACGCGCTGAAACGCTGGGACAACAAATCGACCCGCGCGAATTGCGACTATTCCTTCCACATGGCGGTCACCTGGTGGGGTGAAAAGGTCTTTGACGACATGGCCACTGTGATCAAGGATCGCGGGATCACGACGTTCAAGCATTTCATGGCCTACAAGGGTGCGTTGATGGTGAATGACGATGAAATGTACGCGTCTTTCCAACGGCTTGGCGAACTTGGCGGCATCGCGATGGTGCATGCCGAGAACGGCGATGTGGTGGCGGAACTATCGGCAAAACTGCTGGCAGAGGGCAACACAGGCCCAGAGGCACACGCCTATTCGCGGCCACCTCAGGTTGAGGGCGAGGCCACTAACCGTGCCATCATGATCGCCGATATGGCCGGTGTACCACTATATGTAGTGCATACGTCCTGCGAGGACAGCCACGAGGCCATTCGCCGTGCCCGCATGCAGGGCAAGCGCGTCTGGGGAGAGCCGCTGATCCAGCATCTGACGCTGGATGAGAGCGAGTACTTCAACAAAGATTGGGACCATGCCGCGCGCCGCGTCATGAGCCCGCCGTTCCGTAACAAACTGCATCAAGACAGCCTGTGGGCTGGTCTGCAATCTGGGTCATTGTCTGTGGTCGCGACCGACCATTGTGCCTTTACCACGGATCAAAAACGCTACGGCGTCGGCGATTTCACCAAAATTCCGAACGGCACCGGGGGCCTTGAAGATCGGATGCCAATGCTCTGGACTTACGGTGTTAGCACAGGCCGGTTAACGCCCAATGAATTTGTCGCCGTGACCAGCACGAATATCGCGAAAATCCTGAACTGTTATCCACGCAAAGGGGCGATTCTGGTGGGCGCGGATGCTGACATAGTCGTCTGGGACCCGGAAAAGGAAAAGACGATCAGTGCCGACAGCCAGCAATCTGCCATTGATTACAACGTCTTCGACGGCAAAAAGGTCAAGGGCCTGCCGCGCTATACGCTGACGCGCGGGCAGGTGGCGGTGAACGATGGCGCGGTGCAAACGCAAGAAGGCCACGGCGATTTCGTGCGGCGTGAGGCCAATACCTCGGTCAATAAGGCATTGAGTTCATGGAAGGAATTGACCGCGCCGCGGCCTGTGGAGCGGACAGGAATTCCGGCGAGCGGAGTTTAGAAAGAGTGGACGTGACGCAAGCAACTGTAATCGAGGCAAAAAACCTTGATCTGACATTCCAGACCAATGACGGGCCGGTGCATGCGTTAAAGGGCGTGTCGTTGGAGATCGATAAGGGTGACTTTGTCAGCTTTATCGGGCCAAGTGGCTGTGGGAAAACGACTTTTCTGCGGGTGATGGCGGGGTTGGA
>Ga0315339_1002846_pt1 | contig 12689 bp, 4 predicted proteins | sample ASW17metaG_FD_204514 | JGI IMG/M metagenome (GOLD analysis project Ga0315339, IMG submission 204514) | Ammonia-oxidizing marine archaeal communities from Pacific Ocean, United States - ASW #17 | ecosystem: Environmental > Aquatic > Marine > Oceanic | place: USA: California | collected 2016-12-05
ACATCAATCCAAAGTTCGCAAGGGGAGGAAAACGCGACAGAGACAAAACCAACAAACCGGACACCAAAATCCCTGTCGTACAAGCCATGGGCTTCAACTTTTGGACCAACGTGCGACGAACAACCTCGTCGGCGTTCTCGGTGCGACGGGACTCTCTCCGGTGGATTGCGAGCCAATGAATCGAATCGTCTACAGCGATCCCCAAGACCACGGCAGCGATCATCACAGTCACGGAGTTGAGTGGCACCTGCGCGAAGCCCATGAGCCCCCCAAGAATCCCCAGGGCAGGTACATTCACGAGCAGGATCAGCACTGCAGAACGCCAAGACCGCCACAGCAGTGCCACCGCCAAAGCGATAGCAACGGCACACACACCAAGGCTCAAAATCTGGCTTTTGACAATGCGTTGGTTCATCTCGACAAGGTCATGAATACCGCGCTGCGCGTTGAGTGAGATGCCGTCTGGACATTCGCGTTCAGCAAAGTCCATAAGACTTTGCAAAGTCGCCAGGTAATCTTCCCCGGGCATTTCGCGAGTTCGCACCAACACTGAAGTGCGCCGGCCTTCTTCATCAAGAAAGCTCTCCAGAAGCGCCCAGTCCAGCGCACGCAAACCCGAAGTAAAAATCTGAGAGAGCATGGGTGAAGCCGGGAGATGAAGCTCACCAGATTCGTCCCCCGTCCAGAGTTGATTCACCAAGCCCAGCAACATGGCGTAGCTGTAAACATTCGTAACCCCTGGCAAGCTCTCGGCATAAAGCCTCAGGTCCTCGAGAAACTCCAGTGATTCAGGGGCGGCAGCACCACCAGGCAATTCGCAATCGACTTCCAGATGAAAAACATTCACTCCACCGAGATGTTCATCAAGCCGAAGCAGACCCTCCCGCCCGGGACTCTCGGGCGAAAGAAATTCGGTGGCTCGCGTCTCAGTGCGCAACGCCAACACACCCGGCACACACGCCACGACAAGTGCCAATGCCCCGACGACAATTCCGCGCCGATGTCGACCGGTCCAGCGGAGCAGGCTTTCCGCCACGGTCATCTCTGTGGATCGCAGAATCGTTTCCGGCACTTGCACTTGGGCCTGATCGTCCTCACGTCGACTGAACCACATCAGCAACGCAAGAGGGACGAAGGTAATCACACTCATCAGAATGAGAACACTCGCCCCTAGCAAGCCGAATTCCCGCATGAGCCCGACATCGGAAACGCGCAAAGACAAGAGACCGATCGACGTCGTCACAAGGGCAAGGCACGACGGGCGAAATACGAGGCTTAATGCTGAACGAACAGCTGAACCTGTACCGCCACCCTTTCGCAGATGGTCTTGAAAAGCCGTGAAGAAATGAACGAGCACCGTGAGTTGCACACCGGCAGTCAACGGCAAGAGCATCACCGTGTAGACGTTCAGCGAGAGCCCCGTCCAGCGCAGCATCATCGGAATCGCAGCCAGGCCTGCCGCGAGAAACAACATCACAGCACCCAGAATCGCTGCAGAGCGAAAAGTGAAAATCAGGATGAGCGCAGCGAGTAAGGCTGCCAGGGACACCGCCGAGCGCGCGTCTTCACGCACCGAGCGCCGCACCTCTTCTTCAAGGAACGGAAAGCCAAGCACATGCGTTTCACCGACATCCTCTTGCAATGGCTTCAGCAGCACACGCACCTCTGTCTCCAGCACAGAGACAGCCCCGGGCGTCGTGAGGTCCCGCTCCACCGTCACAAGCACCAAAGCCCACTGGCCGTCGCGCGAAATAAACAGGTCGCGCGCCAGGGGATAGTCCAGAACGAAGCGTTCGACCCGTTCCCACTCAGCCTCCCCCGTCGGCTCCAAGGGGACCATGGGCTTGAGCTGGATGAACTGACTGGGATCCAGCGTAAACTCGGTGTTCCTCGCAGGGCGCCAGGAGTGCGTCAGACTCTTCACATCCTCCACGCCGGGCAAGGACCGAAGTCCATCGCCCAAGGCCTTGATGCGCGCGACGCCCTCGTTTGAGAGCAAGTGTTCGTCTTCGATCAGAACGCAAACCAGTGACAGCCCGTCGAGCATCTCCTGCATACGCCGGTAAGACGCATCGGCGCGTTCGTCACCAGCAAGCAAGGTGCGAGTGGATGTATCGAGAGCGAAGTCGCTCTTGTCGAAAAAGAGCGGCGCTGCGACAACCAGCAAGGTCAGCAGCCCCGTGAGCAGCAGAGCAGCCGACGGCGACTTCATCCGGTCAAAACCCGACACGCCATGCGTATTCTAAGCTCATCTCTTGCTAGCACACCGAATCCTGAAGATAGCCGAAATGGCGCAAGCCTTCGCCGGCCTCCTCCAACATGTCGCGCTGCTCTTCAGCCGTCATCATCCGCTTCCACTTGTCGTTTCGACTGCTGAGCTCCGGGATGAGATGGGCATGCTCTTTTCCCCAGGGGACACCGCAAAAATCAGCGGCATCCGACAACGTACCAGCCGTATTAGAAACAAAATCTTCGTAACGCACTGTAAGCACCTGTTCGCGCGGCAATGTCTGACACGCATCATCACAGACTCGCGTGATGCGCGACCAAAGCCCCCCACTGAAGCGTGCGTAGTTCATCGAGCCGAGTTCCGGCCACATCTCGCGCCCAACATACGACCAGCGTTTGTCTGCTTTCTTGCACTGTTCGAGAATGGAATTGGCCACACTTCGCCCATCGCGCAACACATGAATGATGCGGCATCCGGGCAACGCGGCTGCAAGCCAACGAATTCGAAGGGCCATCCCAGGCTTCTTGTTGAGGAAAACGGGGCGGCCAAAGTGCCGGATGTGTCCACGCACCATCTTCAACAACCGGCGGCGCTGGCTTTCTGTCAGGTCTTCAGCCGTTCGCTCGACCACTCCTGTGGGCCACAGCCCCTTCCACAAAGCAGCTGCCTCAACCGGCCGGTGCTTCCCCCCCAGCATCTCGGCCATCCGCACCAACGGGAAGTGAGAGCGAAAGCGCCGCGTGAGATTGGTCGTAAAAGCGAAAGAAGGATGCTGACTGAAGGTCTTGAAGAAGACGGAGGTCCCGCTTCGTGGGCAGCCCACAATGAACACGCTGCGAGGTTCGTCTGGCAGAGACACGACTTGCTCCTGAGGTCACATGGGGATACCAAGGCCGCGCGCCCCAGACCAGCACGCTCCGAACTCAGGCGGGCTCTACCGTAGGCTCGGAGCGTTTCCCGCCCAGCCATCCGAGATCTTGTTCGGCAATCCAGGCATCCATGTCTGCAAGGGCCCGCTCGGCAGAAGCCAATCGGCGTGCACGCTTGCCCTTCATCGCCACCGCACCAGCCGTGCCCTTGACGGGCTTCGGAATCGGCGGAAGCAGCCCGAAGTTGACGTTCATGGGCTGGAAGTGAGCCGGATCTGCCTCACGCAAATGAGCCATCAAGCCGCCCAGCATCGTGGTACGCGGTGGCGGCACAAAGCGGCTCCCTCGGAGAGCGGCCACGATGCCCAGGGCGGCCATCAAGCCTGCGGCCGCACATTCTGCGTAGCCTTCAACCCCCACCAGAAGCCCGCCGAACCAGAGGTCTCGCCGGGTCTTTAATGAGAGGTCCTCGGCGAGCAAGGCCGGTGTGTTCAAGAAGGTGTTGCGATGGATGGAGCCCAGGCGCGCGAACTCGACCGCCTCAAAGCCCGGCAGAGTGCGGAAGATCCGCTTCTGCTCACCGTGCCTCAGCTTGGTCTGGAAGCCCACGAGGTTGTAGAGCTGCCCGTGTGGATCTTCGCGCCTCAGTTGAATGACGGCATGGGGCACTCGTCCGGTGCGGGGATCGGGTAGGCCCACGGGCCGCATCGGCCCAAAGGCCAGTGTCCGCGGACCTCGCCGTGCGATCTCCTCGATGGGCATACACCCCTCGAAGAAAACCTCCTTCTCGAAATCCTTGGGCTCCACCTTCTCTGCAGCAAGCAGGTCCGACACGAAACGCGTGTACTGCTCTTCATTCAGCGGGCAGTTCAAGAAGTCTGGATCGCCCCGCCCATAGCGACTCGCGGCGTAGAGCACGTCGTGGTCGAGAGACTCGGTTGTCACAATCGGTGCAATCGCATCGTAGAAAGCCAGGTGCGCATTGCCTGTTTGTTCGGCCAGCGAACTGGCCAGCCCATCGCTCGTCAGAGGTCCCGTCGCCAGCAAGGTTGGCCCCTCTGAAGGCAACTCGGTGATTTCATCGCGAAGAATTTCCACGCCAGCCAAGGCTTGGAGATGCTCCGAAACGCGGCGCGAAAACGGTTCACGCTCTACGGCCAGAGAGGCGCCAGCTGGTACGCGAGTCGCTTCTGCCGCCGAGACGATCAGGCTCCCGAGTCGCCGCATTTCTTCCAGCAGCACGCCCTTGCTGGTCTGTGGAGCGGTGGAACCCAGCGAGTTGCTGCAAACGATCTCCGCCAGACCATCTGTCTCATGCGCAGGCGTCATACGCACGGGACGCATCTCGTGCAATTGAACACGGAGACCTGCAGCCGCAAGAACCCGCGTCGCCTCGCTGCCTGCGAGACCTCCCCCGACGACAGTGACCGTCGGAGATTGAACCTGGCCGACGTCCCCGCTCAGTAGATCGTCCGCATGCGGACGTAATCGGCCTGGGGCCGGTAGCTGTTCAAGCCGAACGGGTAGTTCGATGGATCAGCCCCGACATCAAAGGTCATGCGGAAACGCACCAGCGGCATACCGGTCAGTTCGGTGAGATCCGCAACCCAGCCGCTGACTGTCTCGGTGTCTGCGATTTCGGAACCGGGCCGGATCGGGTAAGCGCCCTGGAACTCGAGGCTCACCGTGGCATTGTCCGACACCACGTTGATCTCGTTGAAGTCCGGTGAATCGACCTTGAGGTCATTCAGCGGCACACCGGGCAGACCGTCCAGCAGGGGGTTACCCGCTGTGTCTTTCACGGGCTTCAACGGCTTCCCAGGGATTCCACCAGGTGACAAGACGATCTGACCCTCTTTACCTGGAGGAACCGCCTCGCCACCGGACGCGTTGTACGTTCCGTTGATTGCAGCAAAGAACGGCGGCGGCCGGCCCGAGCCATCGCGCATGCGCGTGGCCACACCGTTGAAGTTCAGCCAACGCGACACACCGACGCTCGTGGTTCCAAAAGACGGAGGTGTCTTGTCGGGATGGATCACCGGCAAGCGATCGATGATGTTCGATGGGTCAAACACGACTTCACCGCCAACCTCGACTGTCTTGGCCGTTCCATCCGGCTCATTCAGATAAATCGAATACGGGATAACGTCAGATGGGTCGTAGAGGGATCCGGGCGGCTGCGCTGCGGGATTCGTCTCGACCATTGTCTCCATGTCGTACCCCTCGTACGACGACAGGATGACGTCTGCCTTCGGGTCCCGGACGACCCAGTCACCCTGCGACAACTCGTTTTGCATCATGGTCGTGTCAGCCCAGAGTTCCCCAGAGCCCTCAGGAAACTCGTTGATCAACCCCTGGCCATCGCTCCCATCGGCGCTCGAGATGATGGGCGGGAACGAACCATTGAGCACGTAGTAACGGTTCGTGGCGGTGGCCGGCGAGTGCTGCCGATAGTGCAACAAATCGATGTACCGCAACTCGTCATCGGGATTGGGGGGAGCGGTCGGATTCACAGGATTGGGAAAGTCGTCGTGATCATCCTGATAGCTGGCACCCAGATTCCAACCACCATACTTGGCCGTGGAACGCTGCCAGGCGAAGAGGAACGCGCCTTCTTCCACGGTGGGTGCTGAACCATCTCCGGTCTGCAGCTGGATCAATCCGAATCCGCCCTGCCCACCATCACTGCGACTTGAGTCCCAGGTGAACGCCTTCAAGGTGTAGTCCATGTCTGGCGTGTTGGTCTGTGCATCGCGCCCGAATCCGCCGGAGACATCGAGGGCAGCGCCCTGAGCGCCGTTCGTGTCGATGAAGTTGGCGTCCATGTGACTCGGGTCGGCCTCAATCGTGATATCGGTCGCTGCCTGCAGCACGATCGCTCCACCACTTCCGCCACCACCGCCCGCGCCAATGTTGCTGTTCTGCACGACCTCGCCACCACCACCGCTGCCGCCGCTCGCATCAATGTGTCCCGTGCGGCCCACGAGAATGCTGGAGAACGAGCGAATCATCACACCACCACCACCGCCTCCACCCGCGCCACCCTTGGCATCGAACAGACTCGGGGCAAAGAACACGCCGTTGATGTTCAGGTTCGGGTAGAAAACCGCTGCCGGAGGCACCGCTTCGGGCAGCCCCAGCGGACCGCGTCCCCAGATGCCGTGCTGGAGACTGTCGACGCGGCTGCCGCCACCACCACCGCCCTGGCCACCAATGATGAACGGGAGTTCGCCGCTCTCACCGATGTAGTCGTTGTCTGGGTCCCCGTCCTTGAAGACAAGGTCGCCCGGCAAGCCGCCGGGTTGAAAGCGGACGGGGTTTTCAGGCGTGCCTTTCATGTACAGGCACTGGATCGGAAGGTTGGGCAAGGTGCCCGAGAACTTCCGCTCTTCGTTGCCGTAAGCGGCGTCCGTGACCTTGTTGTTTGTCGGGCATTTGTCGAATGGAAACCAGCTGCTCTCGCTCTGCACCAGATACGTCCCCGAGCCTTGCGGAGCCTGCAAACCGCGAAGGTAGTAGGACCCACCGCCTCCACCAGGCGAACGGTGGTACTCCGTGTTCTTGGCAGGGCCGGCCGGACTGGTCAATCCCGTCGTTGGGTATCCAGCCGCGTTGGGCTTGAAGCCGGCCGAGTTGACACCTCCGTGCCCACCCACCTTCTCCATGCTCACACCACCGCCCGGCTGAATCGTCGGACCGAAGCCACGCTCACCCGCCTCCGGCGTCACGTACTGATCGAGGGCTTTCGGGCCCAGGGGGTTATACAGCGAAGGTTGTCCATCACCGCCACGGCCCGCGCCGGCCCCGGGAGGCCCGCCACGCACGGGAAGGAAGGCTGAGTCGAAGCTGTCATCACCCAGGCCGTTGGTCCCCGAGACATCGAGAACACCGTGGATCTCCACCTTGCCGGTGGCCGTGATGACCAAGGGATTCGAACCGCGTGCCACCACATGCACGCCTTCAGGAATGATGAAGTCTCGGAACGAGAACCGGCCGCCAAGAACGGTGGTGGCATTGAGCACGCCGGGCGTCGCACCTGACGAAAGTGGAAACTGCTGGTTGTCGGTGTCGAGCAGAATCGTCTCGAAGTTGGTCTGGGTCAGGTCGAGCAGACTCTCCGCGTGATCGGTCACGAGGTGCGGCCCAGACCATGGTTTTTTGGAGCGCAGGTAGGCCTTACTCGGATCGAAGTTCCCGGGAGCTTCGGGGAAAAAGTCGCCGAGTTGAGCCGACTCACTCACGCCCACGGAAGCGCGCAGGCCACTGGACGTCCCACCGCCTGCCACGGGTGCAGCCCAAGCTGCTTTGGGATTGGAGCTCAACACCCCCTCGTCTTCGTACACAACCGTGTCGAAGCCCTCCAGGAACACGTCATCGATGTCTGCGCCCACTCCGACGAACGGCGACGCCGTGGCAAAGCTCAACAAAGCCTTGCCGCCAATCGGAGTTCTGGGGTCGTCGAGGTCCGCATTCACCTCACTGCGTCCCGCAAGTGATGTGAAGTTGTTGCGCTGGAACAGCGTGAGGGTCGCCCCAAAGGGCAAGAGCCCCGCGGGCTTGACGACAACCACAGCCTGCTCGTCGTTTGAGGTCAAGCTCACCTCGGCGTCGATGAGCATCTGCCCCACCGACAAGGCCTTGGCCGGACTCAATCCGTCAGGGAAGCTGGCCAGAGGTTCACCGAAAGCAGCCACGTCAAAGACAGCAATCCCGGTTTTTCCGATCGAGAGAGCGAGGTGGTCGATGGTGTCGTCGGTGCGATTCAGAGCGAGTAACTCTGTCTCGGACACAAAGTCCATCGCGGCATAGTCCGAAGACAGGGCAACACTCACATCCGCCGGGTCGCCTGTGAACACCCCTTCACCTGAACCGAACGTGCCGCTGAGAGACAGGTCGATGGGCGTCAACCGAATGATGGACGGAAAGCTGTCACCTTCCAGGATGGCCAGGGCGTAAAGCACACCGGACGGCGCCTGCGCCAGGTCCAGCACATCGGGAACCGGGGCAGCCCAGGCGTCGGACATGAAACCGTCCACACCGTCTCCCAGTACGAGCGACAACAGGAGAGGCGTCTCGGCCGCAGAGAACTCGGGGGACGGCCGACGCCGGGTGATCTCGGGAAGCAGTTCGTAAATACGTTGAGTTGTTCGATCGAAACCGACAAGGCGGCCATCGACCAGAGTGGTGATTCCAACAAGGTCATCCAGCCCGGTGTCGAGTGCCACGGGCGCACTCGCCGTCGCATCTTCGGCCATCACGGCCGCACTCGGATCACCTGAGACATAGTCCGCGACGCTCAGAAGGTCGTCGCCTCCATCCACCTTGAAGAGGGTGAAGAGAAGCGAAGCATCGCGCCCCGCCGCAAGGCCGTCGGGCGCAGCAAACAAACCTGCATCGGGCGACGGCAACAGGCCACCAGGACTGTCCTGAAGAAAGATGTCGCCGCCATCCGGATCCGGGGTTTCCCCTTCACCGAGCAGTCCGGAGAGAGCAGGAAACTCTGCGTGCGCCCCGAAGACATCGGCGGGAATGGTCTGCGACACCACGAGGGGTGTCGCACGTGCCATCAAGTAGAACGAGGTGTCAATGGCTCCGTCACCGTCCAGGTCCGAGCCAACTATGTTCTCCTCGGTCGGAATCACCCCGCGATCAAACGTGAGTTCAAACTGAGATGGTCCCACGGGGAACTTCGGCGTCTCGGTTCCGATGTGGTTCAGCGAGAAGACACCCGGAAAGAAGTCCGTGCTTCCGTCCGCCGGATCCGCAACCACCAGGGCCGGAGGTGCCGAGTCATCGAGCGATGTCGGATAGTAAGCCGCCGGGTTGGATGTCGTTCCGAACTGAACAAGGTTCGACACGCCGTTGAGCTTCGTCTTGAGGTTTCCGATCTTGCTACCGGCCGCGAGGCTTACGAAAACGGTGTACGTCGAATCGGGAAGCAAGCCGGGCACAGCCTCTTCGGGGGAAGACAGACTGACCTGCAGCGGCGCGGAAGGAATGAACGGCTGAAACTCAACCGTGTTGCCAACCACGGTGTAGGTACCTTTCGCCGGAATAACGGGCGTTCCCACAGAAGCACCTGCGGCATCGGTCACATCGGAGGGAGTCGTGTACACCGGCAAGCTGCCGAATCCGATCGGCTCGGACGGCACACCGCCGAAATGGAAGATGACCACCTCATTGAGACCTGCGCCAGGAGTCGCCGGAATCGTGGAGTTGTCTTCCGCCGGCGGGCTGGTGCTGGTTTGCCCATCCCCGGCGCGGAAGCTGAACCCGAGAAACGAGATGTTTTCGCCGACCCCGGTGAAAGGCCCGCCACCACCACCACCTCCGCCACCACCACCGCCGCCACAACTGGACAGGCCGGCAATCAGGGCCGAGACGAGAACGAGAATCGCGGTCGGGCGAACCCACTTGAACATGCCATCACTCCGGAATCGCACGAGATCCCCTGTATGCCCGGCCTCTGGGAGGACTGTTGATGCGGCCGAGATATCGGACCCCGAATATAGACACCTCTTATTCTACACAGATACACGACTTGACGATTGGAAGCCCACAGAGCCGACAGACCTCTTTTTAGAAGGAGCCTGGGGCGCGACAGCCAACCATTCACTGAGCAGAGTCTACCGGTGGAAGTTGCCGGAAGCTCCACAGAGCCTCTTTTGGACAGAGGGCCAAAAACGAGGAGGAATAGGCCCTGTGGGACCCTTTTCGGTAACGAACGTGTCGATTGGTCTTCAGCCCGGGCCCCTCAATAGGTGTAGCTGAAACCGTCTGAGCGCAGCACCCCCGCAGAGGCGGGATGGCTCTTCCCGGCGTTGACCACCCGAATACGGTGGCTGCGGACCTGAATGAACTTCAGGTCGAAGACCGGCGAACTGGGCAGTTCGGTCGGCGCGTAGAGGTCCAGCGTCTCGACCACGCTCCCATCGACAACCACGTGAGCCCGCCCCATGTCTGGGCCACGAGGCGCGTGCCACTGGATCGAATCGCCCAGGAAATCGAGTGCGACGTAGTCGCCCATGTCTTGACTCACACGAACGCTCAGAGCCAGAGCACCAGCTTCCCAGATCTCCGAGGGCCATAGATCACCACTGTCCGCGGAAGTCGAAGCGAAAAGTCCCACACCGGGACAAGCACCTTCGAGCAACCAGGCTTTCAGTTGCGGGTCGATCTCAGGCCGAGGCTCGACGTCACGCGGTGGGGCGACGACGGCCTCACTGGCCACGGTGTGATGGAAGAGGATGTTGTTGCTGTCGTCCACACGAGCAAAGCCTGGTAGGCGCGTGAAGCTTTCGCCCCGATCGAGGCTGCGATAGACCCAGGCGTAGGTCGAGACGATCAGCGTCCCATCCTGAGCAAAGTCAGGTGAAACGGCCACGACCCGAGGTGCATCTGCCGGCAAGCCAGGTCCGACGGGAGCCCAGTGAACGCCTCCATCTGTACTGCGGTAGACACCTGCTGCGAGCACCGCAATAAAAATGGTTCTGTCGACGGCATAGGCGGGCGAGTAAGCGATCGACTCGATCGAGAGAGGGCTGTCCGGCGGAAGCCCCAGGTTGCTGCTCTCCCAGCTGTTGCCCCCATCGTTCGAGACAAACACACCTGCCTTCGACGAGCCGACCAGGATCTGTTGATCGACCTGGAAGTCGGGGGAGATTGCGGCCGCTTGCAAGATGGTCTGAAGCAAGCCCGTGTTGCTCTCGCCCCACGACCGCCCCCCATCGCTCGAGATAAAAAATCCGTTGGCGCGATCGGCGAGAAACACCGTGGAGTCGCTGCCGTAGTCTGGCGAGAAGAGGAACTCGCCGGGTGACGGATTGCTCGGCAGCCCCTCGGTCATGGGCACCCAGGTGTCTCCGCTGTCGTGCGAACGAAAGGCGCCGCCACCGAGTCCGGCGCCCATGAACACCGTCTTGTCATTGAGAAACTCGGGCGACAGGCTCAAGGCACGCACGACGGGCACGCTGGCTGGCAGGCTGACACTCGCCCACTCCTGACCCGCATTCTCGGACCGCCATAAACCGGCCTGGGCATAGAACATCGTGCGGTCTTCGACGAAGTCGTCCGAGATCACGAAGCGCTGCCCGAAGAGGGCTGTGATGGCTCCCGAGATGCTTTCCCAGAACGGCCCGGAGGTTTGATCGGGATCTGCCAGCGCCGCGCCCTCCAGCGTTCGCCCTGCTCCTGAATGAGGCGACGTGCCAGGAACCGCGACCCCGGAACCGGGCGACGGGCTTCCACCGGAAGCCTGAGATCCGCCGGGGAGTCCCGAGCCCCCTGGCACCTGAGGAGGTGAGCGGAGCAAACCGCCTCCGTAGGTTTGCAGATAGACCCGTCGGGTGTCGGCATAGTCCGGAGCAAAGCTGACCGTGCGCACATACTTCTGGTGATAGATGTCCATCTGGCGGAAGACGTCGCCTTCGTCCCCTGACCGAAAGAGTCCTTCAAAGCCCCCCACCCAGACCACTCCATCGGAGGCGAAGTCAGGAGAAACGTCCACCGTGCGAAAGTGATTCGTCGTCAGATCGGAAAGTTTTTCGAAACCTTTGCCGACATTTTCGAACGTCCCTCCCACGCGACCGCGGAACAAACCCGAAGTCTCGGTGACGACGTAAACGACACCACCCGGCCCCACACTCACGTCACCGGCGATTTCTGCAGGAAGCCCGAGCACCATGGGCTCCCAGCTGAGACCACCGTTGACGGTGGTGAACACGCCGTTTCCGTCCTTGAGCACGAGGGCTGCGGTCTGGTCGAGAGAAAAGTGAGGCGACACACTGAGAGTCAGCACCGGGCTCGAGAAAACCTGTTGAGGCAACCAGCTGTCACCGCCGTCATCCGAACGGTGCACGGTGAAGTCTGCTGAGAAGAGCACGCCAGGCTCATCGGGCGCGCTCTTGAGAACCGTCTGTGTTTTTTCGCGGAGCCCGTTGCTGGAAAGGGTCCAGTTTTCGCCCCCGTCGCTGCTCATGAAGATGCCCGAGCCCGTGGTGGCCCACAGGGTCTGGTCACGAGCAAAGTCCGGTGAAACAGCCATGTCGAGCACGCGCACATCGAGCCCGCCTGAGTCCAAAAGAAGCCAGCGGTTGCCTCGGTCAGTGGATTTGAGGATGCCGAGGTTGGTCGTCGACACGAACACCGTGTTGTCGCGGGCAAAGTTCGGCGAGAAACAGATGCGACTGATCTCTCTCTCGTCGAAGGGCAAGGCTGTAAGCGTCCAGCTGTTGCCGTTGTCAAAAGAGCGCCCGAACATACGACGTCCGGTGAGTTGCATGGACCCAAAGATGACCTGCTTGCCGTTGCCGTCGAGGGTCACCTCGACGAGGTCGATGACATCGTGGGGTGAGTGGGCCAGGGCCGGTGCGCTCACCAGACTGAACAGCAGCGCACACAAGGTCCATGGAAGCAGGAACGGAACCCGGGCCGCCAAAGCCGCCAAGTGCACGTGGAAACGACGTCGAATCAAAAGCTGGCACCGTGGCATGGAGGATCTGCCCACAACGACCGTTCACGCGACACGAGTGGACTGAGCGCCCACAGGATCGGGGACGCACCGCGATCCATCAGATTACCAGGGTTCCCGC
>Ga0315339_1002847_pt1 | contig 12689 bp, 26 predicted proteins | sample ASW17metaG_FD_204514 | JGI IMG/M metagenome (GOLD analysis project Ga0315339, IMG submission 204514) | Ammonia-oxidizing marine archaeal communities from Pacific Ocean, United States - ASW #17 | ecosystem: Environmental > Aquatic > Marine > Oceanic | place: USA: California | collected 2016-12-05
TTGAATTTGATTGGGAATTCCACCGTCTGGGCGGAACCCCTTGAAAAGACTAGGAAAGTCTGCATGGGAACATTCCCCGAAAACCGAATGATTCTCGTGGGTTCCACATGCAGCCTTTTCCCTGTCAAGTTGAAGACTTGCGGCTTAGTCATTGCTAAACCGCCGAAAGTGTTGAAGATTCGTCGCTGCCTTGTCCAACTCCGCGTTATTGTTGACATAATGCCGAATCACGTCGGCCTGTTTATCGCTGTAATCTCGCAGGGTTGCAACTTCCTGATGCAAGTACTTGATTTCCTTGTCTTTTTCAGCAAAGTGATCGCTCAGAATCCCCTTCTCAGCTTTCAAGTACTTGAATTCCTTGTCTTTTCTGTCCGACAAGAGCGACCACTCATCGCAGCAGGCTCGCAACTGCTTGATTTCCTTGCGATTTTCGGTGAGAAGTCGAGTCGCCTCGCTGAGAGCGGCTCGCAACTCCTTGATTTCATGGACGTTTGCGGCAAAGTGGTCGCTCAGAATCCCCTTCTCGGCTTTCAAGTACTTGAATTCCTTGTCTTTTTCGGTAATGAGCAGAGCCGCCTCGCGCTCAACCTCGCGCAACTCCTTGATTTCATTGCGTTGTGCGCTTAGGACTTTTGAGTCGATGGACGCTTGCGCTCGCAACTGCTTGATTTTATTACGCAATTGCCAGACCTCCATTCTTGCACCGCGATCAAGGCGCAACTCCTTGATTTCCTTGTCTTTTTCGGTAATGAGCAGAGCCGCCTCGCGGTTGGCAGCCCGCAAGTCCTTGATTTCATTGTCTTTTTTGTCAAAGACCTTCTCGTCAGCATCCAGACACAAGCGCATGGTCGCGTTTTCCTTGTCTTTTCCGGTGATGAGTGCATCACGCTGACGAACGCTGTCCCGCAAGTCCTTGATTTTGTTGGTCATTTCCTGCACCGTCTCACCGCGCAACAACAAGTCGGCTCGCAAGTCCTTGATTTCCTTGAGGTTTTCGGTAATGAGCAGAGCCGCCGCAGCGGCTGTGGCGCGCAAGTCCTTGATTTCCTTGAGGTTTTCGGCTTGGTACTCGCTCAGAATTGCCTCACCGGCCTTCAACTGCTTGATTTCCTTGTCTTTTTCGACAATGCGTTCATTCAGAATGGCCGTGTCGGCTTCCAAGTTGCTGCAATCATTCAGCTTTTCGCGACGGTACTGGCGCAAATTGCGGACCCTTAGCTCCAAGTCCTTGATTTTGTTGGTCATTTCCCGGCACCGCGCTGATCGCAACAACAAGTCGTGTTGCAACTCCTTGTTTTCCTTGTCTTTTTCGGTAATGAGCAGAGCCGCCTCGCGGTTGGCAGCCCGCAACTGCTTGATTTCATGGTCCTTTTCGTCAATCCATTCTGAGTGCCTCTCTTTGACACCCTGCACAACTTCATCGTGGTGCGCTCGCAAGTCCTTGATTTCATTGAGCAATTCTGTTTTCGTCTTCTTGGTCATCTGTAACTCCTTGTAATGATAGATGAAATAGAATCCACATGGGGGATTGAACCCCTATTGAATACACGGTTTGCAACCCGAAATTACTCAATAAAATCCCACACTTAGCCGCCGTCGCGGTGCAAGCGTTGATTTATGTGGATATTAGTAAAAAACCTAATGTTTTCGGGCATTTGCACCGGAATCGAACCGGAGATGACTACGACGACCACGCCAAATGCTCAATGATACCGACGACTTGCCGCTGCAAGCCGGAAGCTGCCCGAAATTACGGGGGATCTTTGTTATGCACTGTAACCCTTTGAAAAACAAGCAGTTAGGCGGGAATCGAACCCACCCAAGGCGGCCTTGCTAACTACTTGTTGTTGTTGATGTTTCTGAGGACGGCTGGATACTTGGCAATGCCTGCTCGCATCCTAACCGCCCGTAATCACAGAAGATTTCTCTGCATGTCTTTCACTGCTCCTTTGGTGATAAGTTATTGAAATGATTGAGGTTCCCTACTCCCTCAAATGGGCGCGACCTGAACGCTTACGCAACCACAAGTCAGCGAAATCACTGAACTTTCTGGCTCGCGCCCCCCACATTGGCTAACCGCCTGAAACTCTTAGAGTTTCGTCACGATATTGCCACCGTCGTCGTCGCTCTGCAACTTCGCGGTTTCATTGGACAAATCACTGATGATGCTGTCCGTGCTGGTGGTCTGTGCAGCCACCAATTTCGCAACAAGATCAGCGAGTTGCGCGACTTGCGCCGTCAACACCTTGACCTCGGCAGTCGAGGACTTGGAAGTCTGCGACTTTGTTGAGGAATTCTTGTTTTTGCTGCCCTTCGGACGGCCCGGCTTGCGCTTCGGCGCAGGCGGGTTCAACTCCGCGTAAATACGGGTGAATTCACTGTTGAGTTCAGTCGCCATCTTGGCTCGCAAGTCCTCGTTTTCACAGTGAAAGAACCGCACCGCGAAGTTGCCGGTATCACTGAACAGTGAACTGCTGCTAAGGTACTGTAAACACTCGGAAACCGCACCGATGCGGCTATCAACCCCGCGAATCCCGCACAATTTCGCGGCGTTAGCCACTTTTTTGTGACGCTGGACGCCGATCACTGCGGTGGGGTGCCGCTTCTGCCCGTAAACATTGATGATTTCAGCATACAGCGGCAACTTGCTGTTATTGAAGCGGAATTCATACCCGCCGAGCTTGACGTTGAAAGTGCCTGTCAAGTGCTTGAAATTCTTGACCTTTGTGTTGTTTGCCATGTTATCCTAACTCCTTATTATCGTTGGATTTATTGAGGCGGGGGAGCGATCCCCCATTTTCGGGGGTAAGCCCCGAAACTTGGAAACCCTTATGATTTCCAATGGTTACGGCAGTCGGAGTCGAACCGACTTTGCAGGTTCCTGTAACCTGCCGCAATTATTGGCCTTTAGGTGGCCGAAATCCAGAGCCAGTTGCTCTGAGTCGCAGAATGGTTTTCCCAAAGATTCCGCATACTTTGGGTCCATCCGTCACCGCTGGTGACGATTGCCTTAGCAATTTCAAAGGCTTGCGCCTCATTGCCGACCTTGATTGCCGTGTTGTTGAAGAACACGGTGTAATTATTAGACTTCTTGTTGCCCATGCAACCTCCTAATGATATTGATTAGTTACGGCAGTCGGAGTCGAACCGACTTTGCAGGTTCCTGTAACCTGCCGCAATTAAAGCTTTTTCTGTTGCCCTGTTCCCGCGTCCTACTTCTTGAAACCGTAATGATTTCAAGCCCTTGGAGTTCGTCGCGACCATGCGCGGGAGAGGCTTTGCCAGACCAAATTTTCATAGTACTTTCGGGGGGTTATGCGCGACCATGCGCGGCCAGCCCGGAACACCGATCGGCAAGGCGCACTTGCCGATCGCACATATATTATACCAGAAAAGCGCAACAATTCCAAGCATTCGCTTGACCTTCACCCCACACCCAATAATTTCATAGGGTTATAGCTTGATAAATGTCAAGTGTCACTAAATTAGTTACTAATTTCGTTAGTGATTCCCAACATAATCTCATAGACTTCGCCGCCAACGGCACTAATCCGCCTGTTTTTGATCACCACGGGCCTAGACAAATATCTATTTTTCAAGATATTTCACAAGTCGTTGAAATCATTGGTAAAAAAACTTTGTAAAGGTTTGTGTACAATGTATCAGCGTACTAGTACATGAAACTCCCTGTAATCATTGGGTTTTTATCGGCGATCAAAAATCAGTTGAAATCGGCCAAAAACGATGTATGATCGCTAAATCATTGAAATCACATCGGAATTCGATCACGTTTTTGGGTTGATGTGCGTCCACTTATGAAAAAAAAAGTTCAATGATTTCAAGCACTTACAGATAGCCCTTGCAATTTGGGCCGCGATATGAGATCATAATAATGGAGGGCAATATTGCGTTTTCCATAAGTCGCCGGGATCATTGAGGATTCCGCGATTTGGGCCAAAAAGTGTGTAAGTGTTTGAGATGATTGAAGTTTTTATAACTATCTGATATTATTGAGGAATAACTAACTCTTTGATATTGTTAGGTTTTTGTAAGTGGCTGTAATTACTTGTCTTCATTTTCGTCAGTAATTACAATGAGTTGCGCTAAGTACTCGTAATCCTTACCATTTTCCCAGCCGTCCGATCCAGCGACCGGATCTGGAAAAATCCAGTAGACTTCAGCAGTTGGCTCATCCAGTCTGACTAAGCCAGCGGGATTGTTCACTTCTTCTGGGTGTATAATGTCGAGAACTATACCTATTCCGACATGAAGGTAGCTGCTTACTAAGTCCCCGATTTTTATCTGTTTATTCAACTAATTCTAAGTCCATTTCTAGTCTGCGGCCAATGCGCTGTGACCATCCTAGCCATTGTATTTCATAGATATAATAATTATAATTGATAGTTGATTTATGCTTATTAGTAATTAGTCCGATTGTTCCCTTTGGAATACCAATACTTGCGCGCAGATTCTTAATTAAGTCCCCGATACCCATACCCTACTGCCCCCCTACTACCCCCCTACCCTACCACTAGGTATCTACTAGATATTTAGTGGCAGAGTAGGGGGGTTTTTTATTGTTCTCTGGCCTTGTTCATTCCCAAGGTATTACTAGTGGTTACTTTGCCATCATTCCACACAACTTTTACATATTGATCCTGCACGTACTCCTCGTGAAACACGTCGTCATCGATAATGATTCCGCACACTTCAGTGTGCTTGTAGTGACAATATCCCGTAACAAGATCGCCTGTATGAAGGCGTTTGGATTCCACTAGTTGCTCTCCACGGTTTCGCAATCATTAAGGAACACCCATTCGTCCCTAACGTCGCCAACACGCTGCACAAGTGCTTGATTAAACTCATCAAGTTCGCACTTGTTCACGTCCAAAACCATATGTAGGAACTGGTTTCCCAAAATCTTAACGATGTCGCCTACTTGAATCTTCATTTTAACTCCTTGATATTTTTAAGAAAATACTGACCGACTTGCTTTTGCTCTCCGTCTAAAAGAAAACAATAGTTGGTTATCCCCGAATGCAACCGGGTGTTTTTTATGCCTAAATATAAAACTATTTTGTTGCTCCACGCGCCGAAGGCGGCGAATCGCCGCCCTATAACTACTTGATATAACTCACCTTTTACTAGTTCGTTTGGGTTCATTTAAGTCTCTGTTAATCCTAGTAAATGTGATGTGGGTGATCAATGCTGTGCAGCCCACGCCAAGTAATGTTATGATTTCCGTCACTTCTTATCCTTTAATCCAAATCTTTGTTTTCTTTCTTGTTTATACATTTCGTAACCTGTCTTAATTATTTCAATACACTACTGTCCAGAAATCCGGTTTCATGAAATATTTGGTCATTAGATCACACGGATAATGAAATTCAAAATCATCATGATGATCCCAAACGACTGTGACGCCTCCCCACTTGTTAGTGTGCGCCAACCCCTTGATTTCGTGGGCTTTACATTCAATTCTGAATGGGGCTCCATAACTGTAACTCACTTGCATGCCCTCCTTACAATCCGTCATTTCTTATCCTTTTTCTTGAACCTTCGTTCTCTTTCTTGTTTATACGCCTCATAACCCGTCTTAATTATTTCCCTAATGGTTACAATGTCCAAGATTATGTTTTGTAGTCTTTTCTTTATTCTTTCTTTCACTTATTCAACCCTCCGAAAGTATCTTGATTTTACCTGATTTTACCATGCCTTTGAGAGCCTTGGCGGTCAAGCGCGATGCACTCGGGCGATCTCCGTCCCACCGAATAGTGTAATAAGTTTCAGTCGTTCCGCGATAAAGACCTTCGCGTGTAAATCTCTCAATAATTATACCGTTTTCCCACGGTATATCTGCCTCCATAAGAAAAGCATCATACTCGCTGATCTTGTGCGACACTAATGTACCGACTTCATAGACCTTCTGCTTCTTAATCATAAATTAAGCTGCCAGATGAAACAACAGCAAGATCAGCAAAAAGCTCATCTTCTCCGTCGTTTATAGCCCACATAATATGTGCGCCGTCATGATCTGCTGAATCGGACTCTTGCCCATAAGTCTGCATAACCAAACCAAGTTCATCGCCTCGCGGGTGTGTATTGTATGTAACCAAGTCGCCGACTTCCGGTTCTTTATCAACAATTTCCCATTTATTTTCAATTTCCATCATGCTACAATCTCACAGTCATTAGTATGTACGGGCAGTCTCTGCCACGTATTCAAGTCCCTCAAAGCATTAAGGTATTCAGTGCATCCGTCGTCGGCGCTTATCACTTTTAATTCCAGTGTACCGCAACCAATAAGTTTCCTTACAATACCAAGTCCTTCAACCTTACGAACAATTTCTGCCGGCCTAGGTGACTTAACCAATGCTTTCCACCTAACCAAGTCTCCGACATTAAACACCTTCTGCAACGGCGGCATATTCATTCTCCTTTGAATTAATAATAATATCGTCCTCTGGCTTTTCTTCAACCTGTTGATATTCTGGAATTTTCAGCTTTTTTGGCTTTTTCAACTGCCTGTAATAAGGCCATGATTTCATTCCGAATCGGTTATAAACAGTCATTCTGCTGTTTGCAGTAATGTCGTCTGGATAACTCTCGATTTTTACTGTCTTTTTCCCCTTCTTGTCTGTGCGTTCTACACAAATCCGCATCGATGTGCCGATATACTTCATACTACTCCTTGTTTAGATGCGTGATTTTGAATGTACGCAAGAACATTATTCAAACAATCAACAGTCAGTTGGAGAACATCGACACCCACCTCTTTCAAGAGGTAAGTGCCGATAATCATTCCAACAAACAGCCAAAACAGTGTCTTACTGTCCACTAGAACAACTCCTTAGCCCAACTTTCGTCATTGATCCAGTCAGTTGGTGGGCTAGGCGAAACGCCGCTTACAACCTGATAATAATCATCAGTGCTATAGTGGAACAGCGGATCACCACTGGCATTAAACAGCACCGGATAATAAGTAGAACTGCGCTGGTTATTGTTAACAGCGCGAAGGGTCATCTCCGGGTAAGAAAGGCCGTGTTTGTAGTGATTTTTAGAATATTCGCCAGTACAGGCGACTGCGCCAGAAGAAGTTCGCAAGTGAATGTGTTTCCAGCACATATCAACAATCATATACAAATGTGCGTCGTCGCGTTTCGATGCTAGCAAAGCACCAACACCATACTCCCTTTTCTTAAGCCCCTCAAGTACTTCCGCTCGCCACTCCTTATTCTTCTCAATGTTCTTGACTGCCGCGTTCTTACGCTGTGGACAACTCCGCTTATTGTGTCCGTGTTCGTCACACCATGAACACTTGCGATTCTTTACACTTGCAGCGTATCCCTCAACCTCTTGAACATAATACGGTTTGTAATACTCATCCGTACCCTTCAAGTGTTCGTTGTCTTTAAGCCAAGTTGCGGCCTTTTCCTTCATTTGTGGACAACTACGCTTGGTGTGTCCACGACCCCAACAACTACTACAGGTTGGGCTGCTACGATAACGTGCCATTTTTATTCTCCTATTTATTTGCAGGCGACTTCTTCAAGTGTCGCTGCTGAATTTCAAATATTTCCGCAGGGTTGCTTAGTAGGCAAGCCTGTGATGTTTTATACTGCCGGCCATCTTCCAAAACTGAAAGAATCAAGACATCTTCGTTGGGGTATCTCGCACACCTGTGGGTGTATGAAATACTTTGGCGAATACGAGCGATGGAACCAACCGGAAACTTTGCTTTTTCTGACGCTGCCGCAATTGCTCGCTTTGCATAGTTATTTCCAGTCATCTTATCAAACTGGTTTCGCGTCGGAATGAACTTGTCATCATTGAGGATCTTGCTAGGCAAGTCGCCCCAATAGCCTGTGTTGTTGCGCTGGTTCTCCGCAATGTAGTATTCGGCAACGATCTTCGCGACATTGCGCTTCTCGTCGTCATACTCTTTGATCCATTTTCCCCATTCCTTAATGGCAGTTGGATCGTTGTATTTCTTCTCAATCTTCTCAAAAACTTCGTACTGTCGAGGTGTCAACCCCCTATACTTACTGAAGCTTTCAGTCAGCGACTCCAAAAAACCGTTTTCCCACTGGGTCAAACGTCCTTCTTCTCGCAATTTTCCTATTCTTTCAAGGACTTTCACACTAGTAATGTTTTTACGCATAGTTCTCCTTCGCCGCGTTGGTACAACCATTATAGCACGTTGTAATGGCCATTCTCAAGTGATAACTTTTATCAACCCAACTGGTATATAATCTTTGAGCTTTGTCGCGGGGTAATATACTTGTGCCACTTCTGCTAATTTATTTTCGTAAATGAATCCTATAATGATTCCCATAATTTCCTCATCTGAAAACACGTCCCACGGATTTTCAGCCATTATAATATCCCCGATTTCCATATCTAACCTCATGAAAGTTTTATCAAACAGCCCAAAGGAACAATATTGCTCTGATCTCCCCAATGATCAAGGACAGATGGTATGAATTTAACCTCCGCAGTCCAACAGCGAGTTGCACTTTGATAAACCTTCGTAATTATTCCCATATGCGACTTCACGGTGTGAGTTGAATCCCATGGGCCGGTGGTAAACGGATCGGTGTTCAAATGCCAGCGATTCCATTGAACTAAATCACCCACTGCATAATCTTTTCTAAGTCCCTGCCCATGTGGTTTGTGTTTCATTACCTATGTCTCTGAAATCTTTATTAAACTGCTCATATCAACCCAACTTTGTTGTTCTCGCTTATCGCTGAACGTAAATGGTTGATTTTTATGCCAAAATATTAACGCCATGTCATTCTTAATTTTCTTAATCATTCCATAACATAGTTGATGCCGCTCTATGACATATATATTAGAGTGATATTTAACCAAATCTCCGACTTGCATTTGTCTTCCTTTGTTGGATACTTAGCAGGGAATCGAACCCTGCGGTGGCAGGGTGTTTCCACCCTGCCGATCGCCACCAAGCTAAGTACGCGAAATCTGTTCCATTGGTAGATTTCAAACACCTTATATACAAAAGCAATTTTAATGTCCTGCTCAAGACAATAGATAAGTTATGAATTTAACTTAGCATCTTAGCACCCCTCTACAAACAGCACTTTTTCATTCGTCTTGAAGTACAAGTGACCCTTACAAGATTCAGGAATCAGCCACATTCGCTTACAACTTGAACGCTTAGGCTTTGGAGCGTAACCGTCAGTCAAAACGATGTGACCATCGAATTTTCGCTTGTTAACATACTCAGTTGGAGCATCGAAACAAGTTCCGCCACACAACACCCGCTCTTTCTTCTTGTTTTCTCCCTTCTTCCAGACGTAAACCTTGTCCTCAAACACCCTGTTATCAAAAGGAACAACGGTAAACGTAGCATACTCCGCGAGTTTATTCAACTCTGCAAAGAACTTGGCTAGCATTTGATCGCCAACTGAACCGGATTGATCAATGGAAATCGCAAAGTTAGCGACCCGGTTGACCTTCTTGCCAGCATGAATATACGGAAAACGGCGGTTGATTCGCTTAATGCTATTCGACCTATCCGACCGCTGGTTCTGGCCGATGAAAAACTTCAGCACTTTCCGCCAGTTAATCGTGGACTTCAGCCCCTTCATAATTTCCTTGCGAACTCGGCTACTTACGCTGCCCCAGCTATTGCTCTTTGACGCTTCCTCCGCTGCTTTCTTGGTAAAGCCTTTCAACCTTTCCTTTGCAATATCAGCAGTTGCCTGATCAACTTCGCCCCAGCCTTCGTGGGAATCGAACTGCTTTGGGCCGCCGCTGCCGCCTTTTCCTTCGCCATCACCGGGAGTTCCGCCTTGACCTTCGCCTTGGCCTTCTCCTTGACCTTCTTCGCCTTCGCCTTCACATTCGCCTTCACCCTGAAACTGCTCGTCTTCTTTGAGCATTTTCAAATATCGTTCAGCCGACAAACCGACCGGATACTCAGTGAAATGTCCTTCGCCCGGATACAAACAACCGTCTGGCAGCATGTTCCGCTTAATCAAGCCGTTAATCGACAAGTCGGTTGCGAAGTTCCAAATCTTGTGACCGATACCGCCCGGTTTACGCGACGTTACATGCTCAAACACCAAGTGATAAAACTCGTGAATAAGAACACCCTGACGCTGTGCGTCCGTAAGTCCCGCAAAGAACTCAGGATTATACAGCATCTCAAACTGCGCGGTGTCTGGATTGACGCGGACGCCAGCAGTCGGCAGCATAGTGCTGGAACGCTTGTCAATACGCCTACTTAGAGCCGCAAAGAACGGCTCCTGCTGTAGCAGGCGAGCAACATGCAAGTTGAGGTCGAACTTCTTGATTTCTTTGACAGTCATTGTCTTGCTCGCGTTTGGCGTCGTCATTTTACTCTTGCTCCTTACCAGTAAGAATTGTAACCATGTACTCTTTCACAGAACCCTTTGAGGTCTTGCACTTGTGCATGGCAATCACATTCTTATTGTTACCCTTGCCCATTTTCATCCACAGCGACATGGCACATTCGGAAGGCAACTTCACGAAGTATTCCGCGAGGTTGCCGATCCGCTTTGTGGTCAGTTCTTTCGTAAAGACCTCAGTCGCTTCCAGCTTCTCAATCATAGCGTTATGATCGTTGATCTGGAATTCTTCAATCTTATCCCACGCTTTGCCGTCAAGCAAATCGTCGGTCGTAACCTGACGATCGTAGTTCTTAACGAAATCGTTAAAGGATACGGCAGCTTCGAAGCCCACAAAGGCACATGCCAGAGTGTACAACGCTGGGCTGGCTTCTTCCGCCAAATTCGCCTTACAAAGCGTTTGGTTAAGCCGATCCCAAGAACGTCGCGACGGGTAAACCTTATTCGGCTCGCAGTCGTCGTTGTGTTCAAGATGCTTGGGGTTCTGGTTGATGAAGTCCCAAATGACCGAATTCACGCGGTCTTTCGCCCACGTCAACCAATCCTCAACTGTCGGCTCCAAATCCCAACAAGAATAACGATCTAGCTCGGCAGGGTCCATATCAGCAACCTGATAGTTCGAACCATGCTCACCACCGTTAATCGCTGCATAAATCAGCGTATCTTCGTGGAGTTTCCAACCGTTGAGCTTACGACTGTCCGTAAGCTCAAACAATCCTTGACGAACTTCCGTGGTCGCACGGTCAACTTCGTCAAAGAACAAGACGCACGGATTATCGCACGCAAACTTGAACCAATCCGGCGGGTTCCAGCCGGTGGTATTTCCCTTGACAACTGGCAGACCTACAAGATCGCCCTCTGTCATTTGTGATGCACGCCGTTCAACCACGGGAAGTTTAACGACTTCCGCGATCTGGTAAACGACTTGCGACTTTCCAATGCCGTGCCTTCCGCGCATAAGCACAGGAAAACGGGCATCTGAAACCGCAGGTGCAAACTCAATAAATGTCTTAAAATCAACTGCCATCTTTTAACTTCTCCTAACTGAAGTAACTTTCTATTGTCCGCAGGTAGCGGACACTCTCCTCTACCTTGCCAGCCTTTGCTAGCAACGGTAGTATGACACATAAAACACACTTTTGCAATCACTCATTTTCGACCTACATAAGCCCATACAATAACTAGTTTTTGCTGGATATGCTGGGAAAATAAAGCTGCTAAAACAATGTTCAAATGTCATAAAATTCCTATTATAGTTTTGCGTACTTATGCAACCCAGTCATACATTTTGGGCCAATCTTCTCTAAGCACGACACCGCGAACACTTATTGTATTCCACTCACTTATGTCGCCACTAACTCTAAGTATCCTAACTTGCCAAAATCCTTTCGATGTTTCGTGTGGACCCAACAACAGGCCATACCCAACATCACTGCCGGTTTTGGATTTGCCGTAGAATAAAATTCCCGGCTCCAACTCTTTGATCTCGTTGGTTTTATTTTCACTATTATTTCGCATACTTCAAGTCCTGTCTACAATATTTTCTTCTATAGCCGTACTGGAATAGCTCGCCATGGCCGCACCAACTAACCTGAAACCAAGCGCCTGACTTAATAACAACGCCAATTGGATCATAACTAGCAACATCTCGATTACATTGTAGTCTTTTACCATACGCCGAAAACTTAACTAAATCACCTACTTTCACTCTACCAACTCCCAAGCGGTTGTTGGAGCAATGTCATGATCGTTTTCCCATACTTTTGACGGGTTTGCATAACGCAACAATAAATCGCCGTCAAAGTCAAAACCTACAATAATTGCTAATGAATTAAAGGGCGACCCTTTGAATCCACGGTATTTGGGGTGGTCATTAGGTAATCTTCTTACCAAGTCACCTACTTTGAATTTCATGTTATAACCTCGTATTTTTCTGGGGGGAGTGTATCAGGGTTGAAATAACACTTCTGCCACTTATGGTGCCATAACTCATAGGAACCACATCGGCCTGTGCCAATATAAACAAGAATCTCGCCTGACTTAATAATTCTAACTAAATCACCTACTTTCATTCAACCAACTCCAAAAATCTTCGCCCCAGTGTCTGCTCCAGCCCGGTTTCTATGTTCTTGATAATAAAGGCATCCAACTCAGGTTCCCTTTCTGCTATAATCAATGCTAAACACTGGAGGCGACCATACCAAACCATATCACCTACTTTCATTTACAACCTTCAACCTCATAGGAGAATAGCAAAAGACGCTACCAGCGATCGCCGTAGTCCAAACAACC
>Ga0315339_1002848_pt1 | contig 12688 bp, 9 predicted proteins | sample ASW17metaG_FD_204514 | JGI IMG/M metagenome (GOLD analysis project Ga0315339, IMG submission 204514) | Ammonia-oxidizing marine archaeal communities from Pacific Ocean, United States - ASW #17 | ecosystem: Environmental > Aquatic > Marine > Oceanic | place: USA: California | collected 2016-12-05
CACCACGACACTAAGCGTGGCGCGCGTGAAGTGTCCGATAACGATCGCCAGCCAGATGTGGCCCGGCTCGAGGGTCGAGAGCGTCTGGATGGTGAAGCATATGCCCAGCGGTATAACGATCTGGGATACGATTGAGATGTAGAGGGGGCTCTTGGTGTCACCGGTGCCCTGCAGTCCTCCGGTGAACGCGAGGGCCACGGTGATGAAGAGGCCCGACACGGCAAGATAGCGGAGCAACTCGACGCCCAACTCGACCACCACGGGATCGTCCATCCCGAAGATTCCGAGAAGCCTCGTAGGCATAACCAGGAACGATGAGCCGATGGCTGCAGCGAGCAGCAGCCCGAATCCGGCGGCCACGTGCACCGCCTTGCTTGTCCGATCCGGACGACCAGCGCCCAAGTTCTGACCGGCTACCGCCGCCGTCGCACCCATGATTCCCACGGACGTCCACGTAATGAAGGAGAAGAGCTGAGTGTACCCCACAACGTAGGCCGCCTGAGCCTGGGCGCTCATCGCCAGCGATCCCACGAATCCGAGCAGAATGACCCCGCCCACGTTCATGGCGATGCCCTGGATGCCCGTGGGCAACCCGAACTTGAAGAGCTCCCGAATGATCGCCCAATCCGGCTTGAGGCTCATGCCCTTGTGGAAGTGCACCACCCACTTGCCCCCGAAGAGCTGAACGAGCGAATACACACTGACCACACCGCCCGCGATCACCGTTCCCATGGCCGCACCCTTGGTCCCGAAGGCGGGAATCGGACCCAAGCCGCGGATCAAGACTACGTTGAGCACGATGTTCAGAACCGTCATCGCGATGCCTAAGCGAAGCGGCGTTTGGGCGTCTCCCGCGGACCGAAGCGCACCACCCAGCATGAAGAACATCAACATGCCGAACGAAAAGACGAACAGGATTCGCAGGTAGGGCAGCGCCTCCACCTGCACCTCGGGCGCGGCGTTCACCATCCCGAGCAAGGATGGAGCGAGCACGTATCCGATCGGCGCGAGGATTCCCACGACGAGCAGCACCGAAGTGAGAAACGCCTGATAGACGGTCCGGTCTACCTTCTCGGGCTCATTCGCCCCGGAGAAGCGCGCCACCAACACACCCATTCCGGTGAACAGGGAGCTGATGAAGACCATCACGACGATAAAGATCTGCCACGACACGCCGATGGCGGCGTTGCCCGTATATCCCACGTAGTTGCCGACCATCGCGTGATCCACGATGCCCTGCAGGCCGCCAATGATGTTCTGAAGCATCGTCGGCCAGGAGAGCTTCCACACCGCCCCGCGGATGGGCCCTTCGACGAGTGACCGATCGAAGGTCTTGGTTTTCCGCTGGCTCAAGTCATCGGTCGCTTGGAGTGTGGGCTGGGGCCACCGAAATGTTGTTGGCATCCACCGCCGGCAGGGTGGGCTGACGGGTGCCTTCGAGCTCCAGGTACATCTCCAACTCGCCGTCCGGCCACACCGCAGGGGATAACGAAGAAGCCTCGCCGCCCGGGTCGCAAGCGACCAAGGCGACGAGGCCCATGAGCGAGAGTACGAGGATCCGCTCTCTCACCTGCTCAAACCCCTCTCGGCAACGATCAGAGCCGCTGTCCGACAGGAAGCACCGTTAGTTTCTGGTCCGAGCCTGCACGGCTGGTCCATTCTCCCAGTCCTGCACGCTGGAAATGTTCGGCACGCCCCAATCCAGTCCGTTCCAACCGGCAAAGCCTTCCATCTTGAAGGCCCAGAAACCCGTCTGGATGTCAGACATGACGATCAGCCCGTCCTCGTTGCGCACGTCGACTCCCCAGGAGCCATTCATGGCGCCCTGCTCATCTTCAGCGGTTTCAAGATATGTGTCGTAATGGGCGATGGTCTTCGGGTGCGCAGGATCAGAAAGCGTGAAGACCTGCAATCCGTCCAGGTACGCCGACACGAACACGTACGGCCAGCGCACCTCATGGTTGTGCGACAGGTGCTCCCAGTCCGCCGTCCACGCGGAGATGGGCGTCCGAATGTTCGTCACCTCGCCGTCCAAGCCCGGCTTCAGGTCGAAGATGCGCAGCGGAGCGTACTGGTACTCCGTCTCGGCGACCACGTAGCGGCCGTCAGGAGAAGGAGTGAACGTGTGTCCACGCGTCACGCCGTTGATCCCCGTCAGGCTGACCAGCAACTCAGGATTCTCGAGGTCGGTCACGTTGTACACGTAGTAGCCGCCGGTACCGCCACCGTAGAAACGGTCCTGCTCGCTGTCGGCGTCGTAGCCGGTGTAGAAGTCGTGGTAACCACGCGAGCCCGCGATGGCCTGGGACTCGGGCACCGGCACCTGTGCCACTAGAGCCTCGTCAACACGCCCGTCAACGATATAGCCCAGGTCGTACACGTTGGCATAAGGTCCGGAAACCGTCGCAAAGAGTAGCGGACGACCATTGCTGTGCCGGTACACGTAAATGTTGTGGAAGCCACCGAGTTCACCGGGGCCCTGGATGCGTCCCACCTCATTGAACGTCGAGACGTCGGGAAGGTCCGTGGCGTCGAAGACGACGGCACCGAGGTCCGCGTCGGGGCCACCCTGACGGAACTGAACCGAGTGCACGACGTAGTTGCGTCCCTCGTATTCAAAGACCTTAATGTCTTTCCCCGCAGATCCGACATGCAGGTCCGGATCGTCAAAGCTCCACCGGAGAATGACTTGCGGATCGTAGGGATCGGCGATGTCGATGATGTCCAACCCCCGGTTCTGCCGGGCAATGTAGACATACGGCCGGTCCATATCCTGCTCGACTTCGATGTCGGACACCTCGACGCCGAGCGGGATGTGCGCGACGACTTCAATGTTGTCGCTACCCCGTGCTTCATAGTCGTCCTGGGCGGCCAGCGTACCATTGGTGGCCACAAAAGCCAGGCCCACCAACGCGCTCAGCGCTAACGTACGATTCATACTCATGTCTCACCTCTTCTGATTCGATACATCGGCTGTCATCTGCCCAATCGTTCGACCCGGCCCGCCGATCACAACAGACCTATATTTTAGGCCGTCGCCTCTACTCAATTCCTCGTTACCGCCTGAACCGCAGGGCCGTTCACGAAATCCTGCTCACTCGAAATGTTCGGCATCCCGTAGTCCAGCCCGTTCCAGCCGTTGAATCCCTCCATATGGAAGAGCCATAGGCCCGTCGACATGTCGGAGATCAGGATCAGACCGTCGCCGTTGCGTACGTCCACACCCCAGGCGCCGTGTGTAATGTTGACACCTTCCTCAAGCCCAATGTTGGTGTCGTAGTGCCCCACGGTCTTGGGGTGCTTCGGGTCTGACAAGCTAAAAATCTGCAGACCGTCCCGATATCCCGAGACGAAAACGAGCGGCCACCGCACTTCGTGGTTGTGCACCAGGTTCTGCCAGTTGGCTGTCCAAGCCGAGATGGGCGTGCGGATATTGGTCACCTCACCGTCCAGACCCGGCTTGAGGTCGAAGATGCGGATGGGCGCGTACTGATACTCGGTCTCCGCCACCACATAACGGCCATCGGGGGACGGAGTGAAGGTGTGTCCACCCCGGACTCCGTTGATGCCCGTCAGACTGACCAGCAACTCGGGATTCTCGAGGTCGGTCACGTTGTACACGTAGTAACCACCTGTGCCGCCGCCGTAGAAGCGATCCTGCTCGCTGTCCGCGTGATAACCTGTGTAGAAGTCGTGATACCCCCGGCCACCGCGGGTGGCGTCGTTCTGTGGGACCGGCACATTGGCGACGCGAGCCTCGTCCCCGCGGCCCTCGACCACATAGCCGAGGTCGTAGATGTCGGAGTGAGGGGCCGCGACCGTCGCGAACAAGAGCACCCGACCATTGGAGTGCTTATAGACATAGATGTTATGGAACCCGCCCTTCGCCTCAGGCCCCTGGATACGTGCAACCTCGGTCAATTTTTCAGGCAGATCGGTGACATCGAAGACGACGGCACCCAGATCGTTATCCGGTCCGCCCTGGCCGAACTGTGTCGCGAGGACCGCATAATGTCGATCGTTCCAGCTGAAGATCTTGACGTCCTTGCCTCCACCTCCCGTGTGAAGGTCCGGCTCTTCTATCCGCCAGCGGTGAAGTACCTTGGGGTCTCTGACGTCGCTGATATCGACGACGTCCATGCCCCGCGCCACGACGGTCTCAGGGGGCCTGCCGCTCGCGAGCTGCCGCCCCACGTAGGCGTACGGCCGGGTCATGTCCTGCTCGACCTCGACATCCGATATGGTCCGGAATTCCCCGAGGGGTAGGTGGGCGAGAACCTCGACGTTGTCACTCCCGCGTTCTTCGGCGTTGATCTGCGCAACAACCGAACGGGTAGGCAGAAGAATCGCGCCCAACAAGGCGGCCGCGATCGAGAGGGCATGGTGGGTCTTCATGAATCACCTCGGCTTGATTCGGATCCCGGCGGAGGGTCAGAATCAGTTTGTGACGCATCAACAAGCTTAGATGAGTATTCTACGGCCTTCTTTCGCAACCGAGCAATGCACCCCGGGCGCCTCTTACCTCTCGGTGAACTCCACGAGGATTCCACAGGCTTGCTCGGGAAGAACGAATACGGAGTCGCTTCGGGCGGATTTATAAGCCACGGCGGCCTTCTCGAGACAAACGATCGTGTCGGCGAGAGAGGGCGTCGAGAAGACCACCCCTACGCCCCTCACCTCGGCAGCCGAATCCTCGACTCGACCCTCTCGATTCCCACCAGTCGCCTCCAGGAAATCCAGCCCCGGGTAGCGCATGATCAAGTCCTCTGGGTCATGGAAGCAGAGTCGGGGGCCCAGGTCCACTTCGCCGACGCTCTCTGGCCCGGCGACCGACCCCGGGCGAAGGCGTTCGAAACCCTCGGCCGCCGTTGCGGGGGCATCGGCACGAATGAGAACCTTGGTAACCCCGGTCACGCCGTTCGGATGGGTCATTGCCGCCTCGTGCCAGACCAGTTCCGGGGTGAGGTGTTCACACACGAAGGCGAAGAAGCCCGGTGCGGCGCGGTCCTCCAGCCTGCTGATTCGGAAACGGGCCGTTTCTACCTCGTCGCCTACCAGAGCATCCCGGGAGAACTCGATGGCCTCGCCCGCGGCGATCCCGCGATCGGCGTAGTCGGCTTTGGCCGTGTCGGCACTCCCGCACAATGCGAGCCCGGAGACGCCGGAGCCCGCAGCCAGGGCCCGACCAACAGTGTTCCGGGCAACGTCCGGCCGCACGACCCCGAAAAGCTCACAGTAACTCGACGGAAACACGAACACGTGGTTGGCCGTCCCCAGTGCCTCGTGTTCGGCCCTCGGTGAGACCGCGAAGCCCATTCGTTCGTACACACTGCGGGCCTCATCCAGATCGGGCACAGCAAGTACCAAGTGGTCGATCTCCCCGGGGAACCCTCGCGCGCGATCGCTCAAAACAGATACCCGAGGCCGATGTAGAACGGAGCCGTCGCTTCGCTCGAGTGACCCACGTCCACGGCCACTACAAAGTTCTCGCCCACGCCGACCCGAACTCCCCCACCGACGCCGGTGTGAAGCTCTGTCACGAGTGATTCCCACTGCAGCCCGTCCTCCCACACTCGCCCAGAATCCACGAATCCGGACAGCACGAGGTGGAACGCGCGACCCAACATCTCGAAGTCATGGACCCTCCACCGGAGCTCGGCGTTCCATAGGAACAGTCCCTTCCCCACATAGCGGTTCTTGGGGATTCCTCTAAGCGTCTTCGCCCCCCCGAGCCCTTCCTGCGACTTGAATGAGGACTGGACCACATACTGGTCGTAAAAGGGTGCGACTCCGTCGATGTTCTGCATGAGAAACCGATTGGCGAACGTCAACCGTCTACCCATGGGAAAGTACCGCCGGTCCGAAAATGTCCAGCGAAGATAACCGGTCTCGCTGCTAAGGAATTCCGGCACGCCTTGAACAAGAAACTCCGTCCATGCACCGTTGCGCGGACCCATCTCTCGATCTCGGGTATCCCACACGAGTCCGATGCGGACGTGGTTGGTCCACCCTTGTGGAATATCTCGCCCCGCATAGTCCTGACGGAGCAACGTCTCAAGTGCGTCTTCGGGCTGGGGATCGATCGTCGTTTTCGTAACACCCGCTCCCAAGAGGATACGCAGAGGTAGGCCGCCAACCGGCCGTTGTACGTTGAAAGCCAACCGCCGCCTGGTCCGCCCAAACCGGTAGAAATACTGACCCTCCGTGACTTCCAGAGCCTCGTCGTACAGAGACTCGTTACCAGGCCCATAATACGGTGATGCGATCTGCTTCTCGCTCCCGGCGGCAATATCGATCCGCCACCCGGAAGGCAGTATATGAGGCGCGTCAAAGAAGAGCGTGAAGTCCCGGCGACCCCCCGTCGTCAAAAAGACCGTGGGCTGAATCGTGAATCGGTAGGGCGCGTACCCGCCATCTCCGTAGTTGTAGAGCTCGAGCAGCGCTCCGTACCCGAACCCCTCGTCGGAGTCGTAGTTGAGAGCTGGAAGGCCGTTGGGCTCCCAGCCCGTCGGACCGGCCTCCTGGGCATAGGAGACCCCCGGTACTAGTACGGCCAGTAACAGCGCCAAGGCACTAGCTTGCGCCGACGTCATCGCACACCCACGGGTGAAGTCGTGTGATCTGCAAAACGAGTCCCCCACCAAAGCCGTCCTAGGCGTTCTGTGATCTCCGATTCGTTGGCGAACCCCTGAACGGCCTGGGCAACCGACTCTTCTCGCTCAACAGGCACAGTAAAGCGAAGCGTGGGGCATCCGCCGTCTCTCCGCTCAAGTGTGACAGAAGCGAAATCGAAGCTGTTCCGGATAGCTCATCGAGGGGACCATGATCGGAAGAAATCGTCGGATCCAGCGTAACCTCACACGCGCATCAATCACGCGCCACCCCGGGCTGGCCGCACCGTCCGAGTCACCCAACCTCGGAGACACCCCTCTGGCCGTCCCGGCCCCTTACCCGCATTTTGCCGCTCGCCTTGAATAGAGGAGAGACCTGAGACATGACCCAAGCACAATCTGCCATGACCACCGATCCCAACTCCTTCACACAACTGACGCACGAGCCCCGCACACTGCTCGGGCCGGGGCCGAGCAACATCCATCCACGAGTCTTCCAGGCGATGACGAGCCCGGTACTGGGATATCTCGATCCCGAGTTCCTGGTGATCATGGACGAGACTATGGCTCTGCTGCGCCACCTCTTTCAGACGAAGAACGAGATGGCCATCACCCTTCCCGGGTCTGGAATGGCGGGGATGGAGGCGTCCATCTGCAACGTCGTCGAGCCGGGGGACGAGGTCGTCGTAGGCATCCACGGTTTCTTCGGTCAGCGGCTCGCCGAGATCGTCGAACGGCACGGCGGTAGCGCTATCCGGGTGGAGGTCGAGTTCGGACAGGTCGTGCAGCCGGATCAGATACGTGACGCCCTCGACTCACACCCGAACGCGAAGATGGTCGCCGTCGTGCACGGAGAGACGTCGTCGGGTGTGGGTCAACCGCTGGCCGAGATCGGACAGTTGGTGCGTGAGCGGGACAAGCTCTTCTTGGTTGATACGGTGTGTTCGTTAGGTGGAGCGAACATCCCAGTGGACGAGCTGCTGATCGACATCTGCTACAGCGGCGGGCAGAAGTGTATCGGGGGACCCGCCGGGATCTCGTGCATTACACTGAACGACCGCGCCCTCGGCGTTATCGAATCACGGAGTAAGCCGACCGACACCTGGTATCTGGACCTCACCCTGCACCGGAAGTACTGGTCGCCCGAGCACGGATACCACCACACGGCTCCCGGACCGATGATCTGCGCGTTGCGGGAGGCGCTACTCATGATCCACGAAGAAGGCATCGAGGAGCGCGTGGCCCGTCACGATCGGTGCGGTGACATGCTCAAGGCGGGGCTCACCGATCTCGGAATCGAGTTGTTCGGCGATCCGGCGAACCGCCTGTCGATGCTCAACTGCGTGATGATCCCGGAGGGCGTGGACGACGGCACCCTGCGCACTCGTCTCCTGGAGGAATATCGGATCGAGATCGCGGGCGGCTTCGGTCCTCTCAAGGGCAAGGGATGGCGGATCGGCCTGATGGGGTACAGCGCCAGCGAAAAGAACGTCCGATATCTGCTAGGTGCACTCGGGGAGATTCTGGAGAGGTAGAAGCTCCGCGAGGGCTTCTCGCGGGTCAGGCGGTTGACCCGTCCAGACCGTACTCCCACGTTGTCGTATATCGTGAGGGGACGTGGGCGCAGGCCACCAAACGCTTCGAACGGGCCTTCTGGACAACGAGAGTGAACCGATGGCGCAGAAGACTCTGTCAACCACCTGTATCATGGACTGTCCGGATACTTGTGCGCTTGAGGTGAGTGTGGAGGACGGTAGGCTACACAGCATATCCGGTAGCCGTGACCACGGTGTGACCAACGGGTTCATCTGTGACAAGGTTCGCCAATACGGCAAGCGGGTCTATCATCCCGACCGCCTACTCCATCCGATACGTCGCTCCGGCCCCAAGGGCTCAGATCAGTACGACCCAATCGGCTGGGACGAAGCGATCGACGAGATCGCGGGGCGCTTCGCCTCCATTCGGGAAGAATACGGCGGCGAGGCCATCCTCCCGTACCACTACGGTGGTTCGAACGGGCTCCTGAGCGACGGGGGCCTGGACGCCCTGTACTTCGCCAGGCTGGGAGCGTCTCGCCTGGACAAGACCATCTGTGCCGTCCCGACCACGGAAGTCGCGACAGGCATGTACGGCAAGATGCCCGGAGTCCCCTTCGAGGACTATCCAAGGGCAAGCGCGATCATCATCTGGGGTGCGAACCCCAAGGCGTCCAATATCCATCTGGTGCCGTTCCTCCGCAAAGCAAAGAGCAACGGCGCCTTCATCGCGGTCGTCGATCCCTGGAACCACTTTTCCGATAACGAGATAGACCTCCACCTACCAGTACGGCCGGGGACCGATCTTCCGCTGGCATTGGCGATGATTCGCCTGTGGCGCGAGACCGGTCGGCTCGACGAACGCTTCCTGTCGGAGCAGGCCGACGGGGTCGAGTCCCTACTGGAACAGGCAGACCGATGGACGACGGACGCCGCGGCGGCAGAAACCGGCGTCCAGGCGGAGGACATCGAGACCTTGGCCCGCAACTACGCCGATGCCAGCCCCGCCGTCATTCGCTGCGGGTGGGGCCCTGAGCGAAACCGCAACGGTGGCCAGGCGATCGCGGCCATACTGGCCATGCCGTCGCTCATGGGAAAATTCGGGGTTCCGGCCGGCGGGTACACCATGAGCAACACCGGCGCCATGAAGATAGACGACGAGCGCGTCTACGGTCGAGACGAATGGCGGACACGCTTGCTGAATATGACCCAGCTCGGAGAGATCCTCACGGGTGACCCGAGTCCTCCCGTGAAGGGCTTGTTCGTCTACAACTGTAATCCTGCAGTGACGGTACCGGACCAGACGGCTGTGCTACGCGGACTCGCCAGAGACGATCTCTTCACGGTGGTTTTTGAGCAGGTCATGACCGATACGGCCCGTTACGCGGACATCGTATTGCCCAACACCACGTTCTTGGAGCAGCATGACGTTCGAGTGGGCTATGGCAACTTCGTAGTCGGCGGCATCCGCCCAGTGATCGACGCCGTCGGCGAGGCCAAGCCGAACGACGAGGTGTTCTCCCTATTGGCCCGCGCCGCCGGCTTCGAGGACGAGCCGTTCACTTGGGACAGCGAGACCCATATGCGCCGCGTCACTGAAGCGGTCAGCCTCGAGGGTCGGGCCGCCAATGTAGAGACGCTCGTTGCGGGGCAGCTGGACGGTGTCGACTTTCCCGGCGGGGCCATCCAGATGGGCACAATCTTGCCGCGCACGGAGGACGGGAGAATCCACCTGACGCCATCGGTCCTTGGCCCGAGCCCGTATCGGTATAAGAGAGCCGACGACAACAGCTACCCGCTGGCGCTCATCAGCCCCGCGAACAACAAGATGGTTTCGAGCACATTGGGCGAGTTCAACTATCCCGTTCTGGCGATCTCCGTCAATCCGGTCGATGCTGAGGACCGCGGCATCGAGAACGGCGACGGAGTCCGAGTCTTCAACGACCTCGGAGAGGTCCTTTGCGAAGCCCACATCGAGAGTCGGGTGCGAGCGGGCGTCGTGTCGATGCCCAAGGGCGCTTGGCGAAAGGCGTCACAAAACGGGATGACATCGACGGCCCTTTGTCCGACGCATCTCAACGTGGTCGGGGGCGCCGCCTGCTTCAACGACGCGAGGGTAGAGGTGGCACTGCAGCAAGGGGTGACCCCCTAGCCGAACCCGCCGCCCATCCGGGCTACCGCCGAGTGCGAGCCTGCACTTCCGGCCCGTTTTTCCAGTCCTGGACGCTCGACAGGTTGGGCATGCCGTGGTCCAGGCCATTCCATCCGTTGAACCCCTCGAGGCGGAAGGCCCAGAAACCGGTCTCCTTGTCCGAGAGGACGATCAAACCGTCATCGTTGCGCACGTCGACGCCCCATCCGCCCGTGGTTACGCCAGCCCCCTCAGGCTCTAGGTAGGTGTCGTAGTGGGCCACCGTCCGTGGCTTCTTGGGATCCCGCAAACTAAACACCTGTAGGCCGTCCCGGTAGGCCGAGACGAACACCAAAGGCCAGCGCACCTCGTGGTTGTGCACCAAGTTCTGTGGATTGGCGAACCAAGCGGCGATGGGTTGGTTGATGTTGGATACCTGGCCCGTCAGGCCCGGCTCCAGATCGAAAATACGAAGGGGCGCGTACTGATACTCTACCTCTGCCACCACGTAGCGGCCGTCTGGAGAGGGCGTGAACGTGTGTCCGCGATCCACCCCCCGCACACCGGTGAGCGTAACCAGCAGCTTCGGGTCCTCGAGGTCGGTGATGTTGTACACGTAGTATCCGCCGGTTCCGCCGCCGTAGAAACGGTCCTGCTCACTGTCCGCGTGGTAGCCGACGTAGAAGTCGTGATATCCGCGACCTCCAGGTACCTGCTCCGACTGCGGGATCGGAACCGTGGCTACTAGAGGATCTTCCGTACCTTCGACCAGATATCCGAGGTCGTAGATGTTCGCGTGAGGAGCGGCGACTGTGGCGAAGAGAAGCGGCCGCCCGTTGGTGTGCCGGTACACATAGGCATTGTGGAACCCGGCCAACTCGCCTGGCCCTTGAATACGCCCAACCTCACGGAACGTCGACACATCAGGTAGTCCGGTGACATCGAAGACGATGGCACCCAGGTCCCCGTTCGGGCCTCCCTGGCCAAACTGGAAGGACAGCACGATGTAGTGTCGCCCTTCCCACTCGAAGGTCTTGATGTCCTTCCCGCCCGCACCCACGTGGAGGTCCGAATCTTCGATCCGCCACCGGTGAATCACAACAGGGTTCTCGGGATCGGAGATGTCGAGAATATCCAGCCCGCGATCACCCGGGGTTCCGGCGGCCCGCCGGTCTTCACGCCTCATCTGTCGGGCCACGTAGACGAACGGCCGGGACATGTCCTGCTCGATCTCGATGTCGGCCATGCTCTCGGCACCACCGAGCGGCAGATGCGCAACGACGGTAAGGTTGTCACTCCCCCTCTTCTCGGAATCCATCTGAGCCGCGAGCGGCGTCTGCCAAACGAGTGCACCGACAATAAGAAGCTCGGTCATGAGCAGCCAATTCCGAAGGGCGCAGGCCCAACCTACGTAGGGGTCGTTCTTCACAACTACCTCACTTGCTCGAGTGCTGGCACGAAGAGTGCTCATGTTCGGCGCCTATCGGCCCATCAGTTCCCGGATCTGCTTCACTGCGGCATCCACCTTCATCTGGATCCCCTGACGTCCTTTTTCGGCCGAGGCCAAAGTTGGGTCTCCCGTAACGCCCATCCCCTCACCCCCACCCAGGGGCGCGAGCTTATCGGTGCGAATGTGCTGAGGCGCCACGTAGAGCAGCTGCGATGTATCGCGGATTCCCGCGTGTCCCCCGATCGTCTCTGCAGTGTGCCCGTAATTCGCCAAGAGCCAGTCGTTTATCTGGCTGGAGGCCGCGTAGTAGTCGCCCACAAAGTGGACACGGGCTCGCTCTCGGGCCCATTCCTCGTTCAGCATGGCGGCCACGTCGCGCATCCCGCCTTGGTTTCCACCGCTGTCGCCGATGAAGACGATGTCCGTGAATCCACCCATGGCCAAGCTCCGGGCCGCATACTCCAGAAGCCTCATGTAGTGCTCGTTGGGAAGCGTGATCGTCCCATTGTACCGCGCATGTTCGGCAATTCGCTCCACCGACCCCTCCGGCACGTAAGTAACCACCGGGGCCACCAGCGCGTTGCCAAGCTCACGGGCGATCAGGTTCGACGCATGATTGACGATGAACTTGTGCTTGCCCAGCACCATGTGGGGGCCGTTCTGTTCCGTTCCCGCTGTTGGCACAATGATGGTCGTCGTGCCCGTGTCGATTCGCGCCCGCACCTCGGTCCAGGTGAGCTCTTCCAGGAAGGCCGTGTCGGGCCCTGCCTGAGCGTGGAGCGCGCCGACGAACGGTACAGCGCTACTGAGTAGGAGAAGAGCGAGTGCAGCGGCTGTGGCACTGGACTTCATCTAGTCCTCCGCAGGTGATGGAACGAGGTCAGGGGTCCGCAACGTTGCGCGCCTACGGTGCTGTGGCAACAGGTCGCTCGGGGCTGCGTCTACTTCGCGACCAACCATC
>Ga0315339_1002849_pt1 | contig 12677 bp, 13 predicted proteins | sample ASW17metaG_FD_204514 | JGI IMG/M metagenome (GOLD analysis project Ga0315339, IMG submission 204514) | Ammonia-oxidizing marine archaeal communities from Pacific Ocean, United States - ASW #17 | ecosystem: Environmental > Aquatic > Marine > Oceanic | place: USA: California | collected 2016-12-05
CAAGGGCTTGGTTCTTGATGCCAATTTCGGCCAACTCTTCACTGGTCCGCGCCGCTTCATCAACGGCGGCCCGATCCGGGCGTGTAACTAGAACAAGCGTCGTCTCATCCTTGTTCGCCAACGCATCAACAGCGGCGGAATACAGCGCACGTTGTTTCTTCATGCCCTCCAAAGGACCGATACATGATGTGCCGGCGGCGGCATCATCAATGAAACCCGTCCAGGCCGTCGGCAGCGTCAACAGGCGCAGCGTATGTCCCGTCGGCGCGGTGTCGAAAACCACATGATCGAACCCTGCGGTCACGTCCTCATTGGCCAACAATTTGGCGAATTCATCGAAGGCTGCGATCTCCACCGTGCACGCGCCGGCAAACTGTTCCTCGATGCTTTGAATTGCGGAATCGGGTAGTACGCCCCGGTAGGGCCCGACCACACTTTCGCGATAGGCTTCAGCCGCCGCTTCCGGGTCAACGTTCATGGCCCGGAGGCCGTCAACGCCATCGATGGCGGTCGGATCAGTACCTATATCCTGGCCGAACACTTCGTGGATGTTTGATGCCGGGTCAGTGGACACCAGCAAAACCTTCTTGCCGGAATCAGCCAGGGCCACCGCCGTCGCGCAGGACAGCGACGTCTTGCCGACGCCGCCCTTGCCGGTGAAGAAAAGTACGGGCGTCGGATTGTCGAGAACGTGCATGGAAAGATCCCTTATCCGCAGCAGCTTGAGGCCTCGGCCTCTTCTTTTTTGTCATCTTCAGAGGGACCGCAGCATGACGGGGCAGCATCACCAGTGATCTCGACGCCAATCTTCGCGCCCAAGTCGGCTTTGCCCAGGTACGCCCCCTTGGAAACGACCTCGCCATCGACCATGACCAGCGGCAGGCATTCGACGCCGTCTGACTCCAATGCAGCTTTGACCGTCGCGTTCTCGGCGAACGCGCCGGGCTGACTGGACAACTCATAGCGATCCACCTCAACGCCTTGTATTCTCAAGCCTTCTAAGGCAGAGGCATATTGCGCCATTGCATCGCTGGTGCCGGGGTCGCAAACGCCCGTGGCACAGCAACCGGCGGGTTCATAAACGGCAATGCGGGCCATGTCTTTCTCCATTTCCTAATCAGTCGCGGGGATTAAGCCCGCGTTGGCGACAACCTATCGCGATGGCTCAGAGATGGCAATTTCTAGTCATCATTTCAAGCTGTGGGGCCATGTGCTCTAGGAATAGCCAATCATGCGGGCAAATTCCTTGATCTAGCTCACTGTTTCCAGTTCTTTCAGGTACTTGGCAATGGCCAATTGTAAGGAAAACTGCAATTCACGCCCAGTTTCACCGCCATCCCCAGTGATCTTATCGCGGAAGACGGCACGCATGGTGTCAATATGAGCTTTAACGATATCGACAGCCCTGTCGTCTGTTGGGCACCCCATGAGCGAGATGTTGTAAAGCAGCTTGCCGACCGTGGTGATGATCGGATAGCCGAAAATCCCACCTTGCCCGCGCAATTCGTGGGCTAAAAGGTTGATTTTGTCGAAGTGCTCGCGGCGCTGACCCAAGTGTGCCTGCTGGGCGCGTACACAGTACGCCGACAGCATGGCCAAATATTCAATAGCCCAATCGTGGAATTCCACTGCCTTGCGCTCCAGGGTCTGGTCGGCTTCATCAAGGAGATTTTGAGGGATTACGCCACGACCCTTGGCGCCGAGTCCGCCAGCCTTCTCTTTCAAGCTGTTGGGCAGGCGGAAATATTAAACGTCTTTCGGGTCCTTCAGTCGGACAACCCGGTCAGTGGAATAAACAATATTGGTATCTTTTTCCGCCATCTCGCGGCGCTCGGTCTCGGCAACGTTTTCATTTTTCCGGTGTCGGTCGGGGCCAAAATAGGCACGCGTTGCGATGAACTGGCGGGGATTGTCGACGACTTCCAATATGCGCCGCGAAACACTGGCCGCCGAAAACGGCTTGGCTAGGAATTCGTTAACGCCCTGGTCGCGCGCTTTCTGGACGTTCTCATCATCAGCGGCGCCCGACATCATGATGAAGGGCAGAAACCGATCAGGGCTTTCCTTGCCCTCGCGAACCCAGCGCAGCAGCACAAGGCCATCAATCGGCGCCATCACCATATCCGAAATAATCAAGTCAATGCGACTGCCGACACCGCCATAAGGATCGCGGCTTTGTTTCAGAAGCTCGATCGCCTCGACCCCATCACGGGCCTTGAACACGTTGCCGACGCCCATATAGCGCAGCAGGTCGTCCAAGACGCTCAGAATATACTGGCTGTCCTCGACGAGCAGGATATTAAACCGCCCGAGATCATATGCGCCGTCAGCAGGCATCGAATTGGCTCTCGTCGTCCGTGGCTGTCCCCTAAACGTCGGCAATCAACCAGATATACGGAAATTGTAAAGTGAAACCGCAACCCGAAGCTTAGATCACGCCACCATCTTTGAGCGCAGCCAAGCGGGCGTGATCGTAGCCTAAGTCCGTGAGCAACGCCTCTGTATCTTGCCCCAAACGGGGCGCCGGATTAGCCGGTGTCGGCTCATCGCATTTGATCGGTGCGTCAATGGCTCGGTAGGTGCCATGGCCCTCCAACTCAAGAGACTGCAGCCGGCCTTCATCTTTGACGAAGGGATTGTCCAACGCTTGTTCGATATCGTTGATCGGCGCGGCGGGCACTTTGCCAGCGAAAACCTTTAACCAAACCGCTGTGGATTTCGCCGAAAGGGCTTCGTCGAGCATATCCTGGATCAGTGCGCGGTGCACCAAGCGTCCTTTGAAATCGGCAAAGCGCTCATCGGCGGCCCAATCAGCATGCTCAAGGGAATCGCATAGGACGGGCCAAAACTTTTCCTTGTTGCACATAATGAAGATCCAGCCGTCAGCGGTGGTGTACAGCGCGCATGGTGTCAGCGACGGATGACCCGAGCGTTCTTCGCGCTCGGTCACGTGGCCTTCATTCAAATACCAAAGTGCCGGATAACCCAAATTGCAAAGTGCTATATCAAAAAGGCTGACGTCCAAATCACGGCCCTGGCCTGATGAGCGTGCACCAGTGATCCCGGCCAGAACGGCATAGGCAAGTGCTAGCCCCGTCATCTGATCGACCACCGAAAGCCCGAACCGCGCCGGCGGCCCGCCCGGCTCGCCGGTCAGCGAAAAATATCCGGCTTCCGCCTGCATCAAATAATCGAACCCCGGCCAATCAGCCCGCGGCCCCTTACGCCCATATGCCGACAAATGCGCGCAAACAATTTTCGGATTGATGTCTTTCAACACGCCATAAGTCAGGCCAAGCTTGTCGGGCACGTCGCCCCGCAGATTTGACGCCACCGCGTCGGCCGTCTTCACCATGTCATGAAAGACCGCCATACCTTCAGACTTCGAGAGATCTATGGTGAGGCTTTTCTTGTTGCGGTTATAGGCGTGAAAGAATTCCGAATCGTCGGGCGTAAAAAAATAAGGCCCAATGGCCCGGGCGAAGTCACCGCCATCGTTCGGGTTCTCAATTTTGATAACCTCGGCGCCCTGGTCGGCCAGGAATTGTGTGCCGAAAGGCCCGGCGCCATATTGTTCAACGGCCAGGACGCGCACACCATCCAAAGGCAACGTCATGACTACACCAGGTTCCGTTCGACCAACTGTTTGGCGATAATCAGGCGCTGCAATTCATTGGTACCCTCGCCGATTGCCAACAAAGGCGCATCACGATAATAGCGCTCAATATTGTATTCCGGCGAATAGCCGTAGGCGCCATGGATCCGCATGGCCTCGATTGAATTTTCGACGGCCGCTTCCGTCGCCGCCAATTTCGCCATGCCGGCTTCCATGTCGCAGCGTTCACCCCGGTCATAGGCCGCCGCTGCCTGTTCGGTCAAAAGCCTTGCTGCCTCAACCTTAGTCGCCATGTCGGCCAACTTGATCTGGATGGTTTGATGCTCACAAATCGGCTTACCGAAGGTTTTGCGAGTTTGCGCATAGGCAACCGATTCTTCCAGACATGCGCGGGCGACGCCGACACCGCGTGACGCCACATTGATCCGGCCCAACTCAAGCCCGGCCAGAATGTGATTGAGCCCTTTGCCCTCCTCCGGCCCGATCAGATTGGCGACCGGCACCCGAACGGCATCAAACTGAACCTCGCCCGTATCGACGCCTTTGTAGCCAAGCTTCTTCAGCTTACGGGCCTTGTAGCCCATGTCCTTTTCAACCAGCAAAAGGCTCATACCCTTGTGTCGCGGGCCTTCGGCTTCCTGATCGGTCTTTGCCAGCACTGCTAGCACATTGCCTTGGACTGCGTTGGTGCACCACATTTTGGTGCCGTTGATGACGTAGGCGTTACCCTCAATCTCGGCCTTCGTTCGCACGCCCTGCAGATCGGTGCCGCAGTCGGGTTCCGTCAACGCGATGCCGCCTCGCATCTCACCACTGGCGAACTTCGGTAGATAGTTTTGCTTCATTTCCTCGGTACCGAACCGCTCGACCGAAGCGCACATAATTAGGTGCGAGTTGAATATCCCCGACACGGACATCCAGACCGCCGACACCCGCTCGACAATTTTAGAATACGTTGCGGCCGGCAGCCCCAATCCGCCGTAATCCGCCGAGATCGTCGCACCAAACAACCCCATCTCGGCCATCTTGTCGGCGATATCTTGGGGATACTCATCGTCGGCTTCCAGGTCACGCACGTAAGGCCGCACGTCACGTTCCAGAAACTGATCAACAGCGTCCAAAATGAGCGTTTCTTCTTCCGATAAGGCGGCGTCGGGCGGCATTGGGCTTTCCTTGTGCGCTACGTGTTGCGCGTTAAGTGTTGGGCTTAGTAATCGACTTTATCATCAACTGCGTGGCCGCGCTTCGGCACCAGCATGGCACGCTCATAGCGCATGACGACGGCGCCATCCTGGTTCTTGCCGGTAGTCCGGATGGTAGCAATGCCCTGAGTGGGACGAGAGTTTGACTCGCGGACGGCCAGCACTTCTGATTCCGCATAGAGCGTATCGCCGATAAACACCGGCCCCGGCATCTCGATCTTTTCCCAGCCCAAATTGGCAATCGCCTTCTGGCTGGTGTCGGAAACACTCATGCCGGCGACGATGGAGAGCGTCAGGCAGGAATTCACCAACGGCTTTCCAAATTCGCTCTTCGCAGCGTATTCGGCATCGAAGTGCACCGGGTGCTGGTTCATAGTCAGCAGGGTGAACCACGTGTTATCGGATTCCGTGATCGTACGACCCGGGCGATGCTCGTAAACATCGCCAACCTTAAAATCTTCCAGGTAGCGCCCGTAGGATTCGCGATACCGGTTCGGGCCAACCTCTTTAGATTCGGCAACCACTTCAAGCGCTTCCATGTTGGTCGTCCGGCAACGCGTCGTATTCCAGGTCAGCGGCAAATTCGGCCAGCTGGCGGGTGATTGCGATCATGGTCATGTCTCCCTTGAGAATCGTTAGTGGCCTCGTCTGCACATTGGCGCCGTAGCCTTACTTAGATGCAATCAACCATAGGAAGCTTGATTAATCCAATGGAAATATGGGCAGTACTATTAGATGAAACGGCTCATTTGTGGCCACGGCTAAGCATTAGTCCGAATGTAACCATGCCAGCCGAAATAAACCGCCAGACGCCGAAGCCTTCCTTCAACAGGAATGTCGAGATCAACGCCGCAAACAAGACGCTGGTTTCTCGAACGGTGATACCATGCCCATCGGCGCCAAGGCCAAGGCCCATACAATAATCCAATAGGCACCAACCTGCATCATGCCGCCACCTATCCCGATGGCCATGTTGGATCGTGCAACGCGCCAGACTTCCTGGCGCTTCCAAATGAGGGCCAGCAAAAACGTCAACAATCCATCGCCAATTGTCAGCCAGACCGCGAATCCAAAAATCGACCCTGCCTGACGAACGCCAAGCCCATCAACAATTGTGTAGGAAGCGATGCAGACGCCGGTCGCCAAAGCAAAAAACACGGCCTTCGGTTTTGCAGCAATGCCGGCAGATTTATCAAAGGTCAACGTCATGACACCGGCGGCCAAACAAAGAACGCCGGCGATCACCCTGGGTTCAAGGATTTCGCCCGCAAACACGACCGCACCCAAGGTCACAAGAATTGGCGCCGATCCGCGTGCCATGGGATAGATTTGTCCCAAATCTCCATGATCATACGCAATGGACAAGAAAAAATGGTAGCCGGTGTGGAGCAGAATTGTCAGCCCCAGAAGCGGCCAGCTTGCGGGGTCCGGGCCTTCTACAAACGGCAGAAACACCATCGATATGAGACTGCCCGCAAAGGTCACGAACGCCATAACAGAAACACGGTCACCGCTGATTTTGATCAACGCGTTCCATCCTGCGTGAAGCGCTGCGGCCAACAGGACGATCAGCGTGACTTCAATGCTCATATGCTGCCCCGGATGGAAAAATGGCCCGCCCCTTATTCCGCCGCTTCATCGGCCTCGAAAGCGTATTCCTTTTCCGCGTTGTAATAATCGGGGAAGCCGACGATCTCTTGAAGTTCGGGAAAAGTTGACTTGCCGTCTTCGCCGACCTCGCCTCGGGCCAAGCGTGCGAGTTCGGTTTCAATGCCCCGGATCGAGGCCAGCATGAGGGCCGCCGGCCAGATCGCGATTTTATATCCCAATGCCTCCAATTCAGCCGGTGGCAAAAACGGTGTGTCGCCCTGCTCGACCATGTTCGCCATTTTCGCTCCATCAACCTCATCGCAATAGCGCTTCATTTCATCGGTATTGCGCGGCGCTTCCAAGAACGTGATATCGACACCGATGCGGCGGAACTCATTGCAGCGCTCAATCGCTTCTTCCATGCCGTCGGTGGCGTTGGCATCGGTCCGAGCCATGATCAGAATATCGCCGCCGGCATCGCGCAATTCGTTACGGGCATCGACAGCGGCACGTACTCTTGTATAAGCCTCGGCGCGGCTGACAATTTGCTTGCCGCGCGTATGGCCGCAGCGCTTCGGCGCCAATTGATCTTCCAGCATGATGCAGGCAAAGCCTGCACCGGCATACCCCTTGACCGTCCGCTTGATATTCACCGCATTGCCCCAGCCCGTGTCGCCGTCGCCGATGACTGGAAAATCCACCGCGTCACAAAGATTGCGGCCCTGGTCGAGCATCTCGGTATAGGAGATCAGCCCCGTATCTGGCATGCCGATGCGCGCGCCCGAAACCATAAAGCCGCTCATGAATGCCGCCTTGAATCCGGCGCGTTCCACCAGACGGGTTGAGATGGCGTCGTAAACACCTGGCATGGGAATAATGCCGGGGGCGTCCAGTAACTGTTGCAATTTTTGGGCTTGGTTCATGTTTCCGCTCCTTAAACTGTTTAGCGGCCGTTAAAGACCGGTTTTTCCTTTGCCAGGAAGGCCCGGAAGCCTTCGGCGTAATCTTCTGAATCACATGGCGCGTAACTCTCGGCAATTTCTTCGGCCGTCAGCGGAGCCGGATTGGTGGTCAGCCGGTTGACGAATTTCTTGGTGTAGCGGTTCGACAATGGCGCCGCGTTGGTAATGGCCGCAACCAATTTTTCCACCTCGCCGGCAAAGGCCTCATCATCAAAGACTTGCGATACCAAACCCATCCGAAGCGCCTCGGCGGCATTGATGATCCGCCCCGTCAAAAGCAAGTCAAGGATCGCGGCGCGCCCGGCAACCCGAAGCACGGCTTCCAATTCCGGATAGGCGAACGGATGGCCGATGCGGTTGATCGGCACCCCGAAGCGTGCCGAGGTGTTAGCGACGCGAATGTCACAACAACTCGCAATCTCCAACCCGCCGCCGGTGCAAGCGCCTTGGATCATGGCAACCGTCGGATGCGGGCAATGGCTGAGCGTATTCAGCGCCATGGACGTCGCCTCAGTATATTTCGCCGCCTGTTCGGCGTTGGCGCGGACCTCAGGAAATTCAGAAATATCGGCACCGGCGGCGAAAGCCCTGTCGCCGGCGCCGCGAATAACGATGCACCTGACCGTTTCATCTAAGGCCAGCGGCGCGATCACGTACGTCAATCGCGACCAGGCGGCCAGTGGCAAAGCATTGCGTTTTTCTGGATTATTGAGAGTGACGGTGACCACATCGCCAATGCGTTCGCTCAAGATTAAATCTGACATGGCTAACTCATTCTCCGTTCAACAGACGCATCGGCGCGCCATCCAGCCAGGCCCGGACATTTTCCACGGCCTGACCATAGACCTTGTCATATAGTTCACTGATCACGTAGCCGGTGTGGCCGGTCAATACAGCATTGTCGAAGCCACGTAGCCGGTGATCGGCGGGCAAAGGTTCAACATCATAAACATCGATGCCAGCACCGGCGATACGCTCGGTCTCCAAGGCTTCAATCAGCGCCGCTTCATCAACGATGGGGCCGCGTGACGTATTGACCAAAAATACCGACGGTTTCATCTGCGCGAATTCCACAGCGCCCACCAGCCCGGTCGACCGTTCGCTTAAAATGATATGGACGGTGATCACGTCAGCGGTCGAAAACAGCTCCTCCTTGGTCACCCGCCGCACCCCCACTTCGGCACAGCGCTCGTCCGTCAGGTTCTGGCTCCAGGCAATTACATCCATGCCGAACGCCAAGCCGACCTTCGCCGCCTGGGCGCCCAACTTACCTAGACCCACAACGCCCAACGTCTTGCCGTTCAGGCCAACGCCAAAGCCCGCCTGCCAGCCGCCGGTCTTCATGGTGCGGTCTTCCTTGGGGATTTCCTTGACCAGCGCCAGGATCAGCGCCCAGGCATGTTCGAAGGCTGGATAGTCCAACATGTCGGTGCCACAGACATCGACGTCCTGGGAGCGGGCTGCATCCATGTCGATGGCCAGATTGCGCATACCGGTGGTTACCAGCAATTCCAAGTTCGCCAACAGTTCGATCTGACTGGCCGGAAACCGGGTCCGCTCGCGCATGGCGATCAAGACGTTGAAGGGCGCCAGCGTATTGGCGACCTCCACTTCGTCATGGCTGAGGAATTCATTGAACACGGTGACATCTGCGCCCGGGATACTGTCCCAGTCAGCGGCGTCCAGGGCCTTGTTCTGATAGTCGTCGAGGATGGCGATACGCGTCATGATCTGTCCTTATTTCCTTGGTCCGCGATCAAAACTCGATCAACGAATGGCATTGCGTTAGGATGCGCGAAATTTTTATTTCAGCCTTTCGGAACCGAGGGAGAATAACGATGACGTGGCTCGAAGGCAAAACCCGCAACCCGAAGCGCCCAGGCGCCCGGCTCCGTGAACTTCTCGACCGCCCTGAAATTTTAGGCGTCCCCGGTGCGCACAACGCATTGGCCGGGCTTCTGGCCAAAGAACAGGGCTTTGAATGCCTATACGTTTCAGGCGGCGGCGTCACCTTGACGCTGGGCCTACCGGACTTGGGCATCATGGGGCTCGATGAATTGTCATTCATCACCCGGATGCTCAGCCGCGCCACGGACCTGCCGTTGATCGTCGATGGCGACGTCGGCTACGGCGGCACGCTGAACGCCATGCGCACGGTCCAGGAACTGGAAATGGTCGGCGCCGCGGCGGTGCACATCGAGGATCAGATGCTGCCGAAGAAATGCGGGCACCTGAATGACAAGCGCCTGGTTCCGGCCAGTGAGGCGGCAGCGAAAATCGCGGCAGCGAAAAAATCATCGTCCGATCTGGTGATTATCGCACGCACCGACGCCGCCGGTGTCGAAGGTCTGGAAGGCGCCATCGAACGCTCGAAAATCTACAAGGACGCCGGCGCCGACGTGGTATTCCCTGATGGCCTGCCCACCGAAGACGACTTCCGGCGCTATGCCGACGAACTGCCGGGCTGGAAAATGGCCAACATGACCGAGTTCGGCCGGAGCCCGCATTTCACTGCCAAAGAATTCCAAGACATGGGCTACGACATCGTCATCTGGCCGGCGACATCGGCGCGGGTAGAAGGTTACGCATGCCGCGATCTGTACACACATATCAAGGATACCGGCGGTACCGCGGGATTTGAAGATCGGATGATGACCCGTGTCGAATTGTATAAAGCCATCGGCTATCACGATTTCGAAAGCCTGGACGAAAGCGTCGCGGCGTCGGTCGTGCCGGAACACACAGGGGATGACACAACCGCCCGCCTCGCCGGCGAATGAAGAACCACCACGTCCGCGTTTGGCCGGCTGATGAGACCCATGGCCGCGAAGACGAACTGGCCTGGAAGATCGCAGAATACGCGGTGAGCCGGCCCGCCATCGATGACGACGTCGCGAACATGGTGCGCTGTCGTGTCATTGATAACGCATCCGTGGCGCTGGCCGCCATCAATCGTCGACCGGTCCGCTCGGCTCGCGCCATGGCCCTGGCGCATCCTCGGCCACATGGGGCAACCCTGTTCGGGATGTCGCCTGACATCACCGTACACGCCGAATGGGCGGCCTGGGCGAACGCCACGGCAGTCCGCGAGCTAGATTTCCACGACACCTTCCTGGCCACCGATTTCGGCCATCCCGGCGACAACATTCCGCCGATGATCGCCACCGCCCAACAGACTGGCAAGGACGGCACGGCGGTCATCCGAGCCTCCGCCATCGCCTATGAAGTCCATTTGCAATTGATGAAGGCCATGGGGCTTCACGTGCACAAAAAAGACCACGTCGCGCACCTGTTGCCGGGTGCTGTCGCCGGCCTTGGCGCGCTGTTGGAATTACCGACCGAGGTCGTCTATCACGCCGTCAATCAGGCCGTGCACCTGGGCTTTTCGACCCGCCAATCGCGGAAGGGTGAAATCACATCGTGGAAAGCCTATGTGCCCGGCTATTCCGGTAAGACAGCCATCGAGGCCATCGATCGGGCCATGCGCGGCGAGGGCGCACCGAACCCTATTTACGAAGGCGCGGATTCCGTCATCGCCTGGATGCTCGATGGTACCGACGGCGAATACACCGTCACCCTGCCCGACCCCACCGAGCCGCCCCGCGCGATCTTGGAGACCTACACCAAAGAGCACTCGGCCGAGTACCAGGCCCAGGCGATCATTGATCTAGCCCTCGAAATCCGTGGCCAGATCAATGATCTAACGCGCGTCAAAAAAATCAACCTGCACACCTCGCACCATACCCACGTGGTTATTGGCACCGGGTCCAACGACCCACAGAAATTCGACCCAAACGCCAGCCGCGAAACCCTCGATCATTCCGCCATGTATATTCTGGCCGTCGCCCTGGAAGATGGCCATTGGCACCACGAAACCAGTTACACGCCGGCACGCGCCGCCCGACCCGAGACCATCGCGCTTTGGCAAAAGATCGAGACCCGTGAAGACGCCGAATGGGAAAAACGTTATCACCATCCCGACCCGGCCCAGCGGGCCTTCGGCGGCCGGCTAGAAATCATCATGGATGACGGCACGACGCACGAGGCTGCCAAGGACGTCGCCAACGCACATCCCAATGGTGCCACACCTTGGACCTGGCCCGACTACACAGCCAAGTTCGACCGGTTGATCGGTGATGTCATTGACGTCAGCGAACGCGACCGCTTCATTGAGGCTGTGGCCGACCTCGGCACATTGGACGCCGATGATGTCCGCCTCCTCAACCCAATTTTGCCGAGAAGCATCGTCCAAGACAGCAAAGCCACGGGCGTCGGTATCTTTGATTGGGACAATTAATTTTTTATTCCGTCAGCAAGCGTCTGCAAAAGTCATCATTTATACGCATTTTCGCAAATTTTTTTCAGAAAACTCGTTTTTAATCAACGACTTAAGTCGGTGTACAAATGTGTATGCGATTTCACCGAAAATCAGCTTTTGTCAGCAATTGTATACGCGAAGTCATCATTCCCGTATTGGTGTAGATGCAAGGCGCGACCCCACACACCCGGCATGCTTCCGCGCCCTTTCCACTTATCCACCACCAACAGCACATGCGCCATTCCTAGCGGTGCCGCCGACACATCAGCCGACGGCCCTATTCACAATATAAAACGGCGTGCTTCCCGGATCGTCGCGGGCAGCATGCGAAGGAGATAGGAAGCTGAAATAGGAATTTCAACCCTTGCGTTGGTTCTATTTCAATATTCATTTTCTCCACATTTTACCGACTTGTTCTTCAACAACGCCAACCGGCTGCCAATAGGCGGCATGAAAATTATACTGAACACCGGGGCGGGGCGAAGACTTGGAAGCGGCGCAAAAACTTGGGGGCGGCGCGAAAATCAGGCCGATTTACGCCTTTTCGGCCGCCTGCAAAAGCGGCCCGATCACTTGGCCTTTAAGGTCGATACCCACGCCACATTTACACCCGGGACAGCCGCGGCAGGCGTCGAGCCCCAGATTGACGGCATGTGCGGTGACTTCGGCCCGGCTCGCATCGGTGGCCAAGGGATCCAGACGAAGGCGTTGCAATTTCAACAATGAAAACGGATTGCCCCAGTGGTAACCTGCGCCGGGGTCGGGCAGGTTCCCCGCCATGTCGGCCGGCACGCCACCGCCAAAGTTGCGCGCGTGCATGGGGCAATTGTCTAAGCAGGCATAGCATTCGATGCACGCCGTCAGATCATGGTAGGCCTTGGGTGCTTCGACGTTGAGTTCATTGCCCTGCCCGCCTGCTTGCAGTCGGCCGCGCAACTGCCGAGCAACACCATCGCGCCGCACAACCAGATCGGCCAGCACCGGCAGCG
>Ga0315339_1002850_pt1 | contig 12677 bp, 13 predicted proteins | sample ASW17metaG_FD_204514 | JGI IMG/M metagenome (GOLD analysis project Ga0315339, IMG submission 204514) | Ammonia-oxidizing marine archaeal communities from Pacific Ocean, United States - ASW #17 | ecosystem: Environmental > Aquatic > Marine > Oceanic | place: USA: California | collected 2016-12-05
GTGGCGGCGGTGGTCAGATCGGTGTCCATGGGCAAAGGGGCCTGTAGGTTGCGATGCGTCAGGGTCGCATGCGGGGCGGGGCTTGGCAAGCTTGACCAATCGGTAAAATCTTACGTTCGGTCGGTCAGGGGCAGGGGTTGTGGCTTGTAAGACATTTTTGATGCCCCTAGTGTTTTGCGCAAATAGAAAAAACCAAATGACTGGGAGGTCATAGAGATGAACGCATTTAAGAAATTCGCCTGTGGCGTGGCTATGGCGGCCCTGGTGGCTGGCGGGGCTGTGCAGGCTGAGGGCATAAAGGTTGGCATGATCACGACGCTGTCGGGCGGTGGTGCCGGGCTGGGCATTGATGTGCGCGACGGCTTTATGCTGGCGATGAAGATGGCAGAGGCCAACGGGCGCAGCACCGGCATTGAGGTGGTGATCGAGGATGACCAGCGCAAGCCGGATGTGGCGGTGCAACTGGCCGACAAGATGATCCAAAGCGAAAAGGTCGATGTGTTGACCGGCATCATCTGGTCGAACCTGGCGATGGCAGTGGTGCCTGCGGCAGTGGCGCAGGGCAAGTTTTACCTGTCGCCCAATGCCGGGCCTTCGGCGTTGGCCGGGAAAGGCTGCCACAAGAATTATTTCAACGTGGCCTGGCAGAATGACAACCTGCATGAGGCCGCAGGGGCCTATGCCAATGACGCGGGTTTTGGCAAGTCGTTCATTCTGGCCCCGAATTATCCGGCGGGCAAAGACGCGCTGACCGGGTATAAGCGGTTTTTCAAGGGCGACGTTGCGGGTGAGATTTATACCAAGCTTGGCCAGACGGATTACGCGGCAGAGATTGCGCAAATTCGGGCCAGTGGCGCGGATTCGGTGTTCTTTTTCCTGCCCGGCGGTATGGGGATTTCGTTCCTGAAGCAATACGCGGGATCGGGTGTTGATTTGCCAGTGGTTGGCCCGGCGTTTTCCTTTGATCAGGGGATTTTGCAGGCCGTGGGCGAGGCTGCTTTGGGCGTGAAGAACACCAGCCAGTGGAACAAGGACATCATGAACCCGGCGAATGAGGCCTTTGTTGCGGCGTTTCAGGAGGAATATGGCCGGTTGCCTTCGTTGTATGCGTCGCAGGGCTATGACACGGCGAACCTGTTGATTTCGGCGTCGCGTAAGGCAGATGTTTCGGATGCGGATGCCTTCCGGGCGGCGCTTGAGGCGGCCGAGTTTGACTCGGTGCGCGGGGATTTTGCCTTTGGGCCGAACCATCATCCGGTGCAGGACATTTATGTGCGCGAGGTGATCAAAGAGGGTGAGGTGTTCACCAACAAAATCATCGCGACGGGTTTGACGGCGCATAGCGATGCTTATGCAGCTGACTGCAAGATGTAGGCTGTTATCAAAATGAGCGCTACCGCGCGCTTTTATTCTGCCGGTTGCGAGGCGACGGCAGGTAGTGGGCGGTGGCGCGTTTTGTCGGCTATGGACGTTTCATGAAGTACCCAAGTCGCGTTGTGCTAAAGCTGCCGTTGTCCCAGAACGCTGACCTTTCGGCCTTCGTCGAGGATTGCATTGTTTCTGGTGTCGTTCTCATAGCCGTGTGGGGAAAGAATGCGGTTGCGATTGAGGACGAATTGGATTGGCTGATCATCGCCGACAAAAGACCCGAGGAGCAATGGATCGTGACGACATCGCACTCCGCGCAAGAGGATGCCCTGGGATTTGCTGAGAGATGGCTTCCTGAGGATAAGTTCGCAGTGGTTCGCCTTTAGATGACGGCTGTTCTGATTGCCGAACAGGTCCTGAACGGGCTTCAGTACGGTGTTATGCTGTTTTTGATGGCCGCCGGGTTGACGCTGGTTTTCGGCGTCATGGGGCTGATCAATCTGGCGCATGGGTCGCTTTATATGGTCGGTGCGTTTGCCTGTGCGGCGGTGGCTGGCTGGTCCGGGTCATTTGTGCTGGGGTTGATGGCGGCTTTGGCGGCGGCGGCGGCTGCGGGGGCCTTGGTAGAGGTTGTGGTGATCCGGCGGCTTTATGCGCGGGACCATTTGGACCAGGTCTTGGCGACCTTTGCGTTGATCTTGATCTTTTCCGAGGGCACGCGCTGGGTGTTTGGGTCGTTTCCATTGTTTCTGTCGGTGCCACCGGCCCTGTCGGGCGCGGTGATGCTGCCGGGCGGGATTGAGTATCCGCTGTATCGGTTGGTGATTATCGGCATCGGATTGGGCATTGCGGGTGGGTTGTTTTGGCTGATCGGGCGCACGCGGCTGGGGATGCGGATCAGGGCGGGTGAGGCGGATCGAGAGATGATTGCCGCCTTGGGCGTTAATATTGACCGGCTTTATACGGTGGTTTTCGCCCTGGGGGCGGCGCTGGCCGGGCTGGCGGGTGCCTTGGTGGGGACCATTCAGTCGGTGCAGGTCGGCATGGGCGAGCCGGTGTTGATACTGGCCTTCGTGGTGATCGTGATTGGCGGCATTGGCAGCATCAAAGGGGCCTTGGTGGGGGCCTTGTTGGTGGGGATGACCGATACGTTGGGCAAGTTCCTGTTGCCCGCTGGCTTTGGGGTATTCATGGAGCCGGCGCAGGCAAGCGCGGTGGGGTCAGCGCTGGCGTCGATGCTGATTTATGTGCTGATGGCGGCGGTTCTGGTGCTGCGCCCACGGGGGTTGTTTGGAGATGCGTGAGGGGTGGATCAACGCGGTGATATTGGCGTTGTTGGCGGCGGTGCCGCTGGCGGCTTGGGCGCTGGATGAGCCGTTCGTGATAACGCTGGCCACAAAGGTGGCGATTTTTGCGCTGGCGGGCGTGGGGCTGAATTTCGTGTTGGGGTTCGGGGGCTTGGTGTCGTTCGGCCATGCGGCGTTTTTCGGGCTGGGCGGCTATGCGGCGGGTATTCTGGCCAGCCACGCGGCCAATTATGAGCCGCTGATGAGCTGGCCTTTCGTGCTGGAGGGCAGCCAGCAGATGCTGGTGATCTGGCCGGTCGCCATTGGCGTGTCGGCGCTGGCGGCGCTGGTGATTGGCGCGCTGAGCCTGCGCACACGCGGCGTTTATTTCATCATGGTGACCTTGGCCTTTGCACAGATGCTGTATTATTTCGCGATCTCCTGGCCGAGTTATGGCGGCGAGGATGGGCTATCGTTTTATGTGCGCAATGGGTTTTTGGGGGTCAACACCTTTGATCCATTGAGTTTTTTCACCATTTGCTGCGGGCTGTTGCTGATGGCGCTGGGGCTGACGGACGTTTTGCGCCGGTCTCGGTTTGGGCTGGCTTTGGAAGCCGCGCGGCAGAACCCGCAGCGGCTGTTAAGCGTCGGTATTCGGCCCTATGGGGTGCAGTTGGTGGCCTTTGTCATATCGGGCGCGCTGACCGGATTGGCGGGCGCGCTGTATGCGGATTTGAACCGATTTGTCAGCCCAAATATGCTAAGTTGGCACACCAGCGGTGAAATCATGATTTTCGTTATTTTAGGTGGGGTTGCGCGGCTTTGGGGGCCTGTAGCTGGGGCCGGGTTGTATATCCTGCTGGAACATCAGCTGGGCGGCATTTCGGACTATTGGCAGGTGTATTTGGGGCTGTTGCTGCTGGTTGTGGTGATCTTTGCGCGGGGCGGCGTGATCGGGGTTCTGGCACGAAAGCAAGACCATGACTGAGGTTTTGCGCATAGAGGGCGTGACGAAACGCTTTGGCGCGCTGGTGGCGTCAGATGATGTGTCGCTGGACCTGCGGGCCGGGGAAATTCATGCCCTGATCGGGCCGAATGGGGCGGGAAAATCGACGCTGATCAAGCAGATCGCCGGCGAGTTACGACCAGATAGCGGCGTGGTGCGATTTTTAGGCCAGGACGTGTCGCGGCTGGATGTGGCGGCGCGGGCGCGGGCAGGGTTGGGCCGGTCGTTTCAGGTGTCGTCGGTCGCGGCGGATTTCAGTGCTTTGCAGAATGTGATGTTGGCGGTGCAGGGCGCAAGTGGCGGCGTTTACAGGTTTTTCCGACCCGCGTTGAAGGATGCGGCGTTGCGGGAACCGGCGTTTGCTTTGTTGGCGCGGGCTGGGTTGGCGGGACGCGAGCGGGTTTTGGCCAGCGAACTGAGCCACGGAGAGCGGCGGCGGCTGGAAATTGCGATGGCGCTAGCGTTGCGGCCCAAGGCGTTTTTGCTGGATGAACCGATGGCCGGAATGGGCACCGAAGGGGCGACGCAACTGACGGATTTATTGGACGAATTGCGCCATGAGGCCCCGATATTGTTGGTCGAGCATGACATGGATGCGGTGTTTCGGCTGGCGGACCGGATCACGGTGCTGAGTTATGGTCGGGTGCTGGCCAGTGGCACGGTGGATGAGGTGCGCAGCAATGCCGAAGTGCGCGACGCCTATCTGGGAGAAGACGCATGAGCGCGCTGCTGGATGTGCGCGAGATTACAGCGACTTATGGCCATGTGCAGGTGCTGTTTGGCGTTGATCTGGCGGTTGGCACCGGAGAGGTTGTCGCGCTGATGGGGCGCAACGGGATGGGCAAGACGACGACGATCCGGTGCATTTGCCGGATGATGGGCGTGACGGCGGGCGAGATTTCGTTTGCGGGTCAGGGGCTTGGCGGTACGGCGTCGCATGATGCGGCGCGGCTGGGGATTGGGCTGGTGCCAGAGGGGCGGAGGCTTTTTGGCAACCTGAGTGTGGTGGAAAATCTGACAGTTGCTGCGCGGGGCAGTGGCTGGCAACGGGCGGATATATATGAGCTTTTCCCGGTTCTGGGCGAACGGGCGACGCAGATGGCCGGGACGTTAAGCGGCGGTGAGCAACAGATGTTGGCGATTGGCCGCGCGCTGATGACCAACCCGCGATTGCTGGTGCTGGATGAGGCGACAGAGGGGCTGGCCCCGGTGGTGCGTGCACAGATTTGGCAGGCAATCGAACGGCTAAAGGGGTCTGATCTGGCGATATTGCTGGTCGATAAGTCGCTAAAGGAAATGCGCCGGGTGATGGACCGCGCCGTGATACTGGAACGCGGCCAGACCGTGTGGCAGGGCGCGCCCGGCGAAATCACGGATGACATCGCCGGGCGGTATTTGGGCGTTTAAAGCAATTCGCGAAAAACTTTGGGCACGCCTAACCACCCAATGCGTTGAAATCTTTGATTTCAGGCAGCGTTGGGTGGTTCCGGTATTTCGCGAATTGTTATACTCGAGACGGTCATTGTGTCACCAGTTCTTGCGGCGGGCAGAACTCATAGGGCTTCTTTTCCGGGCGGGTTGCCTGGATCAGGGCGTCACTGCCAGCCTGAAACGCCTGAACCGTCGCGGCAGACCAGATCACGCTTTCGCAGGTGTTGGTGTTGCAGCTGCCGCCGTAGGTTACGAAGGTCTCTGTCATTGGGTCGGCATAGGGGCACGAACACAGCGCCTTTAGCGGGTTTTCCGGGTCAACGATGCACAGCGCGTCAAGGCAGTCGGTCCAGGGCGCGTTGGTTTCGCAGGTCATCACCGGCTTGGTTGGGGCCTGAATGAAGGCGTAGGTTGACACGACCTGGGCAACAGAGACCAAACCGCCGGGCAGCCGGATGGGTTTGTGCCCGCGGTGTTTACATTCGGTTTTGGCGGCATAATTCGGGCCATACGCAACCTCGCAGGTGCAAAGCGCCTGTTCGGTTGGGTTAAGCGGATCGGGGATGCAGGGGGCCGAGGTGCAAAGCGCGAACTGGCTGACGCAGACGCGTTCATCGTCGTCCAGAAATTCGTCGTCGTCGGATTGGGCTTGGACACCCGTGGCGATGAGTGCGGTGAAGAAAAGGGCGGCGCAGAGCCGGAAAATGGCTTGGGACATGAAAACCTCTGTGTTTGAAAGCTATGGATTTAGTCAAACACAGAGGCGGCACAATTGCCAGTATTCTAGCCTTTGAAGGGCTGGGTCGGGTTACAAAGCGCCCTTGGTCGAGGGGATCGCATCGGCCTTGCGTGGGTCAGTTTCCACGGCCTCGCGCAGGCTGCGGGCGACGGATTTGAACGTGGCCTCGGCGATGTGGTGGCTGTTGATGCCGTGCAGCGCGTCGACATGCAGGGTGATGCCGCCGTGGGTCGACAGCGCGGTAAAAAACTCGCGTACCAGTTCTGTATCAAAAGTGCCGATTTTGGCGGTCGGCAGATCGACGTTCCAGACCAGGTAGGGCCGCGCGGACAGGTCCAGCGCGCACCGCACCTGCGCGTCGTCCATCGCCAGCAGACAGCTACCATAGCGACGGATTCCCTTTTTGTCGCCAAGCGCCTGCGCCAATGCCTGACCCAGCGCGATGCCGGTATCCTCGACGGTGTGGTGATCGTCGATGTGCAAATCGCCGGTGGCGCGCACGGTCATGTCGATCAGCGAATGGCGCGACAGTTGATCGAGCATATGGTCAAAGAACCCGACGCCGGTCTGATTGTCATAGAGGCCGCTGCCGTCCAGATTGATCTGAACGCTGATCGAGGTCTCGGCGGTTTTACGGGTGATTTCTGCGCTGCGCATATTGGCTCTCCACTGCTTGGGCGGGTTATAGGGGCGGGGTGTGGTCATTCCAAGGCCAAGGCGGCGGGTTCATTCACTATTGGCCAAACTGTCCCGAATCTGCCATGGCTGGGCGCAGAATTCCCGATATAGGAGCCCCGCCATGTCCACCTGTGTTTTCATTCAACTACGCTGTCGGCCGGGCCGCACCTATAAGGTCGCCGAAGAGATCGCGCTGCGCGAAATCCATTCAGAGCTGTTTTCGACCTCTGGCGATTACGACCTGATGATGAAGCTATATGTGCCAGACGGGCAGGACGTGGGCAAATACATCAATGACAAGCTACTCGACATTGACGGTATCGACCGGTCGCTTACCACTTTGACGTTCAAAGCTTTCTGACCCAACAATATTCAGCGCGTTCGGCTTTGGCAGGTCTTGCGACTTGATCCAGCCTTCGAATGCGGCGAAATCCAGCTTGCCGTCACGGTCGCCCTTTTTGGGCAGGGCGGAATGCACGATGTGTTGGCCAAGGGCGCGATAAGCCTCAAACTGGCCCTCGTCGAACATCTGGTCGGCGGTGCTTTCGTGCGGAAAGTTCGGATTGCGGTCACGGTATTCCTTGATCACCTCATCCTCGTCATCGGTAAAGGACGATTTGAAGTAGATCAGATAGCCGGTTTCCGGGTGATCGACGCCATGGATCGGGTCTGGCGGATAGGTGATGGTGCCGACGGCAAAATGCGACTGGCTGATTGGCAAGTCACGGCCAAGGCGGATTTTATCGACGTTGATGCTGATTTCGATGCCCAGATCGATGCGAGCATAGCGCACCAGCGTGGCGAGGCCGGCGAAATGCAGGTTCTTGTCGCATTCACCATCGCCGATCATGATGATCTTACAGCGGCGGCGCAGCAGTTCAATGCTGGCCATGTTTTCGATATGGCCACCATCAGACAGATTCACCCAAGCGTGGTTTTCATCGAGTTTTGACAGCATCTCGCGACCCAGCGCATTGGGGCGCACGCGCCAGCTGAAACTGTCCATCAGCGATACGAACTTGTCGCGCCCATCGGGGCCATAGCGGCGCAGCAGGCGTTGGCCGACCTTGACCTTGGTACCGGATTTCCTGACGTCCGGGTCCAGCCTGGCACCGGGGGTATAGGCATAGATCTGATCCGGGATATCGGGGTCATCCGGCTTGATAGTGATCACGTGGCCTTCGGGATCGTCAAGCTGAACGGTTCCGTCAACCTCTGCATAGGGCGACACGCGCTGGCGCATCAGGGTGCTGATCGAGGTCGACAGATAGCCGCCCCCGGACACAGACGAGATATAGTCGATGTGGTTAAAGACACCGCGCCGGTGCAGTTCCTGCGCCATACCAAGGTTGATGGTGGCCGACCGGATGCCGCCGCCGGAAAAGCCGATGCCTACAAGCTCATGTGCAGCGGTTGGGTAGCGGCGCACACCCTCGGGGTTGCTGGCATCTATCAGTTTCGGGTCTGTCGCGCGGGGGCGGGGTTTTCCGGGCGCATAGACCAGATGGCGGCGTTTGGCGATTTCGTTGAGTTCTGACGGAAACACTCGGCCCAGAAAGGTCAGATGTTTGCCGGGTTTCTTTTTCGCCTCTTTGTCGATTGCCAGATATTTCTCCAGCCGGTCGGGATGCGGAATCCAATAGCCCAGCCGGATGTTCAGCAGCGTCAGAAAGGCCACCATCAGCGGGTTGGTCGCGCGCCCCATGTTGGGCGAGGCCGCGGCGGCGGAAATGGCCATGGCGGTGCCCAGATCCATTTGCGGATAGACCGCCGCCATGTTTTCTGATCGGCAGTAGCCGGTGCGATCTGACCCAATGTAACGTTTGGAAAACATGAAGAAATCACTGTTACGGTCGCGGATGCCGATGTCTGTGGTGGCCTGCAGGTTCAGGGCCACGTTGATCAGGTGATAGGGTGCCGTTGATCCGGCATCATAGTTGCAGATTTCCTGTAGGTGGATGTCCTGCTCGATGTCGATATCGCCGGTCGTATCCTCGCCAATCAGATAGGCAGAGGCCAGTCTGTCGCGGTAGAGCCCGTTGATCGAGGTTTGGTTCACATCGACCGCCAGCCAGCAGTAGACCCCAATCTCAAACGCGATGGCGACTACGTAAAAGGTGAACAAATACTGCGAATAAAAAGTGTCGATATAGACGGCCAGCCCGACGACGACGGCCACCAGCACGATCATCGAAAAGAACAATCCGGCCAGTTGCAGATGGCCGCGCAGCCGGAAAGACCGCAGGCCGATTGTCCATGTGGCGAATAACAGTATCGCGAACAGGATCGGCAAGGCGACCAGCGCGATGATGAAATACAAATCCCAGTTATCGTTGCTGATGGCGTTCTTGTCCGTGTAGACCAGAAATTCGACAACGAACAAAATCACGATCAGCGGAATCATCAGACCCAGCAGGCCAACGACGAACACCGCGATTTTCTTGGCCAGCCCGCCCAGCATCGGCAGCACCTGATTGGCGGCCACCAGCCCGGCGACCATGCTGGCAAGGGTCGGGATGGCGATGGCGACCTCTCCCTGGCGCAGATAGTTGAACCAGACCGACAGCCGGGGAAAGGATTCAAACGCGGCGACCACGATGATCATGAACAACAGGAACCCAAACACGCGCTCAAACTTGTCACGGCGTTTGACCGAACTAAGATGCCCGGTGCGCAGCGCGCGTTTGTAACGGCGCACGCGGGTCATGCGCATGACGACCGGATACATCAGAATGCAAAACGTCGCGAAACCCAGCATATAGGCCGAAAAATGCAAGGTAGAACGTGACGTGAGTTCTTTTTGGCCCTCGCCATTCAGCAGGTCTGTGCGAGAAATCTCGACAAAGCCACCATTGCCGGTATCAGTGCCCCGGATCGAATAGATGTCGGCGTCGTCGTTGTTTTGCAGACACTCTGGTCCGCCATCGGCATCGGCGCAGTCTCGTTGCCAATTCAGGGTCTTAAACTGACCCGGTTCGTCGCGCAGTTTGAGGAACAAGTCCTTCATTGAATCCTGAATGGCGGTGTCATCGCGGCTGAAATCCGAGATCAGGATATCGCGCTCGCCAAAGTTCGTTCTGACCGTCACGGTCAGGGTTTCAATGCGTACGCTGCCACCGCCGCCGCCCTGAGCTGCGGCGGGTTCCAGTTTGAACGACACGGTCTCTGGCTGCGAAAGATATAGATGCACCAGTGAAAGAATTGCAGCAAACACCAGAAAATATGGCAGCAAAATCAAAAAGTTGATGACCATGCCACGCACAAGCACCGCGACGATGCGCAAGTAATCCGTCAGTCCGCCCTCGACCATGTAGTTGGAATGGTTGCGCAGCCAGGTCAGATATCGCGACTCTTGCGGGCCATTGATATGGGGAAACGGAAAATCCCCAATTTCTACATTCACAGAGTGCTTTTTTTCCAAATCCATCGGCCGCCTCGAATACATGTCAACAAATCGGTGCCGCTGAAAATTTGCGGCCATAAAAAAACTTTCGTCAGGTACGGACCCTCGGAAAAATCCGGCCCACGCCGCGCAGTGATCCACCTTAGGCAATGCCCAATAGCGAAATACGCGCAATAGGAGTGTAGCGGTAAGGTGTAGCTGCGTCGACAGATTTCACCGGGGCCTTGGTTGGGGGCGTGATTGGAGGTTGCAGATATGAGTAGGGTCTCATGTGTGGCAAACTACGAAAGAACTGACAGCAACCCGTGTCTCATTGAGAATGATCCTGCAGGCCGGTGTTTCGCAGAAACTGGAAATAGTATTTCACGGTCGTGCAGGGCGTGTCGATCAGGCATTTGGCCCATCCGACAACGCGCCGAGTTGAAGGTCATTTCTGACATTGTTCGGCTGATGTCGCGAGGCGACGGAAATGCCAACTCGGATCCAAAGTCGAATTCCTGAGGATTACGCAAAACCTCGATAGCCTGTGTGGGCAGTGGTACAACGTGATCGCGTTTCATTTTCATGCGTTCACCTGGCACGTCCCACTTGTCGGCTTTCCAATCGATCTCCTGCCCGCGCATGCCACGGAGTTCTGAGTTTCGTGGAAACAGGTATGCAGAGAGCTTGAGAGCGGCTCCAACGATTGGGTTGGTCTCATCATAGAGCTGGATTGATTTGCTGGCGCATCATCAGGTAGCCACACGCGATGGCCCCCGATTTGCACACTCCCTATCAGTCGTTCTCTTTTCCTTTGGTTCGAGTTCTTTCAGCGTTTCCGGAACAGCATCGCGGAGTTTCAGTTTGAACGCAGACGCTGACAATCGTGCATCGGCAAGGGATGTGTTCGGGTCGTCTCCAATGCTCAACGTGCGCTGCTTTGCCGATATCCGGTAGGCGAGACGAAATATTTTTTGCCCGTTGGCATGATTTCAAGAACAAGCCGCCTCCGGCGGGGTGGCGCGCGGTTGTTCGACGGTCAAATTGCTCTGACTTGGGTGTCGGTGAGTGATATTTGGAGCCATGAGTTCGAAGCGGGGTAACAGAATCATACCCCGAAAATCGGCATTCGGTACAACACTTGAACACCAAAACAATGTGATGCCCTGGTTTCGGGTAATTAGCTATGTTCAGCGGTTTTTGAGGATTTTCTTTGTTATCAACCGCTTCCCGCATCAGCGAGAAGCTATGATAAAACCAACTGGAGCGGGCGATGAGATTCGAACTCACGACCCTAACCTTGGCAAGGTTATGCTCTACCCCTGAGCTACGCCCGCATCCGTTGGTCAGGGGTGATTATAAAGAACCGACCTGAGCCGCAAGAGGAAAAACCGGCGTTTTTGCTCGGAATGCAAAAAACTTTTGGGAATTCGCCGACGGATGGCCGTGCAGGCTTTTCCAACGACCGTTGCCGCGAAATACAGAGCCTGCTGCCGACGCCGTTTGTTGGACCGATGTGGTTGACAGGGAACGGCGGCGGCAGGTGTTCGGTGGTGGTGTCTCAGGTGGCCGTGCCCTTCGCGGCGCGGCGTTTGGCGCGCAGCAAGTTCATCGCCTCGACACCGCCGGCAAACACCATCGCCGCATAGATGAAGCCGCGCTCCATGTGCACATGAAAGCCATCAGCGACCAGCGCCATGCCGACCATCACCAGAAACGCCAGCGCCAGCATCTTGGTGCTGGGGTGCGCCTCGACGAAGTGGGCGATGGGTTCGGCGGCCACCATCATCACCAGAATGGCAATGATCACGGCGGCCACCATCACCTCGAGGTGGTCGGCGATGCCGACGGCCGTGATGACGCTGTCCAGCGAAAACACCAGATCAAGCACGACGATCTGCGTAATGATGACGGCGAAGGTGGCGCTGGCCAGGTTCTGTTCGTGCGCTTCGCCTTCGACCTCGTTGAAAATTTCGGTCGCGGCTTTGTAGAGCAGGAACAAGCCACCGGCGAGCAGGATCATGTCGCGCCAACTGAACGTCTGTTCAAATACGGTGAACACCGGCGCGGTCAGGGACGCCAGCCAGGCGATCGAGAACAGCAGCAGAATGCGCATCACCAGCGCCAGGGACAGCCCGATCAGGCGGGCAGAGCGGCGTTTTTCGGGGGGCAGGCGCGCGGCGGTGATCGAGATGAAGATGACGTTGTCGACCCCCAGCACGATTTCCAGAACGACCAGCGTCAGAAAGCTGGCCCATACAGCGGGGTCGGAAAGCAGGTGTAACATGTCAAAGCACCGTCAGGATCAGAAGGGAAAAGGCGGAAAGCGCGATCGGGATCAGGGTCAGCAGCATGCCCCATACCCGCAGGCGCATGATTGGCGGTCTGGCGGAAAACCGTAGGCGTGCAGCAGCCGCCCGGCCGTAAAGCTGAGCCCCAGCGCGTGCAGCAGCCAAAGCGGCGCGCCGGTCAGTTCCAGCAGCAGCAACAACAGGATGCCAATCGGGACATATTCGGCGCAATTGGCCTGGGCGCGCATACGTTTGAGCAAGCCTTTGTCGCCCTCATCGCCCAGCGACAGAAGGTTGCTGCGGCGATAGGTTATGACGCGCGCACTGAGGCCAAGAAACAGCAGCGCCAGCAGGGCAGCGTAGATTGGGGTAACTGTGGGCACGTCGGGCCTCCTTGACGCGGGGTGCGCCAGCCGGGGTGTCTTTCTGTTGTATCGAAGGAAACAGGGGTTAGGCCAGCCCAACCTGACGTCTGGCCCGGTTTGTGTCCCCTATG
>Ga0315339_1002852_pt1 | contig 12672 bp, 11 predicted proteins | sample ASW17metaG_FD_204514 | JGI IMG/M metagenome (GOLD analysis project Ga0315339, IMG submission 204514) | Ammonia-oxidizing marine archaeal communities from Pacific Ocean, United States - ASW #17 | ecosystem: Environmental > Aquatic > Marine > Oceanic | place: USA: California | collected 2016-12-05
TTTTTCTTGCCTCAGACACCAAAGTGTTCATATCAAAATCTGGCTTATCTATATAGTTATAGATATGTAAACCTGGCTTGAATGACAAACTGTATTCCAAAAATGCCGCCACATTCTCGACATAGGCCATAGACTTTTTATTTTTACCGTCTCCAAACATTACAAATCTACGTGATGCAATTTGCTTTAACAAGTTAAAAACATTACCTCTATTGCCTTCTCCAAATATAACTGTCGGCCTGACAATAACAAGAGTACGATTTTCTGGATCCTCAGCTTGCCATTTTTTGTATACCTGTTCGGCTAAATATTTTGTTCGGCCATAGTCATTAAAATAATTGGGCTCACCTGATTCATCCGTGTCTGCCGGAGCAAAACCGTAAATAGCCACTGAACTGGTAAAGATAATTTTATTAATGCCATGCTTGCGGGCTGCATCACAAAGATTAACAGAACCCTGCACATTAACATCATCATAGCGGCTTAGGGGGCGAATATCGTCGCGATGAACAGCCGCCAGGTTAAATAAAGTATCGCAATTATCTAGTTCATCGAGCTGAGCGCCGACACATATATCTCCTTGAACAGTCTGCGTAGAAAAATGATCCCCCACACACAAATCAAAAATAATAAATTCACGCTTCGACTCTTGCAATTTCGCGCAGAGCCGTGTCCCTACAAAGCCAGATCCGCCAGCTACACATATGTTGCCTTCCAAATGAAGATTACTCAATTCAGGTCTACCCTCCATACTAAATAAAAGTTATTTTGGTGTGCTTGACAGTTCCAAATCAGAAATTACCTGATACAGGTGCTGAATTTGACATCTAAGATCAATTTGTTGATTTCCCACAAATAACCCATTGGCGTCAATATACTCAGCATTCGTCATTTCGCCTGAAACCTCATAATCAAAATAGCTAAGAGCCTCAGTGTTTTTCAAAAAGTTTCCAGTGACAATAGGGCGGCACTCAATACCATTATTCTCGAGCGCACTCACAAGTTCGGATCGTGAAAACCCTGCGCCCTTCTTTATTACCATTGAGAAACCAAACCAACTACTTTGACCGACTTCCTGCTGTATCAGAATCGAAGAATGATCATGAAATAGATCCTGAAATAGCTTTGCATTCTCGCGTCGCTGCGTGATGAAACTAGGTAATTTTTTTAACTGCTGTATGCCAATTGCCCCACTCATTTCCAAGGGTCTGACATTATATCCAGGCAAAACGAACTTAAACGCCTCATCAAAATGACTATCGCTCTTTTCACCTGTAACCATATTAAATTTCGGAAGATTTCTGGTCCAGCCATGCGCACGGATGCAAAGTAGAATATGATAAAGTTCTTCATTATCTGTCACCAAGCAACCCCCTTCCATCGTGGCTATGTGGTGCGAGAAAAAAGAACTAAACGTTCCCATCAACCCAAAAGTACCTGCTTGTTTGTCATTAAACAAGGCGCCCATTGACTCACAATTGTCCTCAAGGATAATAATATCTTTCCCAGAAATAACTTTTTGAATGGCATCAAAGTCGTTAGGGTTACCTAGTAGATTTACCAAGAGAATTGCCCGGGTATCATCAGTTATCGCGGACTTTAACTGATTTATATCAATATTTAATGTGTCCCTATCAATGTCTACGAACTTGACTTTCAGCCCATATTGCTGAAGCGGAAAATAAGTAGTCGACCAAGATACTGCCGGAACAATAACTTCGTCACCACGCTTTAATAGCGGTGACTTCGTGAAAAACAGAGCAGCAATCATCAACAAATTTGCTGTTGACCCTGAATTCACCATAACCGCATATTTGGCACCAAACGTCCTCGCAAAATCAGCTTCATATTGAGCAACTTGTTCACCCATGGTAAACATATCGGACTCAACAACCTCTTGAATAGCGGATAATTCGTCATCGTCCCATGTTCTACTTGCTAAACTGTATCTATTCACTTCAATGTCTCCAAAAAATATTCATAGGTCTTTTGAATGCCTTCTTTAATTGAGGTTTTTTCAACCCACCCCAACGATGCGGCTTGATCACAATTAATTTTTTTCTGCTTGGAACCTACGGGCATGCTTTTATTAAAATGAAAGTTACCGTCATAACCAACGATACCAGCAACTATCTTGTTATATTCGAAAACAGAATATTCATGATCCGGACAAACATTAAGATTCTGTGGCAATAGACTCACTTTTTCTAAAAAATTGACAATAAAATCCGTTAGATCTTGAGCAAATAAAAAGCCTCTTTTAGCCGAACCATCACCCCATATCTCAACTGAATCTAAACCTGAAATAGATGCTTCATGAAGCCTCCGTATTATGGCTGGGATCATATGAGACTTGCTGGAAGAAAAACTATCAAACCTTCCATAAAGATTGGAAGGAATTATTGACCTGTAGCTAACACCAAACTGACTACTAGCAAATTCTGCAAGCTTTGAAGAACATCCCTTGGCTAAGCCATAGCCTTCGGTCGACTTATTTAGCTTTCCCGCCAATATATCAGACTCATAAAACTGTTCCCCAAATTGAGTATCAGGATAGATATTAGTACTGCTTATGTTGAGCAATTCTGTCACTCCAGCATTTAAACAGGCGTCTATTACATTGATGCCCATGAGCATATTATCTTTGAAAAACAAATATGGAGAAGCAATATTGGCGGATATTCCACCGACCAAACCAGCACAGTGAATGACCATGTCAGGCTGCTGTTCTGCGATGTAATCTTTGACGCCAATACCATCAAGGCAGTTTAGTTCAGAACGGGCAGGAACCAGGACAACATGACTTGTATGCGACAAAGACTTGACGAGATTCAGGCCCAGCATACCTGAACCCCCTGTTATTAAAATTTTAATATTATTTCTCTCTCGATATGTGCGTTTGGAAACCATTTTTTTTCAGCAACGCATGTTGCCTTGCCGCTTTTAGGTCTTCTCGTACCATTTCCTTACACATTTGCTCTACGGAAATCTCGATCTCCCAGCCAAGTTTTTCCATCGCATGAGACGGGTCGCCTAAAAGGGTTTCGACCTCTGTTGGGCGAAAATATCGAGGATCAACTCGCATAATTACATCGCCAATTGAAATCCCAGCCACGTCAGAACCCGATAGCCCTGTAACCGTAGCAATTTCATCCACTCCGCTTCCGGAAAACTCAAGCTGTATACCAAGCTCTCCTGCAGCTATGAGGAGGAAGTCCCGCACTGATATTTGCTTTCCTGTCGCTATAACAAAATCCTCCGCAGTGTCCTGTTGCAGCATCATCCATTGCATACGAACGAAGTCTTTAGCATGACCCCAGTCACGTAAAGCATCAATATTCCCAAGATAGAGACAACTTTCCAGACCCTGTGCGATATTGGCTAACCCACGGGTGATTTTGCGCGTAACAAAGGTCTCCCCCCGGCGTGGAGACTCATGATTAAACAAAATACCATTGCAGGCATACAGGCCATATGCCTCTCTATAGTTCACGGTAATCCAGTAAGCGTACATCTTTGCAACGGCGTAAGGAGAGCGGGGGTAAAAGGGAGTTGTTTCTTTTTGTGGAATTTCCTGAACCAAACCATATAACTCTGAAGTAGAAGCCTGATAAAATCTTGTCTTGTCAGCTAACCCAAGAAATCGAATAGCCTCCAATAACCTCAAAGTCCCTATAGCATCAACATCTGCTGTATATTCTGGCGCCTCAAATGACACACCAACGTGAGACTGAGCACCCAAATTGTAAAGCTCGTCGGGCTGTACTTCATTTATGATGCGCGTCAGATTAGATGAGTCCGTCAAATCGCCATAATGCAATATAAGTCGAGGATCATCCTGATGAATATCTTGATAAATATGGTCAATTCTGTCGGTATTAAAAAGAGACGCACGTCTTTTTATACCATGAACTTCATAGCCTTTTTCAAGTAAAAATTCAGCCAGATAAGAGCCATCCTGACCAGTTACTCCTGTGATTAATGCTACTTTTCTATCAGCCACAACTAACTCCTATTAATTAGACCTAAACAACGTATTAGAATAAAACTCTTTATATTGATCATACAAAATCTCGTCACTAAACCTTGTATTAAAATAAGAAATACAGTTCCCGGACATCTCACACAGATTATTCATATCAAATGACTCGATTGCCTTCCTAAATGCCAGGTAATCTCCATCAGGAACCAAACACCCTGTAATTCCATCTATGATAAATTCCTTTAAATTACCAACGTCATAGCAAACTACTGGCGTGGCATATGAATAAGACAAAATTTGGACCGCACTCTGGCTTATGCTTTTATATGGTAATAAAACAAGTCGTGCACCTGAAAACAAATCTTCGAGTTCGGAATCAGCAATAAATCTATTAATTACAGTGACATTCTCAAGTGAACGTAAATCCGAAATAAACGGACTGTAGCCATTTCCCGCCACCACGAACTTTAGGTGAGGCAGTTCCCGAGCCAGTCGGAGTATGTCTTCAAGCCCCTTATAGTCATCAATCCTTCCGAAGAACATATAGTAACTAGCCGTTTTTTTTGCTTCATTAACTTGCTGTTTGTATCCCGCCATTGGAATCACGACCTTCTTTGCAGCAGGCACTCTTGCATCATCCGACAGTATAATGATCTTCCCAGATATCAAGAAAATAAGCTTCTCATATAACGTTAACAACAAACGCCTGAAAGTGTCATATGAATCTAAATCAAACCGGTGCACTGTAGACATTACTCGTCCGCCTAATAAGCGAAAAATAACAGCTAATGGGATATTGCTAAAGTGTGTCGTGGTGAAATGAACGACCGTAACTCCACGTAAGCGCAGCGCTAATGCTAGAAATGGTCCATAGATCAAATCAGCAAGCATGAGAATATCAAGAAAAGGTTTTCTAGAGAAACAAGAAGGTATCTTTGATATCAGCGGGCTTTCAGGAGCTGAATTACATGACAAAAATAGTAACTTAGCGCCGATTTCTGAGCCCTTCAGCTCAGCCTTTGCCCTAAAAAACTCCTGCATATCTGGGTAATTATGATTACAAATAACAGTTAGCAACTTTCTTTAGCCCCTAGTTTGGTTTGTTCAAAAAGATTTAATATTTTAATAGCCGCGGTATCCAGAGGACTATTGATCGAACTATCAAAATATCGATTTTGCTTATCGATATTCACAGACACCTCACTTTGATCGATTCCGTTATCTACGGCTATGGCGAGTTCAGACGTTAATCCGGCCTGATCATCATAATCAAGCCTAACTTTGGCGAGCATACTAATGTAATTAGGAATAACGTGCTCAGGAAAATCGATCAGAATGATATTATTACTGCAAAAGGTAGCCTTGGCCAAAATCGAAGAATAATGGCCTATGTAAACAGTGTTCTTGGGAAATTCAGTTTTTGAAAACACAGTACCTGCTGGCAGTTGATCATAGAGGCTCAGATCACTGCGTGGGTGAAGCCTAATTTGTAAATGAAGGCCCGATTGAGCAACTGCATTTGATAAATTAGAAATAAAAGCAAGCATGCTCCTTCGCGGCAATCTACCATCTTCCACCAAAGTTTGAGCGATATAACAGACAGAATTGCTGACCATATCTTCACCCTGCAACCCATTTATATCAACAAAATCAGGCGCTCCAACTATGTACTGTTGGTCAGCAGAATACCCAAAATTCTCAGTATGGTATTCTTTCCAGTGGTTTCCATACACAAGGACAGTGTCAGCATTTACCGCGTCGGCAGGAAATACAATATCTCTAAATGGACGTCCGAAAATGAACATACGAATGTACTGAACAACTAACCAGGAGCGGCTTACAGAAATAATATCTGCTGTAACTAGAGCGTATTTTAAAAAGCGAAATGCCTTGATGAAATTTGTAACAAACAGACTCCCTTGACGCTTCATAAATGGTATGTATAAACCATGCTGATACATAATGGTTGGAATGGAGAGACTCTTAGCTGCAGACACCAAGCAAGAATCAGGAATTCTCTGAGCCATCACCACCAACCGGTCTAGCTTTTCGTGCTGTAGTAATTCCAAAATTCCGCGTTTAGAAATTTTAGTTATTTTGACTAAGCGACTATCTTGTGGTAGCAGCGAGATTACTTCATCAATATCACAATCAAGCTGCTCATAAAAATATACAGTTTTTAGTTCCGGGCAGTTAGCCGCTAATCCAGGCTGCAACCATAGGGGAAATCTCATTATTCCAGATAATCTGAGCTCAAAAAAACCTACAACCATAAATAAACCCCACAGCGCGATATACACGCCCTACTCTTGAACAAAAATCATAATGATTAAACTTGAGAAATTAGTCTGGTATGACGAACATACACAATAAAAAAAATCGACGAGATTAACAGTATGAATATCCTGATTGCCAAACTTAGGTCAACGACTAATAGTGCAAAAAATAATGCGAAGGGCGCTGAAAAGTACTTAAACGCTTTGGTCAACCTATAGAGATTGGCTCTCATTAACCTTCTTGACTTATAACTTAATAGCCAATTAAGAAAGGCAAGTTCAATTATAGATCGAGCGAAAAAGGCATAGGCAGCCCCGACAGCGCCGTTTTTTTTAATTAATATGAAACTAAACCCCATATATAAAATACCAGCCCCAAGATACGCATACCCCAGCAAGGATTCCTGCCTTAGAGCGATTAACGCACGACTGGGAATAGTCGACAACCCAGTGAATAAAATCCCAATTACCAATATATTCATAATTGAGGCTGATTTGTCTCTAAAATCTGCGCCTAACCATAATCCAAGGAGATCTCCGGAAAATGAAATCACAATATAGCTAATAAAACCCAAAATAGAAAATATAAGCCAATAAGAAACATCATACATTTTCATAAACTGAAGATCATCGCCTCTACTATATAGCTTTGAAAAAACCGGAAAGAACACTGCACCAATCGAGCCATATATGAAACTTATCCGAGCAAGCACATCAAATGGCGCCAAAAAATATGCAACTTCCTCGAGGTCACCCTGAGAGCTTAAAACATATCGGTCAAAGTATAAAAATACTAATACCGCCAGGGACATAAACGTTAGGCTGCCCCCTGTCTTCAACATGCTGATAAATTTATTTAGCCTAAAAATAGGGAATGGCAATTTAAAGTAATTCCAACAATTAAAGATCAAGTAGCACGTTGAAATAAGATGAAAGATTAGAAATAAGATTGGTATCGCTTGGAATGAAAAATCGAGCGCCGTCGCGAACACGGGAGTACCAAGTAATGCTGTATTAAGAAGCGCACGATTAGACGCAGTAATAGAAAATCTTACCCTCGACTCCAAAACCGCCCTGAGATAAATCAATAACATAACGATAGGACTTTGATACACAACCAGCCTAAAAAATTGCTCAATATCAGTAGATTTATCACTAAACTCAGCAGTAAGATGTCCAACATATTCATTGATTGGCAACAAGAAAATCAACATAATTACAAGTGATATTGCGCCCATCGCGAGCAATCCCGTCCAAAATATCTCTGCCTGAGCGACCTTATTTGTTTCCTCAGTGGCAGCGAGGTCACGGTTTACATTTGTTGCGACCCCCATATGAAGATAATTCAAACCCACAATGTAGGCCACGGCTAGGGCATATATGGAGAAAAGCTCCTTACCAAATACCGAAATGGTGTATGGGACTGAGACAAGAGCTGCAAGTATCGGGATTAACTGCCAAAGTACATTTTGCAATATGGCAGTTTTTACTTTTCGATAATTTTGAGTGCCTAATACACTTTTCACGCCAATATCCTGCGTGAAAGCATTTTGACTTCGTCTTCTGATACCATAGAACGAAGAATTGCAGATATATAAAAGATTTTAGTTAGAAGGACCATACAGCTCCGATAAATCACTGCATCCAACAAGTAATGAAATAGGAATTCAAACACCACGATTCCCACCGCCTTCAAAAGTAAAGACAAGATGCTTTTTAATTTTCTTTGGGATCCAAAAAATTATCAAGTCGAAAAATATCCAGATATCGAGAATAAATGCTAAACGTGATGCAGCTTTGTAACCTGCTATTTCTAATGCAGCAGCTACTATCAAAACAACATATAAATAAAAATAACTTTTAAATCGCAATATTTGATTATTGGGCCGGAAAATAAAATTCATCGCAACGAAGCCTAATGCCAAGAAAATTGCTATTTGGACATGATCAGCAGAGTTCTTGTTATACGACACAGCCTTATAAATCTCGAATTTACTTTGTATATTTTGACCAACTGTATTCTCCAAATAGAGAACCATGACTGACATACAAATTAAACCAATACCAAGTAAAAAATATCTTTTATATTTTATAAAAACTATTGGAATAATCACTACAGCAACCCAATGAAAACCTAGAGCAATTATTATGGCAAATAAGTCTTTTTTTATTCCCAATCTTGACGACTCAACTCCATGATTAGGCATTACGATACAATATGAAATTAATAATGATATCGCCATTGGTTGTATATTAAAAAAAAGAAGCCATACAGAAGGTACTAATAATAGAAGCGGAAAAAAAGCGAATCTCGCGCTCAAGACCCACAAGGCTATGCCCATTATTAATATATAAAGAGCCAATTGGATTGAGAATATTGACAACACCCCGAATATTTCAAGAATTTGACTAATAACCAACACTAGTGGCTCTTGGAATATAAGAAAAAAAATGCGGAAATCAAATAAATCAATTTTATAAAAGTTGTCAATTCGAGTCTGTGAGTCAAGATTTCCAGGGGCAAACCAAAATATCAACAAACTTAAAAATATTGACAAGGAAACGAATTGCAAATTTTTAAATTTACTTATTTTTTGGTTATTTTGGAAATAACGTTGATAATTTATTCCCATGCTATGCTGGGTCATGCAAAAACCCCGCGATTCCGCCATTAAACTCAATGACCGACCCTGTCAAAAATCCACCTTTCTGGTCGGTAATGGCCCTAACAAAACTCGCCAATTGCTCTGGAGAACCAATTGACCGCGAAGGATGATAATCTTCCAGCTCTTTAAGTTTATGTGGCGCATCTCGAAATCCCTCTTTGAGCATCTCTGTGGAAATTGCTGCTGGAGCTATAGCATTGACTGAAACCCCCTTGGGAGATAACTCAAGCGCTAAGGACCTGGTTAAAGTATCAAGAGCAGATTTCGAAGCCGCATAGCAAGTAAACTGCTCTTTAGTCAATTTGGAGTGAATGCTCGATATATTGACAACATGGCCGCGAGCGGCGATTAGCTGCTCCATCAAGCCTTGAACTAAAAAAAACGGGGCAATGGTATTAACTGCGAATGAATTTTCCCAATCCCGCCAATGTATATTCGGAACAGCTTTAACGATTTGTTCAGCCGCATTATTTATGACAATCAATTCTTCTGCTTTATCTGGAAGAGCATTGATGATCTGGTTTAATATTTTTAACCGGTAATCTTCATTTTTGGAAAATTCTCGGAGATCAACATCAAATTCAGTAAATTCGCCTGAGTAAGTTTCGCCTGACGGATGCCGGTCAAGCCCCATCACAAGATAGTCATCATCCAGATACGCTCTCACCAGTGCACTGCCAATTCCGCCACTCGACCCTGTAATCACAGCAAACTTTGACATAATTTAACTCTCTTTTTTGAGCATACCATGAAGTAGGTTTATAGCCTCATCACTTGCTCGAATAACCGCATCAATGGTGTTAGATGCATTATGTGAGCCGAGAATACAACGGTCATGTGCCAAAATTGGGTGGCTTTGCTTTAAAGGCTCATCTTCAAATACATCTAAAGCTGCAGATGTGATCACCCCGCTAGTTAGGCCATCTAAGAGCACTATCTCGTCTATCAAAGCCCCGCGAGATACATTAACGACTCTAACACCTGGCTTTAGCTTTTCTAATATACCTTGATTGAATAAATGTTGCGTCTTCTCTGTTAGCGCACAGGCAAAAACTATAAAATCACACCTTTCAATACCTGTAGGCCAATTATCCTGTAATTCAATGTAATCCGGGGGCGAATGAGCATAAGGATCCCACCCGAGGATTTTCAAATCGTGTGCATTGGCACGCCTGGCGATATTTCTGCCAATATCCCCAAGGCCCACAACGCCTATGGTTTTACCTCCAAGGGATATACCAGCTGGTTTGGGCCATCTGCCAGATCTTACCTCTCGATCAATGAAAAAGGCATCACGTGCCAAACCCAGGATGTAGCACATAGCTAGGTCAGCTACTTCAGCCCCAAACATCCCCGGTGTATTAGTGATTGGGATGCCAAGTCTTTCACAGGCTGCAAAGTCAACATTGTCAACACCAATTCCCCATTTCACAGCTACCTTAAGCTGGCCCGCTTTACCGGCTTCAAAAACCTCAAAAGTAGCTGGGTCATCTCCAATGATCCATCCGTCATGCCCTGGAACAATATCAACCAGCTCCTCAACGGTTAGCGTTTGAACAACTTCAGGTGTAGTTATTTCAATATCCAACTCTGCAAACTTTTCCCGAAACTGGTCGATCTGCCTTAACATCGGCGGACAGGTAATCAATACCTTGTATGTCATTGCAATAATCCTTTTTTTCTGTAGTACTCAATCATTACTTCGGCCAAATCCCAATCATCTGGAGTATCAATATCCGTCGATTCAAATGGTGCTGTTTCTAACATCATTGGTTTTTTACCAATTCTGGCGTTGGTCCTACTGAAGCTTTCCCTGGTAAAAAGGTACAAATTAGAGTTTTCCTGATACCAAGGTTCAAGGTCCTGTGTACGAATAAGGTTATCAGGATCATGGTTTAATGCCTTAACATCAGCGTCATAAAAGCGTTCGTGAACCTTATTGACCGTGAATAAAGAATCAGCTTTTCCAGATTTCAATGCGACTTTAAATTGTGATATTGCAGCTTCGATCGACTGCTTGCTGAGCAATGGATTGGTAGTGTGTGTCATCAGATAAATATCTGCATCAATATTTTGTATGTCATCGTCTATGATTACATTCATTGACACGAAATCACCGCATATTTCTAATTTTCGGTGTCTTATCGTGACACGATCACCTTCAAGAAGCCCATTTTCTGCGAGGATATCTCGTGCATCAGTATTAATAACTACAGTATCAATCGCAGACACACTTTTTAGCGTATCAAGCATCCAACGAAATAGCGGTTTACCACCAAAATCTCTAAAATTTTTTCCTCTAACACGCTCACTATTGGCCTTCATAGGCATCAGTGCAACCACTTTCATAAATTAATCCTGTAGTGTTTTTGCTGGATAAAAGTAATTTTCTTTACGCTTCTTAGATAATGCACGGTGATCGTGATTACCCCTGTAAGAGCCTGTAAATTGGGCAATTCTAAACTTTATAATGCCTGTAAACTCTTTGGTAAAACGCCCTTCAGTAACGGCTGTTTTACAATCAGAAATCACAGAAACCCATATATAACGTAGCATGTCGAAAAACCCTATTTGCACCTCTGGCATAATTAGCTGCAGGGCAATAGCCTCTCGCTCATACCTTCTGCGAGTTTGGCTCCAAGTTTCATTGTGAATATGGTACACGCAAGCCTCTGCGACATAAGCGACCTTACCTTTCTGGTCACAATAACGCTTTGCTAGCTCCATATCTTCAAGGCCAGTCACCTGTTCATCAAATTTATATTTTGACCAAATTTTTCTATCAATTGCCGAATTAGCGTTATTACAAAAAAAACCGTTCTGTGGAGTCTTTGACTCGAACGGGAAGTATTTCTCGAATATTTTTTCTTCGGAATATTTCGTGGTATCCCTTCCAATTTGACGACCATAGGTATAACCAGCAGTACCATCACGAATCGGTTTAATAAGTTTCATTAACCAGGTATTCTCAGTCGGAATACAATGGCCCGAAACATAAACAAGTATATCTCCTTTGGCAAAGTCAGAGCCCATATTCAACGAGCGACCAAAAGTGAATTGCTCTTTTGTTATAAAGGTTATTCTGCAACCGTGACTTTCTGCAATGCTAAGGGTTCCATCTGTTGAACCCGAGTCGATTATTACAACCTCAACGTCAAAATTATCTTTAATTTGCGAGCCAATAACTCGTAACAACTCATCAAGATAAGTGGCTTCATTCAATGTTCTTATAACAACAGAAACTAACATTAAGATCGTAACTCCAAGTCATAAACAAAGGTATTTCCAGATAAAGGATAGAGGCTTAACTTTTCCTTATTTAACCCCTCACTGGCACTAGTGACCCACAGCTGAGAGAGAACCGCATCATATTTGCAGTTGGTAGGCCTAATTATTGGAAGTGACAGATTTTTGAGCAATGTACCGCTCTTATCGAATACCGCAATAGAGGCGCCATCCCACAAGGCGACAAAAACAAAATCACCTACTAAGCAACCACCATCTGGCGCTATACCCTTATCCAATTGCGCCCATAATGTTTTTTCAACAAGGTTTCCAGTGTCATCAAGCTGATACAACCAAATCTGACCTTTTAAAGAATCGCTAATAAGTATTTTTGAGGGCTCTATTTCTATAAAAGAATTAGGTATATGTAGGCTATCATCTAGAAGGTAGAATAATTCATCTTTGACTAGATAAACAAAACCGAAATTTTTAACTGGATCATTTCTATGCATAAAGCCAAGTA
>Ga0315339_1002854_pt1 | contig 12669 bp, 10 predicted proteins | sample ASW17metaG_FD_204514 | JGI IMG/M metagenome (GOLD analysis project Ga0315339, IMG submission 204514) | Ammonia-oxidizing marine archaeal communities from Pacific Ocean, United States - ASW #17 | ecosystem: Environmental > Aquatic > Marine > Oceanic | place: USA: California | collected 2016-12-05
AACTTTCCAATATTCATGACCGCCTTTTGCTAGGCAATTAAGACCGGAATGTGGCCGCGGTTTGGATTGTCTTTGCTTTCTCAGACAGACCTAACATTTTTGGCAAATTGTTCGAAAATTCGCTCATTCGCCGCGATCAATGAGCCTGATTCAATGACATTGTTTCCTTCGCGCAGGGATTCGACGAATCCGCCCGCCTCTCTTACGATCAATATGCCCGCTGCGATGTCCCAGGCGTTCAATCCTCGCTCCCAGTAGCCATCAAACCGGCCCGCCGCCACATAGGCCATGTCCAGCGCCGCAGCGCCGTAGGTGCGTACACCGGCGCAGGCTGGCAGGATGCGGCCAAGGTCACGGATTGTTGCCGGCAAACCCGGACGCGCTGCGAATGGTAGCCCTGTGGCAAACACGGCCTCGGCCATACGATGCCGACCGGAAACGCGCAGGCGACTTTCGTTCAAAAACGCGCCCTGCCCCTTTTCGGCGATGAACATTTCATCCTTGGCCGGGTCAAAGATCACTCCGGCGACGATTTCACCTTTGAATTCCAACGCAATCGAAACAGCCCACTGCGGCTGCCCGTGCAGAAAGTTCGTCGTGCCATCCAGCGGGTCCACGATCCAACGGCGTGTCGGGTCTTTGCCGTCAACCTCGGGGCTTTCCTCGGCCAGCCAGCCATAGTTGGGCCGCGCGCCCATCAGCTCGTCTTTGATGATCTCTTCGGCGGCGATATCTGCTTTGCTGACGAAATCACCAGCCCCCTTCATCGAGACCTGCAGGTTCTCGACCTCGCGAAAGTCCTTGACCAAAGACCGACCCGCCGCGCGCGCCGCTTTGATCATGAGATTGAGATTGGCACTACCTTGCATCTGTCACGCTCCTTGGCTTCAGCGGGCGTATAGGTCACGACTTAAAGATTGCCAAGGGCTCGGCCAATTCGGTGTCAACGAAGCGTTGCGCACATTTGGCAAGTGGGGAATTCAATACTGTGAAGCCAACATCTTAATCGCCAACATTTTTCTATAAAAATCTACATAAACTCCACCCACTTTGAATTGATCAGAGATTAAGCATACCAAAATTCAAATTTTTGCTTGCAACCGCTTTATCCTTACTAACAACAACATCTACGAATGCACAAATGGCACTCACAATCGACGAAATCAAAGGAATTCTCGTTACATTCCACCCCGTTATTTCAACACCTCGACTACATACAACCCCTATATCTTTCGGTGCGCTCTCAGTAATTTCGGGCGCAAGCGTCGAAGATGCATCGACTCATGATCCAACAATGATCGGGACATCGGTATATATGCTAAAGTCGACTGGACCGGCTGCGTATCTCTATGAGGTCAATATGTTTACTGGTAATGTTCTGCAATTCGCGCAAGTAACGGACCAAGCCGGGAACGCCACTTCTGGCACCGTCGAGGCGCTGGCGTTTGATGGGACAGTCCTGATCATCGGGCGAATACACCCGTAATCGGTTTCTACGACATGGGAACAATTGCCTCCCCCGGCTGGAACCCGGTCGGGGTGATACCCGCGAATACCTACAGCACTGGTGTCGTGGATCTTGATTATGACGCTGACGGCAAGATCCTTGTATTGAACAGATCTAACGGCACAGCTTTCAGTCAGGATATCTCGGTCTTTAGTGATATTCCTCTGCCGCACCGGCGCTTCAGATTGATTTGAACGATGGCGCATCGGACACCGCGATCTACGAAAGCCTGGCCGTGTTCAAATGCGGCTGCGAATGGAAATGTGGCCCCATGCTGATACCCAGTAAACCGCGCGCGGCCTAAATTCCCAACCATCGCTGCGGCGATCCCACCCTGGGGTCGCATCGGCCTAACTGCGTTGCAGCTTCACCGGTTCGGTCCGCGCCAGCCGTAGCAGATGCGCCATGAAAGGCTTGGCGGTGTCCACATCGCGCGTCGCGGCGTATAGCCTGCGCGTCAGGCCCTTTTCCGTCAGGGGCCGGGTGACATAGTCTGAATGATACTTTACCTCACGCACCACCCAATCGGGCAGCACGGCGACACCGCGGTTGGACGCCACCAGCAACAAGATCACGGCCGTCAGTTCCACCTGCCGAATGCCACGAGGTTCGACCTTGGCGGGGGTCAGCAACTGGCTGAACACATCCAAACGCGACCGTTCCACCGGATAGGTAATCAGCATTTCGTCGCGAAAATCCTCGGCGACGATGAAGTCTTTTTTTGCCAGCGGGTGCTGGGCTGCGGCGACGAACACCGGCTCATAATCAAACAGCGGCGTAAAATCGATGCCTTCCAGATCCTCCGGGTCGCTGGACACCACCAAATCAACCTCTTCGCGCTGCAAGGCCGTCAACGCGTCAAAGGCAAGACCGGGCCGAATATCAACGTCAACGTCGGGCCAGGCCTTGCGAAACAGTTCCAGCACCGGGAACAGCCACTCAAAACAGGCGTGGCATTCGATGGCGATATGCAGCCGCCCGGATTTGCCGGTCTGCAGGTTCATGAAATCCTGTTCCAGCGCCTCGACCTCTGGCAGCACCTTTTCCGCCAGCTTCAGCAGCCGCAGCCCGGCACTCGACAGTTTCAACGGCTTGGTCCGCCGCACGAAAAGCTCTACCCCCGCCTGATCCTCCAGCCCCTTGACCTGATGGCTCAGCGCGGATTGCGTGATGTTCATCAGATCGGCGGCCTTGGCCAGCCCTCCGGCCTCGTGGATGGCCTTGATCGTACGCAGATGCCGGAATTCCAGATGCATTTGAGGCAAACCTCATAAAGGTTGTGAAGATTATGAATTTGTCTCACGAACGGGAACCTGCGACAAGGGGCCAACCCAAAAAGGATCCTGTTATGTCTGCGCCCGAGTCGAGCACACCCCGCCTGTCGTTTGAATTCTTCCCGCCCAATTCGCTGGATGCCTCGTTTCGGCTGTGGGATACGGTCAACACTCTGGCCCCGCTGAAACCCGAATTTGTTTCGGTAACCTACGGCGCGGGCGGCACCACCCGCACGCTGACGCATGATGCGGTCAAGACGATCCACAATCATTACGGCCTGAACGTCGCCGCGCATCTGACCTGTGTTGACGCGACCCGCGAAGAAACCCTGGAAATCGCCGAAAGCTATGCCGAGGCGGGCGTCAAGGAGATCGTCGCCCTGCGCGGTGATGCCCCCAAAGGGTCTGACGGGTTCACGCCGCATCCCGATGGTTTTGCCGACAGCTGCGAGCTGATTTCCGCCCTTGCAGACACCGGAAAATTCCACATCCGCGTCGGGGCCTACCCTGATCCGCACCCAGAGGCTGCCAAGCCCGGTGCCGATGTCGATTGGCTAAAGCGCAAGATCGACGCCGGGGCCAATTCGGCGATCACGCAGTTCTTCTTTGAGGCCGATACGTTTTTCCGCTTTCGCGATGCCTGCGCTGCCGCTGGTATCGACGCGCCGATCATTCCGGGCATCCTGCCGATTGAAAACTGGAAGAACCTGCAACGTTTCGCCGCCCGCTGCGGTGCCCATGTGCCGACTTGGCTGGCCGAAGCCTTTGACGCCGCGATCCGCGACGACCGTCATGACCTGCTGGCCATCGCCACCTGCACCGAACTGTGCAGCGAGCTGATTGACGGCGGTGTCGAAGACCTGCATTTCTACACGCTGAACAAGCCGTACCTGTCGCGCGATGTGTCCCACGCGCTGGGGATCACGCCGGATGTGGCGCTACGCGACGTCGCCTAAAGACCCGCCTTGTACATCTGAATTCACGCTCCTACCGGGTTTCGCGTTCTCCAGAGACGTCAGTATCAGCAAAAGCGTTGAAATTTTCAATTTCAGGCAGCTTTTGGTGATTCAAGTTTTAAGCGAAACGTTTTAGGCTCTGGCAAAAATCGCCGGAGCCTTTTGCCATGCCACCCTATGTTGCCACCACCCCCGCCGAAATGCCCGGCCCCGAGACGCTGTTGTCGATGTCTGGTCTGGATTTCATGCAGGGTATCCTTGACGGCACAGTATCAGGCCCGCCGATCGCGGCGCTGATGAACTATTGGCTGGATACGGTAGAGCCCGGCCGCGTGGTGTTTCGCGGCACGCCGCAATTCGCCAGCCAAAACCCGATGGGCACCGTGCATGGCGGCTGGTACGGCACTGTCCTTGACAGTTGCATGGCCTGCGCCGTGATGACCTTGGTGTCGAAGGGATCGATGTATACCACATTGGAATACAAGATAAATATCACCCGCGCGATCCCGGTCGGGATGGAAGTTATCGCCGAAGGGTTGATACAACACGGCGGGCGCACAACAGGCGTCGCAAACGGTGAAATCCGGGGGGCAGAGGATGGCAAATTATACGCCACCGGCTCCACCACCTGTATGATTTTCACGCCCAATATCTAAGGGAGGTCTTGCGCCGCGCTTCGCGCGTCGCCGTAGGCGAGGGGCTACGCCCCTCGCGCCGCCTGTTTTCCACGAGGTATTTAGAAAGAGAAGAAGCAGGGGACGGGTCGGTTTCGACCTCTGGGTGTGCGAACAATTAAAATGTGTTTCCGGTCAGCCAGCGGCATCCTTCAGCATCTGCCAGGTCCGCGATGGGGTGAACGGCATGTCAGCGCGGTGCAGGCCAATGTCCCAAGCCGCATCGACCACCGCATTGGCCACAGCGGCAAGCGCACCCACTGTGCCCGCCTCTCCGCAGCCCTTCATGCCCATGGCATTGGCGGTCGAGGGCACGGGTTCTGTAGTGAAATCGATCCACGGCATATCGTCGGCGCGCGGCATCGCGTAATCCATGAAACTGGCTGTCAACAGCTGACCCTCGGCGTCATAGACCACATGTTCGGTGACCGCCTGACCGATGCCCTGCGCCACACCACCATGCACCTGGCCCTCGGCGAGCATCGGATTGATAAGATTGCCGAAATCATCCGTGACGGTATATTTCACCACCTCAGTGACGCCGGTTTCCGGGTCGATCTCTACCTCGGCGATATGTGCGCCGTTCGGGTAGCTGCGCGCGGGCAATTCAGCACGCTCGTTGAACTGCAACAAGTCCGTGCGCCCGGCTTCGCGCGCCATCGCCGCTGCCTCCAGGAACGTCGGCGTCAGGTTCGAGCCGTCAGCGCGAAAGCGTTCGTCATCAAACGTAACATCCCCCGCATCGACGCCCATTACTCCGGCCAAAAACGCCGAATATTGCTTGACCATCACCGCAACCGCCGCCAGCGTGACGGTGTTCTGCACCGTCACCGACCGCGATCCACCGGTGCCGCCCCCCATCGCAATCCGGTCGCTATCCCCTTGAACAAAGTTGATTTTATCCGCAGGAATGCCGGTCTGGTCGCTTAGAAATTGGGTAAAGACCGTTTCATGCCCCTGTCCGTTTGACTGCGTGCCAACGTAAATCGTCGCGGTGCCGTCACCGTTGAAATCAATCTGCACGGCCTCAGACGGGTCGCCCAGAATGGATTCAATATAATACGACAGGCCAATGCCACGCAGCTTGCCCTTCGCCGCTGACGCGGCTTTGCGCGCAGCGAACCCGGCACGGTCGCATTCCAGTTCGGCCCGGCTTAGCACCTTTTTGAAATCGCCCACATCGTACAGTTCGCCCGAGGGTGTCTTGTAGGGGAATTTATCCACCGCAATAAAGTTGCGCCGCCGGAACTCCCAGGGGTCCAGCCCCAAATCACGCGCGGCGTAATCCATCACGCGTTCCAGCGTATAGATCGCCTCGGGGCGGCCCGCGCCGCGATAGGCATCGACCTGCACGGTGTTGGTGTAAACGCCAACTGATCGCAGATACATCGCCGGCACATCATAGCTGCCGGTCATCACCTTGATGAACAGATCCGTCTGAATTCCTTGGGAAAAATACGAATTATACGCCCCGATGTTGAACACATTCTCGACCCGGTAGCCGATGATCTTGTGGTCGGCATCCAGCGCCAGTTCCGCCTTGGACGTCAGATCACGGCCGTGATTGTCGCTTAGCATCGCCTCGGATCGGTCCGACATCCAGCGCACCGGACGGCCAATCATCCGTGCCGCCTGCGGCAGCATCAGGTACTCGGGATAGGGAAACGCCTTCATGCCAAAGCCGCCGCCAACGTCGGGGTTGGTGACGCGCACAGCGTCCTCGTCCAGCCCATAGCTGGCCGCCAGATGCGCCTTTAGGTTCCAAACGCCCTGCCCGCCAAAACTGAGGTGCAGCCGCCCATCGACCCATTCCGCGAAGGATCCGCGCGGCTCCATCGCGTTGCAGATAATGCGGTTATCTTCAATCTGATAGGTCAGGATATGGGCAGCGTTTTCAAACGCGGCGTCCACCGCCAGTTCATCGCCAAAGCCATAATCAATCGCCACGTTCTCGGGTGCCTCGGCATGGATCAGCGGGCCACCCACCGCGCGCTCGACGTGCGCAGGCAATTCGGCGAAATCAAACTCGATCAAGTCAGCCGCATCGCGCGCCTCGGCCATAGTCTCGGCCACCACGGCCACAATCGGTTCCCCCACGAAACGCACGCGATCCTTGGCCAGAAACGGCCGCATCGGAGCCGCGCCCATACTGCCATCGCGGTTTGGCAGGGTTTGCGATTGCATCCCCAGATCAACGCCTGCGGCCTCTATGTCCTGCGCCGTCAGAACCGCCAGAACGCCAGGGGCAGCCCGCGCCTCGGTCACATCAAGCGTTGTGATATCCGCATGCGCCACCGGGCTGCGGAACACATAAAGATGCGCGGCGTTTTCCGGCGTGATATCATCGACATAGCGACCAGCCCCGGTCAGAAACCGCAAATCTTCGACGCGGCTGACAGACTGGCTTTTTCCAAAAGACTCCATGACATTACTCCGGCAAGGTGGGGATTTGGTCAGACAGTAGCCCTGACACTGGCAAAGTCCAAGGGGCGAAAGCACAAGCGCGAAAACCGACACCAACGTCGGAATTAGCGTTGACCAAAGGGCCTTGGGTGCCGCAGCCTGTTTGAAAGCCCTGACAGGAGCCACCCCATGCTGCCCAATATTCCGCTGACCGATGGCCATTTGAACGACGCCACCGTGGCCCGGTATTGGGACGACGGATACCTGTTTCCCGTCCCGGTACAGACCGCCGCAGAGGCCGCGAACGCGCGGACGGAGTTAGAGATGATTGAACGTGACTGGCTCGACAACGGCCTGCCCCTACCGCTGGCGACGTACAAACGGGTGAACGCCCATGTGGTCATGCCCTTCGCCGCCCGCATCGCAACCGACCCGCGCGTTCTGGACGTGATAGAGAGCGTGCTTGGCCCCGACATTTTGGTCTATTCCGCCGAGTTTTTCATCAAGGAACCGCGCACCACTCACATCGTTTCGATGCACCAGGACCTGACCTATTGGGGCCTCGGTGCGACACAGGGGTTGGTGACCGCATGGATATCGCTTTCGGCGTCCACACCGGCCTCTGGCTGCATGGATTTCGTCCGCGCCAGCCACAAAAACGCGATTTTGCCGCATGAAGATACCTTTGATGACAACAACCTGCTGTCACGCGGGCAAGAGGTGCGCGTTGACGTAGATGACAAAGACAAGGTCGCCATTGAAATCCACCCCGGCCAGATGTCACTGCACCACGGGCTGACCATTCATGGCAGCGGGCCGAATACCTCTGCTGACCGCCGCATCGCGCTGGTCGTGCGCTATTGCACGCCCGACGTGGCGCAAGAGGTCGGCGATAAGGACTATGCCATGCTCGCGCGCGGCACCGATATCAAGGGCAACTTTATTCATGTGCCCAAGCCGAGCGAAAATTTCTCGGCCGCCAGCCTTGAGCTGTACGAAGAGATCCGCGCCGCGCAGGCCAAGGTCTTGATGCGCGGCACCGCCAGCAGCGGCGCGAGCGGGATGTATAAAACCGGCGGCTAGTCTACCCGCGCGGCAAGATCGGCCCCAGATCAAACCCCAGCACAGCCTCTATCCCGGTGGCGACTTCCAGGCAGGCCTCGTCGCCCATCATCGGGCCGACGATCTGCACGCCCAGAGGCACAGGCCGCGCGTCGGTCGTGCGCACCGCCGCCGCGGGCAATCCCAGCAGGTTGATGATGCACAACACCCGCTGCGCCGCGATGATATCTTGCAGCGTTTCAGGTTCCAGAAAGTCCTGATCATTGCGAAACGGCACCTTGCTGGACACCGGCAAGATCAAAGCATCGACCTGCTGAAACATCCCGGCCCATTCGCGCATCAAGGTAATCCGCCGCGCCTGCGCCAGCACCAATTCGGCGCGATCCGGCTTGCCAAAAGCATCGGCAAAACCCTGTGCGACGCGCTGAATACCATCTGATCCGAACTCGCAAATCGTATCCAGAAACGTCACTTCGGTCTCTGCGTTCAGCAATTCGCCCCAGGTCACTCCGGCCTCGGCGGCGCGGGGCGGCATGATCTCTACCACCTCATATCCGGCCAGCTTTGCCGCCTCTGCCCCGGCCATCACGGCCTCTGCCACCTCACTATCGACCCCGTCGCCAAACGGATCGACGCACACCCCAACGCGTTTCGGGCGAAGCCAGTCCGCCGGGGCCTGACGCCAGTTCGGATCGCGCCAATCGCCCCGCGACAACGCGGGCAGCGCCGCCTGCACATCCGTCACCGTCCGGGCAATCACACCCTGCACCGAAAACGCCTGCAACGTCGCGGCACGCTCTGCCGGGGCCCCCGGATTATACGCGGGCACCCGCCCCGTCGATGGCTTTAATGTCGCCAAACCACAGGCATAAGCCGGATAACGCAGCGACCCGCCCAAATCGTTGCCATGCGCCAGACAGCCCATGCCCGACGCCACCGCCGCCGCCGCGCCGCCGCTTGACCCGCCCGGCGTCAATGCCTTGTCCCAGGGGTTCAGCGTCGTGCCATAAATCGGATTAGACGTGAACCAGCGCAGCGAGAATTCCGGCGTCGAGGTCCGCCCAATCACCACCGCCCCCGCCGCCTTCAGGTTCGCCACCACCGACGAATCTCCGGGCGATGGCTGTTGGTTAAGCGCCGGGATGCCGTTGGAATTAGGCAGGCCTTCGTAGTCCACGTTGATCTTGACCGTGATCGGCACGCCCCAGAATGGCGGCAATTCGTCAGGTCGATCCGCATCCTTGGCCACCGCATCCGCCAGCGCCGCCTCTACCAGCGGTTCAACCAGCGCATTCAATCCCGGCTCTACCGTCGCAACCCGCGCCAAATGCGCCTTCGTCACCTCTGTCACCGAAACCTCGCGCCGCTGAATAAGGGCCGCAGTTTCAACTGCACTCAGATCAATCAAATTCGTCATCAAAATACTCCTACGGGTTGTATCATGCCAGCCCGTGCTGCCCCCCGCAAGAATTCTCTGGCCAGTTGCGCGGGCCTTCGCCACTATAGTCAAAACCAAGCTTTCAACGGGGGCAAAACCAGATGGATCAGGTTAAATTCACCGCCATGCAGGACGGCGACAAGGAAGATTATGACTTTCTGACCAAGCACGAGATCGCCCATACCAAAGGCACCGCCGATCGTCTGTTGGCCGCGCTGGTCGAACTGGACGAAGGCCTGTCCGGCTATCAGATCACCCGCCTTGGCCATTCCCTGCAATCCGCCACCCGCGCCGAACGCGACGGGGCCGATACCGACTGGATCGTCGCCGCCCTGCTGCATGACATCGGCGACATCTATGCGCCCTATAATCATGACGAATACGCCGCCAGCATCCTGCGCCCCTTCGTGCGCGAGCAATGCACCTGGGTGGTGGAAAAACACGGTGATTTTCAGCTGGTGTATTACGGCGAGCATGTCGGGGCCGACCCCGAAAAACGCCAGGCCTACGCAGGTCACGCCTATTTTGAGGATTGCGCGCAATTCTGCGCCCGCTGGGATCAAGCCAGCTTTGATCCGGCCTATGACACGCTGCCAATTGATCATTTCGCCGACCGCGTGCGCCAGGTCTTTGCCCGCACCCCCTATGACCCGGCGGTGATCCGCGCCGGAGAACGCGAACCACTAACGGCCTGATACGCCGCTAAGTTTTGGGCCAACCTGGACTTAATGGCCTGATCAATGTGGCACGACAAAGGGCCGAAAAAAGTTAGGATTTTTGACCAAATATCGATACGCTGAAACGGGCTGCGTCCCAACACTTGAAAACCGTTTTAGGGAAATACTTCTATGAGAAACAACATATTTGCCGCGCTATGCGCACTGACATCCATGGTCACGCCTATCTACGCCCAGGGGCAAGACTTTGCAAAAGAGTACTATCTACAATCAGGCCTAGAATATATCGGCGCAAGCCACGCATGGCAGTACATCGAAAGCAATGGCCTGCAACCGGGCGGACGTGACCGTGTAATCGCCATTCTGGACGACGGCCTTGACAGGACACACCCGGAACTTGGCAAGCGTGTCTTGACTTCAAATCCTGTGACCGGAAATCACGGAAACTACGTCGGGGCCATTGCAGCAGCAGAATGGAACGGGACAGGGATGGTCGGCGTCGCGCCCTTTGCCAACCTTGTCGCGGCCAACCCGGGGACCAAAGACGAATACAAAACGTTGGACGGCTATAAGATTGATGCGTTTACCATCGCCATGGCAGCCGAGACAGAAGAAGAGAAGGCAGAGTTCGAGACAATTCTAAAATATCTATTCAAAAAACATAGCGACGCCGTCTTTGTGGTCTCCGGAGGTCAGGCCGGAGATGCTCCAAAGCATGGCTACCCCGCGGCATGGGCCAAGGAACCATGGGTCGGCGGCCGTATGATTGTCGTCGGGGCGCTGAATCTGAATGCGCAGAATATCTTTGTACTCGGGTCATTCAAATGTAATCAAGAGGGCCAAAACCTCGTCGATTTTTGTCTTTTCGCACCAGGCTACGATAAGGTTTATGGCGCGTTGGGGAAAAAGTATAAGATCGAAAACGATGCCGCGCTCGCAAACGGAACTGAATCTGAATACGACGCAACCGATATTGTCACGGTTGGCACGCCCCCGAATGAATTCTATTTGGTCGAAGGCGGCGGAACCTCTGCTGCGGCACCGTTTGTGTCGGGGGCTGTGGCGGTGATCAGGGCCGTCCATCCAGATCTGCCCGCCAAAGACGTCGTGCAAGTCCTTCTTAAGACATCAAAGATGTATAGCGGTGCAGGCGACAATCCAAGCGTTCAGCCAAGCAACACATTTGGTTGGGGTATCCTTGATCTCAATGCGGCAGTCCGACGGGCGATCGAGCTAAAGACCGCAAAATAGCCGGACTTCGGTAATCCGACATGGCACTGACTGCACGCCGGGCTGGCCAGTGTGCAGTCAACCTGTGTGCAGTCAACCTGTGGGGTGCCTGCGGATTGCACGTAGTCTCACCCCAAGCCTTTGAATACTCAGGCGGAACCAGATCGCGCTATGCCCTACCAACCTCACGTTTCGGCGGGCCGACGTCGCCCTCCCAATAGGCCTCATTGCCCAGCCGAAACACCACAATCCGGTCGCCCGCCTTATACAGCCGCCCCAGCTCATTGAGATCGCGCATCAGGCTTTCGCCCATCTGCCCGTCTTCCTCTCGCCACATCAGCCGCCCCTGACGGCGATTGTTGACCTGCACATTCAGCTCCTGAATGCCCACCACCTCTCCGAACCGCTTGTCCCCATCACGCCGCGCCAGAATCGCCCGGTTGGCTCGCTGACCGAAAAACCACAGCGCCGCCAATCCCAGCACCCCCAGCCCCAGCCCAACCCAACGCAGCACGCCCGCCGTGTCGCGATAGCTGCTTAAATCCCATTCAATCGTGCCCGGCTCCGCCACCAGATAGCGAATTTTCGCTTCGTCACCCGGATCGGCACCATGATAATAGCCTTCGCTGACCCAAGCCTCGGCCACCTGGCCGCCATCGCTGGTCTTATAAGCGAATGTCACGAAATACTGCGGTATGCCCTCGCCGACATCCTGCGCCACCAATTCCACCCGCTTTGACACAACCGCCCCCGTGGTGAAATTCCCGGCGCGGTCTACTTGATCGGCGGCAAAATCAAACCCCGCCGAAAACAGCGTCAGCACAAACAAAGCCCCGCCAAAGATCAAAGCCACCCAGCCGCCCAGCCGCAGATACAGGCTGAACCAGCCGCGCGGGCGATGCCGATCATGTTTACGTCTATGCTCCATGCCGCATTCTTCCCTGCCACGCGCCGCCATTCAAGCCAAAACGCCTTCCCCTTCGCCCCGTGCCGCGTTAGACCACCGCCAAACCGAACGACGGGATCAAAACCATGCCGATGGAAAAGACATTCGACGCCGCCACCGCCGAGGACCGCCTGTACAAGGCGTGGGAGGACTCTGGTGCCTTCAAGGCGGGCAAACACGTGGCCAACGCTGAAACCAGCGCCTTTTCCATCATGATCCCGCCGCCCAACGTGACCGGGTCGCTGCACATGGGCCACGCCTTCAACAACACGCTGCAGGATATCCTGATCCGCTGGCACCGCATGCGTGGCTTTGACACGCTCTGGCAGCCCGGCACCGACCACGCCGGCATCGCCACGCAAATGGTTGTCGAACGTGAACTCGCCGCCGAAGGCAATATGTCCCGCCGCGAAATGGGGCGCGAGAAATTCATCGACCGTGTCTGGCAGCAAAAGGTCAAATCGCGCGGCAACATCATTGGCCAGCTGAAACGCCTTGGGGC
>Ga0315339_1002855_pt1 | contig 12660 bp, 15 predicted proteins | sample ASW17metaG_FD_204514 | JGI IMG/M metagenome (GOLD analysis project Ga0315339, IMG submission 204514) | Ammonia-oxidizing marine archaeal communities from Pacific Ocean, United States - ASW #17 | ecosystem: Environmental > Aquatic > Marine > Oceanic | place: USA: California | collected 2016-12-05
ACCTCAATAGGTTAGCGGTATTTTTGTGTCTCCAATCCGGTCATTGTCCTGTGCCGTACCCGTCCGGTCTAAGCCCTTATAATAACACATGATTTTGTTTGGTACCGTCTTGTGCTGCTTTGTCCATGTCACATGAAAGGCACATGATCAGTGACTGATGTTCCAACTATGTTCACTTGAATGGGTCGCTTAATTGCCTCTACGAAATCATCCTCGATAGTGGCGCTTGGGCCTTAGCTGGTGAAACCCCACAATCGATCCGAAAACCGATCAATCGCGGAGACAGAGTGAACCGGGACCGCAACCTCTCGGCCATAAACTTCACCGCCAAGCCAAGACATCTCGTCCTCAGGGTCAGACGTCAGCTTCCACCAAACCTTGCCATGTGGCATTCCATCGGGCCGCCAGCGGTAACCGCGGCTCCTGAGTTTGTCACGAAGGTCGAAGGGCGCATCGACTGCCCGAACGAGGTAAACATCTTGCAGCGCCGCCTCGCGAACAGCAGCCATTATTCGCCGGCCTGACTTGGGTAGGGTTTGGGCCAGCAACGCCAGGCAAGCCTCGCAGTCAGCCATAGCCCGATGGCCATTGTAGAACCAGCCGAACTGCATCCCAAGATAATCGAGTTTCCCGGAACCATAACCTTCGCGCAACCAATCGACGCCGGTCAGTGTGCAGGCCCAGGGCTTCTCGGAAAAGCAGTTCCAATGTCGTTCAACCATAGGCCGGTCAAAAGCTGCATTGTGAGCAATGATTAGGTCTGCTTTGGATACGACTGCTTCCACGGCAGATCCATCAATGGATTTTCCTGCGACCATGTCGCCGGTAATGCCGGTGACCAAAGAGGCTTCTTCGGAGATTGGTACAGCCGGTTCGCGTAATCCTTCAAATGCCCGCGCCGTGTGAACAGTCAGAATGCGGCCGCTTATCGCCTCATATTCGAATGGCAACATTGCAAGCTGGACGACATCGTCATTCTCGGTCGAAAGGCCCGTCGTCTCCACATCGATCACCATGGCCTGTTTGATAGTGCCGCCTTGGGGATCATTGAAAAGGTTTGGGATTTGAAGGCGACGAAGCAATCGCCAATCAGACGGATCGACAGCTACCGACTGCTGGACAATTTCTGCTTCTTCGACTGCAAAATGGCTGTACTGGTTCATGACCTGTTGTCGGTCTCGCGCCTATTTTCCATATCATGAAATTAGCGTAGCATTTCTGCGCGGATCTTACTTGGCGTGTTGATCAAGAAACTGCCGACAGGTAGCAAAATCCTGATCATACCCAGGGGGCAGATCGACGCTCTTCTGCCCAGCCAGGCTTTTCGCATAGGTAACCATCTTAGAAGTTGGAGCCGAACCACCGGCCTTTGTCTTATCGTTAGCGGCGCTACCTGGCTTCTTGGCTGTTCTTGTCGTCGTCGACCGATCTGATTTAGAGGCCTGCCGCCGTCTGGGCACCTTTACGCCTGATGCGCTCTTGCCTGTACCGCGTTTGCCCCACTGTTTGCGCCGCCCGCGTCCTTTCGTTGAGGCGGAAAACCCTAGGTCCACCGTGCCGCCCGGATGCTTCTGGAGAACGCCAATCAACTCCTCTGCCATCGACGCTATGCCATCAATCACGGCCCTATAATTGGCGCGGCCTGAAACAATGTCGTCGAGTTGCATCTCCCATATTGCCGTCGTGGCGGGATCCACTAGGCTTGGCACCGCGCCGCGAAGCAGTTCAAATATCTGCAGACCTCCCGGTGTCGGCACGACCAATTTGCCGTCTGCTATCAACAGATTTTGAGCCTTTAGGCCCTTGATGATCTCAGCCCTTGTCGCAGGGGTGCCAATACCCTTTGCTTCCTTGAGCCGTTCGCGTAATTCATTGTCCTCGATAAACCGCCATGCATTTTGCATGGCTTCCACCAATGTGCCCTCGCTGTAGCGGGGCGGTGGTTGCGTCTTCTTTTCCTCGACATTGGGATCGTTCAGGGTCGCAGTTTCGCAGTCGGTCAACTCCGGTAGCGTCTGTTCTGCGTTGCCTTCTTTATCTTTCTCAATCAATCCTTTGCCGTAGACGGCCTTCCAACCAGGTCGTAGCAGAATGCGTCCGGTGGCTCGGAATTCGGCTGCTGGGTGGCCTGGTACCGGGACGTTCAGTGTGTTCACTGTCTGGCGATATTCGTAATCTGGCATCACGGCTGATAAATAGGAGCGACAGATTAGCGCGAACAGTCGTTTCTCGTCGTCGCTCAGTCGTCCAAGTCTTGGCTCCAGATCATCCAGGACGTTCACATTGGGGACCACGGCGTGATGCGCCACGCCCTCCAGGGCCTTGTCATTGAAGTGGCCCGATTTGCCGCGCCGGATCACCGGCTTACCAATTTCGAGGTGAGTAAAGCCTCGTAGGTCGAGGAGGGAGCCGACAATCGCCGAGACATCCCCAATCTGGTTCTCTGACAGGTATCGGGCTTCTGCACGTGGATAGGTGATCAGCTTCTTGCCGTCACCGTCGTATAGCTCTTGCGCCACCGACAATGTCTTGTCGGCATTCCATCCCCAGCGCTGACCACAGGTTTTCTGCAGGGCAGGCAAATCGAACAAGCGCGGCGGACCCTGCCGCCGATGTTTTACGGATACGGAGAGGGGGCCGCTGTGGTCGACTGCCGCACGAGCGATTGCCTCCGCTCGATCCCGGCTGGTGATCCGATGCTTGGCTGCCGGGGCATGGCGCATGGAGAAATTGCCCGCTTTCACCATTGCCGTTGCTACGACCTCGAAATAATCCTCTGGACAAAAATTGCGGATTTCCAGTTCGCGCAGACAGACAATTCCGAGGGTTGGTGTCTTGACGCGACCGACCCCAAGTACACCACGCACACCACGTACACCTGGGGTTATGAGCGTTTTTGTTGCTGTACGGGTCAGGGACAGATTAAAGATCTGGTCTGCTTGCTGACGGGCAACTGCTGCATCATAAAGTGGGCGCAATTCGGCGTTCGGCTTTAGCTTTGCGAAGGCTTGTCGAAGAGTTTTGGGGTCCTGGGCAGTGAACAATGCCCGCTGTACGGAACCACGATAGCTGAAATGATCGAGAATTTCCTGGCCGATAAGTTGACCCTCGCGGTCACAGTCCGTCGCGAGGATTACCTGATCGCAGGTTTTGAGTGCTGCCTTGATGGCCTTTAGTTTTGCAGCCTTGTTGCCACCGGTGGCAGGCCGCGTTGGATAGAGACCATCGGGCTTCAGGAGGGCGCAAGACCAGCGCTTCCAATCGGCATTGACCTCGTCGGGTTCGGCCAGGCGCAGGAGGTGTCCCTCGGCGGGTAGGATTTGTCCAAACTTGCCGCCAATGGCTGCCCTCAGGTCTTTCGCCTGACTATATTTCTCCGTGATGATCAGAGTTTTTACTGCCATTGCTCATCCTCAGCGTAGGAAGCAGGAGGATAATGGGAAAAGCACATAAAGGGAACAAAAATCTTGACGATAAGCTATATCGGGATGCCTGCTCCCACGCATTTTTAGGCCGGTTGCCATTGGTCTCACTGGGGATTGGCCGTGCCGGAATTGCGGACATGCCAATATTATGTCCCATATAAGTGCCTGTTGATTTTTGGGATATAATTCCCACATAGTTTAAAAGGCTAACTGGATGAATGTGGGAGGCGATGAATTATGCGTATTGGCTACGCGAGGACATCAACGACAGATCAGCAGGCGGGTTTCGAGGCCCAGGTTCGTGACCTGGAAGCCGTCGCTTGCGAGAAGGTCTACCAGGAGCAGGCCTCATCCGTAGGCGCCCGTGATGAGTTGGCCGTGGCCTTGGACTTTGTCCGAGAGGGCGACACCCTTGTAGTGACAAAACTCGACCGTCTCGCCCGGTCCACACGGCACCTGTACGACATTGTCGATTGTCTGCGTGAAAAGGGGTCTCATCTTCAGATACTAGATCTCGGCATCGATACCGCCACGCCTACCGGAGAGTTGGTGCTGACCGTCATCGGTGGTATCGCCCAGTTCGAGCGCCAAATTATGCTGGAGCGACAACGGGAAGGGATCGCCAAGGCGAAGGCCGCCGGCAAGTACAAGGGCAGGAAGCCAACTGCGCGGGCCAAGACGCAGGAAGTCCTGGATATGAGGTCGATGGGCGTAAAGGCTACCGCCATCGCCAGGGAATTGGGTATCGGTCGGGCGTCTGTTTATCGCATCCTGGCTGATGCAGTTTAGCGGTCACAAGCGCATCCCGTAGGTTTGCGGCAGGTGTATCGGCGGCTGATGCACGAGTTCCCACACCCGACCCTTCCGGCAGACTTTGCAGCACATCTTCGCTGGTTCGGTAGTCGATGGTGTCCCCTTTGAACGTGACACCGAAAACGCCTTAACCCCGGCCGTCGCCACCCAGCGGCTCTGGCTTCCTCATCAGAGCAGAACCACCGCTCCCCCTTGGACATCGTGATGACTGTCCTCTCGTACCAGCGGCCACCCGGAATGTGTTAGATACGGTCACCCTTGGAACCGATGTTGCCCTTGATCCGACAGCCCGGCGAATTGTCGTTAACAGCGGTCTCGGACACCAACCGCTTGCCCCGCCGCCAGTCCCACGGAGGCACGAACTGACCGGCCCACAGCCCTCGCCTCGCAGCCTTCGCGGACGCCTCCTGGCCGGTGAGAAGAGCGCGGACCAAGGGTTGAACGAAGTGCGGTCGGCGTTTCTGGCGCTGGGTATTCATTGTCGTGTCTATCGCCTGGAAATCCTGTCCGGCAAGGTTGTGCCCGATAATCTGCGCCAACAAAAAAGCCTGTACGGGGCGACGACCCTGGGGGTTGAGGCGACTTGCGTCAGCATTCTATTGTTTCCGCCGTATTGAAAATGGCTGCAGATTTCGGCATGGCGTTTATGATTGGCTAATTCAAAGAATTGCTAGATTTCTACAAAGGCGGTAGCGGGTTCAGTTTTACTGACGTCGCGGCTGATCTTGCCAGGATAAGGTTTGCCATGACTTTGCCCGCGCAAACCGGCGATGGCGGCATACCGTCCCGGCTGTTGGCTATGATTAAAAAAGGAAGGCCAGGATTTCCCTGAAATCTGTGGTCGGCCAACCGGCTTGACAGTGGTGGAGTTCAAGCCGCGATTTTAGGAAGTTGATAGTGCCGCCTATAAAGCCATGATGGCCGATATCGCAAAACGCGTCGACAGGGTAGTTTTTTAAGCCGGTGCATGACTGCGGCCCGCCCTGGCCGGTCCCTGGCAGCAATTCGGCGAAATCCATGTAGTATGGTGTTAAAGCCGGGCCGATATCCTGGGATAATGTGACTATTTAGGGGGTCTATCGGGCGTTTCGCCCTTGCGTAACTTATGCCGCTCCTCAGAAATGCAGCTGAATTCGTGATCTTGCAGCCGACATGCCGCAAGCTTAACCGCCCCGTTGTGTTTTGGTTTCTGTTTGGGTTTGCCTCCTGATGGTGTTCATGGCCGGCGCCGGCGTCGATGAATTATTTCAGAAATATGGCGCATCCTATCGCTGGATGGTCACACTCACTGTCATGACCGGCGCCATTGCCATGGGGCTGGCGTCTTCCATGGTCAATGTGGCCGTGCCGTCGGTCATTGGGGCCTTTGGGATTGGCCTGGATCAGGCGCAATGGATGGCGACAGGCTTTCTGGCCACCATGTCGGCCACCATGCTTGTCAGTTCCTGGTTGATCGAGGTACTGGGCCAGCGCATTACATTCTTCATGATCCTGACAGTATTTAGCATCGGTTCCTTTCTCAGTGCCACGGCGCTAAATATGGATATTCTGATACTGGGCCGTGTCCTGCAGGGGGCGGCAAATGGCGTTGGTCAACCGCTGGCCATGTACACTATGTTCAATGTTTTCCCGCCCGAGCGGCGCGGCACGGCCATCGGGATCTATGGCTTGATGAGTGTTTTAGCGCCGACCTTCGGTCCCATAATTGGCGGCATTGCGATAGACAGCATCAGTTGGCGTTATCTGTTTTTTCTGCCCCTGCCATTTTGTGTGCCGGCGTTGGTTCTGGGCTTAATTTTTATGCCAGGTAAGCAGCTAGCGGCGCGGTTGCCGCCATTTGACTGGGTCGGATTAGGATTGATCCTGTTGATTTTGTTCGGCCTGCTCAGTGGCCTCGCCAATGGTTCCCGTATGGGGTGGTCTTCGGACTTCGTGTTATACCGGCTACTGGCCGCTGGCGGGGGGCTATGCGCCTTCATCTATTGGGAATTGCGCGCGTCCTATCCGTTGTTGGATTTGAGCCTTTTTCGCAACCGGCAATTCGCCTTGACCATGGTGGCGGGATTTGTCTTCGGCACCGGTTTGTTTGCCTCGGGCTATTTCATCCCAATCTTCGTACAAACCATCCAAAATTACAGCGCCACGCAGGCCGGCTTGCTGCTGGCGCCCGGCGGCATGGTGATGATGTTGTTTTTTCCCCTTGCCGGGCGCATCACCGATATCATTCCAGCACACATTCCCATCGCCGTGGGTTTGTTGATTTTTGCCATCGGATTTTTCCTGATCCAGGCTGTCGATGTAAATACAACATTCTTCGCCTTGGTCATTTACACGGCCATTACCAAGGTTGGGCTTAGCCTGACAATCCCTTCCCTCAGCGTTGCGGCCCTTCGTGCAGTGCCGCCCGAAAAGCTGGCCCGGGCAGCGTCCTCCTCGACCTTTTTCCGTAATCTGGGAGGCGGTATCGGCATCACCATATTGACGGCGTTTTTTCAACACCGCACCCAGCTTCACGCCGAAGCGCTGACCGACACCCAAACCTGGGCCAATCAGACAACGCGGGAGATGCTGGAAGGTGTCCGCCACCTGCTGGCCGGAACCGGGTTGACGGACACCACGCAAATGGCCGGGGCCATCGACTTCCTCTCGCACGTGGTCCAGGCACAGGCCAGCACGTTTGGCTTCAAGGATACTTTCTGGGCAATCGCCATCATGGCATTTCTGGCCGTCGGCCCGGCTTGGATGATCGGCTATGGCGGACGTCAAAAAAGGTTCTGAGGTTGCCATTTGAATAGGCGCGGCAATTGTCGATTAGAAATTTTTTTTCCGAGTCTGATCCATGTTCTCCGATCTGGATGCCGAGGTTGCGGTGTTGGGGCGTATGTTTGGGCATGCCCTGGCGCGCACCGCACGGCTGCGTGTGCCACTGGTGCCAGCTTGATCCATGTGGCGGTCGTCGCCAGTTGAAAAGGCTACAGGGGAGGTATGCCTTCATGACAGGGAACTAGCCATAAGCACGATAAAATCGTTTTTGACGGCGATCCAGGAGACAATAGGAGCGCTCTGCCCACCTGCATCACCTTCAGAGTTGCCATGGACGCCCCGTATAGCTACTCTAATAGTTGGAGCGGGTGTTCATCCGGCAAATTTTAGTTAAATAGTGCCCAGCGGGGTCATGAGTCCGGATGTCGAGGTGCTGTTCGACAAGATGCGCGCTACGGCACGGCACATCGAGGACAGACAGAGTCCGGACGCAGCGGAAACGGTGTCCGTGAAGCCAATGCGTGCGGCCGGCGCGTTGCCAAACAATCACTAGCTTAGCCGGAGGGAGATGCCATGACTGGCTCCAGCACGGACAACACTCGCGAGCACGTCGATGTTCTAGTCGTCGGTGCTGGCCTCGCTGGACTCTATATCCTTCATTGCCTGCGTCAGCGCGGACTGACTGTGCGAGCCTTCGAGGCCGGCAGCGGTGTCGGCGGGACCTGGTATTGGAACCGCTACCCCGGTGCACGGGTCGACGTGGAGAGCATGCAGTATTGCTACCACTTCTCTGATGAGCTTGCGCGGGAGTGGAAATGGACCGAGAAGTTCTCCGCCCAGCCAGAGTTGCTGCGATATATCAATCACGTTGCGGACCGCTTCGAACTGCGGCGCGACGTGAAGTTCGACACGCGTGTGACCTCGGCGAGCTTCAACGATGACTCCAATCTGTGGACCCTACGGACCGATCAGGGGGATATTGCTACCGGGCAATACTGCATTGTGGCGATCGGCAGCCTGTCAAAGCCCTATCGACCGCCCTTTCCCGGCTTGGACTATTTCTGCGGTGATTGGTACCACACCGCGATGTGACCACACGAGGAAGTCGACTTCAGCGGCAAACGGATCGGTATCGTCGGCACGGGATCAACAGGCATTCAAGCAATTCCGGTCATTGCCGCACAGGCGAAGCACCTGACGGTTTTCCAACGCACACCTAACTACACCGCGCCCGCGCGCAACCGGCCTCTGGCGCCCGACGAGCAGAGCGAATTCTATGCGCGGCACGCCCAGTGGTGCGAGGAGGTCCGAAATACGTTCGCCGCTATGACGGGGTTTCCCCTGCCCACGAAATCTCCACACGAGGATACGCCGGACCAACGTCGTGCCTATCTGGACAAGCGGTGGGAGGAGGGTGGCATGCCCCAGTCCCTACTGGCGAGCTACAAAGACGTCAATGTCGATGCGCAAGCCAACCGCGTCGTGGCGGATTTCGTGCGTGAAAAAATCCGCGAAATTGTCAAAGACCCGGAAATGGTCGAGACCCTTTGCCCGCCGTCGGCTCTCCCGATTGGAGCGAAACGCCCGCCCATCGACACGGGCTACTACGAAACCTTCAACCGTGACAATGTTTCGCTCGTCGACGTGAAGAAAGCCCCCATCGAGCGGATTTCACCTGATGGCATCAAGACAGCCGATGCGTATTACGAGCTGGACGCGATTATTTTTGCGACTGGTTTCGACGCGATGACGGGGACATTGCTCGCCATAAACATCCAGGGACCTGACGGCTACACGCTGAAGGAGGCCTGGGCTGACGGGCCGGCGACGTATCTTGGTCTCATGGTAGCGGGTTTGCCCAACCTGTTCATGATCAACGGTCCTGGCAGTCCCTCCGTCAAGGCCAACATGATCGTCGCGCTCGAGCAGCATACCGACTGGATCATGGGCGTTATCGACCATCTCGGGATGACAGGCCGCGACCGGGTCGAGGCGAGCGATCAAGCGCAGACAGCGTGGGTGCAGCACACCCGGGAGGTAGCCGAGGCGACGCTCATGCCAAGAGCCGACTCCTGGTACGTCGGCGCCAACATCCCGGGAAAGAAGCGCGTCTTCATGCCGTATTTCGGCGGCTTCGACAGATATGCGGCGCTATGCGAGGAAATCGCCGCCGACGGCTACCGGGGTTTCGAGCTTTCGCACCACGGCGGCGGGCGGTCGCACGCGGCGGCTTTACCGCCAGGGGCTAGTTCAGACTAGCGCATAACCTTATTCGTCCTTGGCCTATTAGGCCTTGGCGCGGCATGGAGGCGGGAGAAGCTCGAAGCCTGATTGCCCATGGCACATATTGTTCAAAGCGGTGGTCTTCGGGCTGCCGTTTTCTTTGGTCGTGGTTCAACACGACGCTCGAGATGGGTCATTTTCGACCTGTTTAGAATTTCTAATATAACGCTCGCCGCTGGGTGATTAGCGGACATGCCAATTTCGAAATCTAAGGAAACACAGCATTCATTAGATTCCCGCTGAAACCCGCTGTTTCCTTGGCCTCAACCTTCCGATCGACTTCATGCAATTCAGAAAACATAATGTTTTCTGATAGTTAGAAACATGACATGAGGTTTGAACGATGAAGCAGGCAAAAGTACTAGACGAGCGAGAATTCAAGCGGGTGTTTGCCGTGGTGGCAGATGGCAAGCATGCCCTGCGAAACCGGCTGGCTCTTATGCTGAGCCATTATGCCGGCTTGCGGGTGGGCGAGATTGCCGCGCTGAAGATCGCTGGTGTCATTGACGCGGGCGGCGACGTGCGCGATCGCATCCACCTAAAGGTGGCCTGGCGTGCCGTATCGCCGGCCAGGCGCTTCTTGCCTGCTTCCAGGAACTCCTTCGACCAACTGTAATACAGGCTATCCGCGATGCCCTCGCGACGGCACAGCGTGGCAATACTCTCCTCGCCACGCAGACCTTCAAGCACGATACGTATTTTCTCTTCCGACGAATAAAGTCTGCGCGTCTTGCGACGGATATTCCGGATCGTTTTCTCGGCCGAGCCTTTCTTACTCATGGATTTCTGCCTCATCTTCGTTCCCTTCGGTCACTACCATGAGCCAGAAATCCTCCCTTATGAAAACCCCTCAATATGTCCCAGGGGCGTTGACGTCAGACACGCAGGGAGGTCGAGCGACAAGGCGTTAACGCCGGCCGGGATTGTCGAAAGCAAGTTCGAGGATGTCCTCTTTCCTGCACTCTCTCAGACCGGCGATCATGGCGCCACCCTCGATTCGGTTTCGAAAATAAATGTCCAATCTGCCCTAACCCCGGCACTGCTGAATACCAAAACTTCTTCGAGATCCTCCGACAGGCTTAGCAGCAAGGCATCCTGGTGCCAAGGGGCAACAACTTGCAGGCCGACCGGCAAGCCCCGCGCCAGGCCACAGGGAATCGAAGCGCTGGGAGTACCGGCGACATTGAACTGCGCGGTCGCCGGGAAGGCCCCCCACAGCCATGACACCGACTGGCCGGCTATCTCCCTCGGCCGCTGCTGCACCGGAAAAGCGGTGGTTGCGGTAGTCGGCAGGACAAGAAAGTCATAGGTTTCGAACAGCAAAGCTATGTGTTCACGGTAGGCGCGGTGGGCCTGACGGGCGCGCTCAATGCCGGCCGCTGTGACTTGGCGCGCCGCGCGCAGGGTCTTCCGTTCATAGTCGGTCAGCCGCTCCGGATCCTTGTCCAGAAAATGCCCCCGCGCTGTGCCTTCCTCGGCCAGCACCAAGGGGTCGAAGGTTTGGATTGCAGTTAGTGGACCGAGGGGTGGTCGTGGCGGAAGTTGGGTTGGCACTTTGGTTGTGGCAGGCGTCAGTTCAAGTTGCGATGGCGGGATGGGGTTGTTGGTTTGTGGGAGGGCCTTAGCCGGATTTAGCGGCATTACGAGAACACCGGCCACCAAAGTAGATTTGATTAGTCTTCGAACCATTGGCCACGTCCGGGCCAGGCATTGACCAGATCCTGGAGTACCGGCCAGACCTTAACCCCGTCGGCCATGTCTTGGGCCAGATGTCCCGGCTCGGCATTGAATTCCAGTTTCGAGAGATCGGGCATCTGCATGGGGTACAAAATACCGTCCAGGTGGTCGCACTCGTGTTGCAGCAGAACCGAGTGGGCGCCCTCGATGTCGAGAGTGATCGTCTCGCCCGCCAACGTCTGGTAGGTCATGCTTAAGGCCTGATGCCGGGGCACCTTGCCGTGCAGGCCGGGGATAGAGAGACAGCGTTCCCAGCCCGACAGCACCTCATCACCTACCGGCGTCAGAACGGGGTTGGCCAAGACCACCCAGGGGTCAATTTCGTCCTCCGCGCCGCTGATCAAACGCGCGCTGAGGCGATAGACCACCAAGCGAAGGCTTTCATAAACCTGGGGTGCGGCGATGCCGGAGCCGCCCACGTGTATTAACGTGTCCTTCATGTCCGCCGCCAAGCGGGCGATTTCGGGATCCGTGGGGTCGGCCACCGGTTCCGCGATGCGATTAAGAATGGGGTTGCCCATGTGGGCGATTTCCCGGATGGCCATGTCAGATTCCTTTGTTTAGATTTAGCCCTGGGGCAATAGGACCGCAATCAGGTGATGACCATCAACAGCCCGGATCTGGCCGAGGACCTGGGTTCACGGCGTGACAGGTAGGGTGTGAAGTGCTTCGTTCATAAGACACCAATCAGGTGCAGTCTCAAGCCGGTGATTGTGAGTCGGTTTAAAATGAGACTTATCATCAAGCGCCATGCCGTTAATACTCGCGACGCCCATCTCAAGTTCCGCCCAAAGCCTCGTGCCGCAATCTCGGCAAAAGCGACGATGGTTGCGCCGTCCCCTATCCGACTTGACGGTAAAACCGCCAGGTTCTCCTTTGGTCAGTTTGACACATTCCAACTGCACGATATAGGCGGTGTAAAACGCAGAGCCGCTGACAGTCTGGCAGTCAACGCAGTGACACAACACCTGCATTGCAGGTTCGCTTGTCGTTTCAAATCGCACATTTCCGCAAAGACCGCCGCCTGAAACAATATCTGACATTGCTTGCCTCCTCTTTCAACCTCGCCCTGGCAACAGTCATCGATGTTACTGCGACACGACTGGCACTGGTAGTGGCCGTGAACAAACACGCGGGGCACTCTCGCACCACAGCGAGGGCAGGGGTCGATGGCTTCTAAATTTTCGGGGAGAACGAGGCGTCCTCCATGATCTTGTTTTCCTGGCTAAGCACAAAGCCTTCGGTCTTGGCGAGGTATTCCGCCCATTTCGGATCAGCGTCGCGAGCATTGCGGATACGTTCAAGCTCGGCGAGGCTTTCATAATTCCAGATGTGGACAATTTGATTCAACGGCCCGATCTTCGAAATAAAATAACGGTCAAGCACCATACCATGCGCCCGCATTACCGGCAGCGCATATTGCTCCACCAGTTTCAGGTATTGGTTCATTTTTCTGGGGACCAGGGTGTAGGTTCGCACGTCGGCAATCATACTGGGTCAAGCTCCATCTGGTTTCACGTCGCAGAGTATCAACAAAGCGGCTTCGACATCGGTGAATAGTACAAAAAATAGGCCGGAGTTTTAGCGTTTCTTACGTCAGCCGAAAAACTCACGCGTATTTTCGAACCACGAGATCGCA
>Ga0315339_1002856_pt1 | contig 12659 bp, 12 predicted proteins | sample ASW17metaG_FD_204514 | JGI IMG/M metagenome (GOLD analysis project Ga0315339, IMG submission 204514) | Ammonia-oxidizing marine archaeal communities from Pacific Ocean, United States - ASW #17 | ecosystem: Environmental > Aquatic > Marine > Oceanic | place: USA: California | collected 2016-12-05
GGTGGACGCGACTGACCTGGTCGGGCGCGGCGGCCAGGTAGCTGCCGAAGGGCGGATGCGCGGCTTGATCAGCGCGCAACGCCTCTTTGTCGGTCAGCGGCAGTTCGACCAGTGCCTCGAGGCGGATCGGCGGAGTCTTGGCACCGCTCGGAGTCTGGGGACCCCACAGAGTCTGATAGAATTCAGAAGATGCGAAGACGTAGGCGATTTGTCGAGCGAACCGCTCCTGCTGCGCGGCGCGGAGGGCCTCGGGCGGCAAATGCTCGGCATCAGCGATCGGTCGAGGAACGTCGGTCACGGTGGGGTCATCATAGCGCGGCGCGGCCGGACCGGGAGTTGGGCCCTATGAAGGCAGGCGCACCATGATACCGCTCCACGACGACAATCCGACGGCGATCCGCCCGGTGGTGACGTGGGGCCTGATCGCTGGCTGCGTCCTCGTGTACCTGTGGCAGTCCTGGCTCACGGGCGGGGCGGGGCAAGAAGCGGTCTACGGGCTTGGCCTGATCCCCGCGGTGCTGTTCGGCGAGCGGGCGCTGCCACCAGATGTCGAGATGGTGCCGGCATTCGCGACGCTCTTCACCTCGATGTTCATGCACGGCGGTCTGCTGCATGTGGGCGGCAACATGCTGTACCTGTGGATATTCGGCAACAACGTCGAGGACGCGATGGGCCACGGACGCTTCGCGGCCTTTTATGTTGTCTGCGGGTTGGCGGCGGCTCTGGCTCACGCGTTGTACGATCCGGCGTCGACGGTGCCGATGGTTGGCGCGAGTGGGGCCATCGGGGGCGTGCTGGGTGCTTATCTGCTGCTCCATCCCAAGGCCCGCATCCTGGTGCTGATTCCGGTTTTTATCTTTCCCTACTTCGTGCGCGTTCCGGCCGCTTTCGTGTTGGGCCTGTGGTTTGCCTTGCAAATAGTCAACACCACTCTGTTTAGTGATAGCGGCGGCGGCGTGGCGTATTTGGCCCACATAGGGGGCTTTGTGGCTGGCGCCCTGCTCATCCTTGTGATGCGAAAACAAGGGGTGCTGCTGTTCGATCGCGGCCGGCTAGAGGCCATCGCCGCGCACCAAGTGCCGCGGCTGCCGTGGGTGGAGCGACGTTATCCCGTGCGCGGCCGGCCTAGCTCCGAGAAAGATCGAGGTCCGAAACCTCGCGGCCCGCATGGTCCCTGGGACCCGCGTTCGGGACCGTGGGGTTAGCTTCCCACATCCGGGGCGTGCGAATGCAAGAATTCCCGGCAATAATCTCTGCCTCTGAAGTGGAGACCAGGGCGGAGACAATGATGAAAGCACCGGAAACCATCGCCATCCTCGGGCTGGGTGAGGCCGGAACCGCCCTCGCGACCGGCTTGCGCGACGGGGTGGATTGGTATGACGGCGCGGGCGATGTGCTGGCGGTCGATATCGCGCTCGATGAGGGGGAGCGCGGCGGCACCATCCGGGCTCGGGCCGAGGCGCTGAAAATCCCCATCTACAAAGACTACGGACAGTTCCTGGCGGGCGCCGACTTGGTGATCTCGGTGGTCACCGGGGTGGAGGCGCTGAACGCGGCGACGGCGGCGCGGCCTCATCTTAAGCCGGGCGCTGTCTTTCTCGACCTCGCGACCATCACCCGTGAGATGGCGATCGCTAACGCGGCGGCGCTCGACAATAGCGGCGCCGACTACGTCGATGTTGCCGTTATGGGCATGTTCTACAACTTCGGCTACCGGGCGCCGCTGTTGCTCGCGGGACCGCGCGCGGCAAAGGTCGGGGCCTGGATGACCGCCGCCGGCTTCGAAACCACGGTGTTGAGCGAGCGCATCGGCGATGCTTCGGCCGTGAAGATGCTGCGCAGTATTCTGATGAAGGGGCTCGAGGCGCTCGGCGTCGAGTGCCTTGTCGCTGCCGAGGACCAGGGCTTGCGCCAAGAGGTCCTCGATTGTCTTGCCGATCTCGATAACGTCTCGTTCGCGGAATTCGTCGGCAAGCTCGTCACCACCCACACGGTGCATGCCGGGCGCCGACTCGAGGAGATGGGCTTGGTGAGTCAAACGCTGCGGGATAACGGCTTCGATCCGGTGATGACCGAGGCCATCCGTAGGGTCCACGGCCGGACCATCGTCGGCGGCGCGATCTCCACCGACGGCATCGTGCCCGAGCTTGGCGAGGCGCTCAAGATCCTGACCCGCGCGGTCCGTCCCGGTTGAGGTGGTTGAAAAGACGGCGACCTCGTGACCGAAGTGTGACGACTGTCATACCGGTCGAGGCGGCCCCCGCATAAAGTCCATTCATACCCCGACGGGGTATTCCTCCCTGACCTCGGCCCCCTCAACGTCCCCTCGGTGAAGGAGCTATTTTCTTGGCCCGAGCTTAGAGGGCCGTCGCCAGCGCCTCAAACAGGCGGTCGACGTCGGCGTCGGTATTCCACAGGTGCGGCGTGATCCGGAGGGACGTGCCGCCGCGCAGGCTCACCATTACGTTGGCCTCAGCCAGGCGCTCGATCAGGCCGTCGGGCAGGCCGTTGGCCATCCGCAGGCCGAGGAAGTGATCGGCGCGCAGGTGATGGGGGACGTAGCTGAAGCCAAGGCCGGCGGCACGCTCGGCGATCGCGCGGGTGCGTACCCGGAGCGTCGCACCGATCTTGGCAACCCCCCAGCCCAAGAGTTGCTCGATCGCCGCCATCGCCATCGGCATCAGCGCGAAATTGGCGCGCTCGCCCATATCGAAGCGGCGTGCGCCGGCCTGGAATTTGTGCGGATAGACGACCGGACTGCCAAACTGCTCGCCGAGCTCGCGCTGAAACATCGAGTGCTCGATCGGCTGGCCGGCCTGGCGATGGGGAGCGACATACAGAAAGCCGAGGGTGTAGGGCCCGAGCAGCCACTTGTAGGTGGCGGTGACAGCGAAATCGGGCTGTGCCTTGGCGACATCGAAGGGCATCACGCCCGTCGCCTGGGTGAGGTCGAGGAAATAGGCCGCCCTGACCTCGCGGCAGCGCACCCCGATCGCCACGACATCGACGATGCCACCGTCGGTCCAGTGACAAGGCGGAACCGCTACTAACGACACTCGATCATCGATGGTGGCGAGCAGCGCTCGCGTCCAATCTTCGTCCTCGGGCCGGGGCACCGTGTGGACCTCGGCGCCGCAGCGCGCGGCCAATTCGCGCCAGGCCAGCACGTTGGATGGGTGTTGTTCGGCGATCACGACGACCCGGCTGCCGGCCGGGAGCACGATATTGGCGGCCGCCACGGCGGCGCCATAGCTCGCCGCCGGGACGATGGCGATGTCGTCGCCGGTGGCGCCGATCAGGTCGGCGAACAGCACCCGCGCCTGGTCGGCCTCAGTGAAGAAATCCTCGGAGTGGATCTTCCATGGCTGAACCTTGCGATCGACGCCGCGCACGCCGGCCTCACGCACGCTGTGCATCAGTGGCGACAGGTAGGCGCAGTTGAGGTAGGCGACGTCGTCGGGGATGTCGAACAGGTGGCGTTGGCAGGGAATCATGCGGCCGCTCCCCACAATTCTGGATCGGTCAGCGCCGCCGCCACAGCGTCGCCGGCGGCTTCGAGGAGGCGCTCGCCCTTGTCGGCGGTCGCGGTTTTGGCCTCGCCCATGACACCGGTGTCGGTCAGTTCCGCGAACGAACGCCAGCGATAGATCAGGCCCGGATCGAGAAGTTCCGGCGCCATCTCCCCTTTCGCCTCGGCCAGCCGCTCGGTGTCGACCAGGTGAGGCTTGAGCGCCAGCAGCATCGAGGTTTCGGCCTCGCCCGCATGCATCACATTATTCTGGCGCTCAAGGATTTCAGCGAACCGCACCGCCGCGACGTTCCAATAGCTACAAGTGACGATCGTCGAGCCGAGTTCGCGGGTGAGTTCACCGACAATGACGTTGAGCGCCGTGATGTTTCCGCCGTGGCCATTCAGAAGCAGGATGCGCTGAAAACTGTGGCGGGTCAGCGAGCGGCATATGCAACGGAGCAGTCCGTGAAAGGTCTCGAAGTCAAGTGTGATGGTGCCGCCGAGCGCCATGTGATGCTCGGCCAGGCCACACCACACAGTCGGGGCGACAACCACCGCGTTATGCTCCGCGAGGCGGTTCGCGGCACGACGGGCGACCTCGCCGGCCAAGAGGGCGTCGACTTGGACCGGTAGATGGGGCCCATGCTGCTCGGTCGAACCGACGGGGACGACGACAATGGCATTTTTCCCGGCCAGAGCGCGCAGTTCATGCGCTTTTAGATTCGACCACTCGACCTCGGTCATCGATGCCCCCCACGACCCGGAACGCCCGCACCATAGACGAGCCGCCGGTGCTTGGCGATTGCGGCCGATCTCTGGGTGGCGGCGGTTTGGCGGTTGCTGATATCGTACGAACGCCAACCGCGATGTTGGAGAAGATGCACGCTTAGGGAGGATGCCGCCGATGTCCAAACATCACGAGATCATCGAGAAATCTTTGCCGGTTCCGCTGTCCCAAGCCATTCGGGCCGGCGACTTCGTGCTCGTGTCGGGATCGGTGCCATTCGACGATCAAGGCAACCTCGTCGAGGGTGATATCGAGACGCAGACGCGGGTGGTTCTGGGCAATATCGAGAAGCTCTTGAAGAAGGCCGGGTCAGGAATGGACCAGGTGATCAAGACCACGGTCTGGCTCGACGATTCGCGCGATTTCGGGCGCTTCAACAAGACGTATGCGGAATTTTTCTCCGCCGACGAGCCGCCGACACGCTCGACCACACGGGCCGAACTGATGATCGACGTCAAGGTGGAGATCGAGGCGATCGCCTATAGCCCGAAGGCCTAAGGCGGTGGCATGACAGCCGCAGTCGGCGCACGCGCACGGACTGCAAAGTCGAGCGGCGTGGGCGCGATTGCTCAGGTCCACGTCGAGACGTGGCGCGATGCCTATGCCGGCGTGCTGGCCGAGCTCCGGCTGGTCGCCATGTCGGTGCCATCCCACGAAGAGATGTGGAGCAAGGTGGTGGAGCGGCGCGATGAGGTTGTGCTGGTGGCGGAGGACGACCTTGGCGTGGTGGTCGGCTTTGGCACTTGCGGACCCTCGCGGGGCGTCCGGCTCCCCTTCGTGGGAGAGGTGTTCATGCTCTACGTTTTGCCTGACCACCAGGGCGGTGGCGTTGGGCGGGAGCTGCTGACTGGCTTGTTCCGCCGTTTGATTCGGCGCGGCGCGGGTTCGGCGTTGGTGTGGGTGCTCGCCGCCAACCCGGCGCGGTATTTTTATCAATCGCTCGGCGGCGACCTGATCGCCGAACGCGCGGAGTCCTTTTGGGGCGCGCAAGTCCGCGAATGCGCCTATGGCTGGCCCAATCTCAAGGCGACCGTGGGCGAGATCGATTTGCGTGCGGCGTCGCGACCGCCAGACTAGGATGACCCCGTATCGCCATTGAGTGTACGGGGGGATCATGCGATCGGAGCTGTTCGAGGCGGGCCTGAAGGTCCGCAAGGAAGTGCTGGGCGAGGCCCATGTAGAGCGTTCGCTTGGCAACGCCAATGCCTTCACCATGCCGCTGCAAGAGTTCGTCACCGAGGTGGCGTGGGGCCGCGCCTGGAGCAAGAGCTCGCTGTCGCGCAAGCAGATGAGCCTCAACAATCTATGCATGTTGGCGGCGCTTAACCGGGCGGCCGAGTTTGAGCTTCATTTCCGCGGTGCGCTGCGCAATGGCTGCACGGTTGACGAGCTGCGCGATACGCTGCTGCAGATCGCCGCCTATTGTGGCGTACCGGTCGGCGTCGAGGCATTCCGTATCGCCAACAAGGTGCTGGCCGATGAGGGCATCGAGGTCGGTGAGGCATGAGCCAGACGGGGCAGCCGGCCGACAAGACGATAGGCTTTGTTGGGCTCGGCAACATGGGCCACCCCATGGCGAGCCGCCTGCTCGCCGCGGGGTGGCGGATCGTCGGCTTCGACCTCGCGGGCACCGAACAACGGCTGCCCGAGGGTGGCACCCTGGCGGCCTCGGTCACTGGGGTGGCCGCGACCGCCGAGACGGTGCTGCTGTCGCTGCCCGATGGTGCCGCGGTCGCTGTCGTCGCGAAGGAGATCGTCGACAGCGACGAAGGTCGTGCCGCGGTCGTCATCGACACCTCGACCATCGGCATCGAGGCCGCGCGCGAAGCGGCCGCGACCCTGGCGACGGCGAACATCAACTACGTCGATGCGCCGGTGTCAGGCGGGGTTTCCGGCGCGAAAACCGGATCGCTGGCGATGATGATCGCGACCGACGCTGCGTTGTTCGATCGCCACCGGCTGATGCTCAGCGAGATTGCTAAGAATTGTTTCCACGTCGGTGACGCGGTCGGCCAGGGACAGGCCATGAAGCTGCTCAACAACTTCCTGTCCGGCACGGCGATGACGGCGACCGCCGAGGCGATCTCGTTCGGCATCGACCAGGGTCTCGACATGACGGTTATGCTCGACGTGCTCAATGTCTCGAGCGGCCAGAACACCGCGACCAGCGACAAGTTCTTGCGCCGCGTCTTGACCGGCACCTACGACGCCGGGTTCGCGACACGTATGATTTCCAAGGACGTCAAACTTTATGAGCAGTGCGTCGCCGACAGCGGCGCCACATCGGTGGTCGGCGCGGTGGTGAGCGAGTTGCTGAACCGGGCCGACGCGGCATTGCCGGGCTCGGACTTCACGCGCATTTACGAGTTCGTGCGAGCGAGCCGGCGCGGTCGCTGACCGGCCAGCGGCGAACGTAATCCATTCCCAGACCTCGCATAAGATGATCGCCGGGTAGACTCATTCAGGCTTGACGGTCCACAGCACCGAGATGTGCTGGCCCGCGAAAAACTCGATGATCTCGTTGATCGGGCCGTTTTGAGATACCGTTAGGTGTCTAGCTGACGACGAATGGGCCACGCGGCGAATGAGACGGAGGCACGATAATGAAGCCGTTTCGTGATTCGACGGACCTGGTGGGCGATGGCGAGGCGCTGTCGGCCCGCATCGCGACCGATGGCTATTTGTTCCTGCGCGGGCTTCTCCCACCTGGGGTGGTATCGCCGGTGCGGCGCCGATGCCTCGAGATTTGTCGCGAGGCCGGATGGCTCAAGGGCGCGACCGAGCTGATGGACGCGGTGGCCGAGCCGAGCGCGGCGTGCGTCGATCCCGAGCCGGCGTTCATCGATGTCTACAAGAGAATGTACGGGCTCGAGGAGGTGCACGCATTGCAGTTGCTCCACGAGTTTATCGAGTTGTTCGAGCGCATGTTTGGCGAGTCGGTTCTGGTCCATCCGCGGGCTATTCTGCGCAGCGTCTTTCCCGGCCATGCGAATTTCAACGCCCCGCCGCACCAGGACTTTCCCCACATTCAGGGCGCCATCGAGACCTTTGGCCTGTGGACCCCGCTTAGCAATTGTCCGATGGAGATGGGCGGCCTGACGGTGGCGGAGGGCTCGCACCGCGACGGGGTGCGCGAGTTTAAGATGTCCAACAGCCCGGGTGGGATGGAGGTCGTGGACCCCTTGGCTGGGCGCTGGCGGGGGAGCGATTTCGCGGCCGGCGATGTCCTCATTTTTCACAGCATGACCGTGCACAAGGGGCTGCCCAACCACTCGACACGGATTCGCCAGTCGGTCGATGGGCGCTATCAGCGGGCCAGCCAACCGATCGTGGCGGCGAGCCTGGAACCGTACGCGGGCATGGGGACGTGGCCGGACATCTACGCCGGCTGGGACTCGGTCGCGCAGCAGTATTATTGGCGGGCGCTCAAGCCGCGCGTCGTTGCCTTCGACAGCAAATACTACGATGAGCGCGACGCGATGGCGCTCGATCTCGCCGAGCGCGGCGATCCAACCGCGCGGGCGACGCTGCTGCGGATCATCCAGCGCGACGCTGACGCGGCCAAGCGCGACCGCGCGACGGCGCTGCTCTCGCAGCTCGCGCCAGCGCCGCCGCGCGCCTGAAGCGAAGTCGCGTGGAAATTATGTCGTAGCCTGTTTCTCGCGCCGCCACCGAGGTCGGTTTCGACCGGGCCGACAAGCAGGCGAGTTATCTACGGCCGCCGCATTCGACCGACCGGTCGGGATGGGGCCACCTCTTGTTGACGATCTTCGTGGTCAAGAATGGAACCGGGCCGACGATCCTTTTCGTCGACTCTCGCGTCGGGTCTCTCACTCGACATGGACCCGCAGTTCGCCGAACGGTGGGTCGTAGATACAGACGTATTCGGTGCCGGGGCTGTCGGGCCAATGAGTCTGGACGATTGAGCCTGTGAGCACGATCTCGCCGGCCTTTAGCGTCACGCCGGCCTCGGCCAGCACGTTCGCCAGGTGAGAGAGGGCGCTGTAGGGATGGTCCATGACATCGCGGCCGACGCCGCGCCCGAACTCCTCGCCATTTACCATCATCCGCCCGCCCATGGCGGCAAGGTCGATCGAGTCCGCGGAGACCGGATCGCCGAGCACGCAGCCGGCGTTGAAGAAATCGTCGGCGATCAATGGCCCAACCGGCCAGGACCGATAGTCGTCGTAGCGATCATCGACGATTTCGATGGCCGCCATCACCTCGCTGACGTAGGGCGCGATGCTCTCGCGGTCATAGGGAGTGCCCGAGGGCGGGATATCGCCGCTGAGGCGGACGGCCATTTCGGTCTCGATGCCGAGCTTGTAGTAGTCGGCGTGGTTGAGGTGCGCCTCGTGGTGGCGCACGAGGTTCTTGAGCACACCGCCGCCGAGCGGGCGATCGATACCGACATGCGCCTGCTGGACCGTGGTCGTACAACCGATCTTGTAGCCGGCCGTCTCGCCGAGGCCGTTCTCGACGAACCAACGGTGCAGCGCCTTCATCATGGCGTAGGCTTGGGGCTGATCCTTGGGTGTCAGCTCGGGTAGCGGTCGGCCGACGACCCGGCGATCGAGCCGCGCGCGGCCGAAGTGTTCGACGGCGCGGGCGAGGGTAGCGGCATCCATGGCGTGGCCTCTCGTTGGCATGGCGGCATCCTAGCCGAGGTGCGGTAAGATTGGAGCCCCTTTGGGAATCGGATATCCTGCTCTTGGCGACCGCTGGGGACCAAGGAGCGAGCCATGTCCGTGAATGACGACATCCACGATGATGACGTCGCGGCGGTAACCTACGAACAGGACGATGACTCGGTGGTCGTTATCATTGGTTCGGGGGCGAGCGGCGGCACACTAGCGTACGAACTCGCCAAGCAGGGCGTCGATGTCGTCTGTCTCGAGGCGGGCCCGCGGCTCAAGATCACCGACTTCGTCAACGACGAGCATGCTGCCTACGATGTGTTTACCTGGACCGACAAGCGCACCGTTACCGGTAATGCGGCGGTCGCCAAAGCGTATCCGAATGCGCCGACCTGGGTATGCAAGCTGGTCGGCGGCTCGACCGTCCACTGGGGCGGTCTGGCGCTGCGGTGGCAGGAGCACGAGTTTAAACCCCGCAGCGTGTACGGCGACATCGCCGGCGCCAACCTGATCGACTGGCCGATCTCGCTCTCCGATGTCGAACCGTATTACGCGCGCGCCGAGGCAAACATGGGCGTGAGCGGCACCAACGGGCTACCCGAATCGCCCAAGAACAACAACTACAAGGTTATCGCCCACGGCGCGCGGATGGCGGGGTACTCCAAGGTCTCGAACAACAACTGGGCGATCAACCCGGTGCCCTACGATGGCCGCAACGCGTGTGACCAGATCGGCTTTTGCTTCCAAGGTTGTCGCTCCGGCGCTAAGTGGTCGACGCTCTATGCCGAGGTCCCGAAGGCTGAGGCGACCGGCCATTTCGAGCTCCGGGCCGAGTGCATGGCGCTTCAGGTTCGGCACGATCCGTTGGGCAAGGTCAGCGGCGTGCTGTATGTCGATAGCGACGGGAACCAGCATTTCCAGAAGGCGCGCGTCGTCTCGCTGGCCTGCAACGCTGTGGAAACCGCACGGCTGATGTTGAATTCGGCCTCCAACACCTTCCCTGACGGGCTCGCCAATTCGTCCGGCGAACTCGGCCGCAACTACATCCGGCACGTGACCGCGTTCGTCTACGGAGTGTTCGACAAACGGGTCAATTGGCATCGCGGCATGGTTGGTCAGACGGTCGTGCAGGACGAGTGGTTGCATGACGAAAAACGCGGCTTCGCCAGCGGCTATGTGATGGTCGGCTTTGCGCTGGGGCTTCCGTACTACGCCGCCTTCATGGACCCCGGCGCCTGGGGGCGTTCCTTCGCCGATAAGGTAGAGACCTACAATTACGTGTCGGGAATCGCCATGACTGGCGAGGACATGCCGCTCGCCACCAACGCTGTCACCCTGCATCCGACCGAGCGCGATCAGTACGGGCTGGCGATCCCCAACCTGCACATTGACGACCACGAGAACGACATCAAGCTGCGGAACCATGGCGTCAAGGCCTGCACCAGGCTTTACGAAGCGGCTGGGGCGATGCGCGTTATCGACACCCCGCCGATGCCCGGCTCCCACAACATGGGGACGGCGCGCATGAGCGCGCGACCGGGAGATGGCGTCGTCAATAGCTGGGGCCAGAGCCACGACATCGCCAACCTGTTCGTCGCGGATGGCTCGATCTTCGCCAGCGCCGCCGGAGTTAATCCGACGCTGACAATCGTAACCCTGGCGATCCGCCAGGCCGACTACATCGCCGAGGCCATGCGCAAGGGCGAGCTTTAGGCGGCGCGATGGCAGCTGTTGCTTGATGGTCGCGGCGTCGACCGCGTCGCTACCACAGTTGGTCAGGATCAGGCCGTCGAACTGCCGCATCGGCCGCAGCAGCTCCCACCTGGAGAAAAGCAGCCACGCCCCGATGGTGAACGTGTCCTCGCTCATGGGCACGAAGGCTTGGTTCGACTCGATCCCCTATTGCACCGCCAAAGGCAGGTTGATCAACCTGACCCGAGCATGGCCGCCGATTTCGGTCCCCGCAGCATCGCCGTCAACGCCATCTGCCCTGGCTTCATCATCACCCGGATGGCCAAGGATATGCATGGCGGCAGCCAGTACGAGACCCAGTAGTTCCAGGATGTCTACATTAAGCATGGGCGCATTCTCTTACGACGCCACGGCGAGCCGGCCGACATCGCGGGACCGACACTGTTTTTGTGCTCCGACCACTGCTCCTACATCACCGCCCAGATGCTGCTCGTGAACGGCGGCATCACGGCGACGTTTTAGGCGAGGCCGAGGAACATGACGCCACGGGGGACGCGGAAAATCCGCAAATTGCTGGTCGCTAATCGTAGCGAGATCGCCATTCGTGTTTGTCGGGCTGCTACCGAGTTGGGCCTGCGCACCGTGACGGTGTTTTCGCATGAGGATCGCTTTGCGTTGCATCGCTTCAAGTCCGACGAGAGCTATCTTATCGGCGCCGGCCGGGGTCCGGTTCAGGCCTATCTCGGGATCGACGGCATCGTGCGGGCGGCGCGTGACGCGGGCGCCGACGCCATCCACCCCGGCTATGGGTTCCTGTCCGAGAAGCCTGAGTTCGCGGAGGCGTGCGCCGAGGCCGGCATAACGTTCGTCGGGCCCCCGCCCGAGGTCATGAGGAGTCTCGGCAACAAGTTGGCCGCCCGCGCGCTCGCGGTTCGCGCGGATATCCCGGTGATGCCCGCGACTGGGCCGTTGCCGTTGGACGCCGCGGCGGTCGGCGCGATGGCCGAGGAGGTCGGCTATCCGCTGATGCTCAAGGCAAGTTGGGGCGGCGGGGGCCGGGGCATGCGGGTGATCCGGACGGCCGCCGAGCTTGACGCGCAGGTGGCGGCGGGACGGCGCGAGTGCCAAGCAGCTTTCGGCAACGACGAGGTGTATCTCGAAAAGCTGGTCGAGCGGGCGCGCCACGTCGAGGTCCAGATCCTCGGCGATAGCCACGGCAACATCGTTCATTTGTTCGAGCGCGACTGTTCCTTGCAGCGGCGCAATCAGAAAGTGATCGAGCGCGCGCCGGCGAGCTATCTGACCGAGGCAGAGCGGCGCCAGCTGTGCGGACTGGCGGTACGTCTGGCTGAAGCGGCGCACTATGAGAACGCGGGCACCGTCGAGTTCCTCATGGATGTCGAGAGCAGCGCCTTCTACTTCATCGAGGTCAATCCGCGCATTCAGGTCGAGCACACGGTGACGGAGGCGGTCACCGGCATCGACCTGGTAAAGGCGCAAATCCGCATCGCCGGCGGCGCGACCATTGGCGATGCCACGTCGGGCGTGCCGCGCCAGGACGAGTTGCGGCTGAACGGTCACGCGTTGCAATCGCGGGTGACGACAGAGGACCCCGAGAACCAATTCATCCCCGACTATGGGCGCATCACGGCTTACCGGGGCGCCACTGGGTTCGGCATTCGGCTCGACGGCGGCACCGCCTACTCGGGCGCCGTGATAACGCCTTACTACGATTCACTGTTGGAGAAGGTGACGGCGTGGGCGGCGACACCGGAGGAGGCGGCCGCCCGCATGGATCGGGCGTTGCGCGAGTTCCGCATTCGCGGAGTTAAGACCAACCTCGTCTTTCTGGAAGGCCTGATCGGCCACCCCAGCTTTCTGACCAGCGAGTACACGACTCGCTTTATCGACGAGACGCCGGCGCTGTTCCAGTTTCCACGCCGACGCGATCGCGCGACCCGGTTGCTCACGTTCCTGGGCGAGGTATTGGTCAACGGCAACCCGGAAGTCGCGGGCAGGCCCCGACCGGAGC
>Ga0315339_1002857_pt1 | contig 12649 bp, 11 predicted proteins | sample ASW17metaG_FD_204514 | JGI IMG/M metagenome (GOLD analysis project Ga0315339, IMG submission 204514) | Ammonia-oxidizing marine archaeal communities from Pacific Ocean, United States - ASW #17 | ecosystem: Environmental > Aquatic > Marine > Oceanic | place: USA: California | collected 2016-12-05
TAGAGAACACTTCGATAAGTCTGCTCGTGTTCCAAGACAGGACGTTCAGAAAGAACGCAGGTCTAGTGTTGGAGTCCCACCAGACGGACGAGGAAGGCCGAGAAGCCTCCCCAGGTAGAGTTACGGCCAATTCGAAATCGTCGGAGTCTCTTTGGGAGAAGGTCCAGCGCAGGCTCACTCGGTTTAGGCATCATCCTAGAGGACGAGCCGTGTCCCTTGGGGATCGAAACAGAATCTCATTTCCCGAAGTCCGCTGAGGGCCGAGCGGAGGATTCAACGGGCAACACTCCGTGCGCGTTCTCGGTAATGGCAATCTGCTGCTCTTCGACAATGGGCTGAGGCACGACCCATCTGAAACCCGGGCGGTGGAGTATCGCCTCGACAACACCGCGATGACAGCGACGTTGCTGCAGTTGCGCTCGCTCTACGGCTACGAGCGGCCGTAGCCAGCCAGAGTGGATCCGGGTCCGGTGGGGTCAGGGTGGCAGATCCAAGGGAAGGCGGCGAACTTTCGACGAGATTTGCGTAAGCGTCGATGAGCAGGACTTGGACCGGGCCGGCGATAGGCTGCACCCGGATAGCGTGGGCCTAGCACTTCGAGAGTTCGTCAATGGGAATACCTAAAGTTCTGTCACTGATGTTCCACGGGGTTGTCGACGAAATCCCTGATTACGCGACCTTCTCCGGCACTAGGACATGCCTGCTCCGCCAGACGGATTTCGAGAGTATAATTCGCTGGTGCGTGCGCCGGCACCGAATCCTCCGCCTCAGCGAGCTGGAGGATTTCCTCACATCAAGCTCGACTGAAACGGCCGTTCTACTGACCTTCGATGATGGCTTGGCGTCGGCGGTTGATTCCGCCGCTCCGGTCCTCGCCGCATACGGAGTTTCTGCGGCAGTCTTCCTGACCACGCAGTGGACACAGTTGGGACGGACGCCTGCCATCTTCCTCCTCGAGCGTGAACTTTCGACGAGAGTGCCCAGAAGCGTCCGAATTCAGTCCGGAGACCAGGTGTTAGACCTAACACTCGGGTCACGTTCAGCGGTTGGCACGGCCATGGAAGCCGTATGGTCCTTCCTGCTTTCTTCCGATACGGCTCCTCTGGTCCTGAAACCGGAACAGGTAGCCCTCGATGGCGAGCCATGGAACATGGAGGGTGTGGCCGAGTCACGTGACTTCTGGGTTCCCGCGACAATCGAGGAACTCAAGAAACGGGTCGACGAAGGAGTGTTCGAAATCGGTGCCCACGGAGTCAGGCACGAACCGTGGACGTCTCTCACTACAAGCCGGCTCAGTACCGAACTGGCCCAGTGCAGAGACGAGCTCGAGAGTGTGTTCCAGAGGCCCGTGCAAGCGTGCTCCTACCCCCATGGTCTTACGGATTCACGGGTCGCTGAGGAGACCGGCCAGGTCTTTCGGTGGGCATTCACGACTCAACGAGGTGACGGTCCCTTATCGCTCAGCACTCCGCGAACGCTTCTGCCGCGGATCCACGTACCGAGCGAGCGGCCTTTCTGGGCGGGAGGTATCATCCGGCACCCTCTTGCAGCGGCAGCTCTCCGTCGGGCGGGGCTCCTGATCAATCGCCCATTCAAGCGTGCTAAGAGATCCGGCTTCCCTGCTCGGGCTGCTGATTCCTAGGGGGCCCCAGGACGGACTCGGAGTGTGCGATCGCGACTTGGGGATCGGCGACGGTGCCCAGACGACGCGGGGGTTGTTGGTGGTTCTCCACAATTCATAGAGAGGGCATAAAGATGCCGAACGCGGCTCGCTGGAGCGCTGTACCATTCAAGACTGAGGACCTTCCTGCAATTGGCCTCTTCTTCAAGAGGAATTACAAGGGGCATGGGTCTTACGGGTCAGTTGGTTTGTTCCAGTGGAAGATCATCGACAATGTTCACGCCCTCGGCGTTATCAACCTGGTGAAGGACGACGACACGATCGTTGCGACTACGTCGATAACACCCAAATCCCTCGTGCTAAACGGAGAGAGACGGCTTTGTGCCGAAATCGGCGACACATATACTGCGGCGTCCCACAGGCGACAGGGCATGTCCATCTTGGTGATCGACGAGGGCAGGAGATACGCAGTTTCCAGAGGCATGGACCTCGTGTATTCCACGCCCAATGATCAATCTCTGCCGGGCTTTGAAAGGAAGGCCAACTTCAAGCTCGTTCCCTCCGCCAATGTCAGGGTGCTGGTGATTCCGCTGGGTCTCAAAGCCAAGCTGGAACAGAGAGTGCATTGGGCCATAGCCAATATTCTGGACTCGATGTTCTACGTAGGCGCTCTCTTATTCCTCAAAGCCAGAAGCGCGCTCGTCGCGACTTCGGAATCGATCGAAGTCTCTGAGTTGAAAGAACTTCCGGACGACTGGGACAAGTTTGTTGCCCAAGCACAGGCTCAATATGATTTCATCCTATCACGAGACAGGCATTCGATGGCCTGGAGGTTCATTCAGAACCCAAACAAGTATATCGTGCTGGGGCTACGAAAGAAGGAGTCCCTGGTGGGATACGCCGTCTACCGATACTCCGTAGACGAGTCACGGAATGATCTTGTCATCGCGGATTATCTGACGCTACCTGGAGAGGAAGATTGTCTTCGATCCGTCCTAAAAGTGATACTAAACGCCGCTCTGAAGCATCGTGCTTCGAGCATTTCCTTGTGGTGCGCGGAGAGCAGCGCGAACTTCAGAGTATTCAGGAGATTCGGCTTTCTTCCGAGGTCTACGGTGAATCTCATATGTCATCAGAGCCCCGTGGCGGCCGAGGTCAACGCTTGTAGAAAGTGGCATTTCACGATGAGCGACACCGACAATATCTAGGTGTCGCCTGATCAACACCGAAGTTTCCTTTGAAGTCTCACTACTTAAGATCCCTCGAGAGTCCGATTCCGTCTGAACCACTACACACGGTCTAGGAAGAGAACGTAAACGTAGCGTGGGCGAAGAGGCCCGGCGGAGACTAGTCGTTCTGGAGGATGGTTTGCTTTGTCGAGAGCTTCCTGGGGAGCCGGGCGTTTCGATCACTTCAAGCGAACGAAGCGATGTTGATGAGGGCCGTCAAACTTCCGCCACACCGGTATCCCCGATGACGGATACCTCTGGTGCCAGGCACAGAGCTCATCCATCAGCACGGTGCTGTTGTTCCATGGATAATCGTGAAAATTCACGAGCGTGCTGTCAGGCAGTCGTTTTTCAAGCCGATTGCAGCAGTAGAAATGGACCTTATCTGCTGAACTCTCCCTCATGTAGCGGAAGTAGTTGTCGACAACGCCGGGCTCCATCTCCTGCATGGACGTGATATTGATGAAGAGATCGACTGGCAGCCCGCTAAGATATTGGTAGTTCTCGGCCTCCAGAAATATCAGGGTGTGTGCCCCCAGAATATCTTCACGGCCGCCCATTGCGGTCATGATGGCAGGACGTTCCTCAGTCAGGCATTTCTTACTGTGTAAGACATCGAAGAACAGGGATCGACCGAGGTTTACGGATATCACCGTCAGTTCGGGGTCCAGCCGCTTCAATATGCTCGTACAATACCCGTATCCGTCGCCGATGACGCAGACCACACGGACATCTCTCTTGCGGAACGGGTGCGGATCGGTCATCGATACCGCTAGCCCTTTTCTGATTTCGTTGACCGCCAGTACCTGCTTGGCGCAGTCAAACACGAACCGCCGCCCGCTCAATCGGGCCAAAGTGTAGGCGATTTCCGAAAGCCGTGTAGCACACTGGTGTTTCGCCAAGAGCTGCTTTGAGAGTAATGTCTCGGGAAAATGACGGATCGCGTTCCCCCAGGTGTCGGCAACGAAATGTCCGATGCCGAATCCCATTGCTTTCCATTGTCCATCCTCGATTGTGACGGCATGGCGACCGCCGAAATCATGCCAGAAGCTCGAGGTTACTGATGAAGTGTCGCCACTTCCCTGATAATATCTTTGGTACAAGTCTTCCAGGATGGACTGATACATGACTTCTGTTTCTCCGCGCGGCATATCGAGGTGGAACGGGCTGGAGCGACGCTAAGCCGGTCAACATCAAGAGGGAATTATAAGAATACCTTATTATTAGATGTTACGTCGAGGAAGGAGGACCGGGCTGAAGAGAATCGATGCGATAGATGGTAGAAACGGCACCCGTGCGTAGCAAGCTCAGTGGTAGCATCGCACGTGCTGTCAGGGAACGCGCCGTCTGCCGGTCAACTCGCGGGTGCCGGTCTGCGATTTCGAACAGGTAATCCTCACACCACATTCGGCGACATACACCTTAGAGACCCGGTCGGCTATGGAGAGCCAGGGTGTCGAAAATGCACTCGCCTTTCTCAATGGTACAATGGTCCCGGAGCGGCAGGTCATATAGAATCTGGCGTAGGTAGGACGCACCTGAACCCCGGCCCACTCTAGGTTTTCGCTCGAGTAAAGCCGGTCCTGGAATAGAGGCTATGCACAAAGACATCTCATTCGCAAGTCAGTACTTGGAGGAAGCCAAGGTCATCATGGGTCTGATCGATCTTGAAGCGATCGAAGAAATGACCGCACTACTAACAAAGCTGAGGGATAGGGGCGGTCGACTGTTCTTGGTTGGGGTTGGTGGTGGAGCGGGTCACGCCGGTCACGCCGTCAACGACTTTCGGAAGATCGCGGGTATCGAATCCTACGCTCCAAGCGACAACGTGAGCGAGCTCACCGCCCGAACGAACGACGAGGGATGGGAGACGACCTATGAGGCGTGGTTGAAGGTGAGCCGATTGACTGAGGTTGACATGCTCTTCGTGTTCTCGGTAGGAGGAGGCGACCTCGAGCGAAATATCAGCCCGAACATCGTTCGAGCGGTTTCGTACGCGAAGGAAGTGGGTGCCTCCGTAACCGGAGTGGTCGGCCGTGACGGCGGTTATACTGCAACGGTGGCCGACGCGTGTGTAGTGGTGCCGACAGTGAATCCGGCGATGGTAACCCCTCACACGGAGTCGTTCCAGGCGCTCGTTTGGCACCTTCTGGTGTCCGATCCGCGTCTCCAGATCATGTCCAACAAGTGGGAGTCTAGTGACAGGTAACCGAACACCGATCCGAGCTAATATGGTTGATGGCTCGACGGGATACGTGAAGCCCATCTGCGAACTCGGGGTGAAAATATTTGCCGACGGGGCCGATAAGGCAGGCATGCTCGAGATGGCCGAGAAGAGCTTCATTCAAGGCTTGACCACGAACCCTACTCTGATGAGGAGAGCGGGCATTACGGACTACAGAGCGTTTGCGCTCGACATCCTCAAAGATATTTGCGACAAGCCTATCTCCTTCGAGGTCTTTTCCGACGACTTCATGGAGATGGAGCGTCAGGCCGACGAGATCGCGAGGTGGGCTTCGAACGTCTATGTGAAGATCCCCGTGACGAACACCCAGGGGGAGCCTGCTTATGAGTTGATCGAGCGACTGACCGGAAAAGGGATCAAGGTCAACGTGACGGCCATGATGACGGTCACCCAGGTTGAGGCGGTAGTCGAAAAACTCGACCCAGACGTCCCGAGTTACGTGTCCGTCTTCGCCGGCCGGATCGCGGATACTGGAAGGGATCCGATTCCCCTTATGAAGGCTGCAGTCGACGTCGTGAGTGCAAACCCCAAGGCAGAGCTGATTTGGGCAAGCCCGCGGGAACTTTTCAATATTTTTCAGGCCGACTCGATCGGATGTCATGTGATTACCGTGTCGAACGCCGTGCTGAAGAAGCTGGAACTGGTAGGTAGGGACCTTGGCGAGTACTCTCTCGACACTGTGAAGATGTTCCACACTGACGCGACATCTGCGGGCTTCCGTATTTGAGCGGGTTGGCGCCCGTAGGACGTGGGACGAACCACCCATGGAGGAGATCGCGCAGGCTCGATGAGGCGACTCAGACCTCAGGTGTCCAGCGATGAGAGAAAAGCAGTACCGATCGCTCTGCGAGGCATGTGACGCCGCTCTTCTGGCTCCAGACGCCACCCTCGAGCGGGTTTCCATTCCCTGGCTACACGTCATTCGCGAGCACCCGGTCGTGCTGGCCCAATACATGGATGTGGTTCATCCCTCCAAGGGAATCGGCAGGTGGACTCGACGGTTGGTCCGATCCGTTCGGTCGTCGGTTACATGGGGCCGCCAGATCTTGCGGGCTCTTCGGTCTAGCGGGAGCCAGTGGTTCGGACGCGAACTTCCTCATCGGATCGACGTGCTCGTGGTCTCTCACCTGCTGAACCCCTCCCAAGCGGGACAGGCCGACGACTTCTACTTTGGCAGATTGCCCGGAGAGATGGCGAGTCAGGGACGCTCCGTATTGATCGCTTTGATCAATCATACTGTGAAGTCCGATGAGGCGCTCGCCAACGAGTGGAAGGACGATGCCGTCCCCAGAGTGATCCTATCGCGAAGCCTCAACCTACTGGCCGAAAGAGACTTCCGTATTCGCCTCAGGCGGGAGGCTCGACGGTTGAGAGAACTCGCCGCCAAGGAGGCCGATCCAAGTGTGCGGCGGGTGCTACTCGGTGCCGCCGCGGAGGCACTTTCCGGCGGAGCTCAGAGCAACCTTCGCTTGGCTCGGCAGATCGCTGCACTGGTTGCTGAACTGAGTCCGAAAGCGATAATAGTCACGTTTGAGGGTCACGCGTGGGAGAGGATAGCGTTTGCCGCAGCCCGGAGCGCGCAGCCGGACGTAAGGTGTGTGGGCTATCAGCACTCGGTGCTCTTCTTACTCCAGCACGCTGTTCGTCGCAACCTAGGGAGCGGTTACGATCCAGATCGGATTCTGACGGCCGGAGCCGTTTCGAAGGCGCAATTGGAACGAGTGCCGGATTTCGCCCGCACGCCGATTTCGGTCTTGGGATCCAATAGGGGAGCCAGCGCGGGCGTGACTGACTCTGCCTCCGTCCCGCGATCAGGCGATCGCAAGAGGGCCTGTCTCGTACTTCCGGAGGGCTTCGAGAGTGAGTGTTACCTGCTCTTCGAGTTCTCATTAGCTTGCGCTCGTGCCCTGCCGGATCTGCCGTTCATTTGGCGGCTGCACCCGCTCACGAACTTCCAAGCCCTGGCCGCTGCAAATCGGCGGTTGAGAAAACTCCCCCCGAACGTGACGCTGTCCGAAGGGACGCTTGAAGAAGCGGTGAACCAATCACGGTGGGTTCTCTACCGCGGAACGACCGCAGTGGTCAAGGCTGTCTTGGAAGGAGTCCGTCCGATTTACTTGGCGTGCGAGAATGAGTTGTCCATAGATCCACTCCAAGGAGTGGGGGATTGGCGACAAAGGGTCACCACGATAAACGACTTTGGGCGGGTGATTGGCCATGCCACGCGCCTTCGCGAGGACTCGGGCGAGGAGGGAACGGTTGAACAGGACTCGCGGGCGGCACGGGAATACTGTGCGCAGCTTTTTACACCATTCGACTATGATGTGCTTTCCGAAATCTAACCGTGACGGATGCGCCCGATGAGGGTTGACTACCGGCCTCGGACCTTCGGCAACGTCAACACCGGAGGTGGAGGCCTCTTCCTGTTCCTGGGGCTTGCTCTGATCATCGCCGTGTTTGTGAACACGTCCGTGGGTTATCTGCCCTCCTCCGTTGGCGGCCTGTCGTTCACCGCTCTGACGAGGAGACTCTTTTGGGTCATTCTCTTGCTCTCGATCTCCATCTCCGGAGCACTCGGTTACCGGACGGCGCTCGTGTCTGTCGCGTCAGCTTGTTCGATGGTGTTCTTCCGGGTGTTGACTGCGATCAGCCCGTCAACGGTCTTCCTTCTCACATCGTATCGGCTGTGTTATTCCATGGTCATCGCCCTGGCCGCTGCTGTTCTCTACAGCCGTGCACCGGGGCTATACGACAAGTTCCTGAAGGTCGTTATCTATCTGAGTGTTCTGGTTCTTCTAGTCCAGGTGCTCGGCGTGTCTGAGGCGGTTCATTCATGGAATAGCTTGGGCACCGGCATCGTCGGCGGAGTCGGAGGTATACTCTCCCCGACCCTCTTGGTTGAGTCGGGTGACTTGACAGCCGACTATCGACAACTCAGACCCCCGGGCCTTTTCTATGCCAATTCGGTCTCGGCCGTATTCGTGATTTTTGCAATCGCGTTCCGGCTTAGCCAACCAATACGTAGAGTCACCTTCTACGACTTGTTGCTCGTATACGCGGTGCTGCTGATGATGGCGAAGATCGCGATTGTGTTCTTGGTCTTCGCAATGGTAGTGCGGTACCTCGGATCGAGGAACAGCCTCGAAGTGAGGGCGATACGGCGTCTAATGTTGGCGACCATGGGCTTGTTTCTCCTTCACGTTGTGCTTTTCCCCGGCGTTGTGGCAGTGATGCTGTCCAAGGAGCTTCTGTTCACGTCGGTCTGGTTCCGGTTTTCCGATCTTCTGACAAGCGTGGGTGTGGACCCTTCCGGAGTTCTGTCGGGCCTGGGCATCGTCACAGTGCCACTTCTGGGGCTCGAGGTGGCCGACCTCAACGCAATATCTCAATCGGAGATCGCAGGGCGTTTCTCCGGTATCCGGGTCCTCGTCGTGCTGACTCCCCTGCTGCTGTGGCTGTGGCTCCGCATTCGCCGAGTCACGGAAGACGCAATGACGGTAGAGCATGTGAGAAGAGGCGGTTTTCTCATCTTGGCCCTGGCATTCGCGTTCTTCGCATCGCCGTTGCTCGGAACGCCGTTGATCGCCCTCTTGTTCGGGCCGGCTCTTGTGCCTCTCCTCCCTCCTGGTGTGGCCCGAACGAAGGCTCCTGAGATCCCAGATTCGGCATTCTCAGCCGTCGATCATGACCACTAGGTTGCAGACCAACAAACCGAGCGTTTCCGTCGTGATGGCCGTATACAACGGAGGAGAGTACCTACCTGTGGCCATCGAAAGTGTGCTCACGCAGAGTTTCGACTCGTTCGAGTTCATCATCATCGACGACTGTAGCGCGGACGGCACGCCGGACGTCATCCGGTCTTTTCGAGACTCCAGGATCGTCTACATCCGGAATGCTGAAAACCTCGGGCAGACGGAGTCGCTCAACGTTGGCCTCGCAGTCGCTCGGGGCGACTTCATCGCCCGGATTGATGCAGATGATGTTTGGCATGCGGGGAAGCTCGAGGAACAATACCGGTTCATGGTCGCCCGCCCCGATGTCGTAGTGTGCGGGACCTGGGCCGATAGGATCGATGCGAAGGGTGATATCACAGGAATCTTCTCGCCCCCGACCGATCCACTCGACATCCGGTTTCGCATGCTGAGGGCATCGCCGGTTTGCCATGTGAGCGTTCTGATGAGGCGCGACGTCATTGTGGCGAGCGGCGGGTATCGATCTCGGTATCGATTCGCTGCCGACTATGACCTTTGGTCTCGCTTGCTTGGTGACGGACACTCGATAGTGAACCTTCCCGTCAAGCTGACACAGTTTCGAGAGATGCCCCAGACCTTCGGTACGGCGAACAAGATCGGTCCAGCTGGGGACGAGAGCGCCGAGATCATCCAGTCGAACGCCTCCAACCTTGCTCGGCTTGACCTGGGTCGAGGACAATGCCTGAGTATCGCGCTCCTCTTCTTCCCGGAAGCTGAACTTCCTCCCCGAACTCTGGCCGAGGCCTACGGGAACCTCGAGTTGATGGCCGATGCAACCTATCCCTCTCTACCGATGCGCGTCCGGATGGAGTTGCTCGCCGTACTCTTCTGGAGCGAGTTCAAGAGGGCGGCGCTCTTGAGGTCGAAAGGTGGTGGGTCCCAGTCTATTCGGAAGGAGCTGGGTGGGGTTCTGAAGGCGTTTCGCCGACGCCCGGTGGCGTTGATCGTGGCGCTCGTAGCCGTCATTATGTCTGTTGGCGGAGCGGACACCGGGATGAGAGTCAAGTCTTGGGTGATGGCCTGCATCGGGCGGCTTGGAAAATCCGTTTCCCGACGGTGATCCATTTCTCCGCCACGTTGAGCCCGCCTGTCGCTCCCGGCGGAGATGCACCTGGACCAAATCGAGAGACATGAGGATTACACGATGAGCAAAGTGTCGGCCGACGAGCGGCGGGACGAAGACGCTTATGCCGGATACATGGCGAGGATAGGAAGCGAGACGATTCCGGCATACGAACCCAGTGTCGGCGGAGCAGAGCTGGCTCTCCTGACCGATGTAGTGCAGCGCAACTGGCTGTCCGAAGGCAAGTACGTCCGCAAGTTCGAGGCTCTCCTTGCGGGTGCATCCGAACGCACACACGCGCTGGCCTTCTGTAATGCCACGGCTGCGCTGATCTCTGGCATGAAGGCGAGCGGCATTGGTCGGGGTGATGAGGTGATCGTGCCCAGCTTCACCCACTCTGCGGATCCGAATTCGGTCGGAGCGGTCGGAGCCGTGCCCGCGTTCGCGGATGTCGAGGAGGAGTCATTATGCCTTTCGGTAGAGACCATCGAACGGGCTCGCACAGAGCGCACCAGAGCGATTCTCTTCGTGAGTCTCTATGGCAACGTCTCACGACTCGAGCATATTGTCGCGTATGCTCTAGAGCATTCGCTCCTTCTCATCAACGATTGCGCGCCGGCGCTATACGGCTCTTATCAAGGAAGGTCGATTGCGTCTTATGGGGATTTCTCCGTCCTGTCGTTCTTCGCGGACAAGACCATTACCACGGGGGAGGGTGGGATGCTGTTGTCCGACGACGCCGAGTTTGTCGAGGAGTGCGGCATCTACAAGCATGACGGTCGTCGAGAAAGGGGCCATGATCTGATCGAGCGTGTAGGCTACAACTTCCGCATGACGGAAATGCAGGCGGCGATCGGAGTAGCCCAACTCGGTCGCATTGACGAGTTTATCGCCCGCAAGCGGGCGAACCAAGAGGCCTATATGCAAGGTCTCGCTGACGTGCCCGAGGTAGCTGTCTTCCGATTCAACCCCGAGTCGGACCCTGTTCCTCACAGGACCCTGATCTTCGTTCCCGAGGCCGCTCCATTGATTGAACATATGACCTCACAGGGGATCGGGGTGAGGGCGACCTTCATGCCGATGCACTCCCAGCCCTGCTATCAGACAGGAGAGGCGTTTCCCGTCACCGACAAGCTCCACTCTACCGGAGTCTGTCTCCCTTCGGCTCCGACGCTGACTGACCACCAGATCGACTTCATCTGCCATTCTATACGGAGCTTTTACGCCTCCAAGGGGACCACTTGATGCGGGTGCCAGCCACCATTCCTTTCTTCTCCGAAGAGGACATAGAGTTCATCACCGGACACTTCAAGGAGATTCTGCGGGGAGAGTCGTTTCTCTCGATGTATGTCTACGGCGAGGAATTTGAGACTTGCTTCGCCGAGTACGTCGGGACCCGGCACGCGGTCGCCTGTAACAGCGGGACCTCGGCGCTGGAATTGATCTTCCGCGCTCTCGGTGTTGAGGGCAGAGAGGTGATCGTTCCGTCCAACACCTTCCTCGCGACGGCCATTGCGGTTCGTAATGCTGGCGGCCTCCCCGTTTTCGCCGATTGTGGCGACGATATGTGCCTCGATCCGGATGACGTCAGTTCGAGAGTCACGGACAATACCGCGGCGATCACTCAGGTCCATATTGGCGGGATCGTCTCCGAGGGAATCAGACAGACCCAGCAACTCTGTCTAGACCGCGGGATTCACCTCGTCGAGGACGCGGCTCAGGCGCACGGGTCGGTGCTAGACGGTAAAAAGGCTGGGAGCTTTGGCACGGCCGCGGGCTTCAGCTTCTTCTCCACGAAGGTGATGACGACCGGCGAGGGAGGGATGGTGACTACCGACGATCCTGATCTTGTGCGGCGCATGAAATCTGATCGCGAGTTTGGGAAAATCCGAAAAGGCGTGTACGTCAATCACCACGAGACGTTTGGGTATAACTGGCGGATGCCCGAGGTCTCGGCCTTGATGGGACTTCGGCAGCTGCTATCACTCGACTCGTTCATTGCCCGGCGACGCGAGATCGTTACCCGGTACGATGAGCAACTTCGGGACGCGGACGATGTGACGGTTGTTTGTCCGGATCGGCACGGGTCGTATAACGGTTTTAAGTATATGGTCCTCCTGAACGGCCACGATCGGGTCAAGGTCCACAGTGAGATGGGGGAGATGGGGGTTTCGTTGAGTGGGTACATCTATGAGATCCCACTTCACAAACTCCCCGTGTTCCCGGAATGGAACGAGCTCAGTTTGCCGACTACGGAGTTGATCTGTCGACAGCATATTTGCCTTCCTGTTTTCGTCGGAATGACGGATGAGCAGGTGGACCACGTGGTCGAGTCTTTGAAGGTGGTCCTCAACAACCCTGCGAACCGGCTTCCTATTTGACCTCCCGCCTGGCCGCCACCAATGGTCGGCACCCATCGATGCGATCGAGTTCCGTGCATTCGATAAGGAGCCTTCATTGAAGGTCGTGATTCTGGCAGGCGGAAAGGGAAGCCGAATGGGCGAGTTGGTCAGCCACCTGCCCAAACCCATGGTGCCGCTCGCCGGCAAGCCCATCATGGAGCACCAGATTGATCTAGCGAAGCGATATGGACTCGAGGACTTCCTGGTCCTAACAGGGTACAAGGCGGACGTTCTCGAGGCGCACTTTGGCGATGGGGACGCGTGGGGGGTGCGGATCACATACGTTCGCGATGACCACCCGCTCGGTACCGCTGGGGCGGTCAAGCGGCTTGAGCAT
>Ga0315339_1002859_pt1 | contig 12645 bp, 11 predicted proteins | sample ASW17metaG_FD_204514 | JGI IMG/M metagenome (GOLD analysis project Ga0315339, IMG submission 204514) | Ammonia-oxidizing marine archaeal communities from Pacific Ocean, United States - ASW #17 | ecosystem: Environmental > Aquatic > Marine > Oceanic | place: USA: California | collected 2016-12-05
TTGCCGTCACGTCAGTGTGGAAATCGACGAAAGCTTTGCCATCAGTGCCCGGCTTTGGCGCCCAGGCAGGATCGATCGGCGTTCGAACCCGATCCGAAACCACCGGCACGTTTTGCGCCTCGAGGGCAAACCCGGCGCGGGCTGCGGCGGCAGCTCCGGCTTCGGTGCCCTCGCGCAGACAATCGCCAAGCCCGAACGACGCGTTAGCGGCGCCTGCGCAGCGCACCTCTTGGAGGGGTGACAAGGGCACGAAACACGCCTCGGATTCGTCGTACTGCAGGCGTCCGCCGGATTGGGAGAACAGGTGCACCGTGGGCGACCAGCCGCCGGACATGGCGACAAGATCGCAGCGGATGTTAGACCCCACGACGCCACCGACCGGTTCGACCCGGACGCCGCGGACGCGCCGGCGGCCCTGCGCCGCCACGATGCGGTGTCCGGCCCACAGCGGCACACCGATTGCTTCGAGTTGCGACGCCTTCTCCCTATCGGACGGGCGCGTATCCACCACCGCCGCGATCTTGATACCGGCGGCGGCGAGATCGTAGGCGGCGTCGTAAGCGCTATCGTTGTTCGTCGCCACGACGACCCGGGCGCCGGCACGAACGGCGTATCGCTTGACATAGGCTTGCGCGGCCCCCGCCAACATGATGCCGGGGCGGTCGTTGTTGTCGAAAACAAGGGGGCGTTCGATAGCCCCGGCGGCCAGCACCACCTGTTTAGCTCGCACCTTCCACAAGCGTTGGCGGGGGGTGGCGGCCGCGCGCCGCTCAACGGGAAGATGATCGGTGACCCGCTCCAAAAGAAGCACGTAGTTGTGGTCGTAATAGCCGAAAGCGGTCGTTCGGGTGAGCCGGTTCACCTCGGGCAGCGCGGCCAGTGCCTCGGTGCTTTGCGCGGCCCACTCCGCCGCCGCCGCACCGGAGATGCCCTGCCGCGTCGCCAGGAGCGACCCACCGGCCTCCGCCTGTTCGTCCACAATCAGGACCCGCGCCCCGGCGCGCCCGGCGGCCAGTGCCGCCGAAAGCCCCGCAGGACCGGCGCCGACGACGAGGACATCGCAGTGAGTGTGTACTTTCTCGTAGCGGTCGGGATCCGGTTGCGGCGGCGCCCGCCCGAGCCCCGCGGCGTGGCGGATCGCCCATTCGTAGAGGCCCCAGAGCCCGCGCGGCCACATGAAGGTCTTGTAATAGAAACCAGCCGGCAGAATCGGCGATAGCCGGTCGAGCACCGCCATCGCATCCCAACGCAGGCTCGGCCAGCGGTTGACGCTACGGGCGCTAAGGCCGTCGTACAGCTCGACCTGGGTCGCCCGCAAATTGGGATCGCTGCGCCCGCCGCGCCCGATTTGCACCAGCGCATTCGGCTCCTCCGCACCACTGGCAAGAATGCCGCGCGGCCGGTGATATTTGAAGGAGCGTCCGACAAGCGATACACCGTTGGCAAGCAGGGCCGAAGCCAGGGTGTCGCCCTCGTACCCTTGGAAGGACCGTCCATCGAATGTGAACCGCAGGCGCTTCGCCCGGTTGATACGCCCACCGGAGCGCAGGCGAAGGCGCTGGGTCATCCTTCCTTTGCCCCCGGCCGCGGCGCGCCCATCAGGTAAACGTTGGTGATTTCGTGGGTGCGGGTATCGCGTTCGACATTAAACCAGCGGCGGCACCCATGCGTGTGAACCCAGCGCTCATGGTGCTGGCCTTTAGTATTGCGCCGGGAAAAAAGATAATCGGCCCACGCGGCGTCGCTCAGCGTCGCGGGCTCCTTTGGCCGGGCAATATGGGCTTCGCCGCCGCACGAGAACTCGGTCTCGTCGCGCGGCCCGCACCACGGGCAAGGGATCAACAGCACTAGTGCGACACGGCCGCCGCGCCGTGTTCGTCGATGAGCGCGCCCGATGCGAAACGGCTGAGCGCCAACGGTACGGCCAGCGTGTGGGGCTCGCCCCGCGCAATTTGGTGGGCGAACACCCAGCCGGAGCCGGGCGTCGCCTTGAAACCGCCGGTTCCCCAGCCCGCGTTGACATAGAGCCCCTCAACGGGCGTCGTGCCGATGATGGGGCTTGCGTCCGGGCACACATCGACGACGCCGCCCCATTGGCGCATCATGCGCAAGCGGCTGAAGATCGGGAACAGATCGACCGCCGACGCCATCATCGTCTCTATGACCGCCGGGCTGCCGCGCTGCGCGTATGAAGTGTAGGCGTCGATACCCGCGCCCATAACCAGTTCACCGCGGTCGGATTGACTGACATATACGTGCACCGTGCCGCTCATCACGACGGTATCGAGGACAGGCTTGATCGGCTCGGAGACCGCGGCCTGCAGGGGATGGCTCTCGATGGGAAGCCGGAATCCCGCCATATCCGCGAGCACGCTCGAATGTCCGGCGACCACGATACCGACTTTCTTTGCCGCGATAGGACCGCGCGACGTGCGCACGCCGGTGACGCGCCCGTCCTTGATGTCAAAGCCCGTCACTTCGCAATTCTGGATGATATCGACACCGCGCGCGTCCGCCGCGCGCGCGAGGCCCCAGGCGACAGCGTCATGGCGAGCGACGCCGCCGCGCCGTTGCAGCGACGCACCCAGCACGGGATAGCGCGCGTTCGCGCTGGTGTTAAGAATGGGCACCATCGCCTTGACCTGCGCCGTTGTCAGGAATTCCGAATCGATCCCGTTGAGGCGGACGGCAGCGGTGCGCCGGGCAATCTCACGCAAATCGCCTTCAGTATGAGCGAGATTGAGCACGCCGCGCTGGCTAAACATGATGTTAAAATTGAGATCGTGCGAAAGCCCCTCGTAGAGCTTGAGGGATTTCTCATACAAAGCGGCGCTTTCGTCCCACAGGTAGTTCGAGCGGATAATCGTCGTGTTGCGCCCCGTGTTGCCGCCGCCTATCCACCCCTTCTCGACCACGCCGACGTTGGCGACGCCGTGTTCCTTGGCGAGGTAGTACGCGGTGGCGAGGCCGTGGCCCCCACCGCCGATGATGACGATGTCGTAAGCGGGTTTCGGTTCCGCATCACGCCACGCGCGGGACCACGTGCCCCCGCCCCGGCGCGCGTTACGAATCAGGTTTGAGAGGGAGTATCGGTCCATGAGCGTCGATACGCGCGTGGCGTTCCATGAGTTTGGCCGACGGACGCCAAGCCTGCCCCCCCCCCAGGATGCGGGAGGGTTGGGGAGGGAGCCGCCGGAGCTGCCAAGGCACTCGGGGCGAAGAGTGAAAACAACAGAAGACCCCCTCCCCTCTCCCTCAGGAAGGGGAAGGGGTCAACGGGTGTGACTTTGGTGTCTCCCCGGGCACAATTACGCAAACATCTCCCTAAAGCGAGAGGGTTCTTCTCGGCGCACGCTTAGGTCCGGCCGACGCGCATGGACGGCACCGGCGCACCGATGAATTCAAGGATTTCACGGGCGTAAATCTCGGGCGCGCGCCACGGCAACTGGCCGGCCACATCGGGAACGATCTTGAGAACCGACCCCGCCACCAACTCAGCCGCCTTGGTGTCGGCTTCGGCCAGCCGGTCGCCGTCGGCGTTGAGGAAAAGGACCGGGCATTTCAGTTCTTTGAGCGCCGGAACGCAATCGTGGGCGAACACTGCTTTCGCACCCCAGTCGTGGCGGTCGTAGATCCGCATCGTGTCGGACGCCGCCATCTGCAGGTGTCCCAGAGATGTCTCTTTGCCCCACGACTCGGCGCGCAGCTGCCACATGCGTGCGAGGTGGCCGCCATCCTCTTGCGCCGCCGGCTCACCGAGCCGTTCCGCCGCCTTTTTCTTCTCATCGCCGGTCATCAGCGGAATGCCTGAGAATATTGCATGGGTCACCCGTTTGCCCGCTTGGCGGATCAATTCGACGGCAATCGCGGCGCCCGTATGAATGCCGCCTAAGGCAAATTCCTTGCCACCGATCGCATCGATCGCCTCGAGAAGCCACGCAGCATAGACCTCGACAGTGGTTGGCGCGTCGGGCGGGTCCGACGCCCCGTAACCCGGCGTATCGAAGGCGACAACCCGGGTCGAACGGCCGAAGATCGGGATGCAGCGTTCGAACTCCCGCGACGACAGGGGCGTCCCGTGGAACAGAAAAAGATCGGGTCCGTTGTCGCCCTCGCGGCAATAATGGACTTGGCCGCGGGTGGTATCGACGTACCCCTTCTTCATGGCACCTTCCCAGTTTAGACCAGATCGACGCGCTGGACTATTGCGATCTCCCTCTCCCCCGGCAAGCTAAACCATATCCGCTGGGGGCGCGCCGTGACAAGGCGGGCCCAATTCAGGGGCGTGGGCCCGTCAGATGAGCCCCGCGGCGGCGGCGTTGCGCTGCACCGACTGGGCGAACCAATCGAGCCCCGGCCAGCGAAATGCGACATGGCCGATCGCGTCGACGTTGGCGGCGAACCCGCACAGATAGCCAAATTCCTTGGCGGCGAGAAAAAGCGGCAGGAGCTCGCGCTCGCGGCCGCCAAGGGGCCGGACGCTCTCGTATCCCGCCAAATATCCATCGATCACCGGCTGGCCCAGTTGGCTTTTCTCCGCCGCCCAGCAAAAGCTGACGAGCTCGTGGGCCCAATAGCCGTGGCCGCAACCGTCAAAATCAAGAAGGGTGATGTCGCCGCCGAGTCCGATGAAGACATTGAACGCGTGCATATCCCCATGGGTTGGGCCGATGGCTACGTCGTCTTCGCCGATGGCGGCCAGGGCCCCGCGAATGCCGTCCCGAACCTTGCGATAGAGCGCCACGTCGTCCGGGCGATGGGCTGCTAGGCGTTCCACGGCGGGAAGAGCGCTGCCAAAGGATTCGGCGCGGTGAATGGGCCGTCCGACGGTGGCGGCAAAATCGCGGGCCGCAAGGTGCATTTCGGCAACGGCGGCGCCGACGGCCGGCGCCAAGGCGGGATCTGGCCGGCCCCCGTACGCCTTACCGTCGATCCATTCGAACAGGGCGACGCAGCGAGCACCCTCCGGCGCCTCAACAACGAAATAGTCCCTTTCGCCGGGCGACGGGTGCGGTCCAGGAACGGCGATCCCCCGCGCCTTCAGATGGCCAAGAAACTCTAACTCGTAACGCACGTCATTCTCGCTGCGCCAGTTCGAGCGCCACACCCGCGCCGCATATTTCACGCCGTTGGCCCGCACCAGATAGACATCGTTCATGCCGCGGGTGAGCAGCTCGCAGTGGACACCCTCCAATTCGAAGTGCTTGGCGATCGCCGGACCGAGCGCCTGGGCGTCGAGGATAGAATGGACGATGGGCATAACCGACTTCGGCACGACTGAACTCCCGGCTGCGGCGAAAAACACCCGCTTCGACTGGGGTGGGGGAAAGCCCTAACTTAACGTGCCGACGCTGCCTGTCGAGGCAATGGGGACGGGGTGGACCCTCTAAAACGATTTCTTGTCGCCGTCGCGGCCATCGCCGTGGGCGGCGTATCCGCAGCGGCAGAGCAGCCAGCCCACATCGCCGGGCCCGAGCAACCTGTGCCCACCCCTGCCGCAGACGGCACGCTCAACCTGCTGACGTACAATGTAGGGTTCATGCGTATTGCCCTGCTGGGGATCGTATTTTACCAACCCGCCGCGTTTGTCGACGAACGCTTTGCCTCGCTACCGGAGGCCCTATTATCCTCCGGCGTCGACACCATCGCGTTGCAGGAGGCGTTTGGCAGGGACCGCAAGGAGACATTGGCGGCGGAGGTCCGCACCACATACCCCTATGCGGCATGGTGGCCGAAGACATCGCGGCTCCGGCAGAGCTCCGGCCTCATGGTGCTTTCCAAGTGGCCGATCACGGCGGCGCGCTATGAACAGTTCGCCAACAACCCGGCCAACGAGGCCATGGTCACGCGCAAAGGATTTCTTGAAGCGATCGTCGAATTGGCGGGCCGGCCGCGCCTGCGCGTCTTCGATTTTCACATGACGGCCGGCGGCAATACCGCGGCGTCCGCAGCGGCATCGACGAAGGCGGTCCGCGCCGGACAAATCCGCCAAGTTCTCGCCGCTGCGGCACGCCCATTTGACGGCGCAACCATCTTACTTGGCGACCTCAACGCGGGACCCGGCGCCTCGGACGAAAATTACCGGCTAGTCCGCGACACCGGCTACGTCGATGTGTTTGCAGCGGCGACCGGCGACAGTGCCGCCGCCGATCACCTGACCTGGGACCCCCGCCAGCTGCTCATCGCCAATGGCCCGCGCCGCCACACCGTGCCGCGGCGCATCGACCACGCGTTCCTGCCTTCGGTCGAAGGGGAGCGCATCGCCATCGAAGGCGTGCGCATCGTCTTCAAGATAAACGCCGTACCCGTCGAGGGCGGCCGGCGTGTCCCGGCCTCAGATCACTAAGGCGTACTAGTGCAATTGCGGTTTCTTGGCCGCAGAGCCGCTCGACCGCAGATCGGCGACCGCGAATCAGTCAGCGTCAGCGACGGCGAAGTCGGATGCCTCCGCAACATCGGTCACGGGGCCCTTTCGCAAGGCTTCGAGGTAGTCCTGGCGGTCCAGGACGTAGGTTTCTTCGGCCTCAAGAATCAAGAACGTCCTAAGCCCAGGCCGGCATGCCCTTCAAACCCAACACGACAAGTCCGGCAACTGCCACAAAACGAATCATGCCCGCTCCTAGCCGATCGCAACCGATTCCGTATTATTTGGGGCTGCCCGGCAGCGCTTACGACCGAATTTCCGCCAAAATTCGTTGCATAATGTGCAGCCGATCACAGGAGACCGGTGTAAATCGCCGCTTTTCTGCCGCCTACATCAGCCCCGCGGCCGAGACGTGCTTGCGGACGTTTTCCGCGAACCAGTCGAGATTCGGATTGAGCAATGGCGTATGTCCGACGGCATTGACGTTGGCGGCGAAACCGCACAGGAAACGCAGTTCCTTGGCCGCGAAGAACGTGGGAATCAGGCCGGCCTCCGAGTCGCTGAGCGGCCGCACCGCGCCGTAGCCGTCGAGGAACGCGTCCGTGATGTCCTCGCCCACGCCGACATAGTGGTTAGCCCACGCGAAGCTCATCAGCTCCTGCACGTAGTGGTCCTCGCCGCAGTTGTCGAAATCGAGGATCACGGTCTTGCCGCCGTCCACGACAAAAGCGTTATAGAGATGAAAGTCGCCATGGCTAGGCCCGAAGGCGGCGCACACGCTGTCCACAGGCGCCAGCGCCTCTTCGACCGCGGCGATCGCCCGTGGGTAGTAATCCGCGTCTTCAGAACGGTGCGCCACCATGCGCAACAGCGCCGGCAACTCGCGCACGTATGAGCCCGGTCGATCGATAAAACGCGTGGCAGCGGGTTTGAAATCGGCGCCCACCAAATGAACCTCCGCGATGATGCCGCCGATGCGTCGAGCCCCTTCCGGGTCTGGGGCGGCGCCATAGGGCGCGCCCTCGGCCCATTCAAATAGCGCCATGTAACGCTCGCCCTCCGGCGCCTGAACCGGCACATGGAAGCCGCCATCCTTCATACGCACAGCCGAGACCACGGGCAGCCCCGTCCGCTTCAGGTGGTCAAGGAAAGCAAGCTCATAAACAACCTTGGCCTCGTCACGGAAGCCGTGACGCCAAACACGGCTCGCAAATTTTTTGCCGCCCGAGCGAACGAGATAGACATCGTTCATGCCGCGCGTCAGCAGTTCGCAATGCACGGCTCCGGGAAGATCGAAGTGCGCCGCAATCTTTTCGCCGACAGCGCCCGCGTCGAGGACCGAATGAATGATCGGCATCTTGATGGCGTTCATGCCCCTTTGTCCCACGGTGTGGCGCCATCGGCAACAACTCGTGCTAGCTTTCAGCGCATGACCGCCGCGCTTAAGCTTGGCGCCGACGACGCGCTTCTCATCATCGACGTACAAATCGACTTTTGTGCGGGCGGCAGCTTGGCCGCACCCGATGGCGATGCCGTCGTGCCGGTCATCAATCGCCTCGCCCCCGTCTTCGCCAATGTGATCATCACCCAGGACTGGCATCCGCCCGGTCACCAATCGTTCGCGTCCTCCCATCCAGGACGGGACCCGTTCGAGACTGTAAGCGCCGGGTATGGCGATCAGACCCTATGGCCGGATCACTGCGTGCAGGACACGGCGGGGGCCGACCTGCACCCAGACTTGAGCCTCGCGGACGCGCAAATGATCCTGCGCAAGGGGTTTCGCCGCGACGTGGATTCCTATTCGGCGTTTTTCGAGAACGACCACACCACCGCTACGGGTCTCAGCGGGTACTTGCGGGCGCGCGGCGTCAGCCGTGTGTTCCTCACCGGTTTGGTCACCGATTTCTGCGTCCGATATTCGGCCCTCGATGCCCGCAAGGAGGGATTTGAGGCGGTGGTCGTGGACGACGCCTGCCGTGCCATCGACCAGGATGGGTCCCTCGACGCGGCCTGGATTGCGATGCAGGAGGCGGGCGTGCGCCGCGTCGACTCCAAGGTATTCGGCAGCTAGGACTTCTTCTTGCGCGCCGCCTTTTTCGTCATTCCCGCGCGGGCGCCGCGGAAGTCCGGCCGCCGCCTTGCGAGGAGCGCGGCCACGCCCTCGCGCGATTCCTCAGTGCCGTAGTAGAGCGCCACGGTCTGCGCGCCGAGGCCGCCAATGCCGCGCATGTATTCGGTCGCCGCGTTGAACGAGCGTTTGGCGATGGCGATCGCGGTCGGACTTTTGTCTAAGATTTCTGTGCACCAGCCCCGAACTTCCGAGTCCAACCGCGCAGTCGGGACCACGGCATTGACGAGGCCCATAGCCTGCGCCTCCGCCGCGGAATAACGCCGACACAGGAACCAGATTTCCTTGGCCCGCTTTTCGCCCACGATGTTGGCGAGAAGGGCAGTGCCGTAGCCCGTCTCGACCGATCCCATGGCAGGACCGACCTGCCCGAAGACCGCGTCTTCCGCCGCGATGGTCAGGTCGCAGATCGTCGCCAGGACGTTACCGCCGCCCAGGCACCAGCCCCGCACCTTGGCGATCACCGGTTTCGGCGCATCGCGGATGATGGTGTGGAGCTCTTCGATCGGCAGACCAAGGAGCCCGCGGCCATCGTAACGGCCCTCGTGCACCTTCTGGTCGCCGCCGGATGAGAAGGCGTGGCCCCCAGCCCCGGTCAGCACGATCACACCGACGGCGTCGTTCCACGCCGCCTTGTGGAAAGCCTCGATCAACTCGTCGCACGTTCGCGCCCGGAAGGCGTTATGGACCTTTGGCCGATTGATCGTAATGGTAGCGACGCCGGCGCGCGCTGAATATTTGATGTCGCGATAGGCCATGGCGCTACGTTAATCGAAGCGAGTGTTGCGAGCCAGCGCCAGCGCCTCTTAACAAAATCGAAAGCAACACCCTGCATTGACAGGGTTCAGCGGTGCAGGCGTTGGAGACCGCAAGCCAGCGCCGTCGCCGACACGAGTATGCGCGCCTTCAATGCCTGACACAGCACGGTCCCCGGTACGACGGCCTATCGAAAGCTTTGTCACACTCTTCATCGTTTCCCTCGCCTTCCTTCTCGCGCCAAGCCTGACTCGCGCCCTCGAGATCGAGTTGACACAGAGCTCAATTCTAATTGACCGCGGGAAGACTGTTTCGGTCCTACGCCGCTTCAAGGACATGAAAATACGGATCGCTCTTGACGATTTCGGCACGGGCTATTCGACCTTGGAATACCTGTGGGATTTCCCCTTCGACACCCTGAAGATCAACAGGATTTTTGCTGCCAACATAGACGCCAACCCGACGGCGGCAGCGTTGACCGCGTCGATTATCCGCATGGGGCACGCGCTTGGCCCGCACGTTGTCGCCGAGGGCATCAAAACGGAAGGCCAAATGGCCTTCTTCCGGGACCAGGGCTGCGACTAGATTCAAGGCTTTCTGATCTCGCGTCCGCGTCCCGAGAGCGAATTCCGCCAACATCTCGCACGTCCGTCGTTCTTCTAGAAGCGCCCGCGGCGGCCGCCTCTTAACGGGCCCCATTTCGTACGGTGTTCGATTGCATCGGCGCGCCAGACCCGCCACACTACGGGCGCCCGGCCCCTAGCGCGGCGGACCAATGTTGAAGCAAACACAGCACCTTATGCTGGCGCACGCGGAACACGATGAATCCGCGCGCCAGCTGTTTTCGGCGTCCCTCAAATCACACCTTTCGTCAGATATTTCGGCCGGCACCCGCACCGTCTACGAGGTGCGTATCAAACCGGCCTTTGCCCGGGCGAACAACCGGCTACCTCGAGATCGCCATGAAGTGCGGCGTGCAATCGGCCGCGACAGCTATTATCAGATGGCCAGCTCCCTGAAGCGAACGGCACAGGAGCTCATGTTCGAATCGGTCGGGGCCAGCGTCGAGCGCCAGTTGCCCACGCTGATCGCCAAGGCAAAACCCCGGCGCGCGCCGGACCAGGGCGGTTCCCTGCGCCTTGATCCAAGTTTGTCCATCCCGCGCTACCACCGCGCCGTCGACATTCATTGCATGCCGGGCGGTTACCATACCGAAATCGCCGAAGACGATGTCTACGCCGGCGCCCTTTACGATCGCAGCATCTATCTGTTTTCGATGGGCATCCGGGGCGTTCTCAATGACGACTTCGGACGTAGCATGCGCGCCTACTACGAACGCGAACACCCCGATCTGAATCCGCGGCGCATTCTGGATATCGGATGCTCGGTGGGGCACGGCACCTTGCCCCATGTGGATGCGTTTCCCGATGCCGAGCTCTATGCCATCGAAGTCGGCGCGCCGATGCTGCGCTATGCGCATGTCCGGGCCGAGGCCCTTGGCAAGCGCGTGCACTTCTCGCAACAAAATGCCGAACACATCGATTTTCCGGACGGCCATTTCGACCTTATCCTGTCGCAGATCGTTATCCACGAGACCTCGCGCCGCGCCCTTCCGCGTATCCTTCGCGAGTGTAGGCGGCTGCTCGCGCCCGGCGGCCTCATGCTGCATATGGACGGGCTCGATTGGAACGGCCTCGACCCCTACGACGCGTTCGTTCCCGATTGGGATACCTACTACAACAACGAGCCGTTCATCGGGCCGATGCACGATCTTGACCTCATTGACCTGGCCGTGCAGGCCGGATTTACCCGGCGCGACGCGTTCGTCACCTCGACGCGCAGTGGCCTGTCGCAAACCGAGGAACGCCGGGAACTTGCCTCCGGCGACTTCGGCAATATCGGGCGCGTCATGATCTTCGGCGCCCGCGCGTAGCGTTACGCCGCCAATTCGCGGTGTAGATCATGCGGATCGCCTCCACCCTGTCGAGGTTGGCAAGGAAGTGGTCGACCAACGCCGAATTGAAATGACCGCCACGCTGCTCGCATAGGAAATCGGACACTTTGTCCATCGGCCACGCCGCCTTGTAACGACGATCGGTGCCCAGCGCGTCAAAAACATCGGCCAAGGCCAAAATGCGACCATAGAGGTGGATGTCTTCGCCGGCCTTCCCATAGGGATAGCCGCTGCCGTCCCATTTTTCGCGATGCTGCTCGGCGATCAAAGCGCCAGCGCGAAGAATTCGCCGGGCCCACCCCGGCCCGCAGGTGGCGGGCCTATGGCGTCTTTTGCGTCGCGCCGAGCCGCCCGAGTTTTCAATTCCGGGTCCCTGGCGCTTCAGGGGTCATAGTCGGAGAATAGTTTCCAATGTCCTAACGAAGGCGGTATGGGACGCAAAAATCGGAGCGCAAGCCTGATTTCCGCCAGGGGCGTCGTGCCGGCGGCGCCAAGTGGACCCCGGCGCGATCTGCCGTCTATGATCGCGCCATCGCCGAGGAGTGCCCATGGCTATTCTTCCCGTCCCCGCCGAGCCCTTCGATGCCTCCGTGCCCGTGCTTGTCATCGGCGCGGGGGCATGCGGATTGTGCGCGGCCCTGGCGGCACACGAGGGCGGCGCCGAAGTCATGGTGCTGGAACGTGACGAAACGCCGACCGGATCAACGACGCTGTCCACCGCGCTCATCCCCGCCGCCGGGACGCGCTTGCAAAAAGAAGCCGGCGTCGATGATTCGCCTGAGCGCCTCGCCGCCGACCTTATGGCCAAGGCCAAGAATCAGACCGATCCGGCGATGGCTTTGGCCGTCGCGCTCGCCTCCGGTCCCACCGTCGACTGGCTGATCGACAAGCACGATGCGCCGCTGACTCTAGTAACCGGCTTCCTCTACCCCGGACAAACCGCATACCGGCTTCACTCGACACCTAACCGGTCCGGCGAGGAGCTTATGGCGTTCCTGCTTGGCGCCGTGGCCAAAGCCGGTATCGGCATTGCAACGAGCGCCCACGTGACCGGGCTGTACGCCACCAAGGACGGCGGCGTGCGCGGCGTGCGCATCGAACGCCCCGATGGTGAAACCGAAGACATCGGCTGCGAGGCGTTGGTGCTGGCGTGCAACGGCTACGGCGGCAACCCGGAAATGGTGCGCAAGTACGTACCGGAGATGGCCGACGCACTCTACTTCGGCCACGTCGGCAACAAAGGTGACGCGGTCAACTGGGGCGTCGCGCTCGGCGGCGCGGTGGCCGACATGGGGGGATACCAGGGCCACGGCTCTGTCACCCATCCCCACGGCACGCTGTTGTTCTGGGGCGTCATGACCGAGGGCGGCTTTCAGGTGAACCTCGACGGCAAGCGCTTCGCCAGCGAGGTGCGCGGCTATTCCGAGGCGGCGGTCGATGTCA
>Ga0315339_1002860_pt1 | contig 12645 bp, 10 predicted proteins | sample ASW17metaG_FD_204514 | JGI IMG/M metagenome (GOLD analysis project Ga0315339, IMG submission 204514) | Ammonia-oxidizing marine archaeal communities from Pacific Ocean, United States - ASW #17 | ecosystem: Environmental > Aquatic > Marine > Oceanic | place: USA: California | collected 2016-12-05
CTCTAAAATCAAAATTGATAAAAAAAAAAATAAGAGTATCTAAAGATGGTTATTTTGCTTTTGGATTAGCAAGAGATAGAAAATATGATGTAGTAATAACTATTGAGAAAAATGGATTTAAGAAAAAAATTACAAAAAAAATTCAAAAAAGAAAATATAATATTCAAAGAATTGATGGTTTAGAAGAAAAAATGGTGACACCTCCTGAAGAAGTTTACGAAAGAATAAAAGAAGATAACAAGTTAATAGCTAAAGCAAGAGCTATTGATACTAATTTGGATTATTTTAAAGATAAATTTATAATTCCTGTCGATGATGCAATAATTACTGGAGTTTATGGTAGTCAACGAATATTAAATGGTAAACCAAAATGGCCACATTATGGATTAGATTTTGCTCAAAAAGAAGGATCACCAGTAAAAGCCATGATTAGTGGAACCGTTACTTTAGCTGAGCATGATTTATATTATACCGGTGGTACTTTGATTTTTGATCATGGTCACGGCATTTCAACATTGTATATGCATATGAAAGAAATATTTGTAAAAAAAGGTCAAAAAGTTAAGCAAGGAGAGATTATAGGAACAGTTGGTGCAACAGGGAGAGCGACTGGTGCACATCTTGATGTGAGATTGAATTGGTTTGATGTTAGATTAGATCCAGCTACAGTGCTTAATTAAATATAAATGGCTCTACATTTTACAAAAGAAGAATTTAAAAATAGAAAATTAAAGGTCTTAAAATCTATGAAAGAGCAAAATCTTAATGCTCTTTTAATGTTTAAACAAGAGTCTATGTATTGGTTAACCGGATATGATACATTTGGATTTGTTTTTTTTCAGTCATTAATACTTAGAGATGATGGAAAAATAGTTTTACTAACAAGAGCACCAGATTTACGACAAGCACAGAATACATCAAATATAAAAAATATAAAAGTTTGGGAAGATAAAGAAGGTTCTAGTCCATCAAATATCCTAAAGGACATCTTGTCAGATCTAAATCTGGAAGGAAAAAATATTGGTATTGAATATGATTCTTACGGTTTAACTGGAAGAAATACTTTAAAACTTAATAATTCATTAAAAGATTTTGGAAATTTTGAAGATAAATCAGAATTAATTTCTTATTTACGAATTATTAAATCAGATGAAGAAATTGTTTATGTTAGAAAAGCAGCAGAACTTGCTGACAATGCGCTTGATGCTGTATGGAAAACAGCTAAAGCCGGAATTTACGAAGGAAAAATTTTAGCTGAAATGCAAAAGGTAGTTTTTGAAGGTGGTGGTGATTATCCTGCTAATGATTATATAATTGGTTCTGGTCACAATGCTTTGCTTTGTAGATATCAATCAGAAAAAAGAATTTTGGATAAACAAGATCAATTATCAATTGAATGGGCGGGAACATATAAACATTATCATTCAGCAATGTTTCGAACTATTCCTATTGGAAAAGCTCATGAAAATCATTTTAAAATGTATGACGCTTGTGTTGATGCACTAACAAATTGTGAAAAAAAACTTATTCCTGAAAGTACTGTTGGAGAAGTTTTTGATATTCATGCGAACACATTAGACAATCATGGTTATAAAGATTCAAGAATGAATGCATGTGGGTATTCATTGGGGTCAACATTTGCACCTAATTGGATGGACGTCCCACCTATGATCTTCACTGGAAACCCATTAATTATAAAACCTGGGATGGTATTCTTTATGCATATGATTTTGATGGACAGTGAGGCGCAATTAGCAATGAATCTAGGCGAGACATATTTAGTGACTGAAACTGGTAATGAACGTCTTGGTAAACAGAAGTTAGATTTAGTAGTTTTGTAGGTCTAGTTTCTAGTCTGACACCTAGTCTTCCTATAAAATTCTATCTATTGCTAATATTAACTGGTACAAAGAGTTTTTAGATACTGCCAGACAATATTAAACTTCATTACTAAGGCTAGTATTTTTCGGAAAATACCAATCTAAAGAGAATTCATCGTTCATGTATTTTATACGTGAATAATGAGATCGATTTATTATGATTATAAAAGATATAACAGAGAAACAAATTTCAACAACAGGCGCTATTCTACCATTTAAAAAAAACATTTTTCCTAATAAAATTAATAAAACGATTGAAATTGTTATTGTTCCAAAATTAGCTGACATAACAGCAAATCAAAAAAATGTTGGGATTGTATTAGATGAAAAAATCATTTTAAAGATTTTATCTAAACATTATAAAAATGTCTCAATTACCGAGATCATTACTAAAAATGATTTGAAAAAATTAGCATTAAGAAAACCAGATTTAGTTTTCTCTGGCGTTAAATATTTTTATTTTGCTGATGGAATTATTTGGCTTAACGATTATTTAGAACTTCATGATATTTTGTATATCGCCTCAAACAGGACAGCGCTTCATAATGAGCATGATAAAAGTATAGCTAAAAAAATTGTACAAAAAGCAAATATTAGGACGGCTGATTTTTTCACAACAGAGCCTGGGGAGCACCAAAATGAAATGTCGATCCCTATTTCTTTCCCTCTTTTTATAAAACCCTTGACTGGTGGAGACAGTAGAGGAGTGGATGCAAATTCCATCGTGTATGATTTTTTAAGTTTTCAAGCAAAGGTATTAGATATTAAGTGCAAGCACAATTTACGTTCTTTAGTAGAAACGTATTTATCTGGAAAAGAGTACAGTGTCAGCATTCTTCAAGATCACTCTAATGGAAATCTAATAGCAATGCCGATAGAAATTGTTGTTAAAAAAAACATTAACGGTCATCGTATTCTTGATTATGATATTAAGGATAATGATCACGAAAAAGTAATTGAAGTTTCAGATAGTAAAATTTTTAATCAACTCTCTGATTTATCAAAAAATGCTTTTACTGCATTAGATGGTAAGTTATTGGGACGAATTGATATTAAAATGGATCATCGTGGTGTTCCTCATTTTATTGAAGCTAACCTTATGCCTGGTCTTAGAAAAGGCTATTTTTACAGATCTTGTTTATTAAATCTTAATATGAGTTATGAACAAATGATTTTATCAGTTGCTGATAACGGATTATCCTCTCAAAGAATTCATTTCTCCACTAATTCCATTAGAGGAAAAAGTTAATACCAAACCCAGAACCAAGATCCCTAAAAGCTTTTTCATGATTAAATGCTATCAAAAGGCATCTCCAGTTTCTAGTCTGATACCTAGTTTGCTCTCGGTCTTATTACTTATATGGGGCTTTATTTTTAGACTGATCTGTTGTCATAATTAAAAATTACTACTGCTACAACAATTCTGGAGACACACTGAGTCACGACTGGACTTTAAAAATGAAACGAGATTGGATGGACGTTCCACCTATGATTTTCACTGGAAACCCCTTAATTATTAAACCTGGAATGGTATTCTTTATGCATATGATTTTAATGGACAGTGAGGCGCAATTAGCAATGAATTTAGGAGAGACGTATTTAGTGACTAAAGATGGCAATGAGAGGTTAGGTAAACAGAAGTTAGATCTGGTAGTTTTGTAGGCCTAGTTTCAGGTCTAATACAAAGTCTCTAATAGATTAATAAATATATTTAATCAGTAAAATTAAAATGGTTCACTTATTTTGTCTTGCCAGGATGAAAAATTAATATATTTTTGACCCAATACAAATTTACTAATTGCACATCTGTTAGCTACTACTTTAGATAAAACATATTTCAAATGTTCTGGTAGTGGTAAACTAAATTTGATTTCTAAAATATTAATTTTATCAAAAAAAATCGGAATTGGAGAATTTTTTATTTCAAGAAAATTTATGTCTGAGTTATACGTTCGAAGATTAAGATCAAAAGTAACTCTAATATTTCCATAAGGTAAAATGTAGGCTTCCCTATCATATTCTAAAATATTTTTTGCTCTAAAACCTCCTGATTTTAAATTAATATATGATTTTATCAAAAATTCAGATTTATTATTCAACATATCAAAATTACCATTAATTAAACATCTGGCAATTTTTTTATTTATAATTTCAGATTTTTTTTCAATAACATTTTCTATTTTTTTTTTTGACTCAAATTTTATAATGTTTGAGGAATTATATTTTCGGATTCTAAATTTTTCTCGAGAATAAATCCCATCAACCTTTTCGCTAAAATTATCATTGTAAGGAGTGTCAAAATATAAGCTTGTAATAGTGTAAAATTTTTCATTTTTATTTGCATTTTTATCAAGTTTCATAAATGTTTTTAATGAATTTCTTAGAAAAGCAAGTTCTTCGTTTGAAATATAATATTTATATTCTTGACGATGTAATATCATTTTTGAAACTTTCGTAAAAACTTTCTTGATTTAGCTTATCTATAAAATTTATTGTACCTTCTTTAAATTGAAAGCTTTTAATATTTTTTTTTTCACCTAATAATATTATTTCTTCATTAGTGTAATCATTTTTATTTAGGTAAAGACTAGGTTTGTCAAATATAAATTTTTTTATATACATAGAATAATTTAATTCATTACTAAAATATTTATTTTTAATGATATAAGATACAGACCCGTCTTTGATTGCTATAGCAATTTTATTTCCTTCAAAATAATTTTTTTCAACTAAAGCCTTAGATTTTTCACCTATGCTTAAACCTTTATCTTTAGAATTAACTATTTTATTATTTTTAATAATAATATTTGAACCACTTAGATCGATTCCATCTCCATTAAAATTTATATTATTATTGTCTACTATTTTCAAATTTTTATTGGATATAAAAATGTTATTAAAAATTTTTCCATTACAAAAATCTAAATCAAGGTGATCAAATTTATTATTTGAAAAGGTAGTATTAAAAATTTCTACATAACTATTTCTAATATTCGCTCCGTCATCCGACGTACTCCCAATTATTTTAGAATTAGTAATTTGTAATTCAGAATTATGAATTGATAATTGTCCTAAAAATACCATTCCTTCTATTGATGCTTCACTACCTCCTTCAATTATAAAATTATTAAACTTTACTTTGTTTTTATTTTCTCTACCAATTATCGCAAAAGTTCCAAATGGGCTGTTTTTTTCATATCTGCTAACTGAAATATTTTCTTCTTCAGTGCCCTCAGCATAAAAATCACCTTGTATCAATATAGAAATATCTTTGCTTAATTTAAAATTTGTTCCTTTTTTAATTACCGTTTTAACATTTGGAGGAACAATTATATTTTTAGTCAGAATATAATTACCTTTTTTTATAATTAATTTTGTTCCATTAAAAATATAATTTATATTATTAATTTCTAATGAATTTATAAATGATTCTTTATCTGTTAATTCATAATTTCTAATATTATTAATATATATATGATCTTGGTTAATGGTTTTGTTCGTTAATATATTTTCAAGTTCAATTTTTGTTATATCTTTGCTAGATAAGATATTAATTATTTTTTCTGGGTAATCATATTTTTCTTCATTGATAACAATTGATGGTAATAAATATTCGTCACTATCTTTTAAATTCATTGTTTCTTTACCAAAATAAATTGTCTTGAGTCGATGAGGTATATATGAATCGTTAATTAGGAATAACTTAGAAAAATTTTTTTGTTTTTCTTTAGAAACATAAATTTTTACATAGTTTAAATATTCCTCAACTTTATTAAAATTATAATTCAGTACATCAAAAAAATTATTCCTAAGATATTTTTGATGACGTAATTTTACGTCGCTAAAAATAAGATTTTTATAAGCATTCTTATAAGTTTCCTCCGCTTCTTTAATTATTTTTTTTTTGTTGGTTATGATTTGATTCAGATAAAAATCTCTTTTAAATCTAAAATCACTATCAGTTAATATTAGCTTAAATAAATTGTGAGATATTGCGTTTTTGTATTGATAATTATTATTAAAAAAAGCATTATTAAAATTGTCTAGACTAACTCCGATCGGAATAACAATTCCAGATTCTTGTCTAAATAAAACTTTAAATTTTCCTGTTGTGTAATCATATATAAATTTTAAATTATCTCCAGTTATTGAATGGTTGTCATTAACGATAGCACTCAGAGCTAAAAATTTCGCAAAATAATCTTTATCAATCAATCTAAATATTTTTTTTATATCTTTTGAATTAATTGCATCAAATAAATTTTTGATACTACCGACTGCAATATCTGAATTGACACCAGTTCCAGAGACTTCGATATTTTTTTCATTTAAATCCAAATCTGATTCATGCCCATCTTTTTTTTTATCCCAATCGTCATTTGTTTTTAAAATTGAATAATTTGTAATTTGTTTTTTTTCAAACCACTCTTTTCCGTGTCTTTCTTGTCTATAAAAAAAACCAATTACGACACCATTGATTTTTAGAATTCTAGTTTCGCCCATTGGAGATAGTAGACCTATTTTATTCGCTAAATTATTTAAAATTATTGTTGGTATATTCTCATCACTATCAAAATATATTCTAATTAAATTAAATTCTCTAATTTGATCTATATAAGGTTGTTCTTTAGCAAATTTGATTCGAAAACTTAAATATCCTTTTCTTAATGGAGTAATAGATGTTCCATGAATTTTATACTTAATTTCAAATTCTTTATCTCCTTTTTTTAATTTACCCTTTCTCCAATAATTCAATTCATCTTTAATAAAACCTTTGTTTTTAAATACTTCTATTTGTGATTCTATATGTGCAACATCTAGGCTGCTAAATTGAAGATTTGTGCTTACCGGTTCTTCATTTTTAATCTTGTAATAAATTCTAACTAAATCAAGTTCATTTGATACATATCTTATAGTTTTAAAACCAAAAAAATAAAGTTTGCCAATTATCGTTTCTCTTCCTAGTGAATTTTTAATTTTTAAAATTTTTTCATAGGATGAATCTTGGTGAAATAAATAAATAAAAAATGAAAAAAAAAATAAAAAAATTAGAAAAATAAAAATAAAAAATAATTTAAACCTCATACTTCTTTTATTGTTTTAATTATCAAGAATATTACTACTATAAGATAAAATATTCACATTAAATACCCCTGACAATTCAGAAATTTTTTTTGAAAGTTTTGATTGATCTTTAATTCTAGTTTCAAATATTAATTCTAATTGATCACTATTTATGTTTTTACTCTTTAGATAAAATTTTTTTGTTTCTTTAGATAGAATCTTTAATAATTCATTTTCTGTACTTGGTTTACATTTGACGATCACCATATAAGATGTTGATGATAAAGGAAGTTTTTTAACAATTATTATAATAAATGAAATAATTATTGAAGCTGCAAATGATACTTTAAATGCAGCAACACCGTTTGCTATTCCTATTGATACTGCCCAAAACATAAAAACAATATCTAATGGATCTTTAACTGCAGCTCTAAATCTAACTATTGAAAGGGCGCCTACCATTCCTAAGGAAAGCACTAGATTACCGCTTATCACCATAATTACTGATGTTGTAATTAAAGATATTAAGATCAAAGATAAACTAAAACTTTTTTGATATAGAATTCCTTGGTAAGCATATTTATAAGTATATGAAATTATCCCAGCACAAATCAAACTTGCAATTAGAGCTACAATTATATCGCTTAAAGTTATTAATGATCCTGAGCCTAAGTTAGTTGCACTAGAAGAAATTATATCTACAAATGATAAAAGTTTTTGATTTTCCATAAAAGTTAATTATTTTTTATAAACAGATTATCAGTAGCCTTAAGATTACTCAAAAAACTAAAGTGAGGATAATTCCATGTTTTTTTTAATTCAAAATTATATTTATTTAATAATTTAACTATTTCCTCAACTTTTAAATCAAAACCTTTTTTTGTACCAGATATTTCTGCATAGATTAATCCAATTTTCCCTTCAGCTAATAATTTTTCAGCTCCTAAAAACACTTCGTATTCAGTGCCATCACAATCTAGTTTAAGTAAATCAATTTTATCAATATTATTTAATGAACAAAAATTATCTATAGTTTGGGTTTGCACAATAATTTTTTCATAATCTTTAATTTTTTTAAAAGGATTTAATAACTTCATTACACCTTTTCTTGTCATATTGTACAATTTATCTTCTTGATGAGCTGATTTTAAAGAAGATCCCGAAGCTTCAAAAAATCTATTTATAGTAAATTCTTTTTTTGTATTGGAATTATCTAATGCCAATTCAAAATATTTTACATTTTTATTTTTTAAAACCTCTACTAAATAATCTTTTGCGTTTGGGTTTGGGTCAAATAAATAATACTTTGAATTATTTTCTTTTAAATTTTCATGTTTTATAAGATTTATAGTAAAAACTCCACGGAAGGCTCCAATATCAAATATTATTTTATCTTTAACATTTATTAAATCTAATAATTTAGATTCAATATCATTCATCCAAAATTTTACCCAAAAATTATATATAATTTTTTCCATATTAATATTAACAAATTATTTTTTTCAATATATTTTTATATTATATTTAATTTTCAGTACATGAAGTTTTTTTATCATTAAGATATAATATAAAAAAAGTATTATTTTCATATGTTTTGCAATAAAATTTAGGTGTTGATTTTATTATATTAGCAAAATCATTTTTTTTATTAACTATTATTAAATTTGGTTTGTTGACTTTTTTGTTAAAATTTTTGAATTTTAATCTTAATCTCTTAAATTCATTTTTAGGTATCAATAATTGTTGTGTCATTAATGGAGAAGATTTAGATAAATAATTTATAATTTCTTCACTAAATTCTAAACTGTTGTTAAATGTAGTTAATGAATTAGCTTGATATTTATAAGTAGATAAAAACCCTACCATTTTATTATTATAACGCCAACTTTGTTTTTTATTTTGTAAAAATAATGACAAATCATTTTCATATAACTCGAATAGTTTAAAAACATTGATTAATTTATTTTCTAAATGTTCGGATGTGCTTGCTACAGATGTACCATTCGAAATGGTCAAATTATTTTTACCACTTAAAATCCACCAAATAGATAAATCTTTATTAAAAGTTAATAATTCAAAACTATTATTTGAATCTAAATTTTGATCAGTAATAAATTTAGTAACTTTATTAAAATCATTTCTATAATCCGATTTGATATTTATATTTAAATAGTTTTCAAAATTATATAAAAAAATAAAGATTATAATTAAAGGAATATTTATTATTAGATTTTTATTAAAAATTTTTGGAAATAAATTATATAAAGAAATTAAAGTATAAATTATTAAAACTAATAATGACATTAAAACTATTAAAGATGAAAAATTATGTATCTCACTTCCGGCTGGAGAGAGTAAAATAAAAATTATTGGTGAAAATATAGAGCTTATAAATATAATAAAAATGATATCAATTTTATTTTTATAAATATTGTTATTAGAGTTTTTTTTAAGATAAAGGAATAATGATAATATTATAAAAAAAATTGTTAAAAACTTTATAGAAAAAAATCCTTTTAAAAAATGATTTAGTATAATTATTTTGTTGGAATAATTCAGTTCTATTAATCCCATTCGTTGTGCAAAGTCTGGCTCAGTATTATTAAGCATTAGAATAAATGGTATTGAAAAAACAAATATCGCCAGAATTATTTTAGAAAATGAAGTTATTCTTTTTGTAATGCTAAAACTATTATTAATATTTTTTAAAAAAAAATTAATAAAAAGAGCTAAAGCACTTAAACAAAAATGAAAATAAAAACCAACAAACATCATTGAAAGTAAAAATCCTAAACCTAATACATATTTATTTTCAAAAAAAATTTCAATTCTAAGTTTTATGAGTAACCATATAAATGTGAAAAAATAAATATGCCCAATCATTCTTCTAGGAAACTCTAATTTAAAGAATGCCTCAGAACCAGTGATATAATCTATCTGATAAATATAACTTATAAATTTTATTAAAATTGGTAAAGTAAAAAAAAAGGATGCAATTAAAAGACTAAAATTTTTTGGGAAGTTAAATTCTTGAAATATTAAATAGATAATAGTTAAAAAAATAAAAGTACAAAAAAATTCTAATAAGATAAAAGAATATAAACCAAGAAATTTGTAAAAAAAAGAATGATAAATAAGAGTTGCATATGGTATTGGAATAATTCTACCAGGTGTATAGGAGCTGTCATAACTTGGGTTAAAATTTAAATTACTTAAATTTAAAACCCATGTTAGATAATCTTTATCTTTAACTTCAAAAATTATTTTATTCAAAAGCTCTTCATCTGAATAAAAATAATTAGAAATAATCCATTTACCAGATACAAAAAAAAGAGTTAAAAATATTATGTATAAAAAATGTTTTTTATTATTTACCATGATAATAGACATAATTTATTACCAAATTAGTGCTTTAACTAGTACCATGAACTTTGATATTTTTAATTTTTTATTTACTAAGTATTGCAAATTTAATTTTGTTTTTATCTATATATATATGAAAAAATCAGTATAAAAATTAATTTTAATGAAAAAGATCAATTTTCTATATCAATCTATTATAGCATATAAGCACAAAATTTTTAAAATAATATCTTATGAAATTTTTTACTCAATTATCAATTTCAAAAATGGAAAATCTTTTAAACCTCCACATATTCATCCATGTCCTTATTATTTCAATCATAAAATTTCACAATTTATCAATAAGAATAGAAATGGAATAAAAAAAGTTATTGAATTAGGTTGTGGTTTTGGAAGAATTACCAATTTTTTATCAAATAAAACTCAAGCTAAAATTTACGGTTATGAGCTGGATAAAGAAGCTTATCAAATAGCAAAAATAAATAAATCTCCTCAACTAATTATCAAACAAGGCGATATATTAAAATTAAATTTTAGAAATCTTAAATTTGATACTTATATCTTAAATAATCCTTTTTACTTGCCTACAAAAAAAAATTTAACTTTATATGAAAAATTAATAAAAAAAATTTATATAAGTAAAAAAAAATCTAAAAAAAAGTACTACATAATTGCTGTAAATTTTTTAAACAAAAAACATACAGCAATTTTTAAGAATTATAAATTGGTTAAAACGGTTGAAGCTGGTCTTGAAAGAAATGTAAATATATACAGAAACTAATTATTCAATAATGAAAAACAAAATAATTACTTTAGCTGTTCTTAAAGAAGCAAGAGTTGATGAAAATAGGGCACCATTTTCTCCCACTCAAATATCAAATTTGTTAAATAAATTTCCTAACTTAAAAATAATAGTCCAATCATCAAATAGAAGATGTTTTAAAGATGAAGATTACTTAAAAGCTGGAGCTCAGATAACTAATGATTTACGTTCTGCTGACATTATTTTTGGAGTGAAAGAAGTAGATGTATTAACGCTCATTAGAGATAAAACTTACTTATTTTTTTCACACACAAGTAAAGTTCGGCAATATATAGGTCAAACTATAGTGGACAGAGCCATTATATATAAGAAAAAACTTTTAAAAGAAGTGATAAAAAAAAATATAACACTGATTGATTATGAAAATGTAAGAGATGTTTCAGGTAATGGTTATCGATATCTTGGATTTGGTAGATTTGCAGGTATCATTGGTACCTATAATACTTTAAATCTTTACTTAAAATTATACAATAAACAATCACTCCCAAGAGCTTTTGAAATCAACAACTATGAGCAAATTAAAAAACTAATTAACAAACAAAATTTTAATAAACTAAAAATATTACTTACTGGAAGCGGTCGTGCCTCCAAAGGTGCTATAGAAATGTTAAAACATGCAAATATTAGACAGGTTTCAACTAATGATTATTTAAACAAAAAATATGATGAAGCGATTTTTTGTAATATTTCATCAAAAAAACATATTGAAAGAAAAGATGGAAAAGCTTCCTCTGAACAAGATTTTATTTTAAATCCTCATGAATATAATTCTAAAGTAAAAAATTTTCTATTAGTTACAGATATGTTTATAGCGTGTCATTATTGGGATATAAAACTTCCAAAATTATTTACTCAACAACAAATTAGTGAATTTAAGAATTTGAGAATTATAGGTGATGTTACATGTGATATTAATGGATCTGTTCCCACCACTATAAGATCTACGTCAATTGCAAAACCTTATTATTCAATTGATGTGATTTCAATGAAAGAAATTGAATTAGGTAATAAAGGTATTGCTGTTATGGCAGTTGATAATTTACCTTCTGAGTTACCACGAGAAGCTAGTGAAGAATTTGGTAACAGTGTTATGTCGGAAATTTTACCTTATTTAATAGATGAAGATGACGGACGAATAGATAGAGCTACTACAGCTTCAAAGGGTAAATTTTTTTCAAAGTTTTCATATTTAAATAATTTCATAAATTAATGTTTAGGAATTCTTCTAGCATTACAATTTTTAATTAGACGTTTCGCTACCAAAACCACTATTTTCCATACCTATTGAAAATTTTGAAACTGACAAACGTGATAAATTATAATTTTGTATCAATCTATGAAACCAAGGGTGAATACTTCTTTCAAATTTTAACTCTAAAACAGTATTGCCTGCCATACATTCTTTTAAATTTAAAAATTTTCCATTATAAAAAATATTTTTTGCAGGACTTGCCAAAATATTTGAGTCAAAAGTTAATCTAAATAAAAGTCCAAATTTATTTACATAAGGTCGTC
>Ga0315339_1002861_pt1 | contig 12643 bp, 14 predicted proteins | sample ASW17metaG_FD_204514 | JGI IMG/M metagenome (GOLD analysis project Ga0315339, IMG submission 204514) | Ammonia-oxidizing marine archaeal communities from Pacific Ocean, United States - ASW #17 | ecosystem: Environmental > Aquatic > Marine > Oceanic | place: USA: California | collected 2016-12-05
AACTATGGCGATAGTTTTGTGGCCCGTATCGACAAACAATTGCCCTGCGTTGAGGCGCTGAACGCAGGCGTTTCTTCGTACTCGCCGGCAAACTATTACGCCAAAGTCAGATATTTTCTTGAGACCGAGCAGCTCAAGGTGGATCGGGTGGTTGTCTTCGTTGATATGTCCGATCCCATTGACGAACTCAAACGCCGGGTTGATGCGGCGGGCAAGGTTGCTAGGGCAGGCGCCATCGCGAAATCGGGCAGTTCCAATGCGACCCCGGCGTCGGTTCTCGCGCCGCGCGCGAGTGGCAAATTAGATCCACCATCATCATCGGCTAAAAACACCTCATTCCGGCAATGGCTTCGCGATCATTCCCTTTCGGTTCGGTTAGCGTATGAAGTCAAAGACTGGATCCTGCCGCCGGTAAAACTGGAGAGAGATTTCGATTTGGATATTGATCGCGCCAAGGGCATGTGGCCCATGGACGGTGACGACGGATTGCGGCGACGAGCTAAGACGGGTCTTGCACGCGCCGGCCAATCCATGGACCGCCTCGCGACGTTTTTGCAGGCCCGAGGCGTGCCGCTCGTGCTCGCGGTTTACCCCTGGCCGCACCAAATCGTATCCGGCGAGGAAAATTCCATCCAGGTCCGGTTTTGGCATGATTGGTCTGAGCGCCATGGGGTCAAATTTATTAACTTGTTCCCGGCATTTCTATCCAGCCCTTCGCCGCAAGATATCATCAGACGTTACTTTATCGCCGGTGATGTTCATTGGAATGAGGCCGGGCATGCCTACGTGGCCGAAACGTTCCTTCGCCTATTGGCAAAAATTGAGCCCGCGCCGTGCACTATACCGAAATCGGGCTAGTGATGCCGCCAGATTGAAGTCGCTTAGCCGGGCACCGGGGCTGAGCTGAAGGCGTCCAAGGCTTCGCAGCGTTCAACGAACGCCGTCAGCGCCGGGCATTCGCCGGCCAGGTCAAGATGCGGGCGGACCTTTTTGGTGAAGGAATAAGCGACGACAGTGGAAATATCGGCTTGGCCAATGCGGTCGCCGCCGGCGAGCCAGCCGGCGTCTCCGGCATCCTCGGCAAGGCCATCCAAATACGCCAAGCCACCCATGGCCTGGGCGTCATTGTGGTCGGCCCAGGGCTGATGATATTTGTCTTCCGGGCGGTGGCGGCCCTCATAGGCGGCCCACTGCGCCTTGTCCATGGTGCCGACAGCTACGGCGGAGAATTTCATGACCTTGCGGCGTGCCATGCCGGCGGCCGGTGTCAGGCGCTTTTCATCGCCGGCCATTTCATCGAGGGCGTCGAGGATGGCATAGCTTTCGACCAGGGCGTCGCCGTCGTCCAGGACCAGTGTCGGAATTCGAACCAACGGATTGTGCTCGCTGACAGCGTCGGGTTTCTCAAAGACCATGATTTTGTCCATCTCATAGGCAAGGCCCATGACGTTGAGGCTGACGGCAACACGGCGCGCGAAGGGTGAGAGATAGTTTCCGATCAATTTCATGGTCGTTTCCTTATAAAAAATTTATTCGTCCAAATTTTTATTCATCCAAACCGGCGTAATAGTCTTGCAGAATTTTCACCACCTCGGGGCGCGAGAACTCCGGCGGGATGTCGGCGCCCTCGCCGAGCATGCGGCGCTGGTCGGTGCCGGAAATATGGATTTGGTCTTCCTTGCCATGCGGGCAGGTTTTCGCCGTCGCCATGCCATAGCACTTGGTGCAGTAAAAGGTGATATCGATTTTCAGGGGCTGAGTGAGTAGCGCATCTGCGTCGATCTCATCAAAGATGTGATGCGCATCGAAAGGCCCGTAGTAGTCACCGACACCGGCATGGTCGCGCCCGACAATCAGATGCGAGCAGCCGTAGTTCTGGCGGATTAACGCATGGAACAGGGCTTCGCGTGGTCCCGCGTAGCGCATCTCAATGGGATAACCCGCCTGGATGACGGTGCCTTCTCGGAAGTAATTATCAATCATCGCCTGAATGGCGGCAGTACGGGTTTCGGCGGGAATGTCGCCGGCCTTCAATTTGCCGAGAACCTGATGGATGAACACACCGTCGGTGACCTCGACGGCGATTTTGACCAGGTGTTCATGGCTGCGATGCATGGGGTTGCGGGTTTGGAATGCGGCGGCCCGCGACCAACCCCGGTCTTCGAACATTTTGCGGGATTCGGCCGGGCGGATGTAAAGATCGGCAAAGTCGGACGGAAACGAACCTTCGTTCAATACCGTCACCGGCCCGGCCAGATTGACCGGCTTTTGCGCCATCACCCGAGCGACTCCAGGGTGGGCAGAATCTGTTGTTTTATAGACGTGCTCGCATTCCAACGTTTTGTCATTGGCGTATTTTTCAGTGACCGTCATGATCGCCATGATGATCCCCTGGTCGGGATCCATCAGCGCGATCTCTTCGCCAATCTCAATGGAATCCGCAATATTGGTATCGGTGGACAGGGTTACCGGGATCGGCCAGAACACACCGTTTTCCAGCGCCATATCGATGCAGGTGCCGTGCCAGTCGGCCTCTGACATGAAGCCCCCAAGCGGTGTGTAGGCGCCCATGGAAAACATCAAGATGTCCGAAACTTCACAACTCGTCATCGGCAGTTGTTTGAGACCCTTGGCGCGGTCGAGTTCGCCGGCGCGCGCATTTTCCGCACCCAGGAGAAGAAGCAACGGGCCGCCGCCGTGCGGCGCTACGAGTTTGGACATGATCAGGCACTTCCTTTTGTGTTCGCTGAAATAATCGTGCGGGCGCTGATTTTCAGGGCGCTCGTCGCGGCGATAATCTAATGTGCCATGAGCGTTCTGAAAAGTGTTTGGCGCAGGCCATTTCAATTCAAGCGCCGCGCCCGTACTCTCGACCGCGAATGCAGGATCGATCGGTGGACGATGGAGCACTCAAGTATCAGCGAACTGCTTTGGCAGGGGGTGAATTACGCACTGTACTTCGGCATGGCGGCGTTAGGCGTGATTGCCTTGTTGTTGGTCTCGGCCAATCTCAACAAGGCACTGCTGGCGTACCAGGATATTTCCAACAAAATTTCCGCTCGCGACCGGACCATGCCGCCGAAAATTATCGCCTGCGGGGGCCTGGCCTTCATGGTCGGCGGACTGGTGCCCCATGAGCCGATTTTTGTCGGCGCAGGGATCGCCTCGCTGCCTTTGGTGTTTCTCAGTCTCAGGGATTTGAACCGGCGGGATCTTTTCGACAAGGATTGAGGTGCCTAACCACATCGCTCCGCCAGGGCCGGCGGCAGGGTGTTTTAGGTAGGCGCAATCGGTTGGGCTTGCGCCGCCAATGTTCCAATCGCGTCACCGGATAGTCGATAGGGCAACCATTCGTCCATGTGTTGGCAATCGATGGCGTGATAGAAATCCCGGGTCGGATTCCAGTCCAATACCGCCAGATCAATTCGGTCGCAGTCGCGTTCCTTGGCGACGGCCGCCAAGGCCGTCATCAGCGCTTGACCAAGGCCATGGCCGCGGGCCGCCGTATCCACATAAAGGTCTTCCAGATAGATTCCGGCCCGGCCTTCCCATGTTGAGTAATTGGCAAAAAACAGGGCAAAGCCGACAACGGCGCCGTCCAGTTCCGCGATCAGGCATTCGAAGCGCCGCGTGTCGCCGAACCCGTCGCGCAGCAAATCCGCCTCGGTGGTTTTTACTGACGTCTCAGGTTCGTTTTCATAGGCCGCGAGCCCCTTGATTAGTCGCAGAATATCGCTCACGTCACCCGGGTGGGCCCAGCGGATGTATGTCGCGGTATCGGTCATAATCTGGCATTCCTCAATAGGGTGGATGTGAGTGGAGAACTTGCGGTTTATTTAGATCTGCCAATAGCAATGATTTTGAAGCGCGCGTTTTGGAACACGACAGCATTGCCCTTACCAAGTCCGGCACCGGCCATAAGCCAAATCCAGTTCTTCGGCTTCGGCGCCCAATGCAGGAATGCCAGTAACAGGAATGGGAAATAGGCCTGGAATATGAACCTGGGCAGAACAGTCGAGTAGAGTTGCCAATCCGTGTGGGGAACGGCGACCAGCGTGGCGCGCGCCAGCGCGAACCCTTGCAGGCGTGTTCCGAACACATACCTGCCAAGGAAATAAAAACCGCTCCCTTGCAAACATATAAGCGGAATAATCAATACAAATGCCGCAAAAATGGGATTATCGAAAATGACCGACATGGCCATCAAAATCGGAACGATGATTATGGTGATATAGGGACCAGAGGATGCCGGATCGCCGATAAGTGGGTCGCCGCCATAGCGCTCAGGCCACATCCAACCGGCCGCGAGGTCAGCGTATACGCCCGCGTCACCGCCGAAAATAGCGTATGGCCAATCCAGGAACTCAATGAATCCGATAAACCCAAATCCGGCGATAATGTACCAGTCGATGGCTGATATGGGTTTATCCGTATCACTCAAGCGGTTGAACAAATTCATGGCGGCGCATCGTTCCTCAGGCTCGTCACGTTCGTCTGGCTTACATGCGTCGGCGCAGTTCAACGAGCGACTATGTTGAGCTCATTTTCATAATCGCGACTGCGCGAGTATGTCACGGTTGAGAATTGGTGATCAAACCTACGCGAGACAGGTGTCCACGGCGTGGCACCGGTCTATGATCTACACGACATCGTCATTCATCAAAGGGAGCCGGTCATGCGGATCATCGTATTATCCATATTTCTTATATGTGCTGGTGTGGCCGCCCCGGCCGGCGCCGAGACGCAACTCGCCGATCCGAAACCGGATTTCGATAATCCGCGCAAGATCATGCTGCAACTGACAAGTGGTGACCCTAAAGACATGAACAATGTGCTGTGGAACGCGATCAATCTGCAGAAGTTTTACGGTATCGATAACGTCAAAATTGCTATCGTCGGGTATGGGGACGGGATGAAAGCGTTCTATAAGAAAGGCTCGCCGGTACGCGAACGGATCGAAAGCCACCTGAAATATGAAATTGAATTCATTGGTTGTGGCAACACGATGACGGCGACGCAGCGGTCACCGGACGAATTGATCCCTGGCGTCAAACACGTCACGGCGGGAATCTCCGAGATTGTTGAACGTCAACTGCAGGGCTGGATTTACGTGCGTCCATGAAGGCGATTGGTTGATGAGCCGAATTCTTTTCGATCTTTGCGGCGCCGATGATCGGCGGTTCAGCCCTTACTGCTGGCGGACCAAGATGGCGCTTGGCCATAAGGGATTGGATTTTACGACCGAACCGGTGCGTTTTACGGAAAAGTACAAGCTTGAGTTTTCAGGCCAGGAAAAAGTGCCGGTGCTTGATGACGGGGGTACGGTGGTCCACGACAGTTGGAACATCGCTGAATACCTGGAAGATACCTATAGCGATGCGCCAGCGTTGTTTCCGGGTCCTGAGGGGCGGCTTTTGGCGAAGCAGACCAATGAATGGATGGACGGCCTGCATCGTCAATTAATGACATTCATCATTTTTGATGTATACAAACGCCTCGATGTCCAAGACCAAGCCTTCTTTCGTCCGACCCGCGAGGAACGCTACGGTGGAACGCTGGAAGAGCTTCAAGCCGGACGCGATCAATCCATTGGTGATTTTCGGGCGAACGGTCTGGCGGCATTACGCGCGCATCTTTTGGACCGGGAATACATTTGTGGCAAAACGCCGGCTTACGGCGATTATATTGTTTTCGGCAGCCTGCAGTGGGCCCGATTGACCAGTGAATTTGACGTTCTTGCGCCCGATGATCCGGTCTTCTCATGGCGCGAACGGATGATCGCACGGGCCGATGAAATGGGTCTCAGCGCGCCCGCCTGACTCGCCAGCGGACCAGCCATGATAAGGGATGGCCACCCAGGGTTTCGATTTCCCGCGCCAGGCGGTAAGGCGTGCCGCCGAGACCTTGTTTGAATTTGAAAATGCCGGGTGGTGTGAGGTCCGGATCCATGCCGCCGACATCGAAGCGCATCCGCCCCTCCGCTTTGGCGTCGAGGATTGCCCGCCACAACAATATTTGCCCGGCGCCGGCACGCCGACCTGCATCCGTCGAACTGGCGGCGAGATATTCTGCGGCCTGGCCAAACCGGGCGATCAAGATGCCCGCGACAAGCTTTCCGTTGTCGTGGGCGAGATAGGCACTAAGTTTGTTCTCCGGCGAGAGCCGGGTTTGAAGATTTTCGATCAATGTCGGCGTGACACTGGTGGTTATGGCGCGGTCGTCAATGAACGACTGATAGCTGCCGACAAATTCATCAAAGCCGGCGCCCTCGGTGGCGGTCCTGATTTTCATTCTCGCACGTTCGGCCTTGTTCAACGTGCTGCGCCAATTGCCACGCAGTGCGGCGCGCAATTGTTCCTCGGATTGTGTCAGATCAATGATCGCCGATGCCCAGCCATCTGAGCCGGCCAGCGCGAATCCCATCGGCGCCGTGGTTTCAGCCGGTGGTTCTTCCGCTGGGATGTTTGGTGCAATGCGCAAATAATATCCGAGTTGCTGGGCGTAATGTGCCTTGAGAGCCGCCAGCATTTTATTGTGGTTTTCTATGGTATCCGTGTTGGCGTTTAAGGCGAGGGGGCCTCGATTGACCCATGCCAAACCACCTCCGAAGATCGGCAAGCGCTTGATCAGCGCTTGGAATGCGCCCACCTCATCGCCGTTTGCGATTAAGATGCCGCGTTCGACTCGCCATCCATCGAGCGCTGCCTTCGTCGCCCCATACTCACCACATTGCAAAAGACTGAGACCTTCGTGGGTGGCCACGCGGTCCGTCCATTCATTATCTTCGCCGCCGGGAAATTCAATTCGGAGCATAAAGCGTCAGGCTTTTCGCCACCTTTACCATTCACGCCAGTTATCGTTGATGCTCCGGGGTGGGTCAAATTCTCCCTGTTATTTTGAAAAGTTTGAAATCGCTTTGTTGGTTATTGTTCAGTTACCTTATAAATACAAAATTAAAATGTAATATGGTTCAATTTACATTTATATTCGATTATAATAAACTAATAGCGAATTGGAATATCGAAGTAGTTGCGCTGATTTGACGATCGTACACGAGAAGAATGGATGAGAGCCATGGCTGCACCGACCGAAACCATGTCTTTGGAAGATGTATATACCAACGCCAAACTGGCCAGCCAGTTTCTTAAGGCGCTCGCCAATGAGAACCGTTTGGTCATTCTTTGTACATTGGCGGACGGCGAAAAGAACGTCGGCGAGCTTGAAGAAATCCTTGGAATTCGCCAACCGACGCTGTCCCAACAGCTAGCCCGTCTGCGGACTGAAAAGCTTGTCGGGACGCGGCGCGAATCAAAGCAAATTTACTATCATCTGGCTTCCGAGGAGGCCCAGCAGGTTATTGGTTTGCTGTACGAATTGTTCTGTAGCAAGGACCCCGGCGCGGCATCCAAGCCTTCGTCTCAGGAAGCAGCCTGAAATTTAACTTCGCTGTGCAATTGATGGCGTGCCATTCAACGTCGGGCAGCACTTGTTCCGTTGAACGTTGAAGCGGTAAGATCGCCCCATGGCTGACGATCTCCGCATTCCCCGGGTTTTCAATCCCAATGTCCGCGAGGACGCTAGTGACCAGCATCGTGACTGGTTGGATGTGCTTGATCAGGAATTGCACACGCTTTGGGGGCTTGGACGGAATCTGATACTGGTCTGGGCAGCCAAGGCGCGCGGTATGCAGGTTTTAGTCATCCCGCACTATAAAATCAGCGAATTCGATAGCCAATTTCGCGAAGAGGCCGAAGCCGCAGGATCGTCGGCACTTGGTCTGCAGCCGGTCAATTTCATGGAAGAAGTTATCGCCAACGCCAAACAGGTCACCCCCGGTGGCCTCGAGCACCTAGCGCAAATGACCGGCTACGAGCCAAAAGAAATTGAATTACCGTTTGTGCTAGGCACGGATTTGGCCCTGGAGTTGATTGAAACCGTTGTTCAGCGGTACTCGATTTCCTACGTCGAGGACCGGGCGGTTGCGCTGTTCGATATTGTCGGATTTTCACTGTATTCGCCGCTCGAACAAGTTACTCAACTGAATAGTCTGAGCTATTCCGTGAACTCGGCATATTCCAAAATGTTAAGCCGCAATTTGGATATCAGCTTCGCGCGGAACACTACCGGGGACGGGTATTATATTTGGAACCGGGACCGCAGCGTTCAAGCCAACGTCAATCTCTATCACTTCATGCATTTGGTGTTGGCTGACAATGCCATCGCCCGGGCCAAATCGAGCCCCAATACGACACCGCTGTTGTGGGCCTGTTTCCATATGGGCGGACACTATGAATTCTTCCAATCGGAAGGCCTGAGCCCGACAATATACAGTTACATCGTCGGCGACGTGACCATTGAACTGGCGCGGATGATTGACCGCGCGGTGCCCGGGCAAATCCTGGTTGGTGATTTCGATGCGCCCATGCCGGACCGCGAAACCCGCCGGGTGCAGCGCATTAACACCGTCGAATTCATTGAGCGGACCCAGGGAACGCTGTCGAAGTTCGAAGGTTTGGAGCTGTCGGGCGAAAGTGTCGAAGACATCAAATGCTATTTGACCGGCGTGCAAAAGGGCGACGGCGATGACGACTACGCCGTCAAACGCTATGCCATTACCGACAAGCATGGGCGCTCGCGTGATGTCTGCAATGCCAAGGTCAACATCTACCGCACCGGCACCGAACCCATTTTCTTAGGGGTCCAGACCACGGACCTGGACGGCTTTAAGTACGACAGTGAAGAGTTCGTCTAAGCAAATCCCGAGCAGAATAGTTTATTCGCGACGATGCATTTGCGGCGGCTAAAATTTAAGTGCGCTCGCGCCCGGCCATTTCGCGCCCGGCAATCATGACGGCCGCCAGCACAAGCCCGCCGCCGGCATATTGCAAGGAGCTCAGGCGTTCACCAAGGATGACGGCGGCGATGATCAACGTCACCAGGGGTTCCAGATTGTGGATCATCGATACCGGCGTGGGATCAGCGAAGCGCACCGCCAGCATCTGAAAGATAATCCCGAAAAGGTAACCGCCAGCGGCGAACCCGAGGCCGGCCCAGCCGACGCCACCTTCCGGCAGCGCCGGTCCCCCGGCAAAATACATGACGGCCAGGACAATCGGCAGCGAGCTAATTTGTGAATAGAACGTCAGGGTGATCGGATCCATGCGCCGGGCCGCCGCAGCGCCGCAGATCATCACCATTGTCGCCCCCATCGCCGCGATGCCGGCGCCTAAAAGCCCTCGCCAATCAAGGCTGTCGAAAGACGGCCCAAGGGCCAAAGCCAATCCGATGAACGCGGCGAAGAAGGAGGCTTGGGTGATCAAGCCGGGCACCGTGCGGTCCGCAATAGAGCTCAATATCAGGACAATGATGGGATAGAAATAAAATATAAGCGCCGCCAAACTCACCGGGATAAAGAACACCGATGACATGTATCCATAGGCGATCATGATCATGCCGAGGCTGAGGCCGACGGCGGGTCGCCGCGCGTCGCGGGCAATTTTGAAACCCCGCTTTAGCGCGATCAAATACAGTATCACCGCGACGGTGCCGACCAACACCCGAAACGCCACCAGCGTCGCCGGGCTGAGCCCGGCGTCATATGCGACCCGCGCGCCGGTGGTGACCACGCCAAGGCTGGTGGCAGCCGCGCCGGCGGCAATCAGGCCGGTTTTTTGGTTTCCGGCGGAAGGTGTCTCGGTCATCGTTGATCCAACTCTCCGCGATGTCTTTGCGGCCATTGGCGCCTTCTGACAAGCGAAAAAGCCCAGTTGCCGGAATGGTATTGATTGATCATGCTACGGGTTTGATGCGCAACACCCCAGGCAAGGAGAAGATTAACCATGGCCGGGCCCATTTTTCACAATTTTTCCACCGCGCCCACCCACGTGGCGCCGTTTTCCCATGCCGTTGAGGCCGATGGCTGGGTTCAACTCACCGGCCAGATGCCGACCGATCCTGATGATGATTCCAAACCCCTGGCTGACGGCGTTGAGGCGCAGACCCGCCGGGTCATGGATAATTTGATCATCGTCCTGGATGGGCTGGGCTTGGGGCTTGAGCATGTCTTGTCGGCGCGGGTTTTCATTACTGAGTTTGAACGCGATTACGCGGCCATGAACGATGCCTATAAATCCTATTTTCCGGCTGATCGCCTGCCGGCCAGAACCTGCGTCGGCGTTACCGGCTTGGCCAAGGGCGCACTTGTGGAAATTGACATGGTCGCCAAGCGGCCCGATTGACTAGGGCCGTGTGCGGAAATGGCCCCGTGCCATTTGCCGAAGTGGAACTTTACCTATCGTCCGGCTCGGCATGTAGTGCCCGGAAAATATAATTTCGAGGGTGATTATGAACGACACAACCAACGGCCTTGGGTAACCCATCGGATTTGACGTGCCGGACTGGCAGGCGTGTGCAGCCCCACCGCGCAAACCCATCGATGGTCGCACCTGCCGGATAGAGGCGATTGACCCCGAGCGCCATGCAGCGGATCTGTTCGCCGCCAATGCGGATGATGCCGATGGCTGACTTTGGACCTACATGGCCTATGGACCGTTCGCGGACCTCGGCGAATACCAGGGTTGGTTGGAAGCCGCTTGTTTGGGCGATGACCCGCTGTTCCACGCGATTATCGATAAGGCTACAGGAAAGGCCGCCGGGGTCGCGAGTTTCTTGAGGATTGAGCCCGCCGTCGGCGTTATTGAGGTCGGTCACATTTGTTATGCACCCAATTTGCAGAAAACCGTCATCGCGACGGAATCCATGTATCTGCTGATGTGCCGAGTGTTCGATGAATTGGGCTATCGGCGCTACGAATGGAAATGTGATGCGCTGAATGCCGCGTCGCGCGCCGCCGCAACCCGGTTGGGGTTCCAGTATGAAGGCACCTTTCGCCAGGCGACGATGTATAAAGGGCGCAACCGTGATACGGCGTGGTTCGCCATCACCGACAAGGACTGGCCGGTCCTCAAAGCCGGCTTCGAGACTTGGCTTGAGCCGGAGAACTTCGATGCGGACGGCCGACAACGCACCAGCCTGGTGTTCGAGCGAAGCTGAGCGCAATCTCTGTCTTGCCAAAGCCGCCTGAAACATGAGAAATGGCGCGCGGCAATTTAGAGGGAAAGCGCCATGGCCTTGTCCGATACCCCTACAGTGGTTAATTCTTGGAATGAATGGGATCCGCTGAAGCACGTCATCGTCGGCGTTGCCGACGGATGCTGCATTCCGCCGGCGGAACCGGCCAGCGAACCGAAGGTGCCAAAGGACAGCGACATGCGTGGCATGCATGGTCCCCGCCCACCCGAAACCGTGGCTCGCGCCAATGAATTGCTGAATGATTTTGTCACCATGCTGGAAGGACGCGGCATTCGCGTTGACCGCCCAACACCCTTAGATTTCAACCAAGAAGTTGGCACGCCCGATTGGCGCCACGGCACCATGTTCGGCTGCATGCCACCGCGCGACGTGATCTTGACGTTGGGCTCGGAGATGTTGGAAGCGACGATGTCTTACCGGTCGCGCTGGTTCGAGTATCTGTGCTACAGGCCTTTGTTAAAACGCTATTACGCCGATGATCCGAAGATGCGCCACGAAGCGGCGCCGAAACCGCGGCTGACGGATAAGTCATATAAAGAGGATTATCTGTCAGAAGACATCACCATGACCGAACGCTTGGAGATGGTGGCGAAGAAAGATTTCGTCACCACCGAAGAAGAGCCGCTGTTCGATGCTGCCGATGTCTTGCGGTTCGGAAAAGATCTTGTCGTCCAACACGGGTTCACGACGAATTTGGCCGGCATAGATTGGTTGCAGCGCCACTTTCCCGATCACCGGGTCCATGCGGTGAATTTTCCGGGTGATCCGTATCCCATCCACATCGATGCGACGTTCACGCCGCTGCGCCCGGGATTGATCATCAACAACCCCGAACGCAAGCTGCCCGACGACCAGCGTGCGTTTTTCCATCGCAATGATTGGGAAATCGTTGATTCCGCGCCGCCGGCGCACAACGAGCCGCCGCCGCTTTGCTATTCATCGGTCTGGCTGTCGATGAATGTATTGGTGTTGGATCCGAAGACAGTATGTGTCGAAGAAACCGAGGTCTATCAGGCCGAACAACTCGACAAGCTGGGCTTTGACGTGATCCCGGTGCCGTTCCGTGACGTCTACCCGTTCGGTGGCGCACTCCACTGCAACACCACCGATGTCTACCGTGAAGGCGACCGCCAGGATTACTTCCCGAAACAGTAAGCTTTCGGACGGTTATGCTGCCACAATGTTGTGCTCGGGCCCATAAGGGAAGCCGGTGATGTTCTCGGCGCCGTCTTCGGTGACCACGAGGATGTCGTGTTCACGGTACCCGCCGGCGCCGGGCAGTCCCTCGGGCAGCATGATCATCGGTTCCATGGACACCACCATATTCGGTTCCAGAACCGTTTCGATATCTTCGCGCAGTTCCAGGCCTGCTTCGCGGCCGTAATAGTGCGACAGAACGCCGAAGGAATGGCCGTAACCGAAGGTCCGGTATTGCAGCAGGTCGTGGGCTTCGTAAATCTCGTTCAGCGCGTGGGCGATATCGCAGCATCGGGTGCCGGGTTTGATCAATTCCAGGCCCCGTTCATGGACTTCCACATTGACCGCCCAGAGC
>Ga0315339_1002862_pt1 | contig 12638 bp, 10 predicted proteins | sample ASW17metaG_FD_204514 | JGI IMG/M metagenome (GOLD analysis project Ga0315339, IMG submission 204514) | Ammonia-oxidizing marine archaeal communities from Pacific Ocean, United States - ASW #17 | ecosystem: Environmental > Aquatic > Marine > Oceanic | place: USA: California | collected 2016-12-05
GAGGGCATCAAGACCGGCAAGAAGTTCGCGGCGCTGGGCCTCCAGATCGCAGCTGGGGTGCCGCTCAGGTGTGACGAGCCCGAGGACTTCCAGACGTTCCGGTTGGGCCTGTTCGGCTTGGACAAGCTGCAGAACGTCGATCGCACGGTCGGAAAACTCGACGAGGCGTTGGGCGAGATCCTGTAGAGGGGACGCTCGAGCACGTGGACGGCTAGGGTCCGTAGGCCCCCGCCACGCGGGCGCGTTGCTGCACCAAGGCGAGTACCACGTCGATCGTGGGGGTAGGCACGCCCACCAGTCGCCCCATCTCTTGCACGGAGCTCACCAACGCGTCGATCTCCATGGGGCGTCCTCGCTCGAGGTCCTGAAGCATCGAGGTCCGGTGCGCGCCGACGGCGGCCGCGCCGTCGATCCGTCTCTCCACGTCCACCGGAAAACGAACTCCGAGTTCGTCACCGATCGCCTTCGCTTCGAGCATCATCGCCTTCGCGACGGCCCTCGTGCCGACGTCCGTCGCGACGGTGTCCAGAGTCTCCAAAGTCAGCGCGCTGATGGGGTTGAACGAGAGGTTGCCCCAGAGCTTCACCCAGATCTCGTCACGGATGCGGCGCACGGGCGCGCGTAGCCCCGCCGATATGAAGGCGCTCGCCAGCGCTTTCACGCGGGCGGTCTTCTCACCGGACGGCTCGCCGAGCGTGAAGCGGTTGCCGTCCAGATGCTGGATGACTCCCGGCTCCACGACTTCGGTCGCGGGATAGACCACGCACCCGATCGCGCGCTCGGGCCCGATGCCGCTCCACTGTGCTCCACCCGGGTCCACGGTCTCTAGGCGGCGATCCTTCCAGGGGCCCTCGAGGCCGTAGAAGTACCACCACGGCACCCCGTTCACGGCGGTCACCACTGCGGTCTCCGGCCCCAGTAGAGGCTGCATCGGCTGCACGACCGCCGGGGTGGAGTGGGCCTTGAGCGTGACGATCACGTAGTCCTGTGGGCCCGCTTCAGAAGGGTCGGCCGTGCAGAACGGATGCGCGACGCGCTCCTCCCCGTCGATGAGCAGCTTCAGGCCCTTCGCGCGCATGGCCTCGAGGTGCGGCCCGCGCGCGATCAGCGTGACGTCTTCTCCGGCGAGCGCCAGCTGCACGCCGAGGTAGCCCCCGATCGCGCCCGCTCCGTAGATGCAGATCTTCATTCTGACGCGCGGCTCAGACGAGCCCGAGCTGCTCGGCCAGCCCGATGCGGCGCGGCTTGCCAGTCGGTCCCTTGGGGATCTCGTCCAGGATCAACACGGTCTTCGGGACCTTGAAGCTCGCGAGTCGTTCGGACGCGAAAGCGCGGATTTCCTGAGGCTCTGCTTCGGCCCCCTCGCGTAGCACGACGGCCGCGGCGACTGCCTCGCCGAGCTTGGCGTGTGGCACCGCGAAGGTCACCACCTGCTGAATCGAGGGGTGATCCATGAGCGCTACATCGACCTCGAGCGGAGAGATCTTCTCGCCGCCCCGGTTGATGATCTCCTTGAGGCGTCCCGTCAGGCTGAGGAAGCCGTCCTCGTCCATGACGCCTTCGTCGCCGGTCCGAAACCAGCCATTCGTGAACGCCTTGGCGTTGGCCTCCGGGTTGTTCTCGTATCCCGGTGTCACGTTCGGTCCGCGGATGACGACCTCGCCGGTCTCTCCTACGGCGAGCAAGTCACCGCCGTCGTTCATGATTGCGACCTCGGGGCCCGAAGCGATGCCGACAGTCCCTGCCTTCCTCTCTCCCGGAGGCAACTGGTTGCAGGTCATCTGATGCGACGCCTCCGTCATGGCATACGCTTCGATAACGGGGACGCCGAAGGTCTCCTCGACGGCATGCAGTACCTGCGGGGGTAGCGACGAGGAGGAAGAGCGAATGAACCGCAGTCGCGCGTTCGCCAGAGAATCCGGGTTGCGGGAGGATCGCGCGAGGATGGTCTGGTGCATCGTGGGCACCGCCGAGTACCAGGAGGGTGCCACGTCGTCGAGCCACGAGAAGAACTTCAGCGCGTTGAAACCGGGCGTGCATACGACCTCTGCGCCGGTCGACAGCGACGAGAGCACGGGCGCCATGAGGCCGTGGATGTGGAAAAGCGGCATTACGTTCAGGCAGCGATCCGCAGGCTCGAGACGGAGCGTGGTTCGGATGTTTCTCGCCGACGCGCATACGTTGCGGTGAAGCAGAGGTACGATTTTGGGTCGAGCCGTCGTGCCTGACGTGTGCAGCACGAGCGCGATGTCGTCGGGGTCTGCCATGCCCGGGTTCATGGCGCCGTCAGCGCTGTCACTTCCGGCGCCGAGGTCCACGAGATCGAAGACTCCCGCGCGGGCGCCATCGGGGACCCGCAGCTCGACGACGTTGATGCCCAGTTCTCTCGCGCTGTCGATGGCTTCGGACTCGCTGCCCTCTTCGACCACGAGTGCCTTGGCCCCCAGGTCATCCAAGTAGAAGTCGTACTCCTTGCGCCTGTATCCGGGATTGAGCGGCGCGGTTGTCGTCCCCGCGGCGATCGCGATGAACGCCGAGGCCATTTCGGGCCCGTTGGGGAGCACGATGGCTACCCGGTCACCGCGACCGATCCCCATCCGGTTCAGCGTGGAGACGGTGCGATCGACGTGCTCCCTCAGTCCGGCGTACCTGAGCGATGTGCGTCCTGGGGCGCCGATCGCGTTCGCGTCGGCCGCCCCGCATTCGAGCAGGGCTCGGACAGTCCTGGCTTCAGACATTGTGGCGCGTTCTCGGGTGGTGAGAGGTCATCGACCGGCTACCAGCCGGCCGCGGATGTGATGCGGCCCTCATATATGTACTTGACGGCCATGAAGTGCTCGGCGCTCCACACACTCGAGCGCTGTCGACGATGAATGACGTCCCCGGGCGAGTAGGGACGCGTCCAGCGATGTACTTCCTCACCCGATTCATCGTGCAACACGAAGTGCAGTTCCAGCGCCTCCGGCCCGGTGAGTTTTGCCAGCTCCCACGCCAGCGTGACCAGCGTGTGCACGCCCGCCCCCTCCCTCCACCAAATCAGGTCGCCGCCGAGCATATTCGCGGGCATAGTGTGGGGCATGGGCGGGTGCACTCGGTAGCGGGTCGGAACTCAACGCCAGAGCGCAACCTACGGTGTGAGGTTGAGCCGCACCAAGGACCCACAGGCGCCCCTACGTCAATGGCCTTTGGGCGTATGTAACGGGTCGTATGCACCTCCACCTGGCCGATGAGGTATGAATGACTCACAGACTTTCTCGAGCCAGGAGCGCAGAATGCAGGACCGGTCCCCTAGAACGATGGTGCAGGTCGGTGCGTGGTGGCGTCTAGCTCTCTTGGTGGCCGGCGCCTTCGCGCTCGTGGCCCTGCCCGCTCCGGGAGCCGCACAAGACGAAGCGGCGGCGCTCACCCCAGGCGAAGCGCTGTACGAGATCCAATTGGCGGATGGATCCGTATTGTTCGCGCGCGTGGCTGAGGTAGAAGACGAGACGATTGTCCTGGTCACTTTGGGCGGGGCTCGAATCGAGGTCGAGCGCTCGCAGATTCGGGGAGTCCGTCTCGCGGAGGGAAGAGTCGTCGAGGGCGAGTTCTGGAGGGAGGATCCGAACCTGTCGCGGCTCTTTTTCACCGCCACCGGTCGCACGCTCGAGAAGGGTGAGGCATACCTCGGCACTTACTTGATCGTGCTCCCGTTCTTCGCCGTCGGCGTCACGGATCGGTTCACGATCGCCGCGGGTGCGCCATTGACGCTCGGCGAGTTGGAGCCGTTCTACCTGGCACCCAAGCTGCAGGTCTTCAGGGCTTCGAAAGCCGAAATCTCCGTGGGCACGTTGGTCTTCTTTACCGACGACGACCAGGTAGGCATCGTGTACGGGGTGGGAACGTTCGGCACGGACGACAGAGCGATCACGGCCGGGGTCGGCTTCGGGTTCGCCGGCGACGACTTCTCGAGCGAGCCCGTGGCGATGATTGGTGGTGAGACTCGAGTCAGCCGGCGCATCAAGCTCATCACGGAGAACTATTTCTTGCCGGGCGAGACCGGCGTCCTCTTCTCGGGAGGGGTCCGCATCCTCGGCGAGCGATTCTCCACGGACCTCGCGCTAGCGGGCTTCCTGGAAGAGAGTGAGAATTTCTAGTGCTTCCCGCTCATCAACTTCTCGTACGCATTCGGTGGTGGTGGGGGCGGCAGGTGAAGCGAAGCGCCTCAGGGGCCTGCGCCAATGAAGGTCGCAGCCAACTCCATTACCGGGCCCGACACCTCGAGCCCGTGGCCGTGCCCGGCCATTGATTCTGTCGCCTCGAGATTCGGCATCAGCCGGCGCGCGCGCTCGAGGGTCCTTCTCGCGGAGAATACGGGGTCGCTATCTCCGACGATGATCATGGCGGGCGCCTTCGACGCGCGAAGCATTCCGTTGGTGAGCAACGGTGGGATTCGGCTTCGGTTGGAGAACCCCGTGCCGAAGCGAAAGAGGGCGTCCTCCAGTTCGGCCAGTGGCTCCGGCTCCAACTGTTGCGGCCCCAGCACGCACTCCCGGACGAACTGCTTCGTGGTCTGCGGCGTCGCGTTCAGGTAGTGCCGCAGCAGCACTGCCATGCCCGCGAGGCCTACCCAGGGTCGCACGAAGCCGCCGGGTGCCAGAAGCACCATCCGCTCGGCACGGCTCCCCAGGCGGACGCTGCCCCGCACCGCCAGCAGTCCACCAAGAGACACCCCCATGAGGCTCACGGAGTCCAGGCCGAGGCCGTCCACGAGCTGCTCGATCCAAAGGTCGTAGCCATCGCGCGTGAACGGCGGCGCCCACCCTGCGCTCAGACCCGGCTGCCCCGGCACGTCGACGATCCAGACCCGGGCGACCTGCGTGAGAGGCGTGAGGTTCCCAGCCACGCACCACCAACCGCTGTTGGTTCCGAAGCCCGGGAAGCACATCACGTCTCTCCCTGTGCCGGGGTCCGGAGAGCGCACGATGTGAGTCCGCCCGAGGCTGGTGTCCACCCAGGTAGACTCCAGGGGAGGCGTCGACCGCTCGGCCATCCTGGCGATCCACTCCTTTGCCCAGGCTTCGGTCGCGGCCGTCCGGAATCCGGATCGGCGGGCGCCGCGCACGGCGGGACGATCATTCATGTCGGGAAGGTACGGGCCTCGCCCCGTGCAGCTCCAGCCTTTTTCTTATTCGCCTGTACTGCTGTCGTCCGATGAACTGCTCTCTTCCGCGGACGGGCTCCCTTCGTCCATCAACTTGTCCGAGCCACCGACGCTCATTGTGCGCATCGGGTCGGTTGTCGGCGGAGGTGCAGGCGCCTCGGGTTCTGCGGCAGGCCTCGCGCACCCGCGTGGCCGTAGGCACATTGCTCTCGCAAGCTGTCTCGAACGCCCCTGAACTCGATTGGGGAGACACCGTTTCCAGGAGGTTTGCCCTGTTCCATCCTCCTCCGGGTCGTCCCCGGCTACAGTGGCCGTGCCTCGTCCTTCCGGTCTTGCTCGCATGTGGCTCCGGAGAGCCCGAGGCCGGCGGGGCCGATGGCGCTGTGCTGCCGGATGACGCGCCCGCCGCAGCCGTACATGTGTTCACGTATTCCGAGGTGCGTACGCGGAACGACTGGACGACCGCTCTACAGGCGTTTCGCGAGCAGGTCCTCCCGGGGATCGTCGAGCAGGGTGGCCTGTTGGTGGGCGTTTGGCACGAGGTCCCCCTCAAGGACGACGCGCCCTTCGAGCGTCTCGGCCCCAACGAGCTGCTCGTGATGATCGCGTGGCCGGATGAGTCCGTGGACGCCCCGAGCGGTCGCTCGGATCGAGCGCTGACTGTGCTGGACGAGGTAGTCCGGGTGCGGACTCGCTCGTTCCGGTCTACGGTGCGCCCGGAGCGAGTGAGCGAACTATCTCGTCCCGGTTTCTTCGTACACAGAGTGAGCACGTTCGCTCCGGAGGACATCAACACCGTCATCCGGCTCAGCGTAGAAGCGTGGCAGACCTTCGAGCCGACGTTCGGAGCCGAAGTGATCGGACTCTTCCGTGAGACGCCCGATCGGGACGGCACCGCTCAGATGCTGCGCATAGCCTGGTACCGTAGCTATGAGGGCTGGCAGGAGTCACGAATGTTCGGTCGCGACCCCTCGTCCCTTGAGCGGTTCCGTGCGCGTGGCGAGCTCCAGATCGATTCCGAGGGATACGCCGGGGCGCTGGCGGTGAACCAACGGTGAAATAACGGGGCGAGGGCCCGACTCGGTCGCCGGGCCCCCGTCTCCCCGTTTGCGGATCTAGTTCGGTAGACGTAGCGCCACCAGGCGACCCGGGCGGCCCACCTGGACTACGACGTGTTGCTGGCCCTCGTGCATGTAGGTCATCATGCCGTACTGGCCCGGTGAAGGAAGCTCGACCTCGCCGACCGGCATACCGGTTCGCTTGTCGAAGGCGTTGAGAACCGCCGGCCCACTCGATCCCTCGGTCGCATAAAGCAGGTCACCCGCGACCATCTGGATCGAGTTGGCGCCGCTGCCCATCCGTGAGAGGTCCACACCCTGCAGCGCCGGATGGTCTCTAACCGCCTCAGGCGCGTCCCCGATCGGTATCCACCAAATGCGTTCGCCCGTGTTCATGTCGAATGCGGATAGGCGGCTGTACGGTGGCTTGGTGATCGGTAGCCCCTGGACCGTGCCCATCCCACCCCCCGGACCCGCGACCCACTGGGAAATCGTCGTGCCCGTCGTCCTCGGGTTCGCCGGATCGTCCGCCTCGATGCCCAGCGCCACGCTGCCGCCGCTGCAGCGACGGGCGGACGCCATGTAGAGGATGCCCGTCGACGGGTCGAGCGTCGCCGGGTTCGTGATGTTCAATCCACCGTAGCAGCGGATGTTGTCCTCGACTCCCGTGCTATGATCGTCGTAGAGCCGCGGCATGAACGGGCCACCCACGTTGTATCTGCTGAGGATCTCCAGCGCCTCCGCATGCATCTCCGGGGTGAAGTCGATCACATCGGCCTCGGGAAGCCCGAGCGGTTCGGCCGGTTCGGGCCTGGTGGGGATGGGCTGCGTCGCCGCCGTCCAGTTGCCGGGCACGACGGTTTGTAGCACCTCCTCCTCTTCGATCGGCCAGATCGGCTCGCCGGACTCGCGGTCGAACGCGTAGATGATCCCCGTCTTGGTCGTCTGGACCACAGCAGAGACCGGCCTCCCGTCTACCTGCAGGTCCACGATGATCGGCACGTTCGGGATGTCGTAGTTCCACTGGTCGTTGTGGACCGTCTGGAAGTGCCAGACGCGCTCGCCGGTGTCGGCATCGAGCGCGATCACGCTGGTGCCGAACAGGTTGTCGCCGGGGCGGAAGCCGCCGAAATAATCGATCGTGGGCGGATTCGTCGGAATGTATACGATCCCCCGTTCCTGGTCCGCGGACATCGGCGCCCACGAAGAGACATCGCCCGTAGTCTGCCAAGCGTCATTCAACCACGTGTCGTGCCCGACCTCGCCGGGTCGTGGAATCACGTGGAATTTCCACTTGAAGTCGCCCGTACCGATGTCGTAGGCGAGGATGTCACCCGGCACGTTCTCGATGCGCGTCTGGTTGTAGCCCTGCTCGGCCGAGTTGCCCACGACCACGGTGCCGTTCACCACGATCGGAGGCGATGAGGTCGTGATGAAGCCCAAGTCGCGGGGAATCCCGAAGTCCGGATCGTACGGCTGGTCCCAAGCTTCCCAGGGACCCCAGTCGTCGAGCAGGTCGACGAGCAGGTCGACGACCCCGGTTTGCGGGAAGCCTTCGAGCGGCACCGGGGCGCCGAAGCCCTCGATGTGCCGCCCCGTCTTCGCGTCGAGCGCGTGCAGGAAGAAAGCCGGCGACGTGTAGAAGATCACGCCCCGACCGTCGACCTCTCCGAATGCGACACCCTTGCCGTAGTTCTGCCGCATGGAGCGCTCCCAACGAGTGGTATTGGGCTCGCGGTACGTCCACAGCGTCTCGCCGGTCGAGGGGTTGATGGCGGCTACCGTGCGGCGCTGGCCTGCCACGGTATAGAGGATCCCATCGATGTAGGTCGGGGTCGACTTGAATTGGTAGTCGACGGTGGGACCGAAGTTGTTCGCCTGCCACACCCACGCGACCTCGAGGTCGCCGAAGTTGTCGGCGTTGATTTGATCCACCGGCGAGTAGCGCGTGCCCCACGAGTCTGCGCTTTGGTATCGCCACTCTCCGTACGGGTTGCCGCGATCTTGAGCGAGCCCGAGCACGGGCAAGGTCATCAGTGCGGCCAGTGCGAGAGCGAGGCTCCGCGCGAGGCGGGAAGTGCTACGGGACGAAGAAGACATGCGTTCCTCCCCGGAGAGACGAAGCGAACGCTAGCAAGACGTTTGCCAATCTCCCCTAGTCAGTGCTGGGTACAACAGGTCGGCCCTTTTGGCACAGGGATGGTACTGCGCGTGGACGGAGTCAGCCAGCACGGTGTGGCGGTCGCCGTCGACTTCGCGCGGCGCCTCAACATGCTCGAGGGGCTCGGCATTCTAGTCGGCGGGGACGAACCGCTCGGTGAGTTGCGCCCTGTGGCGCAGCGGCCGGGAGCCTTGAAGCGCTTCTTGGAAGAGCGCGACGATGGATATTCGATCCGCAACACGGATATGGAGGCAGGCCTGATCTTCGCATACGTAGCACGCCGGTCGTTCGGCTTTCTGGGCATCGCCAAGGGGTCAGACACCGGCTTCGAAGTGAGCTGCATCATCAACGCCATCTCGGAGCAAGCCACAGAGGTGCGTTTCAATATCCGGAAGACCTACGAGGGCGACCGTTCCGTCACGGACCGAATGTAAGGACGGTGGTCCCGAGGTCTACGATGCCGAGGTGCTCCAGAACTCCTTCAATCAGATCACGATTGAGGTGAAGCGGAGGAAAACGATCGGTCGAGCCGGTCCGAACGTCTTGGTTCCGATCGCTTCGGCTCTGCGTTACGGGACCTAGCGCCCCCCAGAAGGCGGGTACTGAATCCCCCACTCCTGGAGCAACGTCCGGGGCGAGTCCGGATCGTAGTGAAACGGCTCCAGAAGCGGCCGCCACCGGGCCATCTTCTCGGTGTTCAGGAACGTGGGCGGCTCCGCTCCTTCTGGAATCAGCGTCTGCCAGGTCACGCCCTCCGTTTGGCGGTCGAAGTCCTCCCGGATGATCCGCACGCGTGCAGGGTCGGTGACGAGATCGATCATCGTCCCCGCGAAGGCCTTGGCACCCACGACGATCCCTTTGTGGGCCATGGGTGTCGCCACTGCGATGGCGGCAGACCAGTGGTGGTTGCTCAGCGCGCCCGCCGCCTGCGAGGGAAAGCTCAGCCTGGCGAAAGGGACGTTCCAGGTGACATCCCCGGCGTCGGACGAAGAGGAGCCCTGACGAGACTCCCGGATGGGGCTGACCTCGTTGGGTAGGCCGGTGACGGTCTTACCCATCGCCCGCTGGAAACCCTCGGCGAAGCGGACGTCGGCGTCCGACCAGTCGGGCATTCCCACGGCCTCGACATTGCTCTGGAGCAGTTCCGCCAACGCCTGATTGCCGTTGATGGGCCACGAACCTGACAGTATGCGCTCGCTGACCGTGGTCCCGGTCATTTCCGCGGCGCCACTGGCGACGCCGCGGGCCTTGTCCAGCAGGTCCACCAGCGCCTCGTAGCCCCTCTGGCGGAAGTAGTACCAGACCGTCGCTTTGGCCGGAATCACGTTGGGCTGCTCCCCACCGTCGGTGATCACGTAGTGGAAGCGCATATCGAGCGGGAGGTGCTCCCGCAGATAGTTCATGCCCGTGTTCATCACTTCGACACCGTCCAGGGCACTCTTGCCGGTCCACGGAGAGGCGGCGTGTCCCTGCACGCCCTCGAAGGTCCACTGCACGGAGACGATGGCAGAGTTGTTGAGCCCGAAGCTGGTGCCGAAGCCCGTTCCGATGTGCGCGTCCATGACCACATCGACGCCCTCGAAAAGTCCGGCGTTCACCATGTACCCCCGGCTCGCGACCACTTCTTCCGCTGGCCCCCCGTATAAGACGATGGTCCCGCTAATCCCGTAACGGTCGATGAGGTCCCTCATGGCGAGCGCCGCACCGATGACGGTGGGGGGATTCGTATTGTGTCCCTCGCCGTGACCAGGAGCACCCTCCACGAGAGGATCGTGGCTGAGCACGCCCGGCCTCTGAGACGCCCCTGGGACGCAGTCGAAGTCCGCCATGAGCCCGATGACGGGAGAACCGGATCCGTAGGTCGCACGGTAGGCCGTGGGCATGCCGGCCACTCCCCTCTCGACAAGAAAGCCCTCTTCCTCGAGGAGGTCCGTCAGGAGTCGGGCGGTATTGACCTCCTGGAAGCCGAGTTCGGAGTAGCTGAAGATGGCATCCGAGATACGCCCGAGACGGTCGGCTCGCGCCTCGATGTTTCGGAACGCCTCATCCTTCAGCGCAGCAGCGTCGGGAAGCTGCGCGGCGAGGGGTGCCATTGCGGGCGCGAGGGCGATGAACAAGGACATCCGAGCGATTGCGCGACAACGTCTTTGGGACATCCTGACCTCCGGGAGTCAGACCACGTGCGGAAGCACCTTGCTCTCCCAGAACCGGAGCCGCAAGGCCCACCGGTGACCGGCCGGGGTTGGCCCGAAGATCGGGCCAAGATACGGGATGTTTGCAGCCGATCTGGGTGGATCGTGGTGCGAGCCCTCGCTCGAGTGGAAGCATCGAGAACGGGATTGGTAGGGTCAGTATCCGGCAAACTCGGTCGGCTCGTGCCGTGGGGACGGAGGTGGTCATAGGAAGGGCGTCTGGCGCCGACGCTCCCGAGACCTTCGCACGAACGCCGGAGAATGCGGCCGTGTTGATCCATGCCGGAGTCCCCGTCGCGCTCTCGACCGAGAGTGCGGTCGGTCGGTCGGTCGCTATGGAGGTCGTGGTGGCAAGAGGGCACGGGCTTTCTCAGGAGGCGGCCCTGCGAGCGGTGACGATCGGCGCCGCCCGGATTCTCGGTGTGGAGGATCGGGTCGGGAGCCTGGAGGACGGAAAGGACGCCGATCTGGTCTTGTGGTCCAACGATCCGGTAAGCACGTGGGCGGAGGCCCAGATCGTGGTCGTAGGGGGGAGCGTCGTGTACCGGAGGTGAGCGCATTGGAAGGAAGAGCCAAGTCCCATGCTGAGCGACGCAAGAGCGTGGGGTAACTTCCGAGACGTCTCGATAGGGCTACCTGGCCAATAACGGATTGCCGAAGCGTTCCGCTACTTCTCACGGTTGGGGTCGAGCTGGGGTGGCGTCTGCCGTTGGGACTTCGGCTCCGCACGAATTGACACCCGGGAGCGCGCTCCGGTAAGGTGCCGTGCGGGTGGGAATCGTCCGCCCGCGACCGCTTCGCCTCGACCCGTGTCCCATATGTCCACGCACCGACGACTTCTTGTCGCGTTTTCGGCACTGTGCCTGTTCGCGCCCTCGCAGAATGCGGCCGCGCAGGCGCGCATTTCCGAGCAGACGCACACGCTCGAGACGTACCCGTTCTCGGATCCCAACCCGATTCCGATCCTGGTCAAGGACACGCGCCTGTACCCCTACCACAGCATCGACGGGTACGCGCAGAACTCGGAACCTCGGGACTGGCGGGTCGTGGTCCTCGAGAATGAGTACATCGAGGTTTTTGTCCTCCCGGACGTGGGAGGTAAGGTCTGGGGCGCCGTCGTGAAGGAAACCGGCCACGAGTTCATCTATCGAAACGAGGTGATGAAGTTCAGGAATATCTCGCTGCGGGGGCCGTGGACCTCGGGTGGCATCGAATTCAACTTCGGCGTGATCGGACACACGCCTGCGACGGCAACTCCTGTCGACTACACGACGCGTGAGAACGAAGACGGAAGCGTGAGCGTGATCGTGGGAGCGATGGATCTCCCGTCGCGCACACACTGGCGGGTCGAGGTGCGTTTGCCGGCGGACAAGGCCTATTTCGAGACCAAGGCGCTTTGGTACAACCCGACGCCTCTGGCTCAGCCCTACTACAACTGGATGACTGCGGCGGCCTTCGCGCAGGAAGACCTGGTGATGTCGATTCCGGGTGACAGCTACCTGAAGCACTCCGGTGAGGTGCTGACGTGGCCCGTCGATTCGCTTGGCCGAGATCTCGCGCCTTACGACAACAATCGGTTCGAGGGCAACAAGTCGTACCATGTCGTTGGCGAGTTCAACGACTTCTTCGGTGGATACTACGAGGCAGAGGATTACGGCTTCGGGCACTGGTCTCGTTACGAGGAGATGCCCGGCCAGAAGCTCTGGTTATGGGCGCTCTCACGGCAGGGTGGGATCTGGGACGACCTGCTTACCGATACGGACGGGCAGTACGTCGAATTCCAGGCAGGTCGACTCCTCGTGCAGTACTCACGGGGTGAGCACGTGAACCCCATCACGGAGGTCGACTTCGATCCGATGTCCGCTTCGCAGTGGACGGAGACGTGGTTCCCCCTGGAGGGCACCGGCGGTCTATCCGACGCCTCGCGTGACGGAGCGCTGCACGTGAGTCGAGGCGCTTCACGCGCGACGATCTCGGTCAACGCGTTCACGACGATGTCCGACACGCTGGAGATCTGGTCAGGCGATCGATTGGTCTCGTCCGAACTCGTGGAGTTGGAGCCGTTGGGACTCTTCACCACGTCTGTC
>Ga0315339_1002863_pt1 | contig 12635 bp, 9 predicted proteins | sample ASW17metaG_FD_204514 | JGI IMG/M metagenome (GOLD analysis project Ga0315339, IMG submission 204514) | Ammonia-oxidizing marine archaeal communities from Pacific Ocean, United States - ASW #17 | ecosystem: Environmental > Aquatic > Marine > Oceanic | place: USA: California | collected 2016-12-05
AGTGGAAGAAATCGGACTGGTCAATAAAGACTATCCCCTCGGTTACGCGACGCAACTAAAAACGCCCTTCTTGGGCCGCATCGACCAATATATGATGCCCCTACAGTCTGTGGTAGATATTATCCTCAACGTGCTACTAAAAATCCGCATGAACAAAATCAAGCGGAGCGATTACCAACGCCTGATCCAAGCTGCCCAAGATCCCAGAAAAGCCCAGGTAGACACCCTGCTCTCGATTGTACACGCCAACCGCAATACCCACTTTGGCCGTAGCCATAACTTTGCCGCGATTGACGACTGCTCCAGCTTTATGCAAAACGTCCCGGTGCACACCTACGAGGATCTGCGGCCGCAGATCAATGCCCAGGGACAGCACCGCGAGCCAGTACTTACCGCTGCGATGCCCGTCATGTACAACCAAACCAGCGGCACCACCGGGAAGCCGAAGTACATCCCAGTACTCCAACAAAACCTTGACGCTCTCAAGCGCTCGCAACACATCTTTTCCTATATGCAATACCGGGCTCGCCCCGAAGCCTTCCACGGGAAACTTTTGGGTTTGGTCAGCCCCGCCATAGACGGCTACCTAGAAAACGGCATTCCATATGGCAGCGCCTCAGGCCACATTTATAAAACCATGCCTAAGATCGCCCGTGCCAAATACGTATTGCCCATTGAGGTTTTTGAAATCACCGACTATGACAGCAAATATTATATCATCGCTCTCCTATCCCTGGCAGAAGAGAATATCACCTATTTCGGCACAGCCAATCCCTCAACCTGCCACCGGTTGTTAGAGGTTATTAACCAACAGCTGGTGACGCTGCTTCAAGAGCTGGCAACCGGCACATGCAACTGCTTTGACACCTTACCAACAGCTCAAGCAGCAGCACTTCGCCAGCATTTGCGGCCAAACCCCACCAGAGCGGACCAGCTGCGCCAACTCGCCCAGACAACAGGTACACTCGCATTCTCTGATGTTTGGCCATATCTCCAGGTACTTACGACCTGGACTGGTGGCTCCTGCGGTATCTCATTAGCCGGCATTCTGCCCTATTTTCCGGCCAATATCCAGGTCATTGAACTGGGCTACCTTGCCAGTGAGTTACGCGGCACCATCACCATCGACGCGGACGCCAATACCGGCATTCCGACCTTGGATGAAAACTTCTTCGAATTCGTCGAAAAAACGGCCTGGGAGAACGGCACGCCTGAATTCATCGGCATCGAGGCATTACAGCAAGGGGCTGAATACTACTTATTCGTCACCACCTCGGCCGGCCTTTATCGCTACGATATGAACGACATTGTCGAAGTCACCGGGCGCTTCGCCAATACTCCGACCATCCGCTTCCTACAAAAAGGCAAAGGGGTAACAAACCTTACTGGTGAAAAACTCTATGAAAGCCAAATCATAGACGCTGTTCACCGGGCCGAAATAGAATTCCAGCTCAAGCCCATGTTTTACCAAGTTCTCGCCAATCAACAAGATATGCACTACGAATGTTATATTGAGCTGGCGACCTCCACACGCATTGAACCAGAGCAAATTGCGGCCTATCTGGATAGACGGCTGCAAGAGCTCAATATGGAATACGAGGCCAAGCGTTCCAGTGGCCGCCTCCATCCCCTAATTTTGTATACCCTCAAAAACGGCACCTACGAACACTATAAGAAACACTGTATAGATGAAGGCCAGCGCGAAGGCCAATTCAAAACACTGCCTTTGCAATATCGCCACGACTTCCGCTTTGACTTGGCTCCATACATCGAATAATGCGACTGGACGCCCTGACCCTGCATCCGCTGCAGATTCCGTTCAAGACGAACTTCAAACACAGCAGCGCCGAACGGACCATGACCCAAAGCGTTCTGGTCGCCGCCCGCACTGACAGCGGTTGCTTAGGCTTGGGCGAAGGCTGCCCACGCGAGTATGTCACGGCCGAATCGATCGCATCAGCCGAACGATTTTTTGCCACCCACCGCGATGACCTGATCAATACCGTTCATTCTATTACAGATCTGCGTCAATGGATTCAAACGAATGCAGCAACCATAGAGCAGAACCCAGCCGCCTGGTGTGCCATCGAACTGGCGCTGCTCGACGCCTTAGCCAAAGACCAACACCAATCCATCGAATACCTACTCGACCTCCCTGAGTTGTCCGGCCCCTTCCACTATACCGCCGTCCTTGGCGATGGCCCACTCGAGACCCTGACCAGTCAGGTGCAACAATACGCCGCTCTAGGCTTTAGCGACTTCAAAGTAAAAATCACCGGTGACCCGAGCCTCGACAACGCCAAATACGTCGCCCTCCATGCAGCGGTAAAAAATCCCCGTGTTCGCTTAGACGCCAATAATCTATGGAATACCCCCGACCAAGTCCTTGCCTATCTTGACGCCATCAGCATCAACCCCTGTGCGCTGGAAGAACCCCTGCAAGCACTAGACCACACTGGGCTAAATACACTAGCTGTCCAACAACCGGCGAAGCTGATCCTAGACGAAAGCTTTCTCAGCCAAGCCCACTTTGCTCCCATAGAACATCGGCCGGAATCCTTTATCATAAACCTGCGTATCTCCAAAATGGGCGGCCTGTTGCGCTCGCTGACTATTGCGCGGAGGGCCGCACAAAAAAAAATCCCATTGATTATCGGCGCCCAAGTAGGAGAAACGAGCATACTCACCCGCGCCGCCTTGTGCATTGCCAATATCTGCGGCGACGCACTCATCGGCCAAGAAGGCGCTTTCGGCACGTTGCTATTGGAACGGGACATTACCGACCAACCGTTGACCTTTGGCAAAAATGGCCTACTAGCCATCGACCAGTTGGTCTATTCTACCTATGGCTTGCAAATCGCCTATGCTCTAAAAAATATTCCGGCACTACAAGATGAATAGTGCCCGAAAATTTCATAGGGTGTGCCGTTATTTCCAGCGGCTTAAACGGAACTGTAACCGAGGTACGTTGTGACGCTTTTCGTGATGTGAGACTATACTACGATGTCTATTTTTACGATCTCTATCGCCGAGGGCGAAGGGATTGAAAAACTATCCAACGGACAGCGTGTACTCTTTGCTCTCTTTTACACCCCGAGCTATTTTGCATCCCTATGTCCATTCCCCACAAATACCTGCCATTAATTGCCTTCTTATTGTTGAGCGGCTGGCTACTCTGGCCCCCAGTCGAAGAAACCACTAACGTTGGCGCCTCCACCAAACACCCCGAGCAAGCCCAATACGTCATTAAATTCGCCGCCGGCTGGGCCTACCTGCCCGACACGCACCCCTTCGGCATCGGCAAACCGCTGCAAGGCCTGAAAAATGTCATTCGCGATTTTGAAGAGCGCTTTCCCGACACGCGCATCGAAGTGCTCACCGTGCCCGGAATCCGCGAATATCTAGTAACACAATTGGGCAGTGGCGAGGCGCCGGATATTCTCAATGTCAATGTCGAAAATGTCTGGACGGATGTACAAAAGGGCTGGTATGTGCCGCTCGACCCTTTCTTAGAACAAGCTAACCCCTTTGTCGTCGAACAGGGCGATGCAACGAAGCCCGGTTATAAACAGTGGTGGGACATGTTCCGCTATCAGGCGATCAGCCGCGGCAAGGCCGCGCCCGACGGCCTCAATTACTGCCTGACCTTCGATATGGTCGAAACCGGCATCTACTACAACAAAACGCTCTTCGCCAAACTCGGTCTGGCTGTGCCTGAGACCTGGGAAGAGTTTATCGCGGTGATGGAGAAAATCCAGGCGCACCGCCGCGACGACGGCACTGAAACGGTGCCACTGCTGGTCAATATCGGAGCCTTCAACGACTGGACCACCGACTTGTTCTTTGACCAACTCTACTACGATCTGCTGCCGGGCATTGATCTGGTGCAAGACCCGACGCGCGAGCCCTATCTCGACGGCTATCTCGACTGGGACGAATTGGCCTTCTTGCGCCAAAAAGACTTTTTCAGCGGCCGCGACCTTCGCTACCGCGAGGTCTGGAAAAAGATGCGCGAGCTCAAGCGCTATACCAACAAAAACCTGATGACCGACGACTTGATCCGCGAATTCGTCACCCAGCGCGGCGCGATGATCTGGACCGCCAGCCCGATGTCTTATCGTTTATCCGGTGACAAGTCGCTCGGCTTTGACTGGGGGGTGTTCTATATGCCGCCCTTTACCCGCGTAACTTCTCCCTACGCGTCAGGTCAAGCGATGTGCGTTATTGGCGGCGCCGCCACGCAGCTCGAAGTCAGCAATAGCGCCATCGCCGACACCGACCCGAGCCTGCCGATGCGGGAACGCATGGCCCAATCCCAACGCCTGAAACGCGTCATCGAATTTTTGCAGTTTATCTGCCTGCCCGAAAACAATGCGCAAATCGTCAATGAGTATCCGGCGCTATTACCCAATATCATCGGCGTTGAAACCCTGCCGATATTGCAGCCCTTCGCCGAGATCCTCGACCGCCGCTATACCACCACCAAGTGGATCTTCACCTTCGACCTGCGTTTTTCCGAGATCCAGCGGCGCATGCTCGAGCTGTATCTGACCGACGGCATCGATCTCGACAGTTTCCTGCACTGGCAGGAGCAAAATATCGACGCCGCTGTCGCCAATATGCTCAAGCGCAAGGTGCCCGACATGCAGAGACTCGAAGAGCGTTGGCAAGCACTGGCCCCCGCGCGCGCGATAATGCAAGATCTACCCATAGAAGAGCCGCAACTATGAGCGTGCGTCTACAATCGCCGCTGAGCTGCTACGCCATCGTGCTGCCTTCGCTGGTCCTACTGACGACCTTCGTCTACCTGCCGGTAGTGTGGGCGTTCGCCAGCTCGCTCTACGAATTTGAAATCGGCGCCGATTCGCACTTCGTCGGCCTGGCCCACTACGGCGAATACCTCGGCCAAGACCCAACCGCCTTCCCTTCCCTGGCCAATATGCTGGTGCTGACCCTGATCGCCGCGCTTATGCGCATGAGCTTTCCGCTGATCATCGCTCGACTGATCTACGCCCTACCGACAGAGCGCTGGCGCTATATCTACCGCATCGTCTTTTTGGTGCCCATCGTCGTGCCCGGCGTCGCCGTGCAGCTTATCTGGGCGGATATGATCTATTCCGACTTCGGGCTGCTCAATGAATTGTTGCGCGGCGTCGGCTTGTCGCACTGGACCCGAGGTTGGCTCGCCGACCCGCAGACCGCCCTAGCCAGCATCGCGCTGATCGGTTTCCCCTTCGTCGGCGGCTTCGAGGTGTTGATCTACTACGCCGGTTTTTCCTCCATCCCGGAATCCGTCAACGAGGCCTCTGCCCTCGACGGTTGCACGGGCCTGCAAAAATTCTTCCGCATCGACATCCCGATGGTCTTGAGCCAACTCAAGCTGATCCTGATCCTGACGCTAATCGGCGGTATCCAGGGTTTCGAAAATATCTTTATCCTTACGCGCGGCGGCCCGGGTTTCGAGACTACGGTGCCCGGCTTGTGGATGTATTTCAACGCGTTTAGTTTTCAGCGCATGGGGTATGCCTGCGCCATCGGCGTTTTGCTCTTCGCCATCATTTTCGGCCTGACGCTGCTCAATATGAAATACTTCAAGTCGTCTGAAGATTTGCAGGGGGTGCGCTGATGGGGAGTAAAAAAATTTGGCTCATCCACGCCGTGCTCGTCTTCTTCTCGCTGCTGACGCTGTTGCCCTTCGTCTTTACGGTCAACAATGTCTTCCGCACCAACGCCGAATTCTACCACACCTTCTTTTCGGTGCCCAACGCCTTCAAGCAGACGCTTTCGATTGCCGGCGGGGCACTGACCGGCGACGATACACCGATCGAAATGGCCGACGAAGAAGGCCTGATCCGATCGCTAGACAAAAAGCAAGCCCTGCGACTCAGCCTCACCAACGCCACCCGCGGTCCTCGCCTCGCCTGGAAGGTCATTCGCCCCTATATGCTCAATACCCTGGTCGTCGTCTCACTGACGGTCATCGGGGTGATCCTATTGGGCTCGGCGACGGCCTATATCCTCGCGCGCTATCGCTTCGCCGGGCACCGGGCGCTCTTCTTTTTTATTATCAGTACTATGATGTTCCCCGGCGTACTCACTCTGGTACCCAGCTTCCTGTTGGTCAAATCGCTGGGGCTGCTCAACACCTATTGGGCGATGGTATTGCCCTATATCGCCGCCGGCCAAGTCTTTGCCATCTTCGTTTTTAAAAGCTACTTCGACGGCCTGCCCGAGGACCTCTTCGAGTCGGCGCGCATCGATGGGGCCGGCCACCTCGACATCTACTGGCAGATCGTCTTGCCCTTGTCCAAGCCGATCCTCTCCGTCGTCGCCATTATGAATATCCTCGGTACCTGGAATAATTTCCTCTGGCCCTTTATCACGAATACCGAGGGCAAGCACCACGTGGTTTCATCGGGGCTCTTCGTGTTGTCAACTACCGCGCATGCTTCCAACTTCAGCACCCTCTACGCGGCCTATGCGATCTCCAGCATCCCGTTATTGGTGCTTTTTATCTATGCCACCAAGCCCTTTATCAGGGGCGTTACTTCCGGGGCCTTCAAAGCCTAAGCGCGTTTCAAAAACATAGGAAAAAGCTCTTGTCCATCTATGTATGTGGGCCAGGGCTTTTTTTAAGTCAATCGTTTGTCGCAGGACGCAATGCGGCGAGAGCGGGTCTAAAGAATCGGTGCAGGCACGATGCTTAGGTCGTTTGTGCTGAACTTGTAAAGTTAAATAGTATGGAATCCACAAAAGAAAAAGCCGGAATCGAGTGGCAGCCCGATTCCGGCCTCGATCCGAGGATCGAATGAACCACCCCAAACCGGTCAGGAAAGGAGGATTCTATCTTATGAGTGTATTCAGATTCTTCGTTTAACGCAAGTCCTAGGCCGCTAATTAGGCGATCTGTTGCTTGCCGTTGAAATCGAGTGGCAGCCCGATTTTGGCGTTGATCTGAGGAGCATACGAACCACCCCAAATCGGTCAGGAGGGGAGGGTCTTGTGTTTCCCGGATACAACTGCAAGCAGCTACCTAGGCGAGGGGCGTCGACCCCAACCAAGTATTGCTCTCTCTTTATAGAGCGTTATATTGCCCTTGCTCTATTCGAGAAAAATGTAAGCCAACAACGGAGGATTTCAGTATGAACAGACTTGCCTTAATCTCACTTGTGCTATTCGTCGCGATCGTTAGCCCGGTTGCAGCAAACGAGTCGAGTGACATCAAAGCGGTCAAAGCAGAGATAACGCAATTTTGGAGTGGATTGGCCGATGGCGAAATGGCGACCGATAGGTTCGTTGCCGAACAGATTGTGGCCTATTCGTCGGGGGGAATGTGGGAGTATATTACCGCCGCAGAAATGGTGGCCTCACTGACGGAGGGCCCTAGATTGGTCACCAAAGCGTATCACGTAAATGTCCGGTTGGTCGGAGAAGCTCAAGACGTTGCCTACGCCTCGTACTACTTGGGTGGAAAGATCATGAAAAAAGAAGAAGTGGCGGTGGCGAACTATCGCACACGCATTTCTCAGGTGCTAGAAAAGAAAGGCAACAAGTGGATCTTTGTCGCCAGCCACGCCAGTCCGTTGTTCGGTGGGTCCGGATACAAAGTCGACTGAACGGCTTGTAACACCTGCTCGGAGAGATTCGGGCATTGTATTGTTGCATCTGTGTAGTGGTCCGTTGCTCACCTGGTGTTGTCTGCAGAACCAACGTCGGATTGAGCCCCGGCCAATGTCGTGCTGCTGAACGCCACCCCGGAAAGTGCAGAATAGTGTAACTCGTCTGCGATGTGCTACACTATTCCGCGCAGGGCCGCGGGCAGGCCACTGAGGGCCCGCGCAGTGGCCTGCCCGCCCGGGTTTTTGCATGCGGCCACGCGTATTGTTGCCGAGGACCGGGCGCGTCAGGTCGCTTATCGATACCGACCACCTCACAGTACACCTCTTTTAAGGCCTTGACGATTTGGCTTTCGCTGTAGCGTACTTTTCTCATCGGGCATTCTCCTTTCGCTTAAATATGCGCGGGAGAACTATACGATGACATGCCTCTATTTTAAGGGATGGTTGCAGCGGCCTGGAATTCACCATTTAATTTAAACCAAGTCTTGCCATCTATTAAAAATTGGCCGCCTCTTGAGATACTTTGAAAACCGTTTACAAGTCGATATACTTTCATTATAGAACTTTTTTCATTAATATTGTTCGATGTACCTTTCTTTTGATTATCTGAAATAGTTACAACTTTGTTACTTTAAGGCCGCTGAAAAGTGCATTTACAAGTTAAACTCAGCATTCGACAATATGAGAGATTGTGATACGGCTTTTACTTTCTTCTTATTTCTCATAATCAATACTGTGGACACTCTTCTTAAGTCATTTATAAACACAATAGCTTAGATAAATAGCCATCAAGGCGTGTAATCTATTGATAAGTAATAACTTACAAATTACTACATCATACAAATTCACTCAAAATGGAAAAAGTGTCCACAGTATTGATTATGGAAATACAAAGTAGCTACCGACCTTCAGGTAAGAATGTTGTACTTCATGAGTAAAAAAAAGAGTTCAGTGTTAGAAGCAGATCGTTCAACATCGCCGTTTGAGACAAATCAATTAGATTATTCTCAGCATATTGGAGCTCGTCTTTCTCAAGCACTAATGGCACGCGGATGGACGCAGAAACTATTAGCTCAAAAGTTAGGGATCACGGACAATACGCTCAGTCGAATGCTTTCGGGACAAGAGCGATTAAATATGAATCACTGCTGCGAAGCGATGACTCTTTTAGGTTTTTCGCCAGCTCTATTGCTCTCTACTGTTCCGATAGCGCACGCATGGACTGGTATTGTAGCCATCGACCAAATGCTGGCTGATATATATGGTGAGCATACGCATTCTGGTATAGAGGCGATGGCGAACTACTTAACAAAAGATTACCTGTGTTGTTCACACCATTACTTAGAAGAAGGACATGAGTCGAACCACTGGTATGAGCACGCCTCTGAAGAGGAGCGGTCACAAACTCGCATGATTTATAATGAGAGGCAACACGGTCGTAATTTGTTGGGCATTTCTTATGAATTAGAACGCCAGTGGAACCGCGCGAATTCATTCGGGTCACTGTTCGGGCGCCAAATTAAAAATGTAGTCCTTATGGATAAAGATACGATCTTTGTGATTTCAGACAGCAAAAAGCTGCAGGCGAAAACGGGTGCACTCGTAGCCCATGTTACGGCCTATGAATATTGCTATATGAAAAATGCATTTCTCAGCATCTCCAAGGGTGCACAAGTTCGAATACGACGCAGAGTGTGGTTTAATCAGAGTATACATTCCCCTTTTCCAGCGGCGTATACACTCAAAGATGAATAGAATGTATTTCATCTTTGAGTGTATACACGAGCTTATCAACGACATATTGGATTTTTCGTATTTGAGCATGAAAAACGAGGTTGTGTAATGACTAGTGAAATTGGTAAGCATGCGAACTCAGCATTGGTCGCTGCCCCCACAGTCTATTCAAAGCGCATTGGAAGTCGCCTGGCTCAAGCCATAGGAATTAGAGGCTGGACACAGTCGAAATTAGCCAAGGAGCTGGACATTACAAACAATACGCTCTGCCGCATGTTGTCGGGCCAGGACCGGCTCAATATGAATCTCTGCTGTGATGCAATGCACCTATTGGGTTTTTCTCCTGCAATGCTACTGTCGGACGATCCCATCGTGGATAATTGGACGGGTATTTCGGCTGTAGATCATATGTTGTCGGAGATTTATGGCGAACGGACGCCTTCGGGAATTGAGGAGATGGGACGTTATGTAAGTAGAGACTACTTGTGCTGTTCGCCTCACTACTCAAACAAGACCAACTACGTTATCGAGTGGTATAAAAGGGCCGCTGGGAAAGGACGAGCGGAGGTGAAGTCCGTATATAACAAAGCGCATCATGGTCGCGATCTGCTGGGCATCACTTATTCGTTGGAGCTCGAATTGAACAGTGCCGTGCCCGACACCTCGGCTGTTCGCACAATTGATTTTGCTGTTCTTATAGGAGAAAATCAGTTTTTTCTACATTCGGAATTTATGCGAACGCACGTAGAAACCGGTGCTGTTGTAATACAGTGTATGACCTATGAGACGTATTACTTAACAAAATCATTCGCAGAGATCGCCAAAGGCGCACGCGTGCAAATAGCGCGCAGAGTTTGGTTCGGTTCGGACAGCGCTTGTAGAATACTTAAATTATAGACTAAGCTTTGCATAGTTGAGATAATCGGTCATCTTAATAGCCAGCTTCTGCTCGACCGAGTCCTTGGTCAACTATTTGAAGTCTCCATTTTTTATCGAGATGGTCGTTAGAAGATTGTACTTCGATTAGCCACTCGTCGAGCAACTCTTTATCGGAACCTTCAATACTCCTCATCTTGTTGATCGGATAGATACGAATCTGACGGGGATGCCCGTTTATTCATGCGTGACGTATGGTTTTAGTACGATGCATCGCACTGAAACTGTGAAACTTGCAAGATGACAGCATTAATAATTCGTCAACGTCGCGGCACAAATAGCACTGGCATCATCATCTTCGATACATGGACTCAGCTCCATATCAACTTTGTCGCTCCAATGTTGAAGCCATTGCATTAGCTTAGTCACATCATCAGCGTCCCAGATACTGGTTCCGCTGAGACAAGCAAGATCATGCCAGCGGCCCACCATGTTCAAACCCCAAGGCAAGTCGTATACCGGGTTGGTAGAGCTATCTACGAACCGCGCAAATATCTCATCTCTATTCTCGCGCGCAATTTGCCAATCAAGTCTGTAAAGCATCAGAATCATCCATTGATTGATGAAATGTTATAGGTCTCTATCTAAATCCAATATTTTAAGATTCATTGCTGCTTATTGTCTTATCACTGGCCCAATTAGTCTGTAAAAGTCAGGTCAGCCCAGTTGAGCCACATAGACAATCCTCCTTTTCTGACCGATTCGGGGCAATACACTCTATCTTTGGGTAAAGGCCGGAGCTGAGCTACCACTCCGTTCCGGCTTTTTATTTGTCCATGTAAAATAAGGATTGTAAAACAGTTATTAATGCAATCATATCTTATTTTTATTCACTATTAGATAAATGTGAGATGCTACACTACGCCGACATTCGCGTAGCAATGTTCGGACTATGCATTTTCTGGGCGAATTTTGCTAGGTAAGTACTTTGTTGTCAGGAGTAAACACACGACAAGATGTTGGGTGGCCTCAGCGATTATCTGCAATATGATAGTAGGGCCAACGTAGTGACCCCGCAGACTAATTGCGTAGGTCTCTGCGCTTTAGAGCAATCCTAGCGATTGCTAATAGCAGGTATGACCGGCAACACTATATGCGAAGGATGGCGCGGGGTATGATAGATTTGCTGATGGGCTATATGGCTGACTGTTGCATCCACACCCGTATCACCGCTGTTGAGGTTGCGATCGTAGCGCGGAAAGTTACTGCTGGAGATCTCAATGCGAATACGGTGACCCGTGAGAAAGACATGGCTGGTAGGCCATAACACTACTTTGATTGGCTGCGGCATCCGATCTAATGCGTGGCTATGGCGCAATATGCCGTCACAAACATTGTAGGCCGTTGAATCTGGATGGACATCGACCAGTTTGACAGTCCAGTCGGTACTAACCACATCGGTTTTGACATACAACACGGCGGTAATTGGTCCGGTGGTCTCGAGCGGTTCTTCGAGGGCTTGCGAAGTGTATACTAGGACATCGGAACGTTCCTCAATTTCGTTCTGTATGTAGACCCCTGCGCGGGGCCCCAGCATCGCGCCACCAGCCGACGGCACGGGTTGTAAGGGGTTGTAGACGAAAGCATCGGAAGCCCCGGCACCAACCGGTAACCCAAGAGTTAAACGGCCACTGCCTGCAGGTCGGTGAGCATCCCCCGTACTATCTATGTAATAGGGCGTATATTGAGTGCGTCGTAGCGGCCATTCGCGCTCGTTTCTCCATCGATTGATCCCCATTACAAAAAGGCGCACCGGCGCCATGTTCAGGCTGTCACCGTGGACTCCCAGGTGATAATCGAACCATGGCAACGCAGGAGCGATACTGGCTATGCGATAAGGATTGTCGTTGTCTGGGCCGGGAAGCCTGGGCGAGAAAGCATGTCCCCAGGGACCGACGATCAGTCGCGTTTCATCAGCTATGTGCGGCTGTGCGTCGCGTTTGATCGCTGTAAAATCGGCGAGCTGCGAGGGCAAAAAAGGGTCGAACCAACCGGCGAGCAGCAGGGCGGGTGCAGCAAGCGTCTTAGCACGGTCGTGACCATCTATTTTTTCCCAGTATTCATCGGTTGCGCGGTGCAGCAGCCAGTCATTGTAGAAATCAGTATCGCCAATAGCCGCCTCGTCGGCGTCAATCAGTGGCAAGCCCTCTACGCCGCGCCGCAGGTCTTCAATCTCGACGGTCCGGTCGCGCTGGCCGCGACTGCGGATAGCCCAGTATATCGCGCTCTCTAACGAGAAGGCCCCGCCCGGAAAAAACATCGTGCGAAAACTGCTACTGGCGATCTGAATGAAGAAGGCTCCGACTCCGACCGAATCCTGGTCAGCCACCGCCCATTGGGTGTGTC
>Ga0315339_1002864_pt1 | contig 12634 bp, 8 predicted proteins | sample ASW17metaG_FD_204514 | JGI IMG/M metagenome (GOLD analysis project Ga0315339, IMG submission 204514) | Ammonia-oxidizing marine archaeal communities from Pacific Ocean, United States - ASW #17 | ecosystem: Environmental > Aquatic > Marine > Oceanic | place: USA: California | collected 2016-12-05
CCAGAACGACTTATCCGCTTGAAGCCGAAATCTTGTGCCTTGGCTCGTTTCCCCTCGGTGGCACTCTGGTATGTGGGCGCCTCCTCAATCCACCGCTTCAAGTCACAGCGTCGGTAGTAAACACGCCGCCCTATTTTGATAAACGGTGGCCCATCGGGATGTCCGCAATACCGCCAGTATTGGAGCGTCTTTATAGACACTCCGCATTCTTTGGCTGTTTCGATTTCGCTGAGCAGAAGCGGTTCCATATCTGCCTCCTACTGTGGGAGACAGAATTAACAACATCCGGCAGAAGAATGTGTGGCCCGGAAAATGAATTGGCTAAATCAATGGTGATGGCAGGCCATCCATCCCCACCAATTCGCTATCAAATGTACGTTGAGGTGGTACCTATTGCAAGGCGAGCGCTAGTTAGTATGACGCCAAAACCTGCAGGAAATATGGTGGGCGATATAGGATTCGAACCTATGACCCGCTGATTAAGAGTAAGTCGTCCATGCCCTAAATCTGTGAGTTTCTATGGATTAATGGCTTAATTCTGCCATTATTTCCCCATACCTTTGAGAACAATTTGTTCGGTTATTGTTCGGTTAGGGGAAAATCAGTGGTTCCAGCCATTCGGTTTAGCAAGAGTTCACTGGGCAAGCTTCTGGCCAGTACTAGCTCTTCCAATGAGACCGTAAGGGATACAGAGAGCAGTGGCCTGCTGGCTATTCGTTATGCCAAACGGGGCATGGTGAGCTTCGTCTACTCCGGTCGTATCAAGGGTGGGCCAAAGAGAGACATAACGATCGGGAGATATCCTGACTGGAGTGTGGAGGAAGCCAGAGACAGAGCAGCAGAACTCCGAAAGCTATACAGGTCTGGAATAGACCCAAGAGAACTGGAGAGTGAAGAGGAGAAGCAGAAGGAGCGAAAGGCGTCCTTCGATAAGGCACTGGAGGTGACATTAAGAGAGGTTATGGATCGCTATCTGCTTGCCCGTAACCTCAAGCAGAGAACCTCCAAAGACTATGTCAGCACAATGAACAGTTGTTTCTCTGGCTGGTTGGATAAGCCCATCAGAGATATCGACAGACGGGATGTCGAAGACCGGTTCATAGAGCTTGTTCAGAAGGGCATTAAGGCTCAGGCAGTAAAGTCCTTCCGTATCCTCTCTGCCATGATGAATTATGCCAAGGCAGAAGAGATAACCACAGACAGGAACAGCAACACAGCTTCTGTCAGGCTGATTACAGATAACCCTTGTGATGTGCTCAAGGAGAAGCGGTACGACCGGAGCCTTCCCTCTCGTAAGGGTAATCTCTCAATGGAGCACACTGCCAAGCTTCTGGAGATACTGAGCCATCACAATCATCCAAACTACACAGGGCCATACATCAGCAGCACGATGGCTCACTATGTTGGCCTTTTATTGTTCACAGGTATCAGACGGGGGGAAGCCTCATCGCTTAAATGGTCTGATGTGGACTTCGACCAGAAGACCTTCATGCTGCATGACACCAAGAACGGGGAGGACTTCGTCATTCCCATGTCGGTTCCCGTTCATGGATTACTGAAGGCCCAGCAGCAAACTGCCAACGGGTCTGAATGGGTGTTTCCTGCTCGAGATGGTAATGGGCATATGGCGGAACCCCGTAAGGCTCTGGAGAGGCTGTCGAAAGAGATCGGCTACAGGTTCACCAGCCATACCCTCAGGCATACGTTCGGCTCGGTAGCCTTTGGAATCGGTTTTGAATGGGGAAACATCAAGAAGATGTTGAACCACAAGTCAGGGGACGTAACGTCTCTTTATGTCCATGCCAATGCCAATCGTCTCAGGCCCATGTTCGATGAGATCGCACAGGGTCTTATGTTGAACTACGATGGAACATGGCTGGGTGACGATACTGAAGAAGAGCAAGTTCCGGACGATATGGATTTTGATTAGGGCTCTCACTGGAAAAGCTGCCCTGCACTGAATCGTCATTAGCCCCCTGCTGCCCTACCATGCTGTGGGGGTATGGCCATGAGACGCCTGTGGGAGTGGCATCAGGATTATGTGGAGGCACATCCACATATCTCATCATGGATAGGGTTCGCTAAGGGCTTAGTTACAGGCTTAGTGATTGGGTATCTGGTTTGGGGATGACCTGAGGGCCGAGTGCACATGCGGCTAATGAAAATTCATATAGCTTTTAAGACATTGCTGCACACAAAAGCTGTGGTGCCGGCATGTGGGTTCATATGCCTGCTAGTCACCCTTTGCCTTCTAGCTCCTTCTGTCGCACAAGCGAGTTATCACTGCTCGGATCCATATGGTCCTGAATATGTTCCCTCAGAATGTGCGGACAGTGGCAGCCACAGCACACAGGCGTCCGAAGATAAAAAAATCCCGGCCCTTATGTCTCAATTATCGCTTTGTTATTGGGTACTTAATGTGGAATCTAATCCCCTTTCTCTGATACAGGCTCGAGATGTCTCAAATTGGGACTCATATCGAGTTAACAGAAATTTTGTCACTGAGGCTAAGCGACGGGGTTACACACCTGAGTCCTGCGCAAGGGCCTTAATCAAGGGCGTTAATAGTGAACCGCTGGATGCTCAATTCTCCGAAGCGTTTACTGCTTATGAGGAGGGCGACTTCGAAACGGTTTTTCGTAATATTCAACCGCTTGCAGAGCAAGGAAATTACCTAGCGCAGGCCATGTTGGGTGAGCTTTACCTCCTAGGACTTGGCGCCCCAAAAGACAATATTTTGGCAATCAAATGGTTAACTCTTGCTGCAGATCAGGAAGTGCCTGTGGGTTCGGATATGGAAAAGAAGGTTCTGAAATCGGAGATACTCACCAATCTGTGCTTCCTTTACTCGCTTGCAGGAACAGAGCAAGCAAAGGACGTGCCTCAATCTGATAAAGAGAGCCTGAAATGGTGCGAACTCTCCGCAAAAGAAGGTAATCCCCTCGCACAGGACGAACTCGCACAGTTATATCTGTCAGGAAAAGGCACAGACGAAGACATAATCAAGAGTTTGAAGTGGTTTGCACTCGCTGCAGAGCAAGGGGTCCTAAGGGGACAGTATGTACTATGCCAAGCTCTTTCTTCTGATTCTGAAGATTGGCTTGAAATGGGTGTTGTCCGAGATCTTAGGACAGCCCAGAAGTGGTGCGAGCTTGCTGCAAAACAGGGAGATGCTGGAGCCCAACTCACTTTAGGAAAGCTTTATTGGAATGGAAAAGGCGGGAAAAAAGACCGCAATCTGGCCGCCAAATGGTACCGACTCGCTGCAGAGGGAGGGGTAAGTGAGGCACTAGCTGCAGAGGTAAGTGAGGCACAATACGTATTAGGACTTCTATACGTTGGGGAAACCAAAGTTCTTCCCAAAGATCTTGTTATGGCACACATGTGGCTACATCTCTCTGCGTCCGCAGATAAGGATGAAACATCTGAACGGACTGAGTGGAGAGACAAAATTGAGAAGGACATGAATCCCTCACAAATTAAAACGGCGCAAGATCTAGCTCGTAAATGTAAGGAAAAATCATATAGAGGATGCGTACCCGGCAGTCCCGCTCCTCAGTTGGGCGTAATCTCAGAGGAGCGCCGCAACTGTGAGGGTTTTCGACACATTGGTGGTCCTTTTTGGCGGGCTTATATTAGGGCCCTTGACGACAGTGATTTAGAAAACCTTCCTAAAGACGCTGACGGCAAAGTTTATGACGTCTGTTCCAGATTATAATTGGGCTAAACATCCTTATACCCCTCTAGACGTAGGTTTATGTCCAGTGAGGGGGCGGCGAGAGCCATGTGCCAAATATCGGAAGCTCGATAGATTAGTGGTTGGCTCTCCTTGACCAACGGCTTGTTGTTGAACTGCATGATGCCCCCCAGCCCCTTCTCAAGGCACTCCTGCTCTAAGATCAAAATACGAAGATTCTTCGTCGTATTAATTTCATCACTAATAATTAGTGGTCTAAATCCTCTAACGAGTTATGCGGAAACGGGTTGTCCCTCGACCCTTGGAGATCAGGAGCGAATATGTGAAAATTTGAATAGAGATAAATATGATATATGGATAAATTTATTTGAGTTAAGTAATTTTGAGATTTCTACTTTTAGGTCTTACAAATACAAAGAAAAGGGTGGAAATGATTATTCAATAGTACAAGAAATAATTGGATCTTTAGAAAAGGAATACATAAAAATAACGTTCCAGAAAAAATTGAATGGCCGATGGCCGAATCCTACGGCTTATTATCAAAATAAATATTTCAAAAGATATTTAAAAGGCAGGAAAATAAAGAAGATTAACGAGGTTTATGATTTTAATCATAATCGCTCTTCAACCATTTTATATATTGATAATAATGATAGAGTATGTGGATCTTTTAAATCTGTTAAAGATGAAAAAATTCTCATTAATATAATTCATTGTAATTATACTAATTCAAGAATTCAGGAGATTGAAAGGTACTTATCCAAAGAGATAAAATTAGCCACTCGTGGCGACAATAGGGCTGAATATACGGACAATAATAAGAATAATAAGACCGATGACGTTTCTAAAGAAAATACCACGCAATTATCCAGTATTACAAAGGATAATCTCTGCAAGTGGTCCCTTAAAATTCTGCCGGAATTTATTTCATGGGATACGCATTCGAGCTTTATACAATATGTGAAAGAAGCTAAGCGACGAGGCTACACACCAGAGTCCTGTGCAAGAGTCTTAGGCCGTACCACTCAGGTGGCCAATAGCTCTAAGACTAATAAGGGTACAAGCCTAGCTAGTTGGGACCAGAAAAAGCTGTGCAAATATGCGTTGCCTAGAAAGGACAGAAGTACTGTCTGGGATACAAGTTCATATTACGGAAAGTATGTCACCGAAGCTAAGCGACGTGGCTACACACCAAAGTCCTGCGCAAAGTACCTAGGCCGCACCACTCAGATCGCCAAGAAGTCTGAGCCAAAGAAGAAGCAAGATGTGGCTCCGGTTTCCAAACCTGCAACCAAGCTGGCCTCCGAGGCAAATAAATTAAAATGCGAATATAAACTCGCCTCTTATCATTCACCTATCGTAGATGGTAAGAAATTTGTGATTGATTTGAGGAATGGCCGACTGTATCGGAAAAGCGATTATGTGGAATTGCGGCAAAAAGCAAAGGAGCTTCAGAGGCAGGGTTTACTCAAAGAAAGTCGATGGAGTAACTCGGATGTTTCTGCGTTTGTATTAACCGCACATACTCCGATATCGGGTTTGCCTATTCTGATAAATTCTTTAATGGACGTATTGTTTATATCAGGTGCAGATGTATACGACCCAGATGGTAAATTTGATAAGACACTTTTTCACCCTTTCCAAAACTCATCGACTGCCACGCACACATCAGTAATTTCATATCGTATCTCAAAGGACTACATCACCCCAATAAGCCATCAAATAATCTTTGATAAAGAGGAAGCCTATTCTTCCGCACCCGGGTCCGTGAAAAAAGTAACTAAAGATCTGCTGAAGAACTTTGGCTACGAGATGCGAACAAAAGGCTCAGGGGTAGTCAAAGAAATACTTCATACCGCTAATTCTGTTGGCCCTTATGCGCAACCTATGAAATATCAGCTGTCTACCGGAGAAGCGGATCAGCGGTGGGCAATTAGTTTTAGAACGGCCACAACCGGTAGTGTGCAGGGTTTTCTTGATGGAGAGAGATCCTCTTTACGGATCAAAGGGAGTTTTGGAGAACTGAATTTGTTTGGTACATGCGAACCCATCCCGTCAGACATAATTATCGCAAAGAAGCCCAAAAAACTTAAAATGATAAAGGCGGGGCCATCACCTGAAAGTGACATTCACTTCGGCAAGTACCATGCCCTTGTCATTGGCAATAACGACTACCTACACCTCCCTGACCTGAAGACGGCTATGGCTGATGCAAAGGCTGTCAGGGAAGTGCTGGTCAACGACTATGGCTTTGATACCAAGCTTCTGCTGAATGCCACACGAGATGACCTCCTTGAAGCACTGGACGGTTATAAGGAACGCCTTCAGTACGATGACAACCTGCTGATCTACTACGCAGGTCACGGCTACCTTGATGAAACGCAAGACCGAGGCTACTGGCTCCCTGTAGATGCAAAGGAAGAAGCCACATCCCGTTGGGTTGCCAACGACGATGTAACGGCAAACCTACGATCCATTGCCGCCAAGCACATTCTTGTGGTGGCTGACTCCTGCTATTCAGGAACACTCACTCGCAGTGTTTCCATGAAGTCCCAACCACAGGCAGAGAGAACTGCTCTGATCAGGCAGTACGTTAAACAAAAAGTACGGGTTGCACTTACATCAGGGGGCCTTGAACCTGTGGTGGACAGCGGTGGTAGTGGACATTCTGTGTTTGCAGAAGCTTTCCTCGATGCCCTTAATGCCAACACCGATGTGCTGCTGGGCCATGAGCTTTACACCAAGATACGGGGGCCTGTGCTGCTCAATGCCCCTCAGTCACCCCGCTATGACAACATACGCTTCTCGGGCCACAAGGAAGGTGACTTTCTGTTTGTGTCCAAGAGGACATTGAAGGCCAGTGTGGAAGAGCCCACACAGGCTGACATGCTGTTCTGGCAGTCAGTTAAGGACAGTAGCAATGTGGACATGGTTCGTGAATATCTGAAGCAGTTTCCAGATGGAATGTTTGCAGGTCTTGCCCGTATCAGAATCAAGGAACTGGAAGCTGCTCGATAACAATCGCAGTTTGTTAAGAGCCAGCAGGCTATTAAATCCCCGCCACTGAATTGCCCTTATTAGGGCCAACTCCTGTCCCAATTTGCTGGTGATATCGCATAAGGCTTAGACCAACCAACGGAGGTCTCACCATGCGTATATTGCTGCCTGTCATAACCCTGCTTTTATGCCTGCCTACCGCCGTGCAGGCCACAGCACCTTCAACCTGTTGGCTGGCCATCCAGACAATGAAGGATGGGAAGGGTTTTAGAGAATGCGAACGGTTGTTTGAAGAAGAGGGTGACTCTGAGGCAGCTCTCTCCCTGTATTCCGTTGGTCTATTGACGAAGAAAATTCCATTTGCTTTGGATTGGTTGCACAAAGCCACTCAACCATCCAAGCAATATCCTGAAGGCCATCCTCAGGCCCTCTACGAGATGGGTAAGGCAATACTCTATAGGAAGTATGGCCTGACTCTCGGCCACGATATTGCCAGAAATATTTTTAATACCGCAGCTCAACTGGGCTTTACTCCAGCCCTCTACGAATGGGCACGGATGCTGGAGAAGGGACGGGGTTTCGAGTCTTCCGATCTAGTTGAGGCCATTAAGTATTATCGGGCAATATCTGATGTTACCGATGACAAGGTAGCAATCGATCGGCTGGCTGCTCTTTGTGGAGATGCTACTGCCGCCTATGAACTTGCCGACTACTACTCTCTGGAGGGTCGAGGGGAAATGTTCATTCCCCATACCGACCGAGAAGATGCCTACTTGCTCTTCTCGATAGCCGCTCATCTGGGCCACGATGAAGCTGAAGAAAGAGCCTCCAGACTCAGCAAAGAATTAAGTGACGATCAGGTGCTGGCTGCAGACGAACAGCTGCACCGGTGGTCCGGTACTGACCCCTCAAAGATGGAATGTGCCGGGTAAGTCAGATGCCCAAGGGTCATAATCCACTGGATAGATGCCAGTTTCTGGATACCCTGAGCCGGCTTAAACCAGCAGACGATGTACTTGCTTCTCTGGGTTGGAATACAAACAAACTACATAAAAAATATATGCAGGCAGCATCCTGTCTGCTGGCCAATGTGTGGTTAATGTCAGCACGAGAAGACTGCCACTATCTGGCAATCTCACAACGTCCCGGCAACTACACCAGAAACCGCTACCAATCAGAGGGCATCGGTTATCGGCCTCTGGTACAAAAAGTTCTGCCTGATTTTCTCAGTAGAGGATTACTGAAGAAGGTCAGAGGCTTCATCGAAAGGGATGTGATGGGTTTTGGAACGGGCAGAAGAACTAGGTTTGAGCCTTCTGCAGTGCTTCTGACTACACTCTTGGAAAGTCAGGTCACCGTTGAAGATATAGATTTTGGAAACCCTGAAGTTATTCGTCTACGTGGCCCTAAACCCAGACGGGCTTATCGACGTGAGAATGAAGCCAAGCCTTCCGGCTCTCTGATCAACTATCAGGATACAAAACAAACAAACCATATGCGGGAGGACCTGCTTCGCTATAACGAGTACGTATCAACATTCCAGATAGAGTTCTCTGAAGACCTAGAACCTGCCAATCGGACAGGCACTCGCTTCCATAGAGTGTTCAATGAAGATTTTGACCATGGTGGCCGCCTAGTTGGTCACTGGATTCAAGGCATATCGAGTAAGAACAGACAGCATCTCCGGTTGAACGGAGAAGAGGTTACCGAACTCGATTTCTCCAACATGAATGTGCACCTGCTCTACTCCCAGATCGATCAATGCTGGGATCAGGGGGATGCCTATGACCTGCAAGATTCAATAGCCTCACCCATATCGAGGGAACTGGGGAAGTATGGCTTCCTCATCGCCATGAATATTTCCAATAGAAGAGGCTTTGGTCGGGCTCTGAAGGAACAGATAAGACGAAGGGGTTATCCCGAACGTCAGATCAATGGAAAGTATGGCTTCAACAGTATGAGAGTGCTGGAGGCATTGGAGCGAAAGCACTCCAGAGTTAAACCCCTGTTCTTTGATCCAAAGCGTGGGTTGAGATGCATGCAGATGGAATCATCCATAATGCAGAAGGTATTAAGTGTTCTGGATGAGGTACATGGAGCACCTGCCCTGCCCATGCATGATGGTGTGATCGTAAGGAAGTCAGATCAGGATGCGGCCAGAGAGACCATGTGGCTGGCCTATAAGGGAGCCGGTCACACCAGCAGGCCAGAGATTAAGATAGAGTTCTGAAGGCTTGTATTAAGTTCTATTCAATATGAATCTAGAAATTAATTGCCTTATAGCTGGTCTGAGGAAACCAAACGCATTTACTGGTAACGTTTTTATGTAATTACATCAGTATCTTATATTCAATTTAATCCGTTTTTATCTTTAATAACTTAGCCCATTATTCGGTGCTTGTAGGGCCGGGCCATCCACTCACATTGCTCTGAGATTTCCCCCTCAGAGGGCCGTTTAACGGGCCATAGAGCACCCGTGAGGGGCCTTTGAGAACTCAATGGTAGCGGGGTAGAGGGCTAAGATGACGGTTCGTCTAAGATATTGATTTCATTGAAGTTATTTTACTACCTCAGAAAGGGTGGTTTGGTAGTGAGGGGCCCGAATGAAGACCTGCTCAACGCCCTTTGGAGTTCGTCTGGCTGCACTAGAAGTCGCATTTAAGTTTTGCAATCCATCCCGGAGGCGCAAACCCTGACTTGGCAAGGCAGGTTGCTTCAGCAATCTCATCCTCGCTCAGTTTCTCTCTGAGACTGTCCCGGGCCTTAGCGGCATTCTTGGAGCCTTGCTGGGCTGAGAGAAGGTAGAGACGAAACGCTTCGTTGTAGTCCTGCAACTGCCCGATACCGGTTTCCGCCATTTGCCCGAGTGCATAGAGGCTTGCCTTACCGCCTTCTTCTGCTCTCTCCGTAACATAGGAAAGAAAGGTTTCCCTTCTGTCCGTAGAGAGTTGAGTGACGATCGAACCGAGATCGTTCAGAAACTGCTCATGGGCTGTTTCGTGCTCATCCAGCACAGAAGTGACCCATCCTGCTCTCACATCAGAGCTTAAAATGTACCAGTTTATATTTCGTGGTACCGCACGCTTTGCCGTCTCGCATCCGGCCTCATAAAAGTCCTGCCAGAGACGCTCCTCTCCGGCCCTAATGGGCTCCTTTATCTCATCGTCGGCGATGCAATGCTTCCGGTGCTGGCGATCAGGGATGTATCTATCGTTGATAAACATGCCCACGTCCTGATCGCCACTGGGCCACGTAAAGGTCCCCTGTCCGTGTCGTTTATTATCCTTGTGTTCACCGACGTATTTGTTGCCACTGGGCCATGTATAGGTCCCCTGTCCGTGTTGTTTATTATCCTTGTATTCACCGACATATTTGTGGCCATTGGAGTATGTAAAGGTCCCCTGTCCGTGTCGTTTATTATCCTTGTGTTCACCGACGTATTTGTGGCCATTGGAGTATGTAAAGGTCCCCTGTCCGTGTCGTTTATTATCCTTGTGTTCACCGACGTATTTGTTGCCACTGGGCCACGTAAAGGTCCCCTGTCCGTGTCGTTTATTATCCTTGTGTTCACCGACGTATTTGTTGCCACTGGGCCATGTATAGGTCCCCTGTCCGTGTCGTTTGGCATCCTTGAACTCACCGACGTATTTGCTGCCGTTGCCATACGTTTCGGTCCCAGTGCAATTAGACCAATAAGCTCCTGTGCAGGGAGGTAAATCCGAGGCAGCAGTCACTCCCGCACTGCCCATAAGCACGGCAAGGGTCAGACCCAATGTGGCGGTCAGCTTTCTCATCAGAGAAGTCTGACAGAGAATTTGAGGGACGTGGAGTCTGAACTGACAGTGAGATTCTGTTTCACAGACCTCTAGATCAGGGTCATGATCTTTTCATCATGCAGATCACCTCTATTCAAATATAGGTATCTTTGAGACTATCCAAAGCATCTGTAGGTTGCTTGATTCAAATTGCGGTGGTGACAAATGAATCTAATAAGGGACTGCCTAATAGATAAATATGCTGATTTCTCAGGTAGGGCAGGCCGTAAAGAATATTGGTCATTCCAGATATTAACTCAGGTGATATTTTTAAGCTTGATAATAGGCCAGTCAAATCAAGCGAATTTCAAAACCCTTAACGGTTTTTTGATCGTAGTTTTCATTTTAATTATCATTGTTCCAACTTTGACGGTAACCGTAAGACGATTACACGATACGAATCGCAGTGGATGGTGGATGCTCGTCGTATTGTTTTTGTACGTGCCTATTGGCATTATATTCATGTGCCTAAAAGGAACGTCTGGCGCTAATAGATACGGCAAGGTCGTTGGGACACTAGAAACAGGTGGTTTTGAGCCAAACCTCCGCCAAAAGGTAGAACCAAGCCCTCGACAAAAGACACAGAACAAAGCTTTGATAGAAATAGTACGGCTTGCGAAAAACGGGGACCCTACCGCCAAGGAATTCTTGCAGACTTACTATTCCCCTGTAGTGAATGAGGGGGATAAAGACAGACCTGTAACGAACCCCCCGCCCAAACCTGTTAGGAAAAAATCATGGGCAGAGTCACCTGCTAAGGGTGCAGGCCCACTTTGGGTGATAGCCTTTATTATTGTCGCCCTATTATTTGCGGCTTGGTAACGAGAGCCCGGCACCCCCCCACCAAAATTCTCTCACCTCGTCGTATATCTACTGGGCCTAGCCGGATGCCCCATGCCTGCCCTGCCTCAGAATCTTCTGTTGCCCTGAAAAGACCCTAATTGGTCCACTTTCCTGCTGCTTTTCAGGGGCACTCTATCCATTCCTCCCTGTTGCCGCTCTGGCAGGCAGCGGTCACCTCACAAGTCTGCCAATGGGAGTGGTCTGGTACCGGACTGCTCCCTACTTTTTTTTTAGAGGGGTTAGAGATTCTGTTTCACAGACCTCTAAATCAGAGTCATGATTTGATTGAACGTGACCAAAAGAGGTGAAATATGCTCAAGCTAGCCATGGCGATTAGCGTAAGCCTGCTATTGACTGCCTGTTTAGGACATGCCCCCCGAGATGCAGAGCCTAATGCCATTCAAAGGGCTAGCATACTCAGCAAAAACCCTCTTGGAATAACCATTGAGCACAGTACATGGGGGAAGCCTATCGCCTTCCGTCAAGCAGATGAACACTGTGCTTCAGTCGGTAAATTAGCCGTCTATCTCGGTGCCACAGGTCAATATGGCCCAGATATTATTTCAAGTTGGCAATGCGCTAAGGAATAATCCTTAAGGAAGTCCGCCTTGCACAAGAAAGCATCACGACGATCTCCTAAAACAGAGTCGTGATTTGCTTATGACTAGGGCACACAATGGATATCTCTGATCTTCTATCAAAAATAGACTGGAAGCACCCGATAACGATTATCGTGATCGTTGCTATGCTCGTGGTGGCTGGCTACTACCTAATGTCCCCTTATCAAAAATGCGTAAGATCTCAGGAATATTTAAACCTAGAGGGCTATAACCTCGAAAGCTATTGCCTACATCAAACTAGTTGGTAAGCCCCTCACACCACTAAAATTTTCTCACCCAGTCGTATATATAGAGGGCCTAGCCGGGTGGCCCATGCCTGCCCCTAGCGGATCGATATATCTTCTTATTTTTTGGTTCATCTGGGCTCTCAGCCATCCAGATGATGTGGGAACTGGTGTCCTGAATTCTCGAATACACCCTAATTTCCGAGCAACTTTGTTCGGTTATTGTTCGGTTAGAGCTCCAGAATCAAAATTAGCTAGCCTGTAAATCTAGCTAAACCCTTGATTTAATGGTGGGCGATGTAGGATTCGAACCTACGACCCGCTGATTAAGAGTAAGTCGTCCATGCCCTAAATCTGTGAGTTTCTATGGATTAATGGCTTAATTCTGCCATTATTTCCCCATACCTTTGAGAACAATTTGTTCGGTTATTGTTCGGT
>Ga0315339_1002865_pt1 | contig 12633 bp, 15 predicted proteins | sample ASW17metaG_FD_204514 | JGI IMG/M metagenome (GOLD analysis project Ga0315339, IMG submission 204514) | Ammonia-oxidizing marine archaeal communities from Pacific Ocean, United States - ASW #17 | ecosystem: Environmental > Aquatic > Marine > Oceanic | place: USA: California | collected 2016-12-05
TCAGCTTGTGGATAATCTGTTCGCTCGTGTATCGCTTCCTCGTCATTTCCTGCCTCCTTACACACGCCCGAATCCTTCGATTCTCTCTCAAGATTCGGATTCGTTTTCAGGGGGCAGGTCAATTCGCTATGTGTCGATACGGCTCGCCCGAGACGAGGGCTTGGTCGATCGCGGGGCGGTCGGCGTGGGTACAGATGGTACACGTACGCGGCACTGTCTCAGTGTATGAGAGAAGTCAGTGTCGATCAATCCAGGCGTTCTCGCACGATTCTCGCACGATGGCAAACTGGGGGCCCAATTCGAAACTGGGGCATACCCTCAGGGGAGAGATTCTGTCGGCATAGCGTGTGCACTTGACTCGGCGACTAGTGGTGCGTAGTACGCTGGTAGGTAGGCGGGGGATGAACCGGTCATCACACCTGCCAAACGTGTCAGTGTTCGTGGCGATTGTGGGGCAGTACAAACGGAACGAGGGGAATGCGGGATAGCTGGTGGACGCTCGGTGAGGGAAGCGGGTTCTCGGGTCAAGAACTCTCGCTCAGCCTCTACCGAATCACTTGTCCCTTCTGCATGGAATGCGGCAACTACTCGCTCGCGTTTCACGCCGAGAAGAAGCAGCCAAATCGCCCAAGAGGCTCAATTTCGACACTGTGGCTGGCGGAACGAAACTTCCGACGAGTCAAGGGCTACAAGCAGCTGCCGAAACTCTTGGCGGAACTCGCCAAGCTCAACACGCCGCCTCCGGCTCAGGCCCGGACGGCGTAAACTACAACCTGCGGAGAGCCGCTCGTTTCAACGGAAATCCGGATATCCTCTTGGATTGGTCTCAGGTTAGTCCGCACTCGCACGGATCGGCTTTCCAGCCGGAGCACCATCGACAAATTGGCCCTTTCTCAACGTAACGGTGCCATTCACAACAACGTGGTCGATTCCGGTTGAGTACTGCGCCGGGTTCCGGTAGGTCGCCCGATCGATGATCGTCTCCGGATCGAAAATGACAAGATCTGCATCGGCGCCCACCTGAACTCGACCTTTCTTTTTCATGCTGGGAATCCGCTGGGACAACCTGTCAGCGGGAAGAACGGTCATCTTTCGGAGGGCTTCCATGAGGCCCAGCGCGTTTTGCTCCCGAACGTAGCGGCCGAGGACGCGGGCGTAAGTGGCCCAGGTCCTGGGGTGCGCCTTGCCGTTGGTGAGCCACATGCCGTCGCTGGCAACCATGACCATTAGGTCGGCGACAAGGTTCTCGACTGACTCCTCGCTGTAGCTCGCCGGGCTGATGATCAAACCGCCGGAGGGCTTGTATTTCGCAAAGGTTTCACGGGTAAGGTTCTCTCCGGTCTCGACCCAGATGTGCTCACCGATCTCCTCATCGGACATCTCCTGCCAGTTGTCGAACGCGTGCGAATCGATGTAGGTGGAACCGCGATTGTAGGGGTAGCTTTCCGTCGTGATATCGACGCCTTCGGCCTGGACGGCCCGGATGCGGGCGAGGTAGTCAGGGGCGCGGTCGCGTCCGCTGCTATTGAGATGAACGATGTGGAGTTGCGTCCCATGGCGTCGAGCGGGCGCGAGCACTTCTTCCAGATTGCTGATGTCTGCATCGTTCGTACGCATGTGAACGTAGGCGGCGGCGTTGTGCGCTTTGGCGACCCTGAAGACCGCGTCGAGTTCCTCGGCCGTCGTTCCCGGCGTGTAGGCGATCAACATGCCGATCCCGACCGCGCCCTGCTCGAGACCGCCTGAAAGCCGCTGCTTCATCGCTTCAATCTGTTCGGTGGTCATGGGCTCAACCGCCCAGTCGCCCGATAGGCGGGACTTTGAGAGCTTGCCTCCCATCGCAAGCCGCCGCGAATCGGGATGAGAGATGGTCGCGCCGAAGTTGAGTGGCGTTTTGCCCTCGCGCTCCGCGTACCAGGCGGCGACATCCTCAACGCCCAGTTCCAGTTCAAGCGCGGACGTCACGCCGTCGTGAATCTTGGCGCGATAGACTTCGGGGCTGTCGCCGTGTTGGTGAAGATCAATGAACCCAGGAGCTACGACTCTGCCTCCGGCATTCAGCGTTTCCTTTCCGGAGATCGCGTCCGCAGTAATAACAGCGATCTCGCCATCTTGAATACCCACGTTGCGGACGGCGTCGAGCCCGGTTTCGGGATCCATGACGCGGCCACCCTGAATGATCAGGTCGTAGGTCACCGAGCTGCACGATGACAGGGTTAGGGCGAGCAGCGACAAGAGGGCGTTTCTCATGGCGTCTATTATGCGCCCTCGGAAGGCCATCACGTGATGTGGGCCTCAGTACGCCTCATTTAGCCCTGCCCAGTCTGCAACCATAGTCCCGAAGGACTTCGAATATGACTGGAATGATCGTAGCCCCGCAGCTCGAGGCCGTCGAAGCTGGTGCCAAGCTGCTGGCCGACGGAGGGAACGCGTATGATGCCGCGGTGGCCTGCGCCTTTGTTCAATTCATTGTCGATCCCCACTCATGCCGAGTCGGCGAATACCTGCTCCTGACCAGCCAACCCGCCGGCTATGAACCCAGTAGGCGTGGGGCGCGATGGTTGTCTTTTGGAGGTTAGGATAGGTGTACGATGTGCGGGCCGAAGGCCTGAGCGGAGGGTGTGATGAGACAACAATTAAGCTCAGCGCGACAGGCAGGATTCGTGCTGGCGATCGGAATACTGATCGCTGCGTCGGGCGCGCCGGCTCAGGCTCAGGAAATAACCCCACCGGAGAAATTTTTCGCGTTCCAGTTGGGCAGCGACCGCAAGATGGCGCGCTGGGACAAGATTGTCGAGTATTACCAGCTTCTTGAAAAACAAAGCGGCGGGCAAATGAAGCTCATCGACATGGGTCCCACCACAATGGGGCATCCGTTCCTGTTGGCAATCGTTTCCTCGGCAGAAAACATCGGCAAGCTCGACCGCCTCCGGGAAATCAGCACGCAACTCGCCGACCCACGCGGGCTCAGCGAGGCCCAGGTCGAAGCGCTGATCACCGAGGGCAAGGTGGTGATCTGTCAAACGATGAGCATGCACGCCACCGAGATTGGCGGCAGCCAGATGGCGCCAGAGCTGACCTACGATCTGCTCTCGCGCCGGGACGAAGAGACCAAGCGTATGCTCGATAACGTAGTTTCGCTGATCGTGCCTTCGTTCAATCCTGACGAGGATATCCGGATTTCCGTTGAAACGAGCGGCTCTCCGCAGGTTGTAGTTTACGCCGCCCGGGCCTGAGCCGGAGGCGGCGTGTTGAGCTTGGCGAGTTCTGCCAAGAGTTTCGGCAGCCGCTTGTAGCCCTTGACTCGTCGGAAGTTTCGTTCCGCCAGCCACAGACCCGCACCGCGGCGGCAACTTCCTTGAGCGGCAAGTGCAACTGCAACTCCTGCTCGCTTTCTTCGGCTTGCTTACAGAATCCGCGGACCGCGCTCTCGCGGTCCATCTGGTATCGTTTCTTCACAGCGAATCTCCTTTTTCGTTAAAACGAATCAGTCAACCCGAGCCTATCGACTCGGGCCGGAGAGTCGCTACTTTCTACGGCCTATCGGACATCCTCATCCTGACGGGCAGATCATGGTTACTGACTGGTACCGCAAGACGCTCGACACTGAGTACGAAGGTTCGACTCTGCCCTGGCTCTATCACAAGTACGTCGGCCACGACAACAATCGCGACGCCTTCCAGGCTAATGTTGTGGAGTCGCAGTATGTTGGAAACATCCTGTTTCGCGAGTGGAAGCCACAGGCATATATCGACCACCACCATATGGGAAGCTACGGAGCGCGTATCTACGTCCCGCCTTATGCGGAGCGGGTCCGCCCTTATGGTGACCCTTTAGTGTGGCGCGAGATGAGCTGGTATGGTGCGCACATTGCCTACAAGGAAGAGGAAGCCGGCCTTTCCGGGGTCATCAACGCCGCCGTGTACTCGGGCTGGGGCATTTCGGTTTCCACTGGATCACGCCGTTTCACAATATCGCGGGCATGCTTACCGAGTCTGCCAACGCCAGTCTGGCGACGCCGCTCTACATCCATCCCGAGCAGTTGCGCGGGGGACGTTTGGCGATGCCCAACTACGAGATGCAGACGACGTTTCCCAATCCGTGGCCGGGCGGCTGGTGGCGGCTGCGCGACATCGTGGAGCGCCAGAAAGTGTCAGCGTGGGCGGCAATCGATCTGGCGGCGCGCAACCGCGAAACGGTTCTCCGCAATGCCTACCTGAAGGCTAAGCGGCAGACCGAGCGCGGCGCGAACGGCAAGCCAGCCGCTTACGTGATTCCTGCAAATCAACACGATCGGCTGACGGCGTTCAAGCTGGTCAACAAGCTTTTGGGGCAAGGCATCGAAGTGATGCAGGGCCAAGCGGCGTTTGTAGCCGCCAACGGGATGAGCTACCCGGAAGGTTCATTTGTCGTCTCGATGGCACAGCCTAAGATGGGGCTGATTCGCTATTTGCTCGGGCGCACGCGGTATCCCGATAACGAATGGACACGCAATCCGGACGGTTCTCCCAAGCGGCCTTATAACATGGCGACGGACACGATGTTCGAGTTCATGGGGGTGCGGGTCGACGCGCTGGACGAGCGAGTCGAGACCGAGCTTCGCAAAGTCGAGAGCGAGATCCAGCCGATAGGCACCGTCACAGATACAGTCGCTTCCGGCGTGGGCACACGCTCGTTCGACGGACGCCTTAACGACAGTTTCAAGGCGTTGAATCTGTTGTTGGAAAAAGGTGTTGTGGTGCGCCGCGTAGACCGGCCGGCACAGGGTTTGAGACCCGGGGATTTCGTGCTTGAAGGCGAGCCAGAGGCGCTCACCGAAATAGCCCGAGAAACGGGTGTCGACTTCGCAACAGTTCCTGGAGACATCAATGACGCAACGCACGAGATCAAGCGGCTTCGCATCGGCATGTATCAGAGATACCTGGGCGGCAACATGGACGAGGGCTGGACGCGCTGGCTGCTGGAGCGGTTCGCGTTCCCCTACACGTCGCTGTTCGACGCTGATATCAAGAAAGGCGGACTGCGGGAAAACTATGATGTGATCATTCTGCCCAACGACTCTACGAGAACGATTACCGGCGAGCGGGAAGCAGAATCCAACCAAGGTAGGGCCGGCTGCGACCGTGCGAAATCCTATCCGCCAGAGTACCGCAGCGGCCTGGGGGATGAAGGAGTCAAGGCGCTGGTCGAGTTTGTGGAAGGGGGTGGAACCCTGCTCACTTTCGGGGAAGCAAGCAATTTCGCGATCGAGAAGTTGGAGCTGGACGTGCGCAACGTGGTCCAGAATGCCGCAGAGCTGTGGTGCCCCGGGTCAACGCTGCGTGTGAACTTCGACAACACCCATCCCCTGGCCTTTGGGATGCCTGACGAGGGTCTGGTGGTATACCTGGCGGGGAATCCCGCGTTTGAGGTGGTTCCGTCGCTGCGCAATGCCAGTTATGAAGCGCCCGTGCGCTATGTGGAACGAGATCTTCTTGAAAGCGGCTGGCTACTGGGCGACGAGACTCTCGCCAATAAAGCCGCGATGCTGGCGGCCGCGAAGGGGCAGGGCCGCGTGGTGATGATCGGCTTTCGTGCGCAGCACCGCGCGCAGACCCACGGCACGTTCAAATTGGTTTTCAATGCACTGATCGACTAGTGGACTGTTCTTACCACTGTCGCCAGCCGCCCCCCTTCGAAGTGGGGCTGTATCCGAGATACTATTCAAGAGTTCTGGGCTCCAACTACGAAAAACCGGTACAAATATTTTCAATGCCAGGACGATCAGCGTTTCACCATCCAGCCGAGGTCCCAGGGTTGCGCGAGGGTAGGCTGATGCGCGTAGCAGGTCATCTTAAACTCCAGCTGGCTGCCGGAGCCGGGCTCAAGACGCACGGTCACGTATGCTTGGTCGATCGGGAAGGCCTTCCAGGGCCCCGGCGCACCGACGGCGCTCGTAGCCGGCAAGGGCCACTCCTTCACCGCTCGATAGGCCAACGTTTGTGCATCAGCTCGCTGACAGAGAACTATTCCAGGGAGGGTAAGTACCGTTGCGAACAGGCTCAGGTTTCTCAGAGTCATCACAGCACTCCTCGTTTGATTAGGGTGTTTGAGTTCTCATTCTTTGCCGCCGAGCTTCCTTCGTCAGGTCCCAGCGCATCCCACCCGTGGCAGATCTGTGGAGATGATAGTCTGAATTCCTGTCTCCGCACACCTATGCGGGCTCAATCGACATTCTGGAGGATGCGATGTACCGAGTGAAGCCGAGATTCTGTCGCGTGGACGTCGTGGTCTATCTGCCGTTGCTTGGCCTGCTCGCGATCTGCGCGTGCGGCCCACCGACGCCTGAGCCGGCCACCGATGCCGTCGTTTTCGAAGGCGCGCGGCTGATCGTGGGCGATGGCAGCACGCCCATCGAGAACGCCACGTTTGTCGTCGAGGGCGGCCAGTTCGTCCAGGTTGGACCTACGGACGAGATAGAGACGCCGGATGGCGCCGCTCACGTGGACTTGGCGGGCATGACGGTCATGCCCGCCATCATCGACACGCACACCCACCTCAGCCAGGAGCGTGACGCTCTAATCGAGGACCTGCGGCGCAGGGCGTACTACGGGATCGGCGCTGCGATGAGCCTCGGGCAAGATACGGGCGACCTATCGATTCGGGAAGAAGAGATTCCCGGAGCGGCGCGCTTTCGCACGGCCGGAGTCGGTATTACCTCGCCCGAACCTGGACGATCAGAAACCCCGTACTGGGTGACGACCGAAGAAGAGGCCCGTCAGGCCATCGAGGAGCAGGCGGCCAGAAACGTGGATATTGTCAAAATCTGGGTGGATGATCGCAACGGTCAGTACGACAAGCTGTCACCCGAGCTGTACGACGCAATCATCGATGAAGCTCACCAGCATGGCCTGCGCGTGACCGCCCACATCTTCGCTCTAGAGGACGCAAAAGGGCTTCTGCGCGCGGGGATTGATGCCTTCGCTCACGGCGTGCGAGACACGGACGTCGACGATGCCATCATCGGGCTGTTCAGGGAGCGCCCGGACTTCGTGGTCGTGCCGAACCTGCCCAATCGTGGTGTGGCGACGGATCTCAGCTGGTTGAGCGACTCCCTTCCATCCGACCAGATGGAGACGCTGCAGGCGGCAGCCACGGACAACCCGGAAGCGCAGGCGGCCTTTGCGATTCAGGCGCGCAACCTGGCCAGGCTCAGCACGGAGGGCGTCACCATTGCCCTGGGGTCCGATGGCAACACGCCATGGGCCCCGCACGTTGAGATGGAGGACATGGTGGCCGCCGGCATGACACCGGCACAGGTCATCGTGGCTGCCACCCGCAATTCAGCCGACCTGCTGCGCCTCACCGATGCGGGCGCCGTCGAAGTCGGGAAGCGGGCGGACTTCCTGGTCCTTGAGGCAAACCCCCTGGACGACATCACTAACACACGGCGAATCGCCGCCGTCTACCTGAGAGGGGCAGAAGTCGATCGCGCCGCCATGAACGCGAAATAGACCGACGAGTGGCGTGTCCAAGGCGACCCGGCGACGACCGCCTAGCAGATGGAGCCAGCCGTGAAAAACCCTTGCCGACGAGGGCGAATCTGGTGGTGTAAGCTCTTTCGGGTCGGTTGGTGAGCAGGACGAGTAAGTCCAGTCCATAGTTCTTCAAGGGAAGGGGAAAGGGGGAACCCGGCCAGACGAGTACAGTAGCGCGTTTAGCCCAGTCAGATTCGGGATCGTGCAACGTGTGGAGGTGGTCGGCTATAGGGCTCATCTCCGCCTGGGCCTGGTCGATGTTGATGCCGGGTGCGAGGCGGCCGAAAATGCGATAGCGCTGGTTTTCTCGCTCCTGTAGCCATTGGTCGTCCGCATTGATCAGCGGCTTAATACTGAGTGGAACCCAGAAAGCCGGCGCGTTCATAGTCGTACCGACGAAATCGCGCGGCGTAATTCCAATCACCGTGACCGCGAGACCGTTGAGATGGATCGTTGTCCCCAGCATGGCCGGGTCCCCGGCAAACCGCCTCTACCAGTAGTTCTCGCTGATCAGAACCGACGGGGTGGCCAGTTGTCACCACCATCTAAGTCTTCGGAGGTGGAACCGCACCGGTAGTTCAACGGGTTCAGACAGATCTTCAGGAATCGCTTCGATCTCGTCCCCGGCCTTCGAATCGATAGGAGGACGCAATAAACCACACGACAGCCGCGAGCACCAGTAAACAAATGCCTTTGATCACCAGTGGACTGTCAAAGAAGGTATAGATCGCTCCGGTGCCGGCAGAGGTGAATTGTTCCCAGGATTGAATCGGGCTGCTATCCATTGGTCACGATCTCCGGGTGAATGATTGGTGGCGCAGATCGCCGTGAAAACCTGCTCAGTTGTTCGCGTGAATGACAGCCCCATCGGGTACGACACCCTGGATCCCGAGCTCCGCGAGATCGAGACCCAGCAGCTCGTCCTCCTTGGAGACGCGCAGCAGGTTCTTCTTCTTCAGTACGAAGCTCAAGAGATATCCCGGCACAAACCCGAGGCTCACCATAACAGCCATACCCAGAAGTTGTGCGCCCAAAGAAGTGAACTGATCATGTTGAGGGTACCCGCCGGCGAAAATGCCAAGCGCCAACATGGACCACATTCCGCCGCCACCATGAACGGCAAACGCCCCCGCCGCGTCGTCAATACCCCGGCGCTCCAGGAAGTTCCCCAAATAAACTGCAATCATGCCGCCTGCAAAGCCGATCAGATAACCGAGTCCGGGGTGGTAGACGTCGATGCCCGAGGCAATGGCAATCATACCGGTCAGCCCACCGCTGATGGTCCAATAGGGCTCCCCCCGCGATGCCAGAAATGCCCCCATCACCCCACCCGCGAACCCCATCGTTGCCGTAAACGCAATGGAGCTAAGCGTCATAGGCGTGAGATAGATACTCAGCCATGGCCCTCCGGGCTGCAGGACGGCACAGGCCGCATAGAAGGCGTAGAAACCGGTGAAGATCAGCATCAAGCCCAACATCGTGAGAGGTAAGTTGTGGGGAAGAATGACCTGCGGTGTTCCCGCGGCGTCGTACTTGCCCAGACGGGGCCCGAGATTGAGAAGGACGCCTAGCGTGAAGAACGCCGCTACAGTGTGCACGCAGCCTCCGGCACCCCAATCGTGAAAGCCGAACTTCGTATAGAGCCAGCCCGATTCACTCCACCCCCAGGAGGCGGCCAAGATCCAGACGACGGAACCGAGCACAGCAGCCAGAAGCAGATACGCACCCAGATGAATGCGTTCGATGACAGCCCCTGACATAATCGACGCCGTCGTGAACGAAAACAACAGGAAGGCGAACCAGAAGACGCCCGTGAGGTTGTCCTGCAGGTTCGGCCCCATATGGGCGCTCCAGGGAAGCGCTGCATTGGCCGCCTCCGTCGCTACCGGCACCAATCCGTGTGGGAACGCGTAGTAGATCCACCACCCGAACAAGAAGAAGGTCGGTGTTACGACGGCGCAGGTGAGCAGGTTCTTCATCATTGTCATCAGGACGTTCTTGCGTCTCGTTATCCCAGCTTCGTAGGCCATGAATCCAGCGTGGATTAGCCACATCAGCACGCCGGTCCAGAAATAGAACGTTTCAATCGTCTTGTCGGCGAACAGTTTGGCGTCGTCGGGGCTCACAATCGTTCAACCTCCTGATGTACGTCTCCTCAGTCGCTGCGAGGAGACACTATCATAGACCCGACGCCTAGGCCCTGCAAGGATCGGGTTCTCACCGGTAATCGGCGCTGGAGACCTGCGCCTATCGTAAACTCGGTCGGCGCTGAAAACATTGAAGTTACCGGAGAATGTTGCGAGGCCCGACTCGCCATCCATCAGGAGGCATTTCAGCTCGGATGGGGTCGCCGTCGAACGACAGAGGGCCCGCTAGGTCTGAAGGGCACTGTAGATGATTTTGTAGCTACTCAAAGCACCCTAGACCTATCAGTTTCAACAAGTTTCAACACAAACGCCCACAAGTTTTGCCACAGGTCGGCAGATCCACTCTAAACGGCATAGCTTTGATCACATTGGGACGAGATCACGTGCCAACTTCCGGACGAACACTTGAGCAAATCGTCTCGGGCACGTCGTAGTTCGATAGTAGTGGAGCGAATCCTCTGCGCGCGGTGCGAGGACGCCATGGGTTTGTGCGTTAAACACACAGAATCACTCAAGCCGAAACCTCCGTAGACGTGGGGCCGTGGTGGCTAGCTCGGAGTGCAGATGGGATCCAACTGGCCCGCACTCGTGAGCCGCTGTTCCGGCTGGCCGAACTCTGGGATGGTCTCGAACAGGTTGGAGAATCTAGGCGGTGCCCTATCCGCAGCTCAACCGTCTTTAGTCAATCCGGGTATCAAGGCTGATAGAGTGCCCGTGTACCTCTCGTGTACCTCCGTTCCGTGGGAAGCAGCAGTTGCAGCGTTTTCACGACTTTGTAGAATCAGTAACTTACATCGCTCCAAAGGGTGGGATGGGTTCGAGTCTCACCCCGGGCACCAACTTAAGTTGTTTATCATCAGTTGATTACAGCCTCCTTTTCTGTCTGTGCCAGGAATGTGCCAGAGTGGACCCGTCTCATGACGGTCGCGATCCTTTTCTGGCGGGCTGGCGTCCACTGCGCGTAGTGCTCCCTCACGACCCTTGGGCTGATACCAAGAATGTCTGCAACGTCCTGCTCTGTCCCCCCGCGAACGAGAATCTCTGTTGCTAGCGTGTGTCGAAACCGATGGGTCCTCGCGTTCTGAACGCCTGACGTTCGGAATACTGCTCGAAGGCAGCGCTCTGCGATGGATACCATGGTGCGCTGTGACGCATGGCGGCTACAGAAGAAGTACGGTGACTCGATGTCTCCCCGTGGTGGGGGAACGGCGTCGAGAGCATCCGACACCTCGGCAGGAAGGGGGAGATAGACCGTGCCACCGGTCTTCTGTGTGTGCAGCAGGATCTAACCATCCCTGATCCGGTCGCGGCGGAGCGTTCCGATATCGCTAACACGCAGAGCGGCGTACCGCAGGAGCAAAAGCATCGCCTTTGCCCGTCGCCTTTCATAGCTAGTCTTTCCAAACTTCTGGCAGGCCGCGAGAAGCTTTGTGATTTCGGACGGAGTGTACGGCTCCACGGGAGTTGGTTTGATGTTCCTCGGAGGATCGATACTGGTCGCTACGTTCTCACCCGCCCAATTTCGCTTCACGCAAAAGGGAAAAAACTGTCGTAGTGTTTCGAGCTCCTTCATCGCTGTGGTGACCGCAAGTCCACGGCCCGAGCGGAATGCATCCAAGACCTCTACAGAGACCTCATGTACATACTCGATTCCCTGTTGCTGGCAGTGGGGCAGCAGCTGACGTTCAAGACGGGTCCGGTACTTTCGCAAGGTTGACTCCGCGAGGGAGTGATGATGCTCCAGAAACAGCTTAACCGCTTCGTGAAGGGATTTGAAGCAAAGACGCTCCGGCGACTCCCAGGCCGCCAACTTCTTCAACGCTCGCTGCCAATTGCGAAATCCCGTAGAGGTTCGGAACCGCTTTCCGTCTAGCTCACCGTCTACCCATATCGGACACTTGCACTTGACGTACGCCCTCCCCTTCCTGCGATGAGGGTACTTCGGTGTGTGGCGACGCCAGAGATTTAGCATGGCAGGCATTGTAGACCATCACCTCGTAGATTCGGCAACGTCAATGCGACCGCTCTTCGTAAACACGGAGTGCGACCGACTCCGGAATACGGATAGACATGTAGTCCCGCTTACCGTCCCGGCGGTCTGCATGCCCTATCTTGAACACGCCCGGCTCATCCTGGAAAAGACGCCGCACCGTACTTTCGTCTAGTCCCCACAGCTTCGCTAGATCCTTTGGCCGGTAGTGACGCTCGAAGGCAGTCGCATCGCTGCCGTGGGCCACAGCGGGAGGAGGTGGCTCAGCGGTGGACCGGTGCTCACGCATCCAGCGCTGCTTCTCCTCCAGGGTCGACCCAAGGCGCGGCATGGCTTTGTGTGAATCCCTACTACCTCGTAAGGTCCTCTATCGGGCGCTCGTGCCGACACCGCCTGTAGTTGGGTCCTGAGCGAAGTATCATTAGCTGTCTTGCTGCATCGTCGGCGCGAGCGGCATCGATCAGGCCGCCGAGCTCTCCCGTCTTTGGACTGGTGGCGATGAGTTCGACTCCGACCCGTTCCGCGGCCTTCTCCAACTGCGGCAACGGGCCGGGCCAGAAACAGCGAGCCCACACATGCCACCTCGACTCCCGAGACGGATAGAGCACGACACCGGTCCGACCCCTGACCCTACGGTCCAACAGGTAGATTTCTAAGGGCAAGAACCTTTCCGTCCCTGACCACATGAGATATCCGCTCTGTATCCCCTGCCAGAGCGCCGTCATCTGATCGTCGCTCACCTCCCAGAACCAACTTCGATCGTCCAGCATCGACCGGCTGGAGTAATCCTCGTCCCTGGAACTAGGTATCTTGTTCCCAGATTCGTCTTTGGTGTTCTTCACGCGTGTCATGGCTAGCAGCCGGTGTCTAAAAACCATTTGGGGCAGGGATGTTTTAGCGTAGACTGGTGCCATGGCAATGGGGACACGGGTGAAGCGGCGGCGGTAGCAGGGGCTGTTCTACGCCGCTGATTTAGCCG
>Ga0315339_1002867_pt1 | contig 12604 bp, 12 predicted proteins | sample ASW17metaG_FD_204514 | JGI IMG/M metagenome (GOLD analysis project Ga0315339, IMG submission 204514) | Ammonia-oxidizing marine archaeal communities from Pacific Ocean, United States - ASW #17 | ecosystem: Environmental > Aquatic > Marine > Oceanic | place: USA: California | collected 2016-12-05
CGGCGGTCATCGCGCTGCAGCAGGATCTGCTGCAGGTGCTCGATCAGCAGTTCGTGAGCGGCTTCGCGCCCTAGGGGCGAAAGGGCGCGGGTCGGACACCTATCAGATTTCTGCCCGACCGAGACGTAGCCGCAACCGCTCCCAGTCCGGCATACAACAATCGAGGTGGTACCAAAAGGCGCGACTGTGAGTCGCATGCCGAAGGTGGCAGAGTTCGTGCATCAAAACGTAATCGATACACGCAGTTGGCAGCTTGACTGCTTCGACGTTCATCAAGATCCGACCCGAAGGTGAGCAGCTCCCCCAGCGGGTGCGCATCGTCCGAACCAAAAGCGGCGGAGGCTTCTGGAGCCCCAAGCGCGGCGTTGATGCCACGAGCTGAGCCATTCGGCGCGCAAAAGTCACGCGAGCATGATTCCGGTACCACTTCATCATCAGTCGCTCGACCGACTTGGGATCCGGCGCTGATTCGAGTCCGATCTGAAAGTAGCGGCCGATCAGTTTGACGCCTTCGGCATGAGACACACGGAGACTCAGTCGATACTGCCGCCCCAAGTAAAGGTGCGTTTCTCCACTGACCCACTCCTTGGCTGGAGGAGCCGGCGGCAAGGCAGCGGTCTCACGCAGTTGTCGACGAATCCAATCTCCTCGCCGTTGCATGATCCGTTCGACGGTCGACCGGTCAGCATCCACCGGCGCCGTAACCTTCAACTCTGCCGCAGGCGTAACGGTGATTCCAAGGCTGCGCCGTGCACTTCTGAGAAGCTCGTAACCGAGGCTCTCACCTGACAACGACACCGTGTAACGCCCCTCTGGCGTCGGTTTAGAATTCATCTAGGTCGATTACGCGCCGTTTCGATACAGGTGTCCAAAACGCTGTCGATCACATCAAATCCGAGATCGACACCATGTTTGTCCTGCCAATCAAAGATCCCATTTTCTATCGCGCCCTTCATTTCGTTCTGAATGTCGAGGTCCTGCTGCCAATCGACGATTGCTAGAAAGTGGATTATAGCCTCAATCTCACTTGCCAGTTGGCTGACCGCCTCATCCGGAACCCCCTCCAACAGATCACCGCAGGCTTTCACGAGCACGTCCTGATAGACGGTTCGGACGGCGACGTTCCTCCGGACCCGGAGTTCGCCGACCATTTCATCCACACGTTGCAGGAACTGCCCGCCGGAGAGCCTCTTCTCCCGGTACTCCGCCCAGACCTCTTGAAGCCTCTCTCCCAGACTGGAGAAAAAGGCTGGATCCTCCTTCATGCTTTCGTTGATGGTCCGATCGAGACGATTTGCCATGGCTTCCGCTTTCGCTTCGCCGCTCTCAAAGATTTCGAGTTCCGACGCCTTCGCATCCAAGAGTTCTATGGGGTCCACGATGATTTCGGGGGCGTCGGCATCCACGTGAGCGTCAAGGAGCGCACGAATCGGCGCATCGAACTCCCCGAAATCGACCGACTCGCCGTAGCGGATGGCGATGGCCCGTCGTAACTGGAGGAAGTACTTGAGATCCTTCTGATATTGACGGATGTGCTCCTTGTCGTTGGCCCTCCAGAACTCGTCACTCCCGAGGGCCGTCTGCAGGCACCGTCCGAATGCCGAAACTCGGCCGTGGAATCGACGGCGAAGTTCCGGATCGACGAACTTCCCGCTGTGGGACTCGAGATCGTTCGGTACTCCAGCAAGGGCATTCCAGACAGCCTTGTGGGTGTCGGCAAGCCCTTCGATCGCCTTCCGGATGTCCGCGAGCACGCCCGCGAGATCGTCCCCTTCGAAGTCGGCTCCCTTTGGTGCGTAAAGGCCGAGCGCGTGGTCGAGCTCTTCGACGACCCCGTAATAGTCGACGATGAGGCCGTGTTGCTTCGCTGGGTGAACACGATTCACCCGCGCGATCGCCTGGAGCAAGGTGTGGTCTCGGAGTTTTCGCGTGAGGTAGAGACAGGCGTTGTTGGGGGCGTCGAACCCCGTGAGCAACATGTCGACCACGATGATGATCTCGGGGTGAGGTTCCTTCTTGAATCGACGAATGGTCTCCCGGACGTACTTGTCTTCAGAGCCGTACTCCTTGACCCGCGCATCCCAGTACTTCTGGACCGCATCTCGATCCTCCTGAGCAACCGTCGTGTTGCCCTCACGGGAATCCGGAGCGGAGATCAACACCTCGCTGCTCACGACCCCGAGGCCGTCGAGAGCTTCCTTGTAACGCAGCGCCGCCACCTTCGTCGGCGTGACGAGCTGACCCTTAAGACCGGTCTCGCCCGCCTGGAACACCGACTTGAAGTGGAGGCAGATGTCCGCCGCTCGCTTTTTGATCAGCTCCTGGGTCTGATTGAGCGTCTGCATGCTCGAGTATCGCTGCTTCAACTGCCGGACCTGTTCCTCGCTCAGCTCCCGCGTGTGGTGCTCGATCCAGGTGTCGATGGGGTCAGCATCAACGTGCAGATCGGAGTAACGGCCCTCGTAGTAGAGGTTGACGACCGCTCCATCCTCGACCGCTTCATCGATGGTGTAGGTGTCGATCATGTCTCCGAAGGCGAGGGCGCTCTGCTTATGACCGCGAAGGATCGGCGTGCCCGTAAACCCGATCAGACTCGCCTTCGGCAGGGCCTTCCGCATCGAGGCGTGAAGAGTCCCGGACTGAGTTCGGTGCCCTTCGTCGATCAGGACGAAGATGTTCGGGTCGTCGATCGGGGCCCGGTCGTGCTTCGTGTAGGTCTCGAACTTGTGGATTGTGGTAGTGATCACCCGGCTGCGGGGTGAGCGCAGCAGTTCGTCAAGCGCGGAGCTGGATTTCGCCTGGACAACCTCGGCTCCCACTCGCTGAAAAGTCCCGGTGATTTGACGGTCAAGATCCACCCGGTCGGTCACAACAATCACCCTGGGCGAGTCTGCAGCATGGTCCTGCAGGAGATGATTGGCGAGCAGGAACATGGTGAGGCTCTTTCCGCTGCCCTGCGTATGCCACACGATTCCTCCGTCTCGACGCCCATCAGGACGAAACCGCTTCACTCTCTTCAGGCACTTCTTGACGCATTCGTACTGCTGGTATCGAGCCACCTTCCGGAGCGTGCGATCGTCCTTCTCGAAAATGGTGTAACTGCGAACAAGCTCGAGCAGTCGCTCCCGGGTGCAGAGGGACTCCAGGAGCTGGTCCTGCCTAGTTGGATCGCCGTTCCCCTCCGCCAAACTCTGTAGAGCCTCCTCAGCCTCCGCCCAGTTTGTTCGATGAGGGTTGCTCCGGAGGAGTTCTCGGAATCCGTTGATCTCATCTTCATCCGCAGGCGCCCGGAGTTGACCAAGCGTTCCCGGGTCGAACTCTCGCTCCCGCCACTGGCTCCAGTGGGCAGCTTCGGTCCCGGTGACCGAGTACTTCGCCTCGCTCACGGCGAGCGCAAGGAGCTGCTGAGCGTACTGGTAGAGCCGGGGAATCTCGTCCTGGTGCTGGTTGCGGAGATGCTGGCTGACCGCCTGGTCGACCGCCGAGGTCGAGCCGGGCAGGACGTGTCGCTTGCACTCGATCACGACGAACGGGATGCCGTTCACGAAGCAGACGATGTCTGGGCGGCGGGTCTTCGCCTCGCCGCCGCTCCCGCGACGCCCGACCTCGAACTCCTCCGTCACGTGCCAGGCATTCCGTTCGGGATGCTCCCAGTCGATGTATCGGAAAGGCTGATCGCGTCTGCGGCCGGCGACGGTCATCGTGATCCCGGTCCCGAGACGCAGAAGATCCCAGATCCTCTCGTTGGTCGTGACGAGGCCGTCGTCCTCAGGGCTCGCGAGCTTCTGGATCGCGGCCGCGACCCCCTCAGTTCCGAACTGCTTCGGGCCGTCGGGGGTCTCGTACGTGTTGATCTCCTCGAGCTTCGCTCGCAGGATCGTGGTCAGGAGGACGTCGGCTTTCCGACCTTCGCGAGCAGCGACCACCTGGTCGGGCGTGAGGGCTTCCCATCCGAGTCGACGCAGCAGGTGCAGGGCGGGGATCTGACTGACCGCGTCCTCACTGGTCGGCGGCGCGGTGGGAGTGTCGAGCTGACTCACGCCAAAACCTTCGACGTCGTGGCCGGGTCGGCAGAGAGCTTCGAGAGATCGAGGTCGCCGGAGAAGAGGCGCTGCATCAGGCCGCGCTTCTGTTCGCGGAGTTGTTCGGCGAGGGATTCGAGGTGGGCGATTTCGGTGTCAGCTTGTGTCAGGCATTCGGAAATCTTCGCCTGCTCTTCAATTGGTGGCGTCAGTATTTTGATGTTCAAGAAATCTGTTTTGGTCACATTGAGGAGGCCGTGTGCACGGGCTCCTTCTTGGGTGATTCGTCGAAGCTGCCTGTCCAGGAGTTGTGCTTCGAAAAGATGTACGAGGTAATCACTTTGGATTTCATTTGTGCTCAATCCAAAGCAGATGTTGAGCGTTGAGAGTACTCCTCTCTCATAGTCATCGAGTCGTTTGATGGCCCCGTACCTGTAGCCCTTCATCCGAGAGCGGTTGTATGCAAACTCACCATTATCGAGGAGGAAGTAGCCATCCCGGTTCTCGCCTGCAACGTTCTTCGTGAAGTATTCACGTTGGTCGACCATGCCACGAGCGCCAGAGACTGTCAGTACCAGATCACACTCACTGGCTTTATTTTTTCGTGTGATTCCCTGGCATAGTTCATTCAATGGGATGTTTGCCCAGTCGGTTGGCTTGCATCCATACAAGCGACATGCCTCACGATTTCCGTCCCCCCCAAACCCAGGAAACCGCCGCCGCCCGGTGAGCAGTTCCTGCATCAGGCCGCGCTTCTGCTCGCGCTTGGCGGCGAGGAGGGCTTCGGTGGTTTGGATGGTGGTGTCGAAGGATCCCCCAAGATTAGCAACCGCGATTTGATGAGCAAGTGGAGGTTGTGCGACTACCAGATCTGCAAAACGGTTTACGCCAAGGTGCGCTATTGAAGTCGTTTTCGTTGCAATGGCCTGGAACCTGCGGCGACGTCGAAGCTCTTGGAAAAGCAATTGAGCGTATCGGGGATCACAATTTGGTCCTGCTCTGAATCGAACCAGCGTGTTCTGAAATGCATATCGATACGGTTCTAGCTCATAAAGTGATGAACGTCCGACAAGTTCAATGCTTTGTCCTTCGTTGAGAAGTATGTCTCCAGGGACTAGTCCGTACTTCTTGAACTCCTTATCAGTGAAAGGCATGCATAGGACGTCTTCAGTCTTGATCACGCCATCAAAAACATTGGCAACACGCAAATAGGGCTTTTGTTCACCGGATGTGATCTTGGGAGAGCGCTGTCTTCCGCCAATGACTTCGCCCCAATCACCAATTCTTATGTTTGGCCAGCTCACAGTCCCAACTCCTCGAGTGCCGCATCCAGCTCTGCCCGCGTCGCTGCGAGCTCTGTGTCCAGCCGGGTGATCTCGGCCTTCACCGCGGCGAGGTCGACGGGTTCTTCCTCCTCGAAGGTGTCGACGTAAAGGGGGATGTTCAGATTGAAGTCGTTGGCCTCGATCTCCTCGAGCGTGGCGAGGTGGGCGTACTTCTCGACGTCCTTGCGAGCCTCCCAGGTGGCGACGATCGTCTCGAGGTCGGTCTCACGCAGCAGGTTCTGCTGCTTGCCCTTCTCGAACTCGCGGCTGGCGTCGATGAAGAAGACGCCCTCACCGTCCTTCCGGCCGCGCCGGAAGAACAAGAGGGCGGCGGGAATGCCAACGCCATAGAAGAGATTCGAGGGCAGGCCGATCACGCCGTCGAGGAGGTTCTCTTCGATCGTCGCCTTGCGGATCGTCCGCTCCCCGCCGCTGCGGAAGAGGACCCCGTGAGGCACGACCACCCCCACCCGTCCCCCGACAGAATCCATCGTCTCGATCATGTGACTGATGAAGGCCCAGTCACCCCGACTCTTGGGCGGCACACCGCGGTGGAAGCGGTTGTACGGGTCGCCGGCGGCGCCCTCCTGACCCCACTTGTCGAGCGAGAACGGCGGATTGGCGATCACCACGTTGAAGGTCATCAGGTGATCTTGTTCGATCAGCTCGGGCGAACGGATTGTGTCGCCCCGCTCGATCCGGGCCCGATCGAGCCCGTGGAGGAACATGTTCATCTTGCAGAGCGCCCAGGTCGCTCCATTGAGCTCCTGGCCGAAAGGCATGACGTCTCGAATCTCCTTCCCCTCTACGTCCTTATTCAGCGGCACCCGGTTGCACGCCCGGATGAGCAGCGATCCCGAGCCACAGCACGGATCACAGACCCGCTCCCCAGGTTGGGCATCGAGGATGGTGGCGAGCAGCTTCGAGACCTGCGACGGGGAGTAGAACTCTCCGCCCTTCTTGCCCGAATCACTCGCGAAGTTCGCCACGAGAAACTCGTAGGCATCCCCGAGCACGTCCTCGCTCTCGAGCTGGCTCGGTCGGAGATCGAGCCGCTCGTCGTTGAAGTCCTCAAGGAGGCGCTTGAGCTTCCCGTTCCGGGTCTTGGCGTCGCCAAGGTTCGACTCGCTGAAGAAGTCGATGTTGCGGAAGACCCCCCCGAGCTTCTGCCGGTTGGCCTCCTCGATCTGTTGGAGGGACTTGTTGATCCGGTCGCCGATTTCATCGGACGAACGTTTTGCGTAAAGCGCCTCGAATTCACAGCCGGCAGGCAGCAGAAACCGCTCGCGCTGCAACTGCCGCTCGACCCGCTGCTCGTTGCCGTCGTATTCGTCGAGCAAGATCGCACGACGGTCCCGGACGAGGTCGGAGACGTACTTCAGGAAGAGCAGGACGAGGATATAGTCTTTGTACTGCGTGGGGTCGATGGTGCCGCGCAGGGTGTCGCAGGCTCTCCAGACGACCTCGTTGATGTCCCTTTGAGTCGTGAGGCGATTGGTCATTGGTTCTGTCCGGAAGGGTTCTCAGTGCGGCCCTCGATCAAGTTCTGGGCGAGGGAATCGAGGTAGTAGCGCATCAACTCGCGATGCCGACCTTGAAGAAGTTCGATACGTCGCTGCGCCTCAAGCACCCGGCGAATGCGCTGCTGAGTCCCATGATCGGGAATGGCTATTGGCAACTGCTTCAGCGACTGCATTGTGATGAACTGCAGAGTAGTTCCCGAATTTAATCGCGTGAGGTCGCGCATGGTCGCGGCTTGCGATAGCTGCCAGTTGAGGTAGTAAGAATCTGCGCCGTCTTTGTCGGGTCGGAGGATTGCCATCATTCCACAGGCGATGATGGGCAGCTCGCGCTCATCAGCCGCGAACAACTTGCGCTCTTCCGGGCTCGGCTCTTCAAATACCGCCATCCTCAGTGGCTGGTGCAACACCAGCAGAAGATCTCCCGGATGAACTCTGTAGGGAGCTTCATTTCTTTTTGGGTAAATGGTCGTGAGACGTGACCAATCCACGCGCTGGTTGTCCCCGATCGCGCTCGGGGTAATTGCACGGACTGGTTTGTCTCCCCCGGTGGTCGAGTTTTTGGTGTTCTGGAGCGCGGCTTTAATTTCACCCACAGCCTCGCTCAATGGAATCTTTCGCGTAGAAGCCATCTCGAGGTCGATCACGCGGTGCGGTGAACGGGGCGCAACATTGGTGTCGGCGGGTGGTCGCTAGGCGAGCGTACATCCAACGCCTTCATGGCTGAGGCAATTGCAGCATCCATTTCGGGTTCACTGATCCGAGTGAAGGGTGCCGTGATCTCGATACACGAATTGCCGTTGGTGCATTTGACGCTGATCACCGGCTCATTAATGTCCCGCTGTGATACTTGGAGCGGCTTCGAGTCCGATTTTCTGGAGCTTCTAGAAGAACGCGAAGGGCTCACCTTAGCTACATCAGCCTGCTGGCGACGAAAAGCGTTTGCGGATGAACGAGAGTCCCATGGACTGAGCTGCTGAGTGCCCTCGTTGTGTACAGCCTTGCCGACGCTCATTGTTTTGAAAAACCAGCGGATTCGGGAAAGCCCCTTTCGGGTGCTCTGAGTGTAGACCCCCGCCCCCGCTTTGGCGATGTCCTTGAGAAGGCGCCTGGATTGGTGCGGGGAGAGCTTGGTGCCGAACCCTTCTCGTAGCTGTCTGCTGAGTTGAGCCGCGGTGGTCTCTCGTGCGGATCGTTGCTGCAACGCGAGAAAGCACATGTAATCGCATGCCGCATTGTCCGAAACCACAAGGCGGCGGAGGTTAGAAATGACCTGCGAATCGGGCATGGTCGGAAGAGCATTATTCATTGATCTATCTCTTGGGTCAGGCGGCAATGCCGCAAAGTCTGAGTTGAACGTCTGGTCGGTTGAGAATGTCGCGCGAGAGGCGATTGATGCGAATGTGAAGCTGGCCGTGAGACCCCGTTGCCACGATGGCAAGTCCTGGTCGAGCGAGCTCGTCCCCTCGCAGTTCAAATTCGCAGCAGCGCAGACCCTGCTCGAGTGCAGCAGTCTTTACCGCGTAGGCAGCTATACGGTCTTCGCTCTCTAACGAGATCTTCGCGATCTGGTTAGCCAGCTTTGCTTTTTCGGCGAGCCGTTGACGGCTCTTCGGTCGAATCGACTTCAATATCTCCCGAAAGTTAGAGCGTCTCAAATGCGCTTTTTGGCCTGTTCGTTTCATGCCTCTTCCTCTTTTTCGCCTTCCTCTTCTTCGCCGCCCTCATCGCCGTTTTCTTCACCCGCCTTTTCTGCGAATGCTTCCCCCAGCACAAATTCGAGAGCACCCATGTCCGAATTCCCGTCCGACTCTCCGAGCTGCTGAAGGTCTGCCAGCGGGCCGAGCAAAACCTCGCCGTTCAGGTAATTCCTGATGAGGTTCAGGGATGCCGATTCAATACCCGTCTCGAGACACGTGAGAGAGCGCTGCGAACGAATTCCATCAAGTCCCAGCGAATGGGGATCTGTGAGACTGCGGCAATACGCGAGAGCGCGAAAGGCCACGTAGATCTTTGCGGGCACCTCATTGAGCGACGGAGGTGACTGTGGAGGCGGGGACGTTTTGGCATTCATGGATCATTGAGGTGAGAAGAGGTAGAACATTGAGAAATCGGGTTGTGTCACTAGGTGATATGTGACGCGCCCCGCCCTGACCAGCAAGACCATATACGGGCGCCGAGCGGAGCACAAGCGGGTCTGCTCATTTTTTTTCTAGTGTTTGCGACCGTCGTGGTCAGAGTCTCGGATTTCCACCCCAATCAGCACTTCTTGGTGCGCAGAAAGCAAATGAGCGGCTTCGCGCCCTAGGGGCGAGAGGGTCATGGGTACGGACACTCGGCTACTCCAAACAGTGAAGACCGACATCATGGGTGTTGTCGGCCGCACCACGCGGTAGCGGCTTAGGGCGCGGGCTCGGCAACTTCGGCGAAGCGTCGGGCAAGCAGGCCGTCGTTGCGAATCGGCACCACCTTCTCCAACTCGGTGCCCCCTGGCCCTCCGGCGGGCCACGTGAAGCTCGCCCGCAATTGGTACGTCTCGGGCGCTGCCTGAACCTCTGGCGGCAAGTGCTTTTGGAGCACATCGAAAACGGCCGCGTCCAAGAAAGTCCACTCGACCATCTCCTCGGGCCACCCTTCGAAGAGGGCCTGCGACGACGTGACTTCCGCCCACCCGCAGGCATCGAGCAAGGCACCCACCGGGTCCGGTGCGCGGGCCAGCTCCCGGAGAGCCGCCAGCCCCCCCCGATCGGCCATGCGCTCCACGACCAGCAAGCCCGCCGCGTAGGCTGCGGCCGACGCCTGCATCAGAGGGCCGGTCTCGACCCAGACGCTCTCGCGCACGTCCGAGTAATCCGTCGAGAGCACCTGACGCAGATCCAACGCCCAGTCCCCTTCGGGGATGAATCCCGGGGGCATGCTGAGACCTAGCTCTCTGGTCACGGTGATCTCGAATCCCTCGGGGAGCGCGGGGTCCGGCAGCTCGTTCCAGAACACCCTGCCGGTCGCCATTCCGGACAGAGACGCGAACGCGAGATAACGGGGCGCGCTTTGCAGCGCAGCCGACTCCGGCACCAGGGCGTAGGCCGTGGATTCGCACACGCCTTCCTCGACCAACGGCTCGAGCCCCCAGGACGAGTTCACGGCGACATGCGCCAACTCATGCACCAGAGTTCCCAAAACGGTGCCCGAATGCGCGCGAAGCACAATGACATGGCCCGTCGCCGTCCCACCGCAATTTGGGCCGATGAGCGTGTCCGCGCTGGCTTCATCGAAGACCTGGATCTCCACCTCGCCAACCCGGGCTCCCAGCAAGTGCGCTTCGACGGCAGGCACGAGCCGTTCGGCGGCGACGGCCAGACTTTCCAGATCGGCCTCGTGGCGCCCGCGCACCACGCCGCCAGCAAAGGGAACCGACCGCTCGAGGCCTGAATGCACGCAGGCAGACAGGCACGCACAAACCAAAACCCCGATCGTCAGCATCCACCGGCGACCGTGCAGCGCAAAATCAGATCGACAAACTGTGGCCATCGAGTGCTTCCGGGAGAGCGAGCGAACGACATCTTCCTGCCATGAAGATGCCGTCGCGAGCCGGAATCACCACATGCGTGCGTAAAAATCTGCACCGGAAAGCGGTGCGTGATGAGTGAACTCGCCCCGTCACCGAACTTACCCGGCTAATCTGCAGTACCCTGAGCCTTCCCGCCGAGTCGCCCTGACTCGGCGGCACCTTTCTTATCCTGCCCGCAAGGAGAGCCCATGCTCGCCCGCCGACTGTTTGCCGCCGCTCTGGCCCTAGGCCTCGCACTCACTTTCGCAGCACCCACCCAGGCCCAGGTTCTCAACGACACCTGGTTCGTCCTGAAGGTCTCGGGTAAGGGCTATCTCATCGACGACGTGTCTGGCGAAGCCACCAAGACCAAGTTCAAGACAACCGCCTACATGCATGTCCTCTCCGAGCCGGTGGCCCTTAAGGCTGCCGGTGATCCGCCTTCGCAGTCTTACGACATCTTCATCTGGACGCAGGTCGATGGTGAGTGGGATGTGAGCTATTCTGGCTCGTGGGAGTTATTCGGCACCGACGACCTTCTGTTCGTCGCGGACGTGGATCCGGCATTTTATACCGGACCGACCTCGTACTTTGCCGGCTACCACACCGCTGAGATCAAGAACAAGTTCGACAAGGAAGGCCACCTGAAGAAAAGCACCTACAAGTCGTTGGGCGCCGAACTCATCGAAGGCACAGAGACCGGTGCGGAAAGTGCCATCGGTGGGTACAGCATCAAGGGCAAATCCATCGACCCCTCGAAGCTTCCCTTCGATCCCGCTCTTTTCAAATAGACACGACGGAACACGACGGCAACGTCAACTCGGCGGGTTCACTCCACAGGTTGAGGCCCACATTTTCGTCGACCCACGCGATCAAAGTGCTGATCGGGCGGCATCGCATACCTGCTGCGACCGTCGCTCCCGGGTCGCAGATCAGGCGCTGCCACAATCTTCGGCATCTGCAGTACTCTGAGCCCTCCCCGCCAGGAGAAACCCATGCTTGCCCGCCGACTGTTCGCCGCCGCTCTGACCCTGGGCCTCGCCCTCACCCTCCCCGCCGCAGGGGAAGATCCCTTCGCGAGCTATGTGCTCAACGACACCTGGTTCGTGCTCAAGGTCTCGGGCAAGGGCTACCACCTCAACGAATCCAATGAGGCCACCAAGGCCAAGTTCAAGACGACCGCCTACATGGAACTCGCCGGCACGGAATGCCTCTGCCTTGGCGGGCCGTCCGGACAGGACTACGAGGTCACCCTCTGGACGCAAGTCAGCGAGGGGCTGTGGACGGACTCTCACGAGGACACCTGGCATTTCTTCGGTGAGGACACGTTGATGTTCGTCGATGAGAGCGTGGATTTCGCTGTGGGTCCGCTCGAGTACTTCTCCGGCTCCCACACAGCCAAGTTCACGAACAAGCTCGACAAGGGAGGCCGCCTGAAGAAGAGCACCTATCAGTCCATGGGAGGCCTGGTGACCCATGGCACGACGAACGGCCTTGACACCGCCCTGGGCGGGTACCGCATCAAGGGCAAATCCATCCACCAGTCGAAGCTGCCCTTCGACCCCGAGTGAGAGATCGTCCGTTAGCTGGACACCCTGACCACAAATGGCAACACCTTTGATACCAGCCAAGCGGACGTCTCTACGCGCCACCGCTGAACCGCATCACCGAGTGATATTGCTACCGAGTCACCTTTGGAACCCGCCCTCTGGTGGCCGGAGCCGCCGTGGTGCAGGATGAGAACCTCATGTCTCGATTCGGCCTGGAGAGCAACCTCGTAGATCGCGCCGTTTACGACCGCGCCCTGGCGCACCTTGCCGCGGCAGAGATCCGACTGCCGACCTTTGCCGAGCTGGCGTCACCCGAGAGTCTGCCCGCCTCTCTCACCGAAGCTCTTGTCGGCGTCGACCCCGATGCGCCCGACCCGCTCAACCTGTTTCGAGTGCACTGGTTCGCCGCGCCGAATCGCCGCGACCGCGTCGAAGTGCCGGGGCATGTGGTGCTGCCCGAAGCCCTGACCGGCGTGACGGCACCGATTGTCGTGGCCTTCGGGGATCGCTTCCCGATGATTCATGCGCACAAGGTGTTGGCGGCTTACGGGTGTCTCGCCCCCAAACTGGTCACCGGACAGTTCGACCCCACGCGACAGCGCGCCGTCTGGCCCTCGACGGGAAACTACTGCCGCGGCGG